>Ga0116119_1000062_pt1 | contig 100949 bp, 89 predicted proteins | sample June2015DPH_11_1_2_FD_89791 | JGI IMG/M metagenome (GOLD analysis project Ga0116119, IMG submission 89791) | Peatland microbial communities from SPRUCE experiment site at the Marcell Experimental Forest, Minnesota, USA - June2015DPH_11_100 | ecosystem: Environmental > Terrestrial > Soil >...
CAGCAAGCTCGATGAAGACCTCGAAGTGGGCGTTCGCGGGCTCTATCAGGACAACGGCTATTTCCGCGTGCTGGTGAAAGACCCGGTCCTCGAGACCGTGGACGTTGAACACGGCATGCGGTTGCCCGGCCTCAGCCACAAGCACAGCAAAGTCACCAACATCACCATTCCCATCGAAGAGGGTGATCGTTACCGCATGGGAGCGCTCAAGATCGTCAGTGCCGACCCCGACAATCCACTCCACCTCAAGGTGGATGCTCTGAAGAGAATCTTCCCGCTCAAGGAAGGCGACATTTTCTCCGCCGGAAAATTACGGAAGACATTCGAGGAATATAAGAAAGTCTACGGCCAGTACGGGTTTATCGATTTCACTTCCGAGCCCGTTTTCGATATCGACGAGACAAACAAGCACATTAATCTCACGCTCAAGTTCGACGAGCAGAAGATGTACTACGTCCGCCGCATCGAGTTCACAGGAAACACGACCACTCGCGACAAGGTTATCCGGCGGGAAGTACTGATCGACGAGGGCCAACTCTTTAACCAGCGGGCCTGGGAAGTCAGCATCCTGCGGCTGAACCAGCTCGACTATTTCGAGAAGATCAAGCCGGAGGACGCCGAAATCAAGCGCAATACCAAGGAAGGCTCGGTGGACATCACCTTGAAGCTCAAGGAGAAGGGCAAGCAGTCCATTTCCCTCCAAGGCGGTGTGAGCGGGATCGCGGGCACCTTCGGCGGCCTTACATACCAGACGAACAACTTCCTCGGTGTAGGAGAAACCCTGACGCTTTCCGCTCAGATCGGCGATATCCAGCGCACTCTAATGTTTGGCTTTACCGAGCCCTATCTTTTCGACCGGCCCATCTCCACCGGCTTCACCGTCTTCAGCAGCCGCTACGCTTTCGATCAGGCCCGCCAGATCTCGCTGCTTACCGGGCAACAGACCATTTTGAACCCGAACATTGCCCAGAACTATAATCAAGACAGCCGGGGTTTCACGTTGTCCGCCAGCTATCCGCTGCGGCGTTTTTCGTTCACCCGGATCGGGATCACCTATAGCCTCACGCAGAGCAACATCAAAGCCTTCAGCCCGGCCGCGCAGACCCTTTTCAACGAGGTGCAATTCCGTAGCTTCGCTGGTCCCAGCGCGCTCAACGGCATCCTTCAGAGCCGCATCACGCCGTCGATCAGCTACAACACAGTGGACAGCCCACTCAATCCCAGTCACGGCAAGAGCTTCTACTATGCCCTCAGCTTCGAGGGCGGACCGCTCGGCGGCAACACCAAGTCCATTTCCAATACGTTCGAATTCAAATACTTCCGCCCAATCAACAAGCACCGCAACGTGCTCGGCCTTCGTGTCCAGGCGTCGCATATCACGAGTTTCGGCGGGCTCGACTTGGTGCCCACCAGCCGTTTCTACATGGGCGGGGAAGACTCCGTGCGCGGATTCGATACCTATGGAATCACCCCGGTGGCCTTCCTCCCCGTTAACAACGCCGCATCTTTTACCGTCAATACCCCGAACCTTTCCGGCGCAGGAAGTCCGACCGCCATTGCGGTCAATGTTCCCGTCCTGCAATATCAAATCGCGCTTCCGGGAGGGGACTTGCAGGGCGTTGGGAATTTGGAGTACCGCATCCCGATCGTCGGGCAGACGTTCGGAATGACCCTCTTCTTCGACGCCGGCACAAATGGCATCTTGAACCGGAAGGGCTTGGAACTCCCGCAAGCGACGCTGGACAACTTCCAGACTGTATTTGGCAATGCGATCAGCAGTACGATCGGCAAGCAGGTGTCGATCCTACCCGCTTCGAATTTTCATCTTCGCACATCCACCGGCATTGAATTCGTGGTGCAGCTCCCAATTATTCAGGCGCCGTTCCGCATCTATTACGCATTTAATCCCAATCGGTTCCACGAGCAGATCATCCCGCCCGCCGGGGACTACAACTTGCAGGACCCCAATCTAGTGTGGCTTCGTTTGAACTATCCGGGTTTCTACCAGGATCAGGTGCTGCCCAAATTGCAGGCGATCAAGAACAACCCGGCCGTGGGAGGTTTGAATTTCTTCGAGCCGTCTCGAACCATCCGGTTCACGGTGAGTCGTACGTTTTGATCCCCGCGGCCAGCGGGCCGCGGAATCTTTGGAGCGTCAGGGCCTCCCAGCCGCCGAGCGGAGGAAAGCGAAGCAGCCGGCGGAGAGAGGCCAGTGGCCTTAGCGGAGAGAAGAACATGCTTGGGAATGCCACACCGTTGAAAGCGCGGACCGTGCGCGTGCTGCTTGCCTGGATGGCAGCCGCTGTTGCTCTAGCCACCCAATGGGGCTGCGGGAGTTCCAGCACCAAGACCGCAGTCGAGATATCGCCATCGGGTACGACGAGCGTCCTCATCAACCAGGCGCAGACGTTTACCGTAACGGTCACCGGACCGACCAATACCGACGTCACTTGGCCGACGACGGTATCCGGGACCGGGTGCACTGGCACTCCCAACCCGTGCGGAACACTATCCGGTGGGACGCATAACACCACGACCACGAATACAATTGTTTACACTGCTCCAGCTACGGTTCCCACTCCCAGTTCTCCGCCGACGATAACGTTCACGGTGGCTTCCGTGGCCGATCCGAAGGCCACGGCCACCGCCACGATCACGATATATTCCGGCATCGTGATCACGGTGAACCCGTCGGGAGCCACCATTAACGCGAACGAGAGTTGGGTCTTCAACGCCACCGTCGCGAATGATGCGCAGGCCCTGGGTCTCACATGGACCGTATCAGACACTACCGCAGGCACGATCACTCCGGGCACCTGTCAGACTGTCTCGACCACTCCTCCCCAGCAGACTTGCCCGGCGACTTTCCAGGCGAACGCGAAGACCGGGGCGTTCACGGTCACCGCGACGGCCGTGGCGGACACCACCAGGACGGGAACTGCGACAGTCACTGTCGTGACCGCGGCAGATCCGACGTTGACCTCGGTTTCGCCCCACGTGATGCCGCAGGGGGGGCCTCTGCAAGACCTCTATCTCACCGGAACGAATCTTCTCTCTAGCACGATTGTTTTCATTGACGGAAACAACGTTTCCTCGGTCGTCCCCTCGGCGAACGTTTCGGAAGTTGTTGTGGCCAACACGAACGGCATCCGCGTTCGCCTGACCTCTGCGTTTCTGGCCACTGCAGGGACTCATACCGTCCAGATCCAGAAGCAGGGTGGCACTCCTCTGAGTTGCACTGGGACCGCCCCATGCTCCTTCCAGACAGTGCCGGTGCGCCCGAGTTTGGTGAGCAGCTCCCCGGCAAGTACGCTGCAGCAGGGCCAGTTCAGCTCTACGATTCGGATCGACGGGGGATACTTCGGCGCGCCATCTTCGCCGATCGTGACGGCCAGCTTTGAAGGCAGTATTCACAGCGTGTTGCCAACAAGCCCGCGCCAGATCACTGTGCTGTTGGATGCCTCCGAGCTGAAGACGCCGGGCCTTCACCCTCTAGCTGTCCAGAACAACAACGCCACGCCAAGCATGGCTGTCACCAACGTCGCGGTGCAGCCTGATCCAAACGTCAATGCTCCTAGCCTGCTTGGCTCGCCAATCCCCATGCCTCCCGGGGCAACCGGAGAAGCCCCGACCCCTTCGGCGATTACTGTGGACTCGACTCTCGGCATCGGCATCGTGACGCTGAAGGGAACCGATTCGCTGCAATTGCTTAACTTGAATACGAACCCGCCGTCGCTCGGCGCGGCGATCCAACTCCCGAATGGAAATGCCGCTGTTGCCGCTTCGAAAGGTCAGGGGACGCCTCTCGGACCCTGCATCCTCTGCCCGACGGGCGTGGCCGTGGACAACCAGCTCCACATGGCCGCCGTCGCGAATAACACTGGGCGAAGCGTCAGCATTGTGGACTTGCAGGCCGGATCGGTTCCAGGCACGATTGACCTGAGCGCGGTCACGCCCGGAACTAGCGGTGCCGCGCCGATCTTGCCCTTCTCTGTGGGCGTTGACCCCGATTCTCACCTTGGCCTTGTGGCCTATCAATCCGCGAATACGGGCAGCATTATCAATGTCGGGCAGACCTTGCCGGCGGGCGCATCATGCATTTTGGGGGGGACTCCACCTTACTGTGTTATCGGGCAAGTCACGCTTAGCACCGGCGACTCTCCTCAGATTGCCTTCGAGCCGCATCTGCGCTGGGCGATGGTCACTCCTGGCGGAGCCGGGCTCATGTCCTACGTGACTCTGAACCCGCAGGCTACGGCAATCCCCATCCTGAGCGTGGCGCGTTCTGTCGACGTCGTCACGGTGACAACCGCTACGAACCACGGTCTCAACCCCTCCCTTTCTTCGCCGCAGACTGTTTTGATTACCGGCGTCACCGGCGACACCAGCTTTGACGGCACCTTTACCGTGGCCAGCGTGCCCACCGCCACCACGTTCACCTTCTCCCAAACGGGTGCGGACAAGACCGTCAGCAATTCCGACGGTACGAAGATTGGCTCATTGTACTTCTCCGATCCCCTGGTGACGCTTAGCATCAACTCCACGGTGCAGGGCATCGCCATCAGTCCCGAAACATTCACCGCCGTGCTCACCGATCGGAACGCCAGCCAGTCCTACGTCGTCAGCACGATCAGCCAGACCGTCAGATCCGTTACGCTCACCGAGGGCAGCAATGGTGAGCAGGTGTTGGGGGGCGTTGCAGCAGCCTTCCAGCCGTACACCAACGTCGCTGTCGTAGTGAGCAACCTGAAGAATGAGATATTCCTGATCGATCCGGTCAGCCCCAGGATGCTCGGAGGCTCCACGGTTTCTCTGGGCACGAACCCGATCTCCACGGGTGGAACCGGGTCCAGCGCGGTAGCGATCGATCCGCCAACCAACCTGGCTCTGGTCGCCAACTCCACCAGCAACGACGTCAGCACGATCTTGCTCAACGGCAATAACCCGCCGATCAAGCCACTCCACATCAGCGATGTGATAATTCCCGACCCGGCGCGCGTGTTGACCGCTGGCTTCACGTTCACGTCTGCCAGCAATCTGAACGTCACCATTCTCGGGAGCGGCTTCTCAGGCAGCACGGAGGTGCTCCTGGATGGCGCGGTTGTGGGGAGCGGCACGGTCTCAAACAACGGTCGGCAAATTGATATCACGATCCCAGCTTCATTCCTGGCAGCGCCGCGCCGTTACGCGCTACAGGTGTCTGGCGGCGGAGTCGTTTCGAATGCGGAAAACTTCAGCGTCGTGCAGTCGATCGATTTCAGCGGGGTCTCTTGCGGCACTTCGAATCCGTCGCAGCTCGCTGCCGTGGGTATCGATGCGGATCGCGATCTTGCCGTGGTCACCAACGCAGGGTGCAACAATGTGTCACTCATCGATGTTTCTCCTACGGACGGGAAATTCGGCCAGATCATCCAGACCGTAGGGGTCGGCACGGCCCCCGAGGGCGTGGCCGTCATCTCGCGTCTCGGCCTTGCGGTTGTGACCAATCGCAATATTGATGTCACCACGCTCCTCAGCCTGGGTACAGGCACCGTCTCCCTGGTGAATCTCGACACATTTGCCCTGGCCACCAGCGATATCACGGTGGGCACAGAGCCTCTTGCAGTGGACGTTGACCAGGACGCTGGCACGGCGCTGGTCGCCAACTTCGGTTCCAACTCCGTGAGCGTGATTGACCTCGTAGCTACTTTAGCTGGCGCGGCCGCATCGCCTCCCACCACCCCCATCCCGATTACCTTTTCTGTGAATCAGCAGCCGACGGCCCTGGCAATCGATCCGGATCTTCATCTCGCTGCGGTGCTGAATTCGACCTCGGGCACAATCGATCTGATGAACACCGTGGAGGGAGGGATAACGAACAGTATTCTCACAATCGCAAAGCTCTTCACTGGGGTGGCGTTCGATCCGGTTGCCGGCAACGGCGAGTTTTACGCGACCGCAGCCGACATCGATGCGATTTACATAGTGGATCCCAGCACCGGGACGCCCACGCCCATTCCCGGCGGCATCAATCCTGGTCCGATTGCGTTCAACTACGAGACCGGGGGGATTGTGGCGGTCAATCCTGGGAGCAATACCATGAGCATCTTTGACGCTCAGAACATTACTCCTCAAGCAGTCTTCGGGCCGGTGACCGGCACGGCGCAAACCGCCGCGACATCCGTCGCGCAGCAGTTTGGCGTGGCCATCCATCCGCGGACGAATCTTGCGGTGGTTGTGGACCAGCCCAACAATCGCGTACTCCTGATGCCGCTGCCTAAGTAGCAGAGGCTCTGGCCGGGACGGAACACCGGTGCTGCGCCGGGCTGGCGGGGTTTACCAGGGGCGCGGCTGAGGGAGCTTTTCGATTGCCCCGGTGAAATCGATTCAGCTATAATGCGCGATTTGCACTGCGGCCTTATGCCACGAGGAAGTCTGGGCCTCGCGTGTTTCCGAGAGTTTCCGCAAGAAGCAAGGAAAGAAGGAGATCAAAGTGAACGGGAAAATGCTTTTCTGCAAGTCGGCGCTTGCCGCTGGCGCGCTTCTGCTTGGCGCCACAGCTTGGGCTCAAGGCGGCGCCGCGCCGGCTCCGGCCGGACAACAGAAGGTCGCGGTGATTGACGTTCGCGGAGCAATGATGAATACGGCCGAAGGCAAACAGGCTTCGGCCGAACTTCAGTCCAAATATGCGCCCCGTCAGACCGAACTCGAGAACCTCAACCGGCAAATCAGCGACCTGCAGAACCGCTTGACTGCCGGGCAAGGCAAGCTCAGCGATGAAGAGCTGAACCGTTTGCGCCGGCAGGGCCAGCAGCTCAGCACGCAGCTGGAACGCAAGCGCAATGAGATCCAGGAAGACCTCAACGCCGAGCAAACCGATATCATCGACCGCTTGGGCCGCAAACTGCTGGATGTCGTGGACCGGTACTCGCGCGAGAATGGCTACGCGGTTGTGCTCGACACCTCAGCGCAAGGTGGCGGAGTGGTCTACGCGGCAAACCAGATTGACATCACTCAGGATGTAGTCCGCTTGTACGACCAGACATACCCGATCAAGGCTGGCACGGGCGCGGCACCGGCACAGCCGAAGCCTACCCCGGCTCGGCCGGCTCAGCCCCAACAGAAGCCGCCGCAGCAGTAGACAGGCCGGCAGCCGCGGCCCGGGACTCTGGTGACACGTTTCTGGATGGCCTGGTGGAGTTGAACCGCCAGGCCGTCTTCTTTGTTGGTTTTTGACTCTATATCACTCGGGCTCGCTGGGATGCCGCCCGCAGGGCCGGCTCGCCGACTCACATAGGCGGGTTTCGTTCGCTCGATGCACCCCGGCCAGTGCTGCTCCTTGCTTTTGTTTCCTTCGGAGTCTATACTTCGTTTTGCTCAGAACGGTCGCACGAACGAGTGGGCGAGAGCCCACTTTTTTGTTAGTGGCGAGAGGGCGCCGTCCGGGGCCGAGGCGCGGGTGAGCGTGGATCTAGCCCGGATTCGCGAAACCGCCGAGCGCGTGGCGCTCTCGGAAGGCCTGGAAGTTGTTGATGTCGAGTGGAAAATCGGCAAGCAGCGCTTCCTGCGGGTAACGATTGACCGCGCATCGCAGCCCGGCGTCGGCGGGCCGGATGACACGGCGGCGGTCGGCGGAATCAGCCATGCCGATTGCGAGCGCGTGAGCCAGCAGTTGAGCGTGATTCTCGACGTCGAAGAACTGGTTCCCGGCCCGGGCTATATTCTCGAGGTCAGCTCGCCAGGCCTCGATCGCAAGCTCACGAAGCCGGGCGAGTTCGAACGGTTTCGCGGCCGCTTGGCGCGCATATCCACGGCCGAGCCGGTGGGGAACGCGAAGTTCTTCGAGGGCCGCCTGGCGGGATTCGCTGACGGAAAGGTGCGCATGGAATTGCAGGGGCGCGAGCCGCGAATGGTCGAAGTGCCTTTCGAGCTCATTCGCAAAGCGAACTTGGTTGTGGAGTTTTAGGAACAGGCAATGTCGAACTTGCTCTCCCAACAAATTGAGATGCTCAGCCGCGAGAAGCACATCGAGCCGGAGGTCGTGATCGCGGCGATCGAAGACGCCATGGTGGTCGCAGCGCGCAAGCAGTACAAGACCGAGGAGGACATGCGCGCGAAATTCAATCCGGAGACCGGCCAGGTGGACGTCTTCGCGGTGCGAGCGGTGGTCGAGGAGGTGACCGATCCCAAACGCGAGTGCACGCTCGCTGAGGCCAAGAAGGTCAATCCGGCCGCGGAAATCGGGGGCGAGATCACCATCCCCAAACCCACCGACATGTTCGGCCGCATCGCGGCGCAAACGGTTAAGCAAGTCATCATGCAGAAGGTGAGGGAGGCCGAGCGCGACACCATCTACGGCGAATACCACACCCGGGTCGGTGAACTCGTCAACTGCATCGTCAAGCGCACCGAAGGTCCCGACCTCATCGTGGATCTCGGCCGCGCCGAAGCACGCCTGCCCAAGCGCGAGCAGTCCAAGCTCGAGGCTTACAATATCGGGGATCGCCTGCGCGTGGTGATCAAGGCCGTGGACCGCGCCGCCAAGGGGCCGCAGGTCATCGTCTCTCGCGCCGATCCCGTGCTCGTGCAGCGATTGTTCGAGATGGAAGTGCCGGAAATCTACGACGGCACCGTGCAAATCCGCGCGGCGGCCCGCGAAGCCGGCGAGCGCACCAAGATTGCCGTCGCCAGCCGCGATAAAGACGTCGACCCCGTCGGCGCCTGCGTGGGGATGAAAGGCATGCGCGTGCAGTCCATCATCCGCGAACTGCGCGGCGAGAAAATCGACATCATCCCGTTCAACGAGGATACCCTTACCTTTGCGCAGAAGGCTCTCAGCCCTGCCAAGGTCACCCGCGTGCAGATCGTCGACCCGGAGAACAAAAAGCTCGAGGTCATCGTCGAGGACACCCAACTCTCGCTGGCCATCGGCAAGAAGGGACAGAACGTCCGCCTTGCCAGCAAGCTGATCAACTGGGACATCGACATCAAGAGCGAGGAAGAGAAGCGCCGCGAGATCGAAGAGCAAATGACCGCGCTCACCTCTCCCGGCACGCCGCTGGCCCAGCTTCTGGGCGTCGGCCCCAAGACCATTGAGAAGATCGAGGCGCACGGCATCACCTCGATCGAGAAACTCGCCGATATGACTCCGGAGCAGCTCATGGAAATCCCCGGTATCGGCGAGAAGATGGTCGAGAAGATCTATCAGTCCGTACATAATTTCTTTGAAGGCGGGGAAGGCACAGCGGCTGCAGCCGAGGCGCCCGCGGAAGGAACCGCGGCTCCGGAAGAAGCCGCTGCCGAGCCGTCCCCGGCAGCGGAAACCGAGACGCCAGAAGCGCCAGCCGAGGCTCCCGATGCCGCAGCCGAATCCAGTGCCGACGCCGAGCAGACGGACAAGCCCGAAGAGGGTAAGGAGTCTTAGCCACCGGAACGCATGAGCGACGCAAGTCAGATTCGAATCAACGAGCTGGCCCGCGAACTTGAGGTCAAGGCCAAGGCCCTCATTGACTACTTGCCCGAGATCGGCGTCCTCGAGAAGAAGACCCATTCCAGTTCGATTGATGTCGCCGCCGCTGAGAAGGTCCGCAAACATTTTCAGGACCTTGCCAATGCTGAAGCGGCCGCCGAAGCCGCCGCCGCGGCGGAAAAAGCCGCGAGGGATGCCGCCGTCAAGGCCGCACGGATGAGACCTCCCACGGCACCTCCTCACGCGACGCCTGCTGCCCCTGCTGCGAGGCCCGCAGCTGCCGGGCTCGTTCTTCCGCTGAAGCCCGCAGCCCCAGGAGCAACTCCCGCGGCTGCTGGCGCGAGGCCGGTTCTTCCCCCACTTCCCCCAATTGCTGCCAAGCCAGCGGCTCCGGCCGCGGTGGCGGCTTCGCCGACCGCGATTCCCAAAACGCCCGTTCCAGCGGCCCAGCCGCCGCGTCCTGCGGCTGCGGGTCATGCTCCGGTTCAAGCTGCGACTCCGGCGAGACCTAGCGTTCGCCCTCCGCTTCGACAGCCGTCCGGCGCCCGACCTGGTGCGCCTGCCACGATGCGTCCTGCTGCGACCGGCGCAGCTCCCGGCGGGCCGCGGCCCGGCCAACCCATTGGCGGGGCCCGCCCCGTTCATCCTGGCCGTCCGCCTCAGCGCACCGGACCTCCTGGCGCGCCGGGAGGAGGGAGGCCCTACGGAGCCCGGCCCAGTCAGCAGCCCGGGGCGCGGCCTGGTGGTCGCCCCGGCGTCCGTCCAGGCATGCTGCCGCCGCTGCCGCCGGACAAGTTCCCTCCGAAGGCTGAGCCCGGCAAGCCGCTCTACGCACGCAGGCCCGCGCCGCGGCAGCGTCCTGTCATTGACAAGCGCGAAGCCGAAGGCGAGCGCAAGCTGCATCCGGTCCGGGCGCGTCCGAGCGCTGGGGGACGCGCCGCGATTGCGCCGGTGGCGCCGCCGGCGCCGCGCGAGCCACGCGACATCACGATTATGGAGGGCATCACGATTCGCGATCTCGCGGAGAAGCTCGACGTCCGCGCCAAGGATCTTCTGAAAACGCTCCTGGATCGCGGAATCTTCGCCAGCATCAACCAGGCGCTGGATATTCCCACGGCCACAGGCCTGGCAGAGGCGTTCAACGGCGTCGTGAGCGTGGTTTCGTTCGAAGAGGGCATGGTCCTGGAGGTGGCCAAGGAAGAGAAAAAGGAGAATCTCCTTCCGCGGCCGCCGGTGGTCACCGTCATGGGGCACGTGGACCACGGCAAGACGAGCCTGCTCGACGCGATTCGCGAGACCGACGTCGCCGGCGGCGAAGCCGGCGGGATCACGCAGCACATCGGCGCATACAAAGTTCCGGTCAACGGTCGGAGCGTAGTCTTCGTGGACACGCCCGGCCATCAGGCCTTTACGCGCATGCGCGCCCGTGGCGCCAAGGTCACCGACATCGTGGTCCTGGTGGTGGCGGCGGATGATGGCGTCATGCCGCAAACGCGCGAGGCCATCGATCACGCGCGCGCCGCGAACGTTCCCATCGTCGTCGCGCTCAACAAAATCGACAAGCCCGATGCTCAGCCGGACCGCGTCAAGCGCCAGCTATCCGAGGCGGGACTCACACCTGAGGAGTGGGGCGGCGACACTGTCCTTGTGGAAGTCTCAGCGAAGCAGAAAAAGAATCTCGACAAGCTGCTCGAGATGCTCCTTCTGGTCGCAGATCTGCGCGAGCTCAAGGCCAATCCGGAAGCGCCCGCGAGCGGCACCGTGCTCGAGTCGCGCGTGGACAAGGGCCGCGGCCCGGTGGCCACCGTATTGGTTCAGAACGGCACGCTGAGTACGGGCGACTTTTTCATATGCGGCGCCGTCTTCGGGAAGGTTCGCGCGATGTTCGACGACCGCGGACGCGCCGCCAAGAAGGCGCCGCCGTCGACGCCGGTCGAGGTCCTGGGCTTGCAGGGAGTCCCCGAAGCAGGCGATCAGTTCCAGGTAACCGACGAAGCCAAGGCGCGCCACATCGTGGAGTACCGCCAGGGCAAACAGCGCGAAGCCGCGCTGGCCCGCAGCGCTGCCAGCTCCCGCATCACGCTCGATCAGTTGCACGAGCAGCTCAAGGCCGGCGAGGTGAAGGAGTTGCCCATCGTGATCAAGGCCGACGTGCAGGGTTCTGTGGAGGTCCTGAGCGAAATGCTGCCGAAGCTTTCCACCGATCAGGTCAAGGTCAAGATCATCCACGCCAGCGTCGGCGCGGTTTCCGAAGCGGACGTCGTATTGGCTTCGGCTTCCGGTGGGATCGTCATCGCGTTCAACGTGCGTCCGGACCGCAAGGCGGCCGACTTGGCCCAGCAGGAAAAAGTTGAGATCCGCACGCACACGATCATCTATGAGGTCTCCGATGAAATGAAGTTGGCCCTGGAGGGCCTCCTCGAGCCGGTGGTCAAGGAGACTTACATGGGCCGCGCCGAAGTGCGCGACACCTTCCGGATCAAGGGCGTAGGCATGATCGCCGGGTGCTACGTACTGGACGGTTCGCTTAAACGCGACGGCGAAGTCCGCGTCGTCCGCGACGGCACAGTTATCTATACTTCGCGTCTCAGCTCGCTCAAGCGCTTCAAGGATGATGCCAGTGAAGTGCGCGCGGGCTTCGAGTGCGGCGCAGGAATTGCGAATTTCAATGACGTGAAGGTCGGCGACGTCCTGGAGTGCTTCCTGGTGCAGAAACTGAGCGCCGCGGAAGCAGCTATGCAGGGCGTCACTCCGCGCGCTTAGCTGTCCGCGCTGTTGGGGAGCTCGCGATGCCCGTCGGCCTGCTGACTCTAGAATTACACATCCCGGACGCGCAGTCGCTCAAAGACAAGCGCCAGATTGTGCGCAGCCTGAAGGACCGCCTGCGCGGGCGTTTCAACGTCGCCGTGGCCGAACTCGATCACCAAGATACTTGGCAGCGCTCGATCGTGGGCGTCGTGACCCTGTCGAATGAAGAGAGCCACGTCGAAGAGTCGCTCCAACACATCCTGGCTGAAGCGGATCGCCTGCTGGGGCCGGTGCTCATCGGCCATCAATTCGAGATTTTGTGACTGCCGCCATGACTGTCGTCGGACACCGCCACGAGCGCATCGCGGAAGAGATTCATCACGAAGTGAGCGCCATGCTCGCCGGGGAACTGAAGGACCCGCGGCTGGAGGTTTTGGTCTCCATCACCGAGGTGCGGGTCCCTCCCGATCTGAAGCAGGCGCGCATCTACGTCACTATTCCCGGGAGTGCCACTGAACAGGCCGCTGCGATGAAAGGACTCCGCGCCGCCTCCGGCTTCATCCGGCATGAGCTGGTGGAGCGCATCCAGCTCCGCCGGGCACCGGAATTGATCTTTGTCCTGGATCGCTCCGAACAATACGGCGAACGCATCGAGGAATTGCTCCGGCAGGTGAAGAAAGAGGAGCCGCCCGGGCCTTGATGGACGGTATCTGAGGCGGACAGGGCGCCGCAGCCGCATCACCAGGATCAAACACACATGCTGAGAAAGCCGCAGCCTGCGCCCTACGACGGCGCCTTAGTCGTTGACAAGCCCCGAGGCAAGACCTCGCATGACGTGGTCGAAGCCGTCCGGCACATCGCCGGCTTCCGTCAGATCGGACATCTCGGCACGCTCGATCCGCTCGCGACCGGTGTCCTCGTTCTTCTCCTGGGGCGTGCCACGCGCCTGGCGCGGTTCTACAGCGGCCGGCGGAAGCGTTACAGCGCCAGCTTCCGCTTCGGCTTCGCCACAGATACCTACGACGCCGATGGGAAGCCTCTGGGCCCTGACGCGGCGCCCCAGCTCGATCACGCGGTCATTGAACGCCTCGCTGCGGCGTGCGTCGGCCGCTTCGCACAGACGCCTCCGCCGTTTTCAGCGAAGAAGGTCCACGGCCGCCCGGCCTACGAATTCGCGCGCAAGCAGAAACCGGTGGAGCTGAAGCCGGTCGAAATCGAAATCTACGAATACAAGGTCACCGGGATCGAAGGATCGCTCGCCCGATTCACCATCGAGTGCTCGACCGGCGCCTACATCCGTTCTCTGGCTCACGAAATGGGGCAAACCCTCGGCTGTGGCGCACACCTTGCCGAAATCACACGGACCGCTGTCGGCGAATTCGCGCTCGATCAGGCCGTCTCCCTCGCCGAACTCGGCCAGGCCGCCAAGGGGGGCCACTTCGGCGACTACGTCATTTCGCTCGACGGCCTCCTCGCCAATTATCCGCGGGTCAATGTACTGCCCGTGGTTGAGCGGCGCATCCGCCACGGCACGCGCTTCAACATCCAGCTCGCGCAGATTCAGCCAGGCCGCGTCGAGCCGCCGCCAGGCGCCACTGCGGAGCTGGATTCCGGCGAGCGGTGTCCGCCGCGGCTACGCGTCTTCAACCAGCAAGACAAACTCATCGCCATCGCCGAAGCGGTCGTTCCACGCACCTACCAGCCCATCGTCGTCTTCGAGCCTCTTCCCTGAAGAGCTCCGCGGGACGGGGATTTCCGATTCGTGGCACGAAGTCAACTTGCGTGAATTCAACGAGTGAAGCCGCGACCCACAATGAGCCCCTTTTCAGAGTCACCCTACTCGGGGCCTACGCTAGCACCTACTGCGGGGGCTCAGGAGACGGAGGAGGTTGGGCGAGCGGAGGGATTTGAGGGTTGGGCGGAGTTTGGCGAGGTGGGGGTGGCTGGAACGGCTGAGCTGGCAGGGTAGGTCCGGGTGACCCCGCTCCTCCGCGAGTCGAGTTGTCGCCACGTCCGGCATAAAGCGCGCGAACCTGATGCGGCGGCAAGCGCAACAGCCTCGGCGTCACAAAAACCAGCATCTCCGTGTCCTGCAGCTGCGCCTGCCGGTTGCCGAGCACCGGCACGTTCAGCAATCCCGGTAAGCCGGAGAGCGACTGTGTCTCTTCCCGGTCGAGCAGGCGGAAGACTATGGCGGTCTCGTCTTCCTTAAGCCGCACCGTCTGGTCGATTGTGCGGTTGGAGATGATCGGTATGCCATCCTCCGAATCGCCCGTCAGGGCGCGAATCTCGAATTCCAGGTGCAGCGTTACTTCGCCATTCGGATGCACCGTGGGAGTGGCCTTCACCTTCAGCCCCAGGTCCACATACTCTGATCCGGGAAAGGCCTGTTGCAGAGCGCTCGCTGCGGCCGCTCCGGAGCTCAATGGGTTCAAGAACACCGAGGCTTGGTCTGAAGTTCGTTCGGTCAAGGCCACGTCCGAGGCTCCCCGGCCGCCTAAACCGGAGGCGACGATGGCGGTCGGCCCTTGCTGGGTCGGCAGGGCGTTGAATGGAGTGATGAAACCTCCGGTCGCTTCTCCCAGGAAGAGAGACAGAGTGTTGTCGCCGAAGTTTGTCACCGCCAGATCGCCGAAGCCATTGGAGTCGAAATCAGCGATGGCGACGCCGCTCGGCGCACTCCCTGTCGTGAGGGGCGAGTCCGCGCTGGGCAGGAACGATGCGCCGCCCTGGTTAAGCAGCACGGTGACCGTGTTGTCCGCCAGATTCACCACGGCCAGGTCGGGTTGGCCGTCCCCATTCAAATCTCCCGCAGCGATGGCGACGGGATTCCTTCCCACTGCGATCGGTGAGCCCGCCGCCGGAGTGAAGGTTCCGTCACCTGTGCCTAGCAGAACCGCAACGTTGTTTGCCGTTCCGGTGCCGCAAACGACCGCCAGGTCCGGGATGCCGTCTCGATTGAAGTCGGCGCTGGTAATGCCGCAGGGTGATGCCGTTGTCAAAGGGAGCGCCTGTTCGCCATTCTGCAGAGGGGAAGGCGAGTTCGGGGCCAGCGTGAAGCCGCCGGCGCCATCGCCGAGAAGGACCGTGAGGGTGTCGTCGATGGAATTGACAACAGCGAGATCGAGGTGGGAATTGTTGTTGATGTTGAACTGGCCGACGGCGATGGCGCCGGGGCCGTGGCCAACGGCCAGAGGCGAATTGGAAGCCTCGGCGAATCCGCCGGTGCCGTCTCCCTGAAGAATGGCGAGATTGTCAGAGCTCTGATTGACGACGACGAGATCGGCAAAGCCGGTCGCCTCGCGGAATATGCCGCTGGCGATGGCCACTGGCCCCGTTTCGTTCGCCGCCAGCTTGAACGGAGAGGTGGACGGCTGGACGAAATTGCCCGTGCCGGCCCCCTGATTGAGCAGGATGCTGACCGTATTGTCGTCGTGGTTGGCGATGGCAAGATCGTTGAGCCCATCACCGTTGAAGTCCTGTGCCACGAGTGCGTCGGGCAGGCTTCCGACGGAGAAGTCGCTTCGCGGAAAGACGCCGGAGGTTACGGTGGGGGTGCTGATGGTGCCGGTGCCCGTGCTCGCGGTCAGCAGAGACAGCATTACCGGGAATCGCTCGCCGACGAAAAACGTGGCCGGTTTTCCGTCCTGGACACGCATCAGGACCCGCTTGCCGTCCCGAACCAGCGAAAGCGTCTCGTATAGGTTCAGCGCCGTTCCCGGCATGTTTAGGAGAAAAATGGACTTTCCTCCTCCGATGGCGACGAACGGCGGGAACACCGTTCCCAGTCCCGTTTGCTGGACTGCCGAAAGAAGTTGGCTTCCCGAAAGCCCGTTGAAGGCTGCCGCGGTCCCAAGGATCTGCTGCAGAATGGCGGCCGCCGTGGAGAGGTCGTTGGCCTGAAGGGCTTTTTCGAACGCCGAGGCTTGCGTCGGGCTGACCGTGAAAATCTTGAACTGCGTGGGCGGGGTAATTCCCAATTGCTTGGCCCGGTTCCGGTCCACCTCGAGAATCTCGATTTCGAGCATTACTTCCCCACGGGCTTGCCCAAGCTGGCGGATCAGCTCGCCTGCCAGCGCAACGGTCTGCGGGGTGTCTTTCACCGTGATGGTCCGGCTCCGAGTGTCGAGATCGATGTGCGTTGTGCCGCTGATCTCGCGCAAGGCGCGCTGCAGGTCGGTCACTTCTTCGGGCGACACGGTGTCGGAAAGGATGAACGTCTGCTCGACGATGGGCAATACATCCCGCCGCTTCTGCTGCGTATCCGGCGCGACGAAGAAGGTGGTCGCGTCCACTGGGGACCAGAAGGTGCCCGTCTCGGTCCCCACGAGTCCCATCATCGTCGCAAAGTCCACGTGGGTCACACGCAGGCGCACCGGCCTCGACACGACATCCGGATCGAACGCCGCGAACACTCCGAATGCCGCAGCGACTTCCTGATATGCGCTCTGAGTGTCCCCGCGAATGTCGAAGTCGCGATCGCCGGACCGCGGCTCGAGTCGCGGGGCGCCGGCCAATGCGGGCCCGGTTTGAGGCGGGACGTCCGCCAGCGCTTGCAGTTGCATCAGCCGCTCTTTCACTGCGTCGTTTCCGGGATCCATCTTGAGAGCCGCGCGCAACTCTCCCTGCGCCGCGGCCACGTCGCCTTGAAGCGCCAGCCGTTCGGCAGAGTCCGCGTGCAATCGCACGATCCACGCGCGCGCCGCTTCGCGCTTCCGGGCGATGTCCATGTCCCCGGGTGCGAATTGCGACGCTTCCTCGTAGTCCGCGAGCGCCTCTTCCCAGTTTCGCGCCGCCTCCGCCTTCTGACCCCGCTCCAGGGCGCTCCGCGCGCGTCGCGCGTCGGATTTGACTGCGGCCGATGTGGAGGTCTTCGCGCCCGAATTCTCTGCGGTAGCAGTGCAGGGAAGTAGCAGGGCCGTCGCGAAGAGCAGGGACGCAAGCCGGGTTGTGGTTTGCCAGTGCACGGGGCGAATCACTTGGATTTTACACTCGGGCGAGCAAGGCGTCGTTGGAGATCGCTCGGCCGAGTTTGAAGCTGGCTTGACGGGCTGACAGCCGCACGGTAAACTGGGTCTTGGTGTTGCAACTCATTTTCAACTGGAGATCCCTTGGTTTCGGCCTTTCTCGTCGTCCTTCGTGAGGGCGTCGAAGCTGCCCTTGTCGTCGGCATCGTCTTAGTTTACCTGGTTCGGACGGGCCGGGCCCAACTCTCGCGTTACGTGTGGGCTGGCGTCGCCTTGGCCGCCGCGGCCAGTCTCACCGCTGCCGTGGGCCTGGACCGCTGGCAGGTCAGCCAGGACGGCTTTGAAGGCCTGCTCCTTCTGGCCGCTTCGGCCTTTGTGGTTTCCATGGTTTTCTGGATGAATCGCGTGGCCCGCCGCCTGCGCGGGGAGATCGAACGCCGCGTGGAAACTTACGCTACCAGGGCCGGACGAGCCGCCGGCTGGGGACTATTCCTCTTCGTTTTTCTGATGGTGCTGCGAGAAGGCGCAGAAACCGTTCTCATTCTTCGGGCGGTGCAGTTCTCAAGCGAAGGACTCACCACCGCCGTCGGCACGGTCCTCGGCCTTGCCGCTGCCGTTGCGGTGGGGCTGTTCTTCTTCAAAGGGACACTCCGCGTGCCGCTCGGCCGGTTCTTCGCGGTGACGAGCGCGATTCTGATCTTGGTCGCCTTGCAGCTCGCCCTCACCGGATTGCACGAACTGAGCGAAGCGCTCTGGCTGCCTTCGAGCAAGCGGGAGATGGCGCTCATCGGTCCCATCGTCCGCAACGATTTGTTCTTCTTCGTCTTCATCTTCGGCGCCGCTGCGCTGCTCGTCCTGCGCGAGTGGATGGCTTTGGCCCCGGATCTGCCTTCGGGCGCTTCCGCCGCCAACCCCGCTGAGATTCGCAGGTCCCGATGGAGCGCACGCCAGCAGCGCCGCTGGACCATTGCCGCTGCGGTTGCCTCGCTCGGGGTGATCCTTGCTCTCACCGCGGACTTCATCTACGCGCACGCGGCGGCCACACCGCCCGATGCCCAGGTCATGGAGTCCGAGAACGGCCAGGTGCGCGTTCCGGTCGCTCAGGTGAACGACGGGAACTTGCACCTTTTCTCCGTCAACGCCAATGGCCAAACCCTCCGCTTCCTCATCATTCGCAAGCCGAACGGCTGGGGCGTGGCGCTGGACGCTTGCCGCATCTGCGGAACCGCCGGCTATCGCCAGGACGGGCAAAACGTCATCTGCCGCCATTGCGCCTCCGCCATCTACGTGCCCACGATCGGAGAGCAGGGAGGCTGCAATCCCATCGGCGTGCCCTCGCATGTGGAAGGAGACGAAATCGTTGTGGACCTCTCCTCCCTCGCGCAAGCGGCCACGGAGATTCCGCGGTGATGGTCCGAGCCCCTTATGTTCCTGCGCATCGTCGGTGAATGTTTCGCCCGCCGGCCCCGGCGTAAGATTCTCGCCGCGGTCGTGCTCTCCCTCGGCATGGCCGTGGCTACGGCCATGCTGAGCGTATCGCTGGATATAGGCGACCGGCTGGCCCGGGAGTTCCGCCGTTTGGGAGCCAATTTGCTGGTCACGCCGCACGCCGACAGCCTGCGGCTCGAGATTGGCGGCGTGGACTACCGCCCGGCCAACGCCGGAGCGTTTCTTCCCGAATCCGACCTGGCCAAGCTGAGGGAGATCTTCTGGAGAAACAATGTCGTCGGCTTTGCGCCGATTCTCGAAGTTCCCGTAAGCGCTGTTGCGATATCCCCCGCGCCGCCCGAATCTGCGCGCGGCGCTTTCCGCGCCACGCTCATCGGAACCTGGTCCGCGCACGCGATCATGAGTCCTGACGGTTCGCGCTTCGTGACCGGCATCGAGAAGACCAATCCCTGGTGGCAAACCGATGGCCGCTGGTTCACGGAAGGATCGGACGAATGTGTGATGGGGGTGAAGTTCGCCCAGCGCAACGGCCTGCACATCGGCAACGTGATTCGCGTCGCTGCAGGGACGCGGACTGCGGCTCTCGCCGTTACCGGGCTGCTCTCGAGCGGAGGTTCGGAAGAAGATTCAATCGTCGCGCCGCTCGCGATCGCTCAGCAGCTTGACGGGAAAATGGGACAGTACCGGCGCCTTGACGTCAGCGTGCTCACGCGGCCCGAAGACGCGTTTGCGCGGCGTGATCCCGCTACCATGACGCCTGAAGAGTACGATCGCTGGTATTGCACCCCCTACATTTCTTCCATCGCCTTGCAGATCGGTCAGGCGCTTCCGGGAACCGACGTCCGGCCGATTCGCCGCGTGGCCGAAGGGGAAGGTCAGATGCTGTCTCACATCAGCGTCCTGATGTGGCTGGTGACGTTCGCCGCGTTGTTCGCCTCGGCCTTAGCCGTTGGAGCAACGTCCGCCGCCACCGTGCTCGAACGTCAGGTTGAGATTGGTCTGATGAAGGCTCTGGGCGCCGGCACGAGGCTCGTCGCCGCCCTGCTGGTTGCGGAACAACTGCTGCTTGGCTTGGTCGGAGGAGCGCTCGGCTATGCTGCGGGCATATTGCTGGCGCGGCTCCTCGGAGAGTCCGTCTTCGGCGAGGCTCCTGACGAATCTCTGCTGGTTCTGCCCGTGATTCTTGCGCTGGCCGTAATCGTCACGCTGGCCGGCAGCCTGTTTCCTTTGCGTGGCGCGGTACGGCATGATCCCGCGATGGTCTTGCGAGGCGAGTGATGTTCTGGCGGATCGAGTTTCGATTGCTGAAGGCGAGCCGGGGGCGGCTGGCAGTGGCCTTGCTAGCGCTCTCGAGCGGTGCAGCCATCACCGCCGCGCTGCTGAACCTCCAGCTCGATGCCAGCCGCAAGCTCACTCGCGAGTTCCGTGCCTTCGGGGCGAACGTCATCCTCTCGGCGCCCGAGGAACCATCAGCGCCTGCCACAGCCCGCGCGGCTGCGATCACTGCCCCGGCAGAGAGCCTGCTCGATGCGGGGATTCTCTCCGGCGTTCCGGCGGGGTGGGAAGCTCAGCCCGTTACCGCGGTACCGTTCCTCTATTTCATCGCCGACGCCAAGCGCGTATCTTCCGACCCGGTCGTCGCCGCCTCCTCTCCCACGACGCTAGTGATCGCCGGCACTCGCCTTTCCGATCTGCCTCGCGTCGCGCCGGGGTGGAAAATGAAGGGCCGGCCGGCGGATGTCGACTCCTCGTCCATACCCTGTCTTGTTGGGGCGAAGGCCGCCGAAGAACTCGGCACTGCTCCCGGTGATGCGCTGCATCTCCGCGCAAATGAACGAGATGGATCTTGCAACGTCGAAGCCATTCTCAGCGCGGGCGGCCCTGAGGACGACCAACTCTTTCTGCCACTGGCCACGGCACAGGAGCTTGCCGGTTTGCCTGGGCGCATCAGCCTCGTGCAGATCAGCGCGCCCGGCTCTGCGGCGGGCATCGCTCGCTTGGTGAGCCAACTCTCCGAGAGGCTCCCCGGCGCGCAGGTGCGTCCCGTCCGCCAGTTCACTGAAACTGAGGCGGCGCTTTACGCGCGCATTCACGGCCTGCTCCTCGCTATCGTCGTCCTCGTCTTGCTTTTGACGATTCTTTGCGTGATGACGGCAATGACCACGCTGGCGCTGGAGCGCAAGCGCGATGTAGGGCTGATGAAGATGCTCGGCGGCCACATCTCGCGCGTGTTGAGACTTTTCCTGGTTGAGGCCGGGACCCTGGGTCTTGCCGGAGGCTTGCTTGGCTCCGCGGTGGGACTGCTGCTGTCACAATGGCTAGGAAAGCGCGTTTTCGGAGTGTCTGCCGCGCTCCGCTGGGAAATTCTGCCTCTCACGGCCGCTCTGATGGTGCTCGTGGCAATTGCCGGAGCATTTCCCTTGCGGTTGCTCGCGCGGGTAAAGCCGGCGGTTATCTTCCGGGGTGAGGCATGAGCGCCCGGATCGAAGTCGAATCGCTGGTCAAGGAGTACGGCTCGGTGCGCGCTCTGAACGGCATTAGTTTCACTGTCGAGCCCGGAGAGTGGATCGCCATCATGGGCCCGTCAGGTTCGGGAAAGACCACGCTCATCAATATTCTCGGCGGGCTTGACACGCCTGCTTCCGGCCGCGTCGTCGTCGGTGACGCCGAAATCTCACGCCTCTCTGAAGCGGAGCTCGTGCGCTACCGCGCCGAGAAAGTTGGGTTCATCTTTCAGCAGTTCCATCTGGTACCCTATCTGAACGCACTTGAAAACGTGATGCTCGCCCAATACTTCCACAGCCTCACCGACGAAAAGGAGGCCGCCGAGGCGCTTCGCCAGGTCGGGCTTGGCCACCGCCTCGAGCACCTGCCCTCGCAACTCTCCGGAGGCGAACAGCAGCGCGTGGTCATCGCACGCGCGCTCATCAATCAACCCAAGCTCATCCTCGCCGATGAGCCCACCGGGAACCTCGACGAAGCCAACGAAGAGATCATTCTCAGTCTCTTCCGCGAGCTGCACAGCGCCGGGCAGACCCTGCTGATGGTCACGCACGATCCCGAGATCGCGCGGCAAGCCGACCGGCGCATCGAACTCGCGCACGGCCGGCTCGCGCAGATCACCGCAGGCAGCGCCGAGGAAGAGGTGCACTTCGATCATCTGCTCGAGCAGATCTGGATCTGCGGCGAGGAATTTACGCCCGCTCAGATCGACCGCATTCGCACGCCCGGCTCGGTGGATACCGTCCATACCATCTACCGCATGATCGATCTGCGTTTGGTAGAACTCCACTCGAATGAGGTACAGCTGACCGACCGCGGCCGTCGCCGCGCCCGCGACGTGGTTCGGCGGCATCGCCTCGCCGAACGCCTCTTCACCGACACGTTTGCCATTGAGGATTCCGAGGCCCATTCGCAGGCCTGCAAATTCGAGCACATCATCAGTCCCGAACTCGACCAGCGCATCTGTTCCTTCCTCGGCCACCCGAAAACGTGCCCCCACGGGAACCCGATCCCTCCGGGCGACTGCTGCCCGCCGAGTTGAGCCGCCGCGAACCTTCATGCCCGTTCCCGCCGATTCGCGCAAGAAACCCACGAGCGTGAAGATCCACGTCTCGACAGGAGCGGGCATGGACATAGTGTGGTTCGACGGCCACTCGAGCCACTACGACTTTGCTTACCTGCGCGAACATTGCCCCTGCGCCACCTGCAACGAGGAACGACATCAGAAGGAAAAGTTGGCCGGGCCAACGGGATCGGCAGCGGCCGTTCTCCCCATGTTCAAGCCCAAGGCCTCGGCGCGCGCTGCCAAGGCCATCGGCAACTACGCGATTCAGATCACCTTCACCGACGGCCATTCCACCGGCATCTACAGCTTCGATTACCTGCGCACGATGTGTCCCTGCGACGCCTGTGGGCGAATTTTTCGCACCTCGGGAGGATGAGCCCCCGAATGCCGGAGCCCCAGGCAATCGCGTAGCGATTCGCTCTTTCGATAGCATGCATCGTTTCTTCTCCGGTGCGCGTCCTAGACAACTGCGCGGAAACGTGGGAGGATTTCTCCCCGCGAGCAACCGAACCATTCTCTAATGGCATCCTCCACAAACGGCTCCACGGCCGCGCCGCCACGGAGCATCACCCTGCCGCGGGTCATCGTCGCCACGACGGCCCTGCTCACTTTTATCTCTTTCTGGCGCGCGGCCGCCATCGTTCTCAACGACCTCGCCTCCTCCGCCTACTACGCCGCCGGGGAAGCGGAGAACTTCGTCGGGAAGACCGCTCCATGGTTCGTGCTTGCGGTGATGCTGTTTTCCTACGCCGTCCGCGCCATCTACATCGAAAGTTCGAGCATGTTCGTGCGGGGCGGTGTGTATCGCGTGGTGAAGGAAGCGCTCGGTGGTACCCTCGCCAAATTCTCCGTCTCCGCACTGATGTTCGATTACGCTCTCACCGGTCCCATCAGCGTCGTCGCCGCCGGGCAGTATCTCGTCGGCCTCTTGAACGAGCTCATGGCCTACGCCCACACTCACCAGCAGTTCCCCGTCAATGGCACTGCCGCCACCTTTGCCGTCGTGGTCACCATCTATTTCTGGTGGCAGAACATCAAAGGCATCCCGGAATCAAGCGACAAATCCCTCAAGATCATGAAGCTCACCACCGTCATGGTGGTCCTGCTCCTGGCCTGGTGCGGGTACACCATTTGGGTCCGACACCTGCACCTTCCGCCCTTTCCACATGCCGGCAATATTCGGCTGGATCGCAACTCCCTCGGCTGGCTGTACGGCGTCAACCTCGGCCAGCTGATCACTTTCGTGGCCGTTTTTGTAGGCCTCGGTCACTCCGTTTTGGCCATGAGCGGCGAGGAGTCTCTCGCCCAGGTCTATCGCGAAATCGAGCATCCCAAGCTGCCCAACCTCAAAAAGACCGGGCTGATCATTTTCCTTTACAGCCTGCTCTTCACCGGCCTGGTCTCGATTTTCGCCGTCATGATCATTCCTGACGGCCCTCGCCAGCACTTCTTGGAGAATCTCATCGGCGGCTTGGCCATGCACCTCCAAGGGCCGCTTGGGCTACGTTTGCTCTTTCACGGTTTTGTTGTGGCCGTCGGTGTGCTGATTCTCTCCGGTGCGGAGAACACCTCGATCGTGGGCGCCAACGGCGTTCTCAACCGCGTCTCGGAAGACGGCGTTCTCCCCGACTGGTTCCGGCAGCCGCATCGCCGATTCGGCACCTCGCACCGGATCATCAACAGCATTGTCGTTCTCCAACTGCTCACCATCGTCATCAGCCGGGGTAACGTCACCTTCCTCGCGAACCTCTACGCTTTCGGTGTCATCTGGAGTTTCGCGATGAAGGGCTTCGCCGTACTCGTGCTTCGTTACACCCACCCGGGCGACCGCGAATATCGCGTGCCTCTCAATCTCAAGCTCGGTCGCATCGAGATCCCTGTGGGCTTGGGCCTGATCACTCTCGTGCTTCTGCTAATTGCCGTCGTCAACCTCTTTACCAAGCCCAGCGCCACTGTCGCCGGACTCACCTTCTCGATCTTCCTCTTCGTCGTTTTCTACGTTTCCGAACGAGTGACGCACAGGCGCGGCGCGGCCCACGTTGAGATGGATCAGTTTCATGTGGCCGCCCAGGATGCACTTACTCCGCAGAGCGTCGGCTGCCGCCCGGACAATATCCTTGTGCCGGTGAGCACCTATTTCCACTTGTATCACCTGGCCAACGTCCTCGACCGCTTCAAACCCGAGCGCCGCGATCTGGTTGTCCTACACGTTCGAGTCCTTCGCCGCGCCGCCTCCGGAGAGCACGATCTCGAGCCTGAACAACTCTTCAGCAGCATCGAGCAGCATCTGTTCACGCAGGCCCTCTCGATGGCCGAAAAACGCGGCAAGAGTATCCGCTTAGCTGTCGTCGGCGCCAGCGATCTCTGGGATGGCATTCTCCGCGCCGCCACGAGTCTGAAATCCTCCACGATTGTTGTCGGCCAGTCAGACAGATGGACCACCGAAGAGCTGGCCCGCCAGATTGGCACAGCCTGGGAGAACTTGGGCGATCCCCGACCCCAGTTCAACCTCGAAGTCCACATGCCCAATGGCGACAAGCTATATAAGGTCCTCGGCCCGCATGCTCCCAACCTGACCCTCAACGAGGTCAATCTCCTGCATCATCTATGGTTACGCTTCAGCGATGCGCTTGCGCCGGAGGAGTTGCACCACCACGATGTCGTTCACTTCGCCTTGAACGAGGTCAGCCGCGAAATCGAGGAAGGGAAGGAAGACGAAGTCGTCAAACGCATCCGCGAGCACATCCAAGAGAACAAGCGCAAGCGGACGAACCCCGGCTAGCGGCTCGTTTGTTTGCGATCCCAGGCCCCGGAAAGTGGCGGTAACAGCTTTATCCCGCGAGCGAAGAGGTGCAGTGCCCGCACCGCTTGGCCTTCACCGGAACAGCCATCAGGCACTGCGGGCATTCCTTGGTCGCCGGCTCCGCAATCGGGGCGGGCTTCGCCGCCCAGCGATTCACCTGCTTCACCAGCAGGAACACCGCGAAAGCAACGATCAGGAAACTCACCACCTGGTTCAAGAACACGCCGTAGTTCAGCGTCGCTGCGCCCGCCGCCTTGGCCGCGGCCAACGAGTCATACGACTTTCCTGTCAGGCTGAGGAACAGGTTCGAAAAATCCATGTGGCCGAGCAGCCGTCCGACCGGCGGCATCAACACGTCTTCCACGAGTGATGCCACGATCTTGCCGAAGGCTACGCCGATGATGATGCCCACGGCCATGTCCAGCACGTTTCCCCGCATCGCAAAATCTTTGAATTCCTTGAGCATGGATCCTCCTCGCAAGAGGTCATGTTAGGGAGCCGCCTCGGCAGCTTCCGCTGTCTGAGGACGGCTGCCATCTGGGCACAAGGAGTATAAAGTGATCGCCACAGGCAAAGATTGAAAAACGTCCGGATTCTCTGCAAACACCGTTTTTCAACCACAACCCGGACAGCGCCGGAATAAGGTGCCAGGCAGACTTCTTGTGGCTTCAGGCGGGTGGCTGGCCGGCTCTTTCTGACTCATCCGGGTGCCTCAAAGCATCAGCGCGCGGAGGTTTGTCCGTCTTAAAGAGGTTCTCAAAGACTTCTCTCAACTTGTCCGTGGCCTGCTTTGAGAACATGCCAGCCAACCCAGCGAGAGCGGCCATACCGTAAGGACTGAGAGTCTCAGCCCCACTGGTTCCACCGATCAGGCCTGCCCGCGCCGCAAAATAGACAATCATGGCCAAGGCCATGCCGATGAAGGGTCGCAGGATGTACCACCAGCCCCAACTCTTCATAAACTGCCGGTTACCCAGGTAGTCGGCGAATGAGGTCGCCAGATGAATGTAACTTCCCAGGCCGCCAGCGACCGCAACCAGCAGCAGGAACCGAGTTTCCATCCCGATCAGTAGGGGCCGCGCGCCGGGCAAAAGCCGCAGTTCTATGGGATCGGGCTTCAGCGGTAGCTGATGCGGCCAGAGCGCGACGAGGAGATACAGCATCACCAGATTGAGCACAATCAGGTATGAGCCGAAGACTACGACCCAGCCCTTCGAGGCAGTTTCCGGACGAGCGGGATGTTTTCTTGGATCAGCGTTCTGATCTGGAGTCATGGAGCATCCTCGAGCATTCTCCCGGCGTTCTTGGCCGAGGTACTTTCATTCCAACACGCCAATCCCGGCAAAAGCAGCGGCATTGCGGCAGCCGGTGTCGCTGGTCCTACGGGAGCGGCGGACACGAATCAGACCGCAGGTACTTGCGGCACTCCTCAGGCCGCAGCTTCCTGTCCAGCGTAAGCATGCGGTCCCGAGCCTGCTGCATCAGCCGGTCTTCGTCGAGCACGTACAACCATGGCGTGGTCTCATCGCTAGCCGCGGCCAAGACTTTCCCATCGGGACTGAAAGCGACGCCATTGACGCTGGAATAAAACGTAAAACTCTGTTTCTCCTGGCCCGTAGCGGCGTCCCAGATCCTGGCAGTCCTGTCCCAACTGGCGGTCGCCAGGTACTTGCCGTCCAAACTATAGGCCACATCGCTAACGGCATTACCATGGCCCAGAATCGTGCGCGAAAGGGTTCCAGAATTGACGTCCCAGAGTTTGACCGTCCCGTCCAGACTGGCGGATGCCAATTCCTTGCCACTGGGGCTAAACGCCACGGCCATGATATGCAGCTTGTGATCTTGCAGGGTGTGAACCACTTTTCCGGACGCTAGGTCCCAGAGCTTGACGGTCGCATCCGCGCCCCCGCTGGCAATCAGCGTCCCATCGGGGCTGAATACTACGGTATTGACAGATCCCCCGTCATGATGGCCGATCCTGCGGGCATGCACACCTACCTTCAGTTCCCACAGTAGCACCCAGCCATCTTCGTCTCCGGTAACCACTTCTGTGCCGCCGGGGTTGAACGAGACCCAGTTGACTTGACTGTTGACCGGTAGATTCAAAAGCGCCGACTTCGAGGCAACATCCCAGATGACTACGTTCTTGCCTTTGGATGAAGCGGCCAGCAGCTTTCCATCGTGACTGAATGTGACGTAGCTGACTTCGTCCTGGAACGGTGGCAGGATAAGCAGTTCGTGCCCTGTCCTGGTATCCCAAACCATCACTGTTTTGTCGCGGCTGCCGGTGGCAAGTTCGCTTCCATCGGGACTGAAGGCGACCTCGGAGATGGCGTCCTTGTGGCTCTCGGCATCCCAGATGCGTATCGTCTTGTCCCAACTAGCGCTGGCCACGTGCTTGCCATCGGGGCTGAACGCAATTCCTTCCACGGGGCTGCTGTGGCCGGTGAAGCTGAGTAACTCCCGTCCGGTGAGCGGGTCCCAGACCTTTGCGCGAGCGTCGGCACTCGCGGACACCAGCCTCCCCTCTCGATCGTAGGCCACAGCAAAAACTGTGTTGGTGTGACCGGTGCTGATCGTCCGTTGCGTTTCCCCTTTGGAGCCCCATATGCGTATCGTGCGGTCCATCCCCGCGCTGGCCAGATGCTGGCCGTCAGGACTGAAGGCGACGCCCATCACCTCATCGGTGTGGCCCTTCAGCGTCAGGATCTCCTTGCCTGTGCTTACCTGCCATACCCGGACAATGCTATCAGCCCCTGCGGTAGCCAACGCGGCCCCCCCAATGCTGAATGCCAACCCCTTTACCTGACCGGGGACTTTCCAGTGCCGCTTCTCGACTGGCTTCGCGCGATCACCCTGGCTCGCCCAGATGCGGATCGTGCTGCCACGGCCGTCACGATCAACTTCTGCCGTCGCAATCGTGGGTTCGCTCGGGTGATAGATAGCTGCCACAGGCCATCCGGAGGATGGGACAGCGCTCAAGAGCTCGCCCGTTCGGACATCCCATAATTGAAGGGCCTGGCCGCCAGGGCCGGCAGGGCCGAAAGCTGCGGTTGCCAGACGATTCCCGTTTTGATTGAAGGACACGGAAGAAACGTCAAGGTTGTCAGCCGAAAGCGTATGCAGCAGCTGCCCTGTGTTCGCGTCCCAAATTCGAGCGGTGTGGTCCTCGGCCGCGCTGGCAATCAGCTTTCCATTGGGGCTGAAAGCCACGGCGATCACCCTCTCCGAATGTCCCGTGAGAGTTCGCTCGAGCCGAAGTGCCTGCTGCGAGCGATTCAGGGCGTCAATGGCTTCCGGCCTGGACTCTAGATTCACCGCATACATCGCCAAGAGAACGCTCAGCCCTGGGTCTTGCTGCAAGTTGTCGATCGCCCTGGCACTCAATCTTGCGCTCCGCGCCAGTTTACTGACCCTGGCTCGTTGCGTCCAGGCATACCCGGCGACCACCAGGGTAAACATGAGCGCCACTGCGAGTGACGCAACGCCCCAGCGCATCCTTCTTGCACTCTTGGCCTCTTCCGCACGCCGGGTCTCTTCTTCCGCTCGCTTCCCCGCCTCCGTGAGTTGTTGTTTCTTTACAAAGCGCGCCCGCCAATCGAGGATGGCTGGGGCCAGGACGTCGTGGAAGATTTGATAGCGCGGGTCGTCGGGGCGGTCGGCCGGAGATTCGACTTGACGCAGGATGCGTGAATCCCTGGAGAGTTTCTCCAACAAAGCGGCGAGTTGAGGCTGGGGGAAGTCGGCATATCCGGCCAGATCGCAGAGGGTCTGGGCGATCTTGGTGCCGGAAGGAGTGACCAGGTAGTGGAAGACATTTGCGGCGGCGTTCTGCTCTTCGGCGGAAAGCGCGCTCATGGACTTGTCGAGATGCGTTTCGACAATATGCCTCGCTCCACCCAGACGATTCAAGGTCTCGAGACGCAGGATGGGCGAGCCGGCGAGTTGTTCCTCTTCCCAGAGGCGGGTCATGACCAGTTGCAGATAGGGTGTTTCGATACGCGGGTCCGCTGAACTTGCGTTCTCGCCCTTATGAACAGCGCCCTGGCCGGCTTCGCCCAGAACCACTTGGCCGGTCTTGACCTCCTCGAGCACCGCTTGCACCAACTCGGGTTCGATGCTGACCTTTCTGCCGTCTGAAGCGAGCTGGCTGTTGTACCACTGCAGAGGCATTTCGATCGCGTCGCGCGCAGCCTTGGGCGTGAGGTGCTCGATTCGCAGGTAGTTGCCCAGAATATTGGGAATCCGGCCCTTGAAGCGATCGAGTTTGGCCAGGGCATCTTCCCGCATGGAGATGAGAAAACTGGCCCGAAGGTCGGGCTGATTCACGGCGCGGCTGAAATCCTCGTCGAACGCACCGTTACCGTCAGCCTGTGGGTGATACAAGAAATACTCTTCGAACTGATCGAGAATAATGAGCAGACTCGCGTTTGTGCGCTCACTGTAGAACTCCAGCGCTTGGCTAAGGTTTGCAGGCGAATCCAATGGTGGCTGCTGGGCCGGCAGAAAAGGGGCGGCGGCTTCCTGAATGCGGTGCGTCAACTGAATCAGAGGGTCGTCGCGCCATGAAGCGCAGTAGGCCACCACGAATCCGGGCGTTCCGCGCCCGGCCAGGTTCCGCTGCGCCATCCGGCGGAGGTGATACACGACACCCGCGCGCAGGACGGAACTCTTTCCCACTCCACTCGCGCCGTAAAGCAGTGTAAGCCGCGAGGCCCTCAAGTTTGCGGCGATAACTGTTCGTTCCTCGTCGCGCCCGAAAAAGCGCGGCGCATCTTCATCCGAATAGGGCATCAGGCCTTTGTAAGGAGTGTCAGGCATGGGGCCCGCCGGATTGCTCGAAGTGCTGCGCGGCCGAAGCCGCCGTATCGGCAACCTGAGGTGTGGCCTTGAGCCGGGCCTCGAGCGCCTCCACGTACTCTTCGAGCCTTACGTCGAGAATGTCCACATCGCGCTTGGACCAGAACTTCTGGTCAATCGGCTCCGGCCGGAGCTGCACGGCCCACGATTTGAAATCGAACTTCCGCTGTTCCCAGATGCGATGCAGAATGACCCGCAGGTTCCAATCGCTCAGGCTGTAACCGAGGAATAGCAGGTGGCTGTTCTTCAGTTTGTCCACTACCGTGACGGGAAGCACACCATTGATCTCCGTCGTCCGGGCTAGGTAATCGATGTAATCATCTTCCCGGATCACGTAGCTGTCTTGATTTCCATCGCTGCGGTTCACGGCGCCGTGAATCTTCAACACGACCGACCGCTCGTCAAGCGAGATGGCCGTGTATTTGTTGGGTTCCGTGATCGCTCTCGGCGGGCCATCGGGGGGCCAATGCAGGAACGTCCCTCGGCCGTCGCCCTTGGCCACGTACGTCAAGACGTCGAAGACCTCACCTGCTTGTATGAACGCCCTTTCCATCAAGTCATCGTAATTCGTTGTGACCACGAGGAGCCCCCGCTTTGGGAACCCCTTCTTGACAAGAGCAGCAGGAAGAGACGCCAGGAACTGGTGCAATGAAGTGGGCGGATAGTCGGCATTAAAAAGCTTATGCAGGTCCTTGTACAAATCCCCCTCTCCGCCCTGAAGGCCGGCGTATTGCGAGACGCGCAGAAGGTCCAGCGCCTTTTCGTTCCCCCGCACCTCCTTATGGCAAGTCGGGCAGTCCAGTTTCAGCACCCTTGGCGGGTAGCCGTAGTTCTGGGCCAGAAACGTGGCCAATTCTCCTCCGTTCGGCAAATATTGCCCTTGCCGCCAACTCTCGTTCTCGGGGCGCCCGCACATATTGGCTCCCGCGCCCAGGAAAGGAACGAGGTCCCCCTCCGTGATTCGTCTCATAACGAGGTTATAGTGGTCGTCCAATGGCTCTGGCATGGCAGGTTCTCTCCCCCCCGGGAAAGCAAGGCCACAATCTTACTGCTCTTTCGGGGCGCGTCAACTAGCTAGGAGGCGCCGCCTCTATGTGGATAGTGACGCGAGGGTCCCGCGCGTTTCTCTGTCTGTCAATGAAAATGAATGGGCTGCTCTTGGAATGAGGATGCACCCACGGCTGTAGATCGGGCCCGGAAGGTTCAGCGCGCGGCGAGAATAAGAATTGTACTCAGGATCCCACGCAGGATCAGGAGGGCCGCCGCTGTTCCCAGCAGCGGAGCCACCCACCCGAACGGCACCCGCGCAATCGCCAGCAGAATCGCGCCAACCAGCACTAGCGAGAGGCCCCGCGTCAGGTTCTGCCACTTGGCCCACCATTGCCCCGGCCGGTAGAGAGCCCTGAGCCCCCACAAGATCATCGCCGCGCTCACGGCGATCCACGACCCGGAACGCCGGTCAAAAAACAGCCGGCCGCTCACCGCCACCCAGCCCATCAGCGCCCCGAGGAGCACGAAGATCATCTCGTTCAACAGCCGGAAGAGGTTCGCCGGGCTAAGCATAGTGTGCGCCCCGCGTCAGGCAACGCGTTCGATCTTCACGCGCTCGAGCACGACCGGCGTGCTCGGCTGGTCACCCGCGTCGCGGGGGACGTTGGAAATCTTGTCGGCGACGTCTTGTCCCTCGACGACCTCGCCGAAGATCGTGTGCCGGTTATCTAGCCACGGCGTCGCCGCAACCGTGATGAAAAACTGGCTGCCGTTCGTATTCGGCCCCGAGTTAGCCATCGAAAGCCTGCCCGCTTTTGCGTGGCGCAGCGACGGATGAAACTCGTCGGCGAACTGGTAGCCCGGCCCCCCTCGACCATCACCCCGCGGGCAGCCGCCCTGGATCATGAACTTGGGAATCACGCGGTGAAACTTCAGCCCATCGTAAAAATTGCGCTTTACGCGCTCCCCCGTCTTCGGATCAGTAAACTCCTTTTTCCCTTCGGCCAGGTCGATGAAATTTGCCACCGTTTTCGGCGCTTCTTTCTCGAGCAAGCGGCACACAACGGTTCCGAGCGAGGTCTCAAATACGGCATAGGTTCCCGCAGTTCGGATCACGTGACTCTCCTTTGCGCAGATACCTTCGGCCGCGGGGTGGGACTCTCGGCTGAAGGATTCACGCCGCACGAATCCTACACGGGCCGGAAAGTTTTGTCATTCCGTGGCCGAAGCGGAGATGAAGCAGGTTCTACCACCCCTTCTGCTTGCGCAACTCGGTGATATGCGCGGTGTGGTGCGCGCCGTGCCAGGCGTAGATGAACAGCAGCCAGTCGAGGGTTCGCGCACCATGCGCGGGGTGAACGAACGTGCGTGAGTAATCCTCGGCGGACAGCGACCGGAACAGCCGCACAAACCGTTCATGCAGCGGCTGGAGCAGTGCGAGAGACACCTCGACCGGCGCCCGTTTGGCGTCCTCGAGCTCAGCCCATCTTGCCTCTTCATACGGTTTGATCGTGGGCTTTTCCTCGGTCAGAGCCAGCCGGAGCCGCACGTAGGCGTTCATGTGGCTGTCCGCCAGGTGATGCACTACTTGGCGCAGCGTCCAGCCGCCATCGCGGTACGGCGTGTCGAGCTGCGCGTCGCTCAGCCCGCGCACCGCTTCGCGCACCTTCGCCGGCGTCTGGGCGATCTGCGCAATCGCTTGCTGGCGCAGCGCCGGCGTCACCGCGGCAGGCTCTTTGTACTTTCCAATCGGATACCGTGGATCCATTCATCCCCCTCATCTCGAACTAACGCAATCCGAAGACATCGTTCGGCCGCAGACTAGCCTCCACTATAACGGCCGGCGTTTTGCCCAGTCAATCGCGCCGGTTCCTGAGGGTTGCCCCGGACTTCGCCAATCGGGGCGCCTCTGCGCTTCTTCGCATGGATGCTACAATGACCAGTTTGCGCCGTACCGCTGCAGGTCCCGGTGGAATCGAATACTCGAGGGAGGAATCCCCTAATGCACGACGTCGTTATCATCGGCAGTGGGTGCGCCGGACTCACCGCCGCAATCTATGCTGCGCGCGCCAACCTCAAGCCTCTCGTCATTGGCGGCTACGAGCCCGGCGGCCAGCTCACGCTCACTACGATGGTCGAAAATTATCCCGGCTTCCCTGACGGCATTCTTGGTCCCGAGTTGGTGGAGAACATGCGCAAGCAGGCGCAAAAGTTTGGCACGGAATTCAAGGCTGGCGCGGTCACCGAAGCCGATCTTTCGCGCCGTCCCTTCAGAATTGTCGCCGGCAAGGAAACCTTTGAGGCCCGCACGCTGATCATCGCCGCGGGCGCCTCCGCCCGGCTGCTGGGCCTTGAAAACGAGCGCAAGCTCATCGGCCATGGCGTCTCCACCTGCGCTACGTGCGACGGGTACTTCTTTCGCGGAAAGGAAATCGCCGTGATTGGCGGCGGCGATTCTGCGCTGGAAGAGGCCATTTTCCTCACGCGCTACGCGAGCCGCGTCCACGTGATTCACCGGCGGCCCGAATTCCGCGCCTCGAAAATCATGCAGGACCGCGCTCGCAGCAGCGAGAAAATCGAATTCGTCACGCCCGTTGTGGTCGAAGACATCCTGGATACTTCCAGAGGCGCCGTCGAAGCGCTCAAGCTGCGCAACGTGCAGACCAACCGGTCCCACGTCCTCCCGGTCGAAGGGGTCTTCGTCGCCATCGGCCATGAGCCCAATACCAAGGTCTTCCGCGGGCAGCTGGAAATGGACGCGAACGGCTACCTCGTTCCTCGTGACGGCACGCGGACCAGCGTTCCCGGCGTGTTCGTCGCTGGCGACGTCCAGGACCACCGCTATCGGCAGGCGGTCACCGCCGCGGGCTCGGGCTGCATGGCCGCCCTTGACGCCGAAAAGTTCCTCGAAGAGCACAAGGATTGACTCCTTACCAACTTAATTCGCCCGGATGCCTTTAGAATTGAGGGGTCGATTGCCTGGACGGATACTCAGGAAGGCATCGCAGAAGGCGGCTGGAACTGCACGAGTCTCCAGCCCGGCCCGCCGTCCTAATCGATCTTTGGACTCTGTGGACAAATTCGCTTGCTGGCCGTTGCTGCGCCTTGCGCGGCACGGCGTCTGGCCGTATTCGGCCGCATCCGGGAAAGCGCGCGCATGCTCCGCACAATCCTTCTGAAGCTCTCCGCGAGCCAGGGCTTGGCCCACTGGGTGACTTCCAATCCCCGTGCGTGGCGAATGGCCCGGCGCTTCGTCGCCGGCGAAACGATCGACGAGGCCATCGCCGCGGCACGCGCCTGCAATCAGGCGTATCGGCTCGTGAGCCTCGATTACTTAGGCGAGCATGCGTCTACCGTGGTGGAGGCGCAGCGCGCTCGTGATGCTTACCTCGCCATCTTCGACTGCATCGCCAAGGAACAGATCGATGCCAACGTCTCGTGCAAGCTGACGCACCTGGGGCTCGAACTGAGCGTGGAATTCTGCGAAGGCTTGGTCTATACGGTCGTCGAACGCGCCGCGGCCCACGGCAATTTTCTCCGTGTGGACATGGAAGGCTCGATCTATACGCAGCGCACCATCGAGCTGGTCAAGCGGGTCCGCGCCCGTTGCCCCGCTGTCGGAGTGGTCATCCAGGCCTATCTCTACCGCAGCGAGCAGGACGTGCGCGATCTCCTCGCCTATGGCTGCCGCATCCGGCTGTGCAAGGGAGCCTACAAGGAGCCGCGGCAGGTCGCCTACGCAAGGAAGCGCGACGTGGATGCGAATTACGTCCGCCTCATGCAGTCACTCCTCGCAAGCGGCAGCTATCACGGCATCGCCACGCACGATCCCCGCATGATCGCGGAAACGATCCGCTTCGCCGCAGCCCGCCGGATCCCCAAGAAGCAGTTTGAATTTCAGATGCTCTACGGCATTCGCACGGACCTGCAGCGCGCGCTGGTGCGCGATGGCTACCGCCTACGCACCTACATCCCGTACGGTCAGGACTGGTTTCCGTACTTGATGCGCCGGATCGCCGAGCGACCCGCAAACCTCGCCTTCTTCCTAAAGCAAATCGCCCGTTAATTGCGCACGGGCCGCCGCAGGTGGGCGATCCTGCATTCCATGTGGAGTGCGGGGGCATGGTTCCGTCTTGGAGGAGGGACGCTCGCCCCCGAGCGCCGGGATTGCGGATCGGAGGACACCTTCGTAGAACAAGGCGGCGGCAAGCGGCCGCACTCCATAAACAGACGCCGGCACGCGGTTACAGCTTGCGGCAGATGGTCACGCCATCGCGGAGCGGCACGAGCACCGGAAAGAGCTGCTTCGACGAATACGCGAGACGATTGAAACGCTGAACCCCGCGCGTTCTCAGGTCGTGCGTGCCGTGAGTTACGAGGCCATCGCGAAGCGTGTTGTCCGCCACGAGCAAGCCCCGGCGCCGCAGCCGGGGCACTGCCAGCCGGAACGCCGCAGGATATTGCTGTTTGTCCACATCTAAAAAGATCAGGTCAAACTTGCCCGGCGCCTGGCGCAGCGAATCGAGAGCGTCGCCGATCAGAATCTCGATCCGCTTTCTGACTCCGGCCCGGAGGAAGTATCCGGCCGCGCGGCAGGCGTTCTCCGGGCTACCGTCCGTGTAGAACACTCGGCCAGAGGGGCCCGCAGCCCGCGCCAGCCAAATCGTTGAATATCCGATTGCCGAACCCATCTCGAAGATTCGCCGCGCGCCCGACGTCTGAACGAACAAGGCCAGCAGCCGGGCTACTGCGGGGCCGATGATGGGGACGTTGTGCCGCTGGGCATACGCTTCCATTTCGCGAAGCACCGCGTCGCGCTTGGGCAGCAGCTTGTAGAGGTAGTCCTCTACATCCTTGCGGACAAACTTGCTGGTCAGATTGTCACTCAGAGCCAAGGGTATCTCCCGGTTTCATCTCGTGGATGGTGAGGCCTTTGATGCCCCGCGTTTCGCGACGCAGATCGTCCACCGTGCCTGTCAGCGCGGGAAACGTCGCGTAGTGCATCGGGACAACGTGTTTCACTCCGAGCAGGCGGATGGCGTACGCGGCTTCGCGCGGCCCCATGGTGTAGAGATCGCCGATCGGGAGGCAGGCCAGGTCCGGTTTGTACAGCTCGCCGATCAGCTTCATGTCGCCGAACACGGCCGTGTCGCCCGCATGGTAGAAGCTGAATCCGCCCGGGAGACGAACGACGTAGCCTGCCGGCTCGCCCCCGTAAATTCGCACCCCGTCGTCATCAATCGCATTGGAGTGGAAAGCGTGGGTCATGGTCACCTCAAACTCGCCGACCTTCTGGGTGCCGCCCTTACTCATGGGGCGTGTTCCCTCAAAGCCCTTACTCTCAATCCAGAGGCAGGTCTCGAAGATGGCCACAACTTGCGGCCGATGTTCCTTCATGAGTGTGAGCAGATCGCCCATGTGGTCGGCGTGCCCGTGCGTCACCAGAATCAGGTCAAGCGTCTCTAGCTTCTTGAGCGCTTCCGGGCATCGCGGGTTTCCTTCTATCCAGGGATCAATCAGCGCCCTCTGCCCCGAGGGGGTTTGAACGCTAAAGGTGCTATGGCCGAAGTAGGTGAGCTGATTCCCGCGTGTATCCAGCATGTTTTTCTGGTCTTTCGAGCGAGTGTCTCTTGGTTTCTTCACGATGCCCCCTTGGTGGGCATTGGTCGTCCACCGTTGTTGCGAACCTTTTCCCCACGCAATTCTAATCGCCTCTCCGCTCCCCCTTCAACCGGGGCTGCTGCTTTGGCCGCTCGCCCGATTGACCGGGCCGGAAGTTAATGTAAAATGGAGTGTTGCAGGTTGCTGCTGAGACTCCCCGCCTCCTTGTAGTAATGAAGCGTGCTTACCGGTGGGGATTGGAGCAGGAGATCTGTAGCAGGTTCCGCTTTACTCCTGGGAGGATCGCCTGATGGCTTACGTAATCGCTGAGCCGTGCATCGGAACGAAAGACACCGCTTGCGTGGATGTTTGCCCGGTGGATTGCATCCACCCGCGCAAGGATGAACCCAACTTCGCGGCTGAGACCATGCTCTATATCAACCCGGTCGAATGCATTGATTGCGGCGCATGCGTCCCGGTCTGTCCGGTCACGGCCATATTTGCGCTCGAAGATTTGCCGGAGAAGTGGCAGAAATTCACGCCAATCAACGCCGACTGGTACGCCAAGAAGACTTGAGTTCTCTCCGGACCATCGGGCCATCTCTGTGTGGCGGACTCCTCCTCCGCCGCATCTCTTCTTAGCGGTGATCGGAACTTGAGGTGAGCTAGACCCCGCTGGCGTGCCGCCCTTCCACAGGGGCGCCACCCGGTGGTGGCCACTTTCCGCGCCAGAGGGAATCTCGCCGTTCGCACACGCTTGGCGAACGCGATATCATGCTTTGAGGCTGGATCGTTTGTCCCCGACCTTCCATCTCGTGCTCCTAATCCACGCCCACCAGCCGCTGGGCAATTTTGACGATGTCATCGAGAGCGCCTACCAGCGCGCCTATCTGCCTTTCATCGAGCTTCTCGGCCGCCATCCCGCCGTCCGCGTGGGCCTGCACTATTCGGGATCGCTTCTGCAGTGGATCGAGCAACACCATCCCGAATATTTCTCGCTGCTCCGGGAACTCGGCACGGGCAATCAGATCGAGCTCGTCGGGGGCGGCTATTACGAACCCATCCTCATATCGATCCCACCGGAAGACCAGCAGGCCCAGCTCACCCGCATGGCCGGTTATATCGAGCAGCATTTCGGCGACCGCCCGGAGGGCGCTTGGCTCGCCGAGCGCGTTTGGGAGCCGCAGTTGCCCTCCATACTGGCTCGCGCGGGTGTTTCCTACTCTCTCGTGGACGACACCCATTTCCTCGCGGCGGGTTTCGAGCCTGAACAACTCTTCGGCAGCTACATCGCGGAGGATGCGGGCCTGACGGTCCGTCTTCTTCCCGGTCTTAAGTCTCTTCGATACCTGCTCCCCTTCCACCCGGTCGAGGAAGCGATCGCTCACCTACGGGTCGGCGCGACAAGCCATCCGGGTGGCATGGCCGTCATGGGCGATGACCTCGAGAAATTTGGAGTCTGGCCGGGCACCCACAAGCATTGCTATCAAGATGGTTGGCTGGAGAGTTTTTTTTCGGCGCTGGAGGCCAATTCAGCCTGGCTCGCCACGACGCCTCCCGGCGAGTATCTGGCCGCGCATCCATCTCTCGGACGTGCCGATCTGCCTACGGCCTCCTACAGCGAGATGATGGAGTGGGCCCTTCCGACTCCTGCCCGTCAGCGACTGCAGGCGTTTATCCGGGAATCCTCCTCCCGGCCCGAAATTCTTGCCTTTCTCCGGGGCGGCCCGTGGCGCGCATTCTTGACAAAATATGCGGAGTCCAATCTTCTGCACAAGAAAATGCTGCACGCCTCAGCGCGTTTGTCCGAGCTGCGCTCCCGGAAGCTTCACCGGCGCAGCGCCGAGGCACTCGAACGTGCCTTTGACCATGTGCTCCGCGCCCAGTGCAATGATCCCTACTGGCACGGAATTTTTGGCGGCCTCTACGCGTCCCATCTGCGCACATCGTCCTGGCGTGATCTCATCCGCGCGGAAACTCTCGCGGACGGGGCGGCTTCGAAAGATGGCTCGCCCTCTCTGGCACGCCTCGACTACGATGCGGACGGTCGCGAAGAGCTTCTCTTCTCTGCACCTTGCTACTCGGCGCTGCTCAAGCCGTCCGATGGAGCCACGCTCGCTGCGGTCGATTTCCGTCCTGCGGCCGCCACGCTCATCAACTCGGTCATGCGGCGTCCCGAGGCCTACCATGCGCGGCTCCAGGAAGGCGCGCGGGCTACGGGCGCTGTCGCTTCGATCCATGAACAGACTCGGGTCAAGGAGCCCGGCCTGGAGCGCTATCTGCGGTACGATCGCTGGCCGCGGCACACCTTCCGCTTGCTCTTGTTCCGTTCGGACAAGACTTTTTCCGACTACGAAGCTATTCGGCTTGATGAAGACCCTGCGTTCGCCGCCGGTGCCTGGGAGGTCCTGGCTGCCGCCGAAGCCTCGGCCGAGCTTGCGCGCTCAGGCCATCTCGCGTCGGTCCATCCCGAAGGCCTCGCCGCGCCGCCGTTACGCGCGGTCAAACTGCTCAGCTTTGCTCCTCGTGCCCAGGGCTTCGAGGTTTCCTGCGATTTGACTCTCAGCCACGAGTCCGCGCACTCCATCCATCTTGCCGTGGGCATCGAGTCGGTGGTCAATTTCCTCGCGCCCAATGATCCTGACCGCAGCATCTCCACGGCCTCGGGCCGCCATCCCCTTCGCTGGAGTGGCGCCGCCCCGGCGTCTCCGCTTGTCTTCTCCGACGGCTGGCAAAAAGTCCGGGTCACGCTCGAGGCCTCTGCCGCCAGCGCATTCTGGATTGCGCCCATCGAGAGCGTCTCCGAATCCGAAGAAGGCTTTGAACGTGTCTACCAGGGTTCGCAGATACTGGCTGTCTGGCCGGCGGAGCTTTCCCCGCGCCTTCCCTGGCATGCGCGCCTCGTCTGGCGTGTCGAAACCCTTTAATTCGCGCCAATCCGTGGTCTTGTTACTCCTGGACGCAGCGAAACGTGGTGTAAGCGTAAGAACAGTGCTTCTGGCTCCAGTTACGGAAAGACCGGCGCAGCAAGCAGGCCGGCGTTCGTGGGGATCCGCCCTTCAGGACATAATGTTTGCCATCAAAAAAATTCTTGGAGTACTCCGGGCGGAACGGGAAAGGCGCGAAACCCGGGAATGGGCCCAACGCTGTTCGCGTCCACTCCCACCCGTTCCCTACCAAGTCGTGCACGCGGAAGGCGCTCGTTCCGGCCGGATGCGAGCCCACCGGCGAAGGCTCCCAGCGTTGAGAATCGAAGTTCCCGTGCTCGGCCGAGGGCCGCGACTCGCCCCACGGGTAAACACGCTCGGTTCCTTCCGGAGTGCCGTACGCCGCACGGTGAAACTGCGCTTCGGTGGGCAACTGCCGCCCCAGCCACCGCGCGTAGGCCGAGGCCTCCGCGTGACTTACGTACACCGGCCACTCAGTCGGCAGCCGAATCTCGCCGAACATCCCATGGTAGAACCACAGATTTCCCTCGGCTCGCCAGAAGTGCGGATGGTGGATGCAGTGCTTCTCCTTCCACTCCCAGTCGGCCGCAGTCCAGAGTGAGCGGTTCGCGTAGCCTCCCGCTTCCATGAACAACAGGAACTCGCCGTTGGTCACATTGTGGGCGTCAATAGCGAACTCGGGCACTTCCACCCGGTGCTCGGCCAGCTCGTTGTCCCATCCAAACTGATCCTCGCGGGTGTGCCTGAGCCCTAGAGTCGCCGTCCCCGGGGGAATCTCCAGCATGCGGCCCTTCTTGCGCAAGGGCGACGGTGCCGCCTCGATCCACCCGGGTATCTTCCGGCTGTAGGGAAGCTGGTGGATCAGGTAGGTCAGCGTCTCGGAATGGACCAGGCGGTGCTCGATCGCTGCCTCGAGCATCATCGCGAGCTGCGGGTGTCCTTCCGAAGGACGGTCGAGGGCCTGCTCGATTGCCTGATCCAGCTTCTCTCGCAGCCGGGCAACGTAGCCTTCAATCTCCCCCTGCCTGGGCCATTCCAAAGGTCGTTCGCTCGACAGACCTTGCGCCGCCTGATCGATCTCCAAAGCAAACAGTCGGTCGAACGTCGGATGAAATTCCTTCAACCCGAAAGCCCGGTCGGCAAGCAGCTTCCAATCGAACGTGTCCAGATGGCCCAGATAGAAGATCAGCCTGGGCTGTCCGGCGAACGGACGGTCGTACAACGCCTCTGCCCGGACCAAGCCAAACAGGTGGTCGGTGAGTGCTCGGGCCTCCAGCAACCGGGTGTGAATATCATGATGAATCCGGACAAAAGTGGCGGCGGCTACCATGGTTTTTTCTTCCCCTCTGCTTAGACGCAGGAAACTGGCCTGCAGGTGCGGGTAGATTTCCGGCCCTGGGGAAATTCTGAGGAGGGCTCTGTCGTAGTTACCACTCGACTTCATTCATGTCAATGGCAAAACTGCGGCGAAGGGCCGGGAAACGCCGTCATTCTCGATCGTTCATTTCCGAGTTTTCCTGGGCCTGCAGAGCCGTGCCCGCGCTTTCCCCCTCCGAAGCGAAGACATTCCCGCTGCGAGGTTGCCCACTCCCGGTTCGCTTTGTTAGAGTGGCCCTGCCTCGGAATGGCCTGCCAATCAGCGGAGCCGAGGTCTGGAGGTGGTTTTCCCATGGCCGTCAGTCAGGAGTTGCTCGACATCCTCGTTTGTCCCGTGTGCAAGACACCTGTGAAGCTCACACCCGACGCCGCCGGCCTCCAGTGCGCAACCTGCCGCCGCGTCTATCCGATTCGCGACGACATTCCCGTCATGCTCGTTGAAGAAGCCACCGTGGCTCAGGAGTAGCTCGATTTCACAATGACCGAGCCCATCGCGAGACTGAAACGCATCCTTCCCCGCCTGCGCGGCCGCCGCATCGGTGTATTGGGCGACCTCATGCTCGACCGCTATCTTTGGGGCACGGCCACGCGCCTTTCTCCGGAAGCGGCGGTCCCGGTCGTGGACTTTGCCGCGCAGAGCGAATGCCTCGGCGGCGCCGGCAACGTCGCCGCGAATCTTGCTTCGCTCAGCGCGCGCGTCGAGTTCTTCGGAGCCAGTGGCGACGATGAGCCCGGCCGCGCACTGCGCAACTGCCTGCGCGCCGCTGGTATCGGCGATCGCGGTCTTCTTGCAGATCCTCGCCGCATCTCCACCGTCAAGACCCGCATCATCGCCCGCCATCAACAGGTCGTGCGAGTGGATCACGAGCGCCGCGAGCCACTCGTGCAAGAAACCGAGGAGCGCCTCCTGCGGCGCTTGATCGCTTCGCTCCGGCGCCTCGAGGCCCTGGTGCTGTCCGATTACGACAAAGGGATCATCAGCGATGGACTTGCCGAGCGCGTTCTCAACGCGTGCCATCGCCTGAAGATTCCAGTTTTCGTCAAGCCCAAGACGTCGCGTCTTTTCGCTTACCGCGGCGCGCGCGCGATTGTCTGCAACAGCAAGGAAGCCGGCTTTTTCGTCACTCGCTCGCTGGGCGACGACAAGTCTGTGGAAGAAGCGGGCCGCGCGCTGCTCGCGCATTTCGGCTGCGCTGCCCTGGTCATCACTCGAGGGGAACAAGGCCTCACTGTATTTGAAGAAGCCGCTCCGCACCACTTCCACGTGCCCGCCACGAGCTTCGAAGTCACTTACGCCCGGGTCGGCCAGCCCGGCTTGGCCGGCGGAGCTACCGGCCGGCAGGTGTTCGACGTCACCGGCGCCGGCGACACCGTCCTCGCCGTCCTGGCCCTCGCCTCGGCAGCCGGCGCTTCTTTGCGCGACGCCGCCATTCTAGCCAATATCGCGGCTGGCGTCGTCGTCGGCAAGCTCGGAACTGCAGCTGTTTCGCCCCCGGAGCTTGCGGCCGCCCTTGCCGACCTTCCCTAGCGTTGCCGAAATATGTGTCGAGCGTTCCCGTTCGTATCGGGAACTGGCGCTGTTTGCGGCGAGGCGAAGCGGACGGTTACAGCGGCGGGAAACTGAGGGATTTATTGCTGGTCTCCACCCATAACTTGACCTGGCGAGTTCTTCGGCTTTTCTCGATGTCGCTCTCGGTAGGCATGGGCGCGAACGGGCTGATCTCCACCGCGACGATCACACCACTTCCCCCGTTCTTAGGCGATTCCGCCGACACGATCCTGAAGCTCTTCACCGGCCCGTAGAAGCCGTTCGGCCCCCAGTCGGACAGGAAATCTTCCATCTTGTAAGTGGGCCCCGGCTGCCAGATTTGATAAGCGCGCGCTGTGTCGCCCGCCGTGAGCGCAACGAAGAATCGGTCGACAGCCCGCTTCTCCGGATAGTAGCGGAAGGTGAAATAGAGGACGACTGCGACGGCCGCCGCAAGTACAACAACCCCAAGCACCTTCCACTTCGTCTTGCCCTGCTCGAGTTCTGCCGGTTCAAGAAGGCTCAATTGATCGGCTCCCGACTCCTCCCAGCCCCATCACAACTGCCGGTTGAACGACGCACGCGCATGCCAGCAGCACTGAGAACCCTAACAAAATCAGCACGTCAAAGTAAATCCCTCTGCGGCGCTTGAGACTTTGCGCGCCTCGATCCTGTGTCCACAAGTTCGCGAAGCACAATTTCTTCTGCATGCCAGCAGAGTCGATCACAGTGTTGAAGGGTGACAAGACCGCATGAGAGCCGGGCAATGCGAGAAACTTCTTACGCCTCGAGCGCTCCGCCGCCCGCGCTCGCGGGCAGCTCGATCGAATACTTTGTGCGTGCCTTCTCCCGGTGCTGTTCGAGCGCCAGCTCGATCAGCTGGTCCACGAGTTCGCGGAAGCCGATCCCGCTTGCCTCCCAAAGCTTCGGATACATGCTGATCGAGGTGAAGCCGGGGATGGTGTTCACTTCGCTCAGGAGAGCCTTTCCCGGTTTCTTCTCGAGGAAGAAATCCACACGCGCCATCCCGGCAAGCTCGAGGGCGCGGAATGCTCGCACTGCCAATTCCTGGAATCTTCTAACCTGCGCCCCGCTCAGCTTTGCCGGGATGATCAATTGCGTTCCCTGTTCGAGATATTTGGCCGCGTAATCGTAGAATTCGCGGTGAGGCACAATCTCTCCCGGCAGCGAAGCCTTGGGCTCCGCGTTCCCCAGCACCGATACCTCGATCTCGCGCCCCTTGACTGCCCGTTCCACCATGATTTTCTGCGCATAGCCGCTGGCCAGATCGAGTGCTTGCTCGAGCTCGGTTCGGTCGTGCGCCTTAGTCATCCCCACCGAAGAGCCGAGCGTCGCCGGCTTCACAAACACCGGGTAGCGGAATCTCTTGTGGACCCGCTGGACCACGACGCTGCGGTCGCGCTCCCACTCCGTCCGCGCCACCGTTTCCCATTCCACCACCGGGATTCTTGCTTGCTGGCACAGCCGCTTGGCGACGTCCTTGTCCATGCCGATGGCTGATCCGAGCACGCCCGCACCGACGTACGGCAGCCCAGCCAGCTCGAGAAGTCCTTGCACCGTTCCGTCCTCGCCGAATGTGCCGTGCAGAACCGGGAACACGACGTCCACACGCTGCGCGCCGCTTCCGTCCAGCGGCACCAGCGCCGCCGCCGTCGGGTCCGAAGACAACACCACTCGCTGGCCCGTGCGGAGCACCTCGGGAAGCATCTTCTGTGCCCCGGCTCCGATCAGCCAGTGCCCGTCCTTGGTGATGCCGATCGGCACCGGTTCGTACTTGTCCGGGTCGAGCCCCCGGATCACCGATGCCGCCGAGGCCAGCGACACTTCGTGCTCACCCGACCGCCCTCCGAACAGCACTCCCACTCGCAATCGCTTTTTGTCGCTCGCCACGGACTCTTCTTTCTATCTGGATTGAGGATTCCTCTTGAAAGACCAATACTACAAGATTTTCTTGCCGAGCCCGGAGAGGACCATCTCGACTCCCAGCAGGGCTGTCCGGTTGTGCTCGTCAATCACCGGGTTGATCTCCACCACTTCGAGAGACACCATCGACTTGCTGTCGCTGAGCGTCTCCATCGCCAAGTGCGCTTCCCGGTACGTTACCCCGCCTCTCACGGGCGTGCCCACGCCCGGCGCGTCTGCCGGGTCCACAAAATCCATGTCCAGGCTGACGGCAATGCCATCCGTGTCGTCGGACGCGCAACGGATGGCCTCGGTCATCACGTCGCGCAGCCCGCGCTCGTCGATGTCGCGCATGGTGAAGACGTGCACGCCGGATTCCTTCACCAGGCGGCGCTCCCTTGCGTCCAGATCGCGCACCCCGACGATGGCCACGTTTCTCGGCTCGACCTTTGGTCTAAAGCCAAGCAAGTCAATGAGTTCCGGAGCCCCGTAGCCCATCACCGCCGCTAGCGGCATTCCGTGCACGTTCCCTGAAGGCGATGTTTCCGGTGTATTCATGTCTCCGTGTGCGTCCAGCCACACGTAGCCGATCTTCTTCTGCTGCTTCCGGTAATGCGCCGCCACGCCGGACACTACGCCCACAGCGATGGAATGGTCCCCGCCCAGCGCCAGCGGCAGGAAGCCTTCCTCGAGCGTTTTCTGCACGATCTCCGCCAGGTCCTTGCAAGTCTCCGCAATTTCGTTCAGGTACTTTGCCCGTTTCTCGCCGTAGGGCAGTTCCTCGGGCTGTTTCACGCTGATGTTGCCGATGTCTTCCACCTGAAGGCCGAGCTGCTTGATCCGTGCCTGCAAGCCCGCCACACGCAGCGCCGACGGCCCCATGTCCACCCCGCGGCGGCTTTGCCCGAGGTCCATCGGCACTCCGATGATGCGAATCTTCTGCGCCACGGTCTAAGGGTACACGCGATACAGCATTCTCGGGAAGGGAATCACCTCGCGGACGTGCTCGGCTCCGCAAATCCACGCCACGGTGCGCTCGAGCCCCAGCCCAAAGCCCGCGTGGGGCACGCTGCCGTACCGCCGCAGGTCCAGGTACCACCGGAAAGCCTCTTCCGGCAGTTTCTGCTCGCGAATTCGCTTCAGTAGGAGGTCGTAGTCATGCACGCGTTGGCCGCCGCCGATGATTTCCCCGCAACCCTCGGGCGCCAGCATGTCGAATCCCAAGGCCAACTCAGGGCGCTGCGCGTCCGGCTGCATGTAGAACGCCTTGATTGCCGCGGGGTAGCGGTTCACCATCACCGGCCGATCGTACTGGCTCGAGAGCAGCGTCTCCTCATCTCCGCCGATGTCATCGCCCCACTTGGTGGCGTTGCCCTTCTTCTGCAAAATCGCTATCGCCTCATCGTAGGTGATGCGCGGGAAGGGCGGCTTGACGCACTCGAGCTTCGCGGTATCCCGCTTCAGCGTTTCGAGCTCGCGCGGGCGGTCCTTCAGCACTGATTGCACCATGTGGCTCACCAGCCCCTCGCCCAAGGCCATCATGTCGTTCAAGTCTGCGTAGGCCGCCTCGGGCTCGAGCATCCAGAATTCCGTCAGGTGCCGCCGCGTCTTGGATTTCTCCGCGCGAAAGGTGGGCCCGAACGTGTAGACCTTCCCCAGAGCCATGGCGGTGGCCTCGACGTACAATTGCCCCGACTGCGTCAGGTAGGCCTTCTCGTCGTCGATGTACTGCACTTGGAAGAGTGTTGTCGTGCCTTCGCAGGCCGCCGGGGTGAAGATCGGCGCGTCGGTCAGCGTGTACCCCTGTCCATCCATGTACTCGCGCGCGGCTCGAATGGCCTCCGCCCGGATGCGCAAAATGGCCGCCTGCCGCGGCGAACGCATCCACAGGTGGCGGTGATCCAGCAGGAAATCCACCCCATGCTCTTTGAGCTGGATGGGATACGGAGTGTCTTCAGGCACTTTCTGCACGACCTCGACCGCACTCACGTTGATCTCGTAGCCGCCCGGTGCGCGCTTCTCGGCGCGGATCCGCCCCGTCACGATCACGCTCGATTCCTGCGTTAACCCGTGCAGCGCCTCGAACGCCGCGGGCTGTTCTTTTTGTGACGCCACGCCCTGGATCACGCCCGTGCCGTCTCGAAAAATCGGAAACAGCAGCTTTCCCGACTCGCGCAGGTTATAGAGCCACCCGCGCAGGGTCACGTCCTGCCCGTCGTATTTCCCGGCTTGGTCAATCGTGATGACGTTCATCCCGCGCGGTTCATCTCCTTTTCCAGTTTATCGAGCGCTTTCCGCGCCGCTTCGAGCAGCTCCGCGGCCGCGGGCGGCTCGGCTGCCGCATGCGCAGCCGGTTCCCTCAATTCGAGCACGAGCGGCAACTCCTTCTGCGGCGCCGTGACGAATAGCCGCGCGGCCTCGGCCCAGTCCAACGTGCCCTCGTAGGGCAGGAGATGCTCGTCTTTTTCCCCGTGGTTGTCGTGCACGTGCGAGGTCACTGACAGCTCCCGCATCGGCTCAAAGCTTCGCGACAGTTTTCCTTCCGCTGGCCCGTCCGCCAGGTTCGCGTGGCCCACGTCGAAACAGAATTTCAGCCCCGTCAGCCGAGTCTCGTTCACAAAAGTCCGCAGGTGCGCTGGCGTTCCCATCTCGCTCAACGTGTTTTCGAGCACGATGGTGACGCCGGCGTTCCGCGCGTGGAGCGACAGGTGTTCGAGCGAGCTGAACGCTGCGTCGAGCCTCCGCGGATCGGGCTCCTCCCGCGACGCGCCTACGTGCTGCACGAAATAACGGAACGGAACGAACTCCGCCACGTCCAGCGCCCGCTTGATTTCGTCCATGGCATCGATGCGCCGCACGCGTTCCACCTCGCAGATGGAGAGCGGCGTGCCGCCCTCCCGCGTCGGCCCGCGATCGCGGCTCGCGGGCGAATGCAACGCGTGCAGGAACAGCTTCTTGTCGGCGAGCGATTGCCCAAGTTCGCGCACCGCTTCCGGCGACGCGTAATCGAAGTGCGCTCGCGAGCAAAACACCTCCACGCCAACGAACTTCGCCGCGGCGATCTGCGCCAGCAGCTCCGGCGTCAGTTTTCTTTGCACGAATAAGTAAGTGGAAAGAATGTGCTGCATCGCGGTCCTCAGTGCTCCTCAGTATCCCTTAGCTGAACCTTGAGTGCGCGGGTCGGCCGCGCCCAGCCGCTCACCCGTGCGCGGATCGATCCCGATGGCGTTCACCAAGCCGACGTGCCTGATCGGCGCCACTTTGTGTCCCCGGACTTCGAGGTCGCGCACGACGCTTGCTGGAACTCCCGGTTCCACGCGCAGCTCGTCCGGCAGCCACTGATGGTGGAAGCGCGGCGCATTGATTGCCGCCTGCGCATCCATCCCCAGCCGCATCCAGTTCAACACCGTCAGCAGCGTTGCGGAAATAATCCTCGGTCCGCCCCGCGCGCCGGTGACGAAGCTCAGCTTGCCGCCGCGCAGAAGAATCGTCGGCGACATCGCGCTCAGGGGACGCTTCCCCGACGCAATCGCATTGGCTTCTGATTGCACTAACCCGAACAGTTTATTGGGCACGCCGGGCTGCGCGGTGAAATCATCCATCGAATCATTCAGCAGGAATCCCGAAGAGCAGGTCACGTGCGAGCCAAAAAGGTCGTTCAACGTTGTGGTCATGGCCACGGCGTTCCCCGCCGCGTCCACCACCGAAACGTGCGTTGTGTGAGGGCCTTCGTTGGGTCCCACCATCGCCGGCGGCGCGTCCTTGCTGCCAAGCACCCCCGCGCAAGTGTGCGGCGTTCCGGCGCGCACGAGTTCGCTCGACGATGCGCGGCGCGGATCAATTTCCCCCGCTCGCTCCGCTGCGTAGCACGGAGCGACCAGCTCCGCGACCGGCACCGGCGCGAAATCCGGGTCGGCCAGATACGCAGCGCGGTCTGCGAATACCCGCCGCATCACTTCTGCGGTCATGTGCACGGATTCGGCGTCCTGCCAACCTTTCAATTCCACGGCCTGCAACATGTTCAGCGCTTCGATCATCGCCACGCCGCCCGAACTCGGCGGCGGAGCCGCAATCACTTCCCATTCCGCGTCGCTCCTACTGTACTTCGCCCGCAGGGCCTCGCGCAGCTTCGGCTTGTACTCCGCGAGATCTTCACGTGTCACGAGCCCGCCTATTCCCGCCATTTCTTTCGTCAGATGCCGCGCCGTTTTGCCCCTGTAGAAGTCCGCGCTGCCCTTCCTCGCGATGCGCCTGAGCGTAGCCGCTAGCTCCGGCTGCCGTAGAGTCTCGCCGGTCCGGTACAGGGCCCCATTCTTCAGGAAAATCCGCCGGCTCAGCGGGAAGCGTTCGAGACCCGCGCGCTCGTCCTCGAGTTCGCGGGCCAGCTTCTCAGTCACGGGAAAGCCTTCTCTCGCCAGACGAATCGCGGGCGCCATCACTTTGGCGAGTTTCATCGTTCCGTAGGTTTTCATAGCCAGCTCGAGCCCTGCTACCGATCCCGGCACCGCAACCGACCGGTACCCGATCACCGGCCCTTCTTCGTCGAACGTGCCGTTTGCGCGCAGATACATGTTGGGCGCAGCTCTTCCTGGCGCACTTTCCCGGTAATCCACGAATCCCACGCGTCCATCCGTCAGCCGCACCAGCATGAATCCGCCGCCGCCGATGTTCCCTGCCGCAGGGTCCACCACCGCTAACGCGAACGCGGCTCCCACCGCCGCGTCCACGGCGTTGCCGCCTTGTTTCAAAATGTCCACGCCCACGCGCGTGGCCAGTTCCTCATCCGTAACCACCATGGCATTCGTCCCGCGCACGGCCTTCTCCGGCCAACCCCGCTGTTCCGCCGGCCTGCTTTCCTTCTCCGGTGTAGGGGGACCGCTGGACCTCGCCGGAGTTCCGAAACCGGGCTCACGAGAAGGGAAAGCAAACGCCGAGGCCAGTGTCCCTGCGCCGATGCACAGCCCCGCCAGTAACGCCTTTCTCCTCGCGCGCATGGAAGAGATTTGACTTTATGCAAATCACCGCGTGATGGCAAGCGCGGGAAGACTGACGCTCCCCCACATTGCCGACGATTTCCTCGGTGAAACCAGTTCTAGTCTTCGGGGAGAAACTCGATGCTGGCAGGTGCAGGCAGGAGCCCCGCCTTTGTGCCCCGTTCGATCAGTTCCTGGACCGCCTGCCGCCCTCGCTGGCCGTAGCCCAGGGTCCAGTGATTCACGTACATCCCCACGAACTTATCGGCCACATCGCTCTGCATATCCCTCGCGAATTGCAACGAGTAGTTGAGCGCCTCTTCGCGGTGCTCGAGCGCGTATTCCACGCTCTGCCGGATGGCCCTGGCCACGCGCCGTCCCGTCTCCGGCCCGAGCGCACGCCGCACGCCGTTTCCGCCAAGCGGCAGCGGCAGGCCCGTCTGTTCGTGCCACCATTGGCCCAGGTCCACCACGCGGTGCAGCCCCAGCTTCGGGAAGAGCAACTGGCCTTCGTGAATTAGCAGACCCGCTTCAACCGCTTCGCTCCGGACCGCGTCCAGGATCTTGTCGAACGGCATCACCACCGGCTCAATCCCCGGCTCGCAAAGCCGCAATGCCAGGTAGGCCGTCGTCCTCAGCCCCGGCACCGCTACTCGCCGCCCCCCCAGATCACCCTGCTTCATCGGTTGCGCGGCCACTACGATCGGGCCGTAGCCTTCGCCGAAGCTCGCACCGCAATCGAGCAGGACGTACTTCTCCCGCAGGTAGGGATACGCCGCGAAGCTGAGCGCAGTCACGTCGTACACTTCGTTGAGCGCCGCTTGGTTCAGCGTCTCGATATCTGCAAGGACGTGGCTGAACTGCAGTCCGTGGATCGACAACTTGTGCGTCGCCAGTGCGTAGAACATGAACGCGTCGTCGGAATCCGGCGAGTGCGCCACCTTGATCTCGAGTGCCTCCGATGTGGCCTGCTTGGCTGGCATAGCGGAAAGAGACTCCCCTCGTTTCACCGGCCAGCCTCGGCAGAAGCCCTGCAGGGAATCGCGACTTGGGGATCCCGTCAGGAGCGAGAAGACGCTCGCACGGCAGCGCCGGGGAAGGACTCCTGCACCACCTGGGGACTTTCGTGGGCAGGGGCCGGGTTTTTTCAGCGCGAAGAATCTAGCATACTCCGCCGGCTTCTACAATTCCGGCCGGCGTCCTTCCGAGACTGTCCTGATTCGAACGGACTCAGTCGCGATGCTGAATGCTTTGCATCACCACCGACGTCGCCGCTGCTCCCGCTGGCCGCAGCGTGCAACACGGCAGCACGCTCGAAAAAGGGGACAATCGGCGCACTTCGTGTTATGTATGCAGCCGCAATCACCGAAGGCCTCGCGGGGAGTCACTTCGTGCCTTGACTGAGTGATCTGGAATGATCTTCAAGAACCGGCTCGCCCAAGCTATGTATGACGCGACGTGGGGCCGCTTCGCTTTTGCAGGGGCCTACGACCGATTTCTGCGCCGCGCGGAAAGAGAAGGCCTTTCTGCGCAGCGCCGCCAACTTCTCTCCTTCGCGAAGGGACGCACCCTGGAAATTGGCAGCGGGACCGGCCTCAATCTCCCTCATTACCCCGCGGCGGTGAGCCGATTGATACTCACCGAGGGCTACTGCCACATGCTCCCGATCCTGCGCAGAAAAGTGGCGGCATCCGAACGCCGGGTCTTCGTGGTCGAGACGCCCGCAGAGGATTTACCCTTTCCTGGTGCGAGCTTCGACACCGTCGTCGCGACGATGGTCTTGTGCACCGCAATGGACCCAGCGCGTGTTCTTCGAGAAGTCGCGCGAGTCCTGCGGCCGGGCGGGCAATATCTTTTTCTCGAGCATATTCGTCACCCGGACCCGAAAATCGCGCGGCGCCAGGACCGATGGCAGCGAGTCTGGTACCTGTTCGGCAACGGATGTCACTGCAACCGGGACACGGAGGCTGCACTCTTGGATTCGCCCTTCCTGATCGAAGAGCTGCGTCACGGGCGAATCCCCGGTGTTTGGTCGATCGTCGAGCCCATGATTGCCGGCCGCGCCCGCCGGTTTGCGGCACGCTAAGGAACCTGCTACGCGATCGCGCTGTGCGAGTCTCTTCGCCCTCGCGATTCTGTTTCCCGTCCTGCTGGATCACACTCGAAGAACTCAGCCGGCCGCAGGCGCACAGCTAAGCTTCGCCGTCCATCTGTCCTTCTTCTGTTCCCCTGCCCGCGAGGGCCATTCGACATGAAACTTGGGACAGGCACCGGGCCTGTCCTTGAATTGCACCTTCCACCAATTGACGGTGCTCGAGCAATGCTCTACCTTTTGCATCGTGAACCACACATCTGGGCTGTCCGGTTGAAGCTCGGCGTGCGGAAAGCAGAAACAGACGTGAACGCTACGGGGAGCGTACACCTGGTCGTCAAGCTCTGATACGGTCCTGATTTCGTTTTGCCGCAGGCTCACAATTCCCAGCCGACCTGCGACACACGACACGATCCACACCGAGCCCCCTCTCTGCTCGGCGTGAAATCGTTTCGGTTCCGCGTTCACGTTCGCTCGACAACGTATTGCAGTCACATGTGGAATGAGGCACTCGTGTGTCTGCACGAGTGGCCTCCGGCGCGGAATCGGAATGCCAGGCTCCCGCTCGTTCCGGGACGCAAGACGAATTTTTAGGGAGGGCCAGATGAAATCAATGTTGGTTCGTATCGGGCTCGTGACAGCGTTGGCGTTTTTGGTGCCGCCGGCTCGAGCAGCGGTGACTTTTGTTCAAGAAGCCGATCAAGCAGCCCGTTCGGTGACCACCGTCAAGCAGAGTCTTCGCGCCAGCACGACGGCGGGGAATCTGCTTGTCGTTGGCATCCTCTATGACACCACTGTGGCCGTCAGCAGCGTCGTGGATAGCCAGGGGAACAGCTATGCCGCCGTTTCCAATCCGGCGCTCGGTTCCGCCGTCAGCGGGGACGCCGGAGTTTTCTATGCCCGGAATATTCACGGCGGCGCGGACACGGTCACGGTGACACTGTCCAAGGCCGCATTGTTCGCAGACGTTTACGTCCTCGAGTACTCCGGAGCAGATACGACGAACCCGCTCGATGCTGCCACTGGCGCCGGGGGAACTGGAAAAACGGGAAGCAGCGGGGCTGTGACAACTACATCTCCCAACGATTTGGTTTTCGGCATGTGCGCGGATGGCGGGGGAGTTCCTTCGCCGGGAACCGGCTTTACCCTCCGTAGTATGGGTGATGACAACATTATCGAAGACACGCAGACGACGGCAGCTGGTTCGTACACGGTGACCGCCGACCTGGGCGGTTCTTACGAGTGGGTCTGCCAGTCGGCGGCGTTTCGACCCGCCGGAGCTCCCACTTCAGCCTCAACAACGGAAAGCGTTGCCCTCTCCGCCAGTTTCAAGTGGGACAATGGCGCGGCGATTCAAGGCACCGTCAGCCTGTTTCAGCAGACCGCATCGGGTAGCGTGAATGTTGGCCAGTGGCCGATCAGCAGGCAGGGGAGCGTCTCGGCGACTCTCACCCTGCAGGTTTGGGGAATCTATCGTTTTGAGCTACACGACACTTCCGGGAATCTGGTCAGGAGCGGCGTCATCATGGCCTTCCCGACCCTGCAATCAGGGAGTGTTCAGGTGGTTCTGGTGTCGTCCACAAATCAGGTTAAGTCCACGAAGTTCACTGTGGTCATGGGGGACCTGATTACCACCGGACCGTAACCTTTCCTCGCGCGTGGCATACCGGTGCGGCGGCACGCTTTTCTCTGCGTGGCGCCGCGCTGCGTTTCTAAAGGCAATTTCCATCTGCGCAAGTGCGCACCGAGAGTCGTTGGCCGCACCTTTCTCGCCTGCGCTGGGATCGCCAGGCCGCCTGAGCCCCGCCACGAACCGCGCTACAGCGACGATACCATCCGGGCAATCGCATCGCCGAAATCCGCGGATCCGTCCAGATAAGGCTGCCAGTATTTCTGGATCACTCGCAGGTAATTCGACCAGCGGTGCGTGTATAGTCCCTCGCGCATCGCGTACGGCGTGTAGGCTCCGGAGCCTGTCTCACCGCCTTCATTCAGCACGTCCTTCACGACCTCGCCCGTCGTGTAGAAGACAACCGCATGCCACAGATCGCGCGGGATCGGTTTGCCCCGGATGCGGCACTCTCGCACGATGGCCGTCTGGATCGGCTCGGCCAGACCGTGCGAGGCTTCGTGAAACAATAGTTCCAGAGCGGCCTGGCCTTGATTCCGCGGATCCAGGCTGGCAATCGTCACCCGCAACGGATCGAGCGTCGTGTAGGCACCCGCCCAGTCGGCGTAGGCCGTCACGTCCACGCGCACTTTACCCGCCGGCCATTTCGCTTGGTAGACTCGAGCGAGCTCTTCCGCCAAATCCTTGCCCCACTGCCGCACCAGCGGTGCCACCTGCTCGGTCCATTGGCGGTTTGCGCGGTCGTGCTCGCTCCACCAATGGGCGCGATACACCGGCGCAGCCGATTCCAGGATCTGCGCCACCTCCTTTGGTAACGCCATGGCACAGCGCGGCCCGCTGCGCCCGGAAATTTCCGCGCAATTCTCCGCATCCCCGAGCTCGTTCTTTAAGTTGATGAGGTCAACGTTGATCGCTGGGTCCAGGTCCGCGTAATTCACCGCGTAGTAGTCCACCGCAACGTTCCATTCGCGTTGCTCCACTACGGCTAACTTTGCGCCCGCGAAGGGGTCAGTCGCCTTTGAGGAATCCTTCCGGTCACGCGCCAGCTTGTAGAGGAAATGATGCAGATTGGTCCAGAACCCGCTGTGAAACTCAAACACCGGTGGCGACACCGGCTCCTGCATGGCCGGTTTGTCAGCCCACGAACGGGCGGCCGCCGCAGCAGGCAAGAACGCCTCATGAGCCTGAGCCGTGGCCGCTCCGCCGCGCACGAGTATGGAAGAATAGAGGAGCAGCATCGCGAACAGAGCAGGCTGCAGGCGTGGCCGGGGAGAATTCATTGTCCGTGATGGTACCGCCTCCCCCGCCGGCCCGCAAACCCGCTCCCGAGAGGTGGCGTTCACTTGATTTCAAAGTGATGGGCAACAGCGCACGATCATCTAAACAATTCGCGAAGGAGAGATTCGGCTTCCTGGGGCGTGACGTAACATTTTCGGGCAAGTAGATCGATCAGATGCATCAGTACGGCGCGCTCGGAGGACGCTTCAGACTGGGGAGCTTGAGGCGCATGTGCCGAAGGAACCGTGGTGAGTTCGGAGTGGCCCGGCTCGGATTCCAGACCACAACTCAGCTCACGAACCCAGGTCTCGATTGTCGCCCGTTCGGCGGGCTCCATCTGGGTGAACACGAGGCCCATGCCCATTCCGCGCAGGCTGTAAACGACACACGCCAGGCTCTCGAAGCGCCGGTTGCCCTGCCACACGCTGAGACGCACTTTGGTGCCCAGGGGGAAGGAATTGATCGAGTCCACGTAGCAGCCGCCGGCGCCCAGGTCCGTGCATCGGCCCTCGACCTTGGCCATCGAAAGGGGCTCGATGACGCGGGCCGTGGCCATAATTGCATACCGAGGCCATCGCCTGCGCTCGGCGATTTCTTCGCCGGTCGCGATGGAAGCGCCCCCTGTGATCGTATCTCCTTTCTTTGCAGCCATTCAGCGCACCTGTCCACAAGAGGGTGTCCCAAGCGCACACTGGATTGAATGCCGCACACGACGGCCAGGAAGGGGGTCCAGTGAATCTTGGCTGGTTTTCCGCCCGCCGTCAATCCTTTCGCGAGCGACCTGTGCTATCCGATGAACGATCGACTCTCGGGTCGGTGGTTTCAGCGAGCGCGCCCTTGTGGTCAGCTCCGTGAATCCCACCGAAGGAATCGACGAGGAAGGATCTGCGCCCGGTCTTGCCATAGATCAGCGGTGTGGCCGCTAGGGCAAAGCCGATAATGGCTCCGGAATCCTTCGCGGCCACCGGCGTGTACCGGAACGAATAGCCTCCGAAGCTCCCGCCGGCCAGATCGGAACTGACGAGGGCCGAAAATCGCGGCGAAGCCGGGCCGCTATCGGGCGGCCCAAGCTGCGCGAGCGATTCGGGAAACTTGCTGTACAGCTCGCGGTACTTCTCGACGGCCGCGGCAAGGCGCACGAGAGCTCGCACAGAGTCTTCTTCGTTGTCTTGGAGATCGGCCTGCAGCCATTCTTGCTCGAGCGCATTTAGATCGAGCAACAGCAAGCCTATCGAAAGGAGTTTCCAGCCGCCGCCTTCTCGAACCAACCCGATGGTGACGCGGCGTGCGCCCACACCGGCACTATCGCCGAGGGGCCGCGCCTCGAGCGGAACGAAGGCGAGGTTTTCCTGGACGTGGGCTGCGCCGAGCTGCATTTCCGCAGTGATGCTGGCAGTTTCGCAGCGCACCAGAGGCCGTCCCGAAGGATTCGTCAGCAGCCGTGGGACGCCCGGTTCATCGAGAAGAACGAAACGCTTCATCAAGGCCACGCGCGTTACCGGAGCAAGCCGCTGGAAAACGGTCTCGTTTTCCGGAGTGAAGAAGCTGCCGAAATCGCGCGCGCTTTCCGAGCAAGCTGCGGCGAGAATATCGCGCAGGGCCAGGGAAGGATCCTGAGTGGCAGTCGGCTCGGCGGATGGTTTCGAAGAGGACTCAGCGGGTACCTGCGCAGAGGATTGCCCGCAATCAAAGAGCAGCCCAACAAAGAGAAGGACTAATGCGGGACGCAGAACGCGCATGAGACCTGAGCCTCCTTCAACATTTGGCGGCGGAGAGAATCGCCGCAAGATCCCGGGTGAATTTCGACCGAGGCATCACCTCGCCGCAACCGGCCGCAAGGGCGCGCTCGGCGAGCTCGGACTGCACATGAGAAAAGAAGCCGATGACAGGCACGGCGTTATCGGTGGTGCGTAGCATCTCTAGGGCGCCGACAGCGTCAGCGCGCGCATTGAGGTCCACAAGAACGAGCGCCGGCTGCTGGCTGGCCGCCTTGTCCATTGCATCGGAGAGCGCGTCTGCGCTTGAGACGGCGCGCAGATCGACTCCGACCTGTCGAGCCGTCTCGAGCAGCTTGGCGTGAAAAACCAGGTCATCCACGAATGCCACGACAGTTGTCATTCGCTTCCCCCTCGGAATTCGCAGGAACCATTCTGCACCGGATCGCGGCACGAAATGCTCAGTGGGACGAGTGCGGCTTGGCCCCGACGCTTTGTTCGGGGACATCGCCAGGCCGCCCCTTCACGCGGTCGTAAACGGAGAGGTAGCAGACCGAGCCGATGCTCTCGTTGTAGTAGGTAGGCACGCCGAGCGCTGCGCGCAGTTCCTCATTGAAGCGGCGAAGATTCTGCAGATGCTCGGCGAGGGCGGGGAACTTCGACCCATCGTCGGTAAGAAGAAACTTTTGGTACCCGGCATCCCACAGCCGCGTGAATTGACCGCGCCGCATGATCGCCGGCTGGATCGTCATTTGGTAGCGGCTTCCGGCGATCTGGCGGAACTCGACACCGCATCCATACTTCTCTACGCGAACGACGCCGCGCGTACTGCTGACCGTAAATCCCGCTGCCGGGAGAGCCTCAAGAACAGTCCGGGCACCGAAGCGTTCGTCTATGGGCCACATGGAAGAGTCAGAGTAAGAGAGCCGGGCGCGGATGTAAAGTGGGGTAGAGAAAGGAGCTGAATGTCGTAAATGAGTCGGAGAAACCCGAGGCGGTCAAGAGGCAGTTTGCCAAACTGCGCTGGAGGAAAGGGAGCCATTTGATTGAAAATACGACTATTTCAGTCGCATTTGCCCGCCACTCACTGCCACCTCGGGGCATTCCTCCTAACTTGCGGTAAAATAGAGGCATACCCGCGGGCAGGGGGAGAGCATCAAAGACGCAGCCCGAGGGTCTGAGTTCAAAAATCGGGCTGGGCGGTGACGTACAAGTGTCGGCGGCAGAACCAGCGCTGAGGATTCCAGGCGGCGATCCGAGCCTAGTTGCTCGCGGGAGACCGCTCGGCAAGAGTCTGCTCGAGCGTATTGGCAATACCCCGCTGCTGCGACTTGAGCGCATTGGGTGCGAATTGTCAGACGTCGAGTTTTACGCCAAGGCAGAATGGTTCAATCCCGGCGGATCGGTGAAGGATCGGCCGGCGCGCGGCATGATTCGTGAGGGCGAGCTCTCGGGCGCGTTAGGCCCGGGAAAGATTATCCTCGACGCGACGAGCGGCAACACGGGGATCGCCTACGCGATGATCGGCGCGGCGCTGGGTTACCCGGTAAAGCTGTGTCTGCCGGAGAACGCGTCGCACGAGCGAAAGCGCATCCTGAAGGCGTTCGGAGCGGAACTTGAGATCACCCCGGGCGATGAAGGCACCGATGGAGCGATCCGGCGCGCGCAGAAGATTTACGCCGGCGAGCCCCGGAAGTACTTCTATCCGGATCAGTACAGCAATCCGGCGAACTGGCAGTCGCATTACCACGGCACCGCAAACGAAATCTGGCAACAGACCAGTGGCCGGATTACTCATTTCGTGGCTGGGCTGGGGACAAGCGGGACGTTTGTGGGAACCACGCGGCGGCTCAAGGAACTGAACCCGGCAGTGCGCTGCGTGAGCCTCCAGCCGGATGCCGTTTTTCACGGCCTTGAGGGCTGGAAGCATATGGAGTCAGCGATTCGTCCCGCGATCTACGATGCGACGCTGGCGGATGAGGACTTGAGCGTTGGAACTGAGGAAGCCTACCGGCTGGTGAAGCGCTTGGCGCGCGAGGAGGGTCTGCTGGTGAGCCCGAGCGCGGCGGCGGCGCTCGTCGGGTGCATGCAGGTGGCGGAACGGATTCCGCAGGGCGAGCACGCCGTGATCGTGACCGTGTTCGCCGATTCTGGATCGAAATACCTGAGCGAGCGGTTCTGGGACGAGGTGGAATGAGCGGCGAGGCGCGGTTGATACTCGGAGGAGAAATCGCAGAGGCGATCCGCGCGCATGGTGCAGAGACTTATCCGCATGAATGTTGCGGCGCGATGGTGGGGCGCGACGGCGATGAAGAGCGCGAAGTGTTGGCGCTCTGGCCGTTGGTGAACCGGCGGGACGATTCGCCGCGAAATCGTTTTTCGTTGACGGCGGAAGATGTGTTGGGCGCGGAGCGGGCCGCGCGGGAGAAAGGTCTGGAGGTCATCGGATGGTATCACTCGCATCCGGACCACCCGGCGCGGCCGAGCGATTACGACCGCGACCACGCCTGGCCGTGGTACAGCTACGTGATTGTGAGTGTGACAGAGGGCGCGGCGCGAGCGATAACGTCGTGGCGGCTGGCGGACGATCGCTCGGCGTTCGTGTCGGAAGAAATTGGGCTTCGCGCTGGCGCGTCTGGCTGAGACCGGAGAGGAGAGAACGAAGCATGGCAGTGAAGGTGATGATTCCCACGCCGCTGCGGGCTTATGCTGGCAAGCGTGAGTTCGCGGAGCTGGAGGCGCGCACGGTAGGCGAGGCGTTAGGCCGCCTGACCAGTGAGTTCGGGGAACTGCGCAAGCACCTCTACACCGACGAGGGCCGCATCCGGAGCTTCGTCAACGTGTATGTGAACGACGAAGATATCCGCTACCTCGGCAAGGAGGACACGCCCATCAAAGACGGCGACACGATCAGTATTGTGCCGTCGATTGCAGGCGGCTGCGGGCAAGTTCGCAGTTCACTGTGGACGGAACGGAGATAGCATGGCCACGAAAGTTCGGCCAGCGACGGATGGAACGGCTCAGGCGAAGCTCTCCAAAGACGAGATTTTGCGTTATAGCCGCCACCTCATCATGCCCGAAGTCGGAATGGAGGGGCAGCTCAAGCTGAAACAGGCGAAGGTGCTGCTCATTGGCGCTGGCGGCCTGGGCGCGCCGCTGGGCCTATACCTGGCCGGGGCGGGAGTGGGTCGGCTGGGGCTTGTGGATTTCGACGTCGTGGACTTCACCAACCTGCAGCGCCAGGTGACTTTCGGAACGAGCGATGTTGGGCGGCCGAAGATCGAAGCGGCGCGCGAGCGGCTGACGAACCTCAATCCCGAGATCGAGATTGTTCCGCACGAAACCAAACTAACAAGCAAGAATGCGCTCGACCTCTTCGCTGAGTACGACGTGGTCGTGGACGGCACCGACAATTTTCCCACGCGCTACCTGGTGAACGACGCGTGCATTCTGCAGGGCAAGCCGAACGTGTATGGGTCCATTTTTCGTTTTGAAGGGCAGGCCACGGTTTTCGGCTATCGGGGTGGGCCATGTTACCGGTGCCTTTATCCGGAACCGCCTCCCCCCGGGCTGGTGCCCTCCTGCGCCGAGGGCGGCGTGCTCGGCGTCTTGCCGGGAATCGTCGGAGCGATCCAAGCGATGGAAACAATCAAGCTGATTCTCGGCAGCGGAGATCTGCTCGTGGGACGGCTGCTGCTTTTTGATGCGCTGGGAATGAAGTTTCGCGAGCTGAAGCTGCGCAAGAACCCGGCGTGCCCTGTGTGCGGTGAGCATCGCACGATCACCACACTCATCGACTACTACGAATTCTGTGGCGTGCGTGGAGAGGAGTCACCGGTGCCTCAGGTGCAAGTGCCGGAAATCACCCCGCGGGAGCTCAAGACGCGGCTGGACCGCGGCGACGATCTATTCATCCTTGACGTGCGCGAACCCCACGAGTATCAGATCTGTAACCTGAAGGGACACTTGATTCCCCTGGGAGAGCTGCCGCGGCGCGTGCATGAGTTGGATAGTTCGCGCGAGATCATCGCCCATTGTAGAAGCGGAAAGCGCTCGGCGGACGCAGTCGAGTTCCTGCGCAAGGCTGGTTTCCGCAAGATACTCAATCTCAAGGGCGGGATTCTCGCGTGGTCCGATGAAGTGGACCCGTCAGTGCCGAAGTACTGATACCTCGGGAACAACCCCGGCAGAAGTTCCGGTCCCTTTCGGCAGCGGCGTCTGGAGAGAGAAGCAACGCAAGACAGGCAAGAATGCCCGTCCTGCCTGGAGGAGAAAGTGCTCTCGACACAGATCAAGGTGTTCAACAACGGTCCGATCCTAATTGAAGGAGATTTTCAGGTTGTGGACCCTGAGGGGAAGGCCTTCCTATTTCCGGGACGGACAGCGATTGCGCTCTGCCGCTGCGGGCACTCTGCGAATAAGCCGTTCTGCGACGGAGCTCACAAGACATGTGGGCTCCTCCATGCCGTGCAAGCCCGAGAGCTGCCCCTCGCCAAGCCCAAAGTGTGTTTCTTGCGGTTTGTCACGCACATGAGACTGTCTCAGACTGATACACTTGCTCGCGTTTGAACCAGTTTCACGTGCCTGCTGGTTATCCTTAATAATTCCATAGACTTGCGCAAAGAGTACAGTGCCAGCGCTCACCAGTGCGGCGTCGCAGGTATGCCCATGCGGACAATCTGCGTCCAGGGCATAACATAAGTCCTTTTTGCACAGTCAATTACAACACACAAAAACACGACGAAAAAGGTCATCCGCATGCATATCTTCGTGGCGCCTCGGCTTTGCTGGGCGTTTTGGAGGAAGTTTTGGGGGATTTGAGCCGTTTTCGCAGGGTATTGGGCTTCGGTCGCCGACACCGCGCGGCTCTCGGGCTCGCGGGAGCAATCTTGCTTGGCGCTGCCGGACTGGCTTGGCTGCGCGGCGGACAGTTTGAGACGTACCCTGAGACCTACCTTTACCTCGAAGTGGCGGGAACGTTTCTATCCTTCTGCTACGCCGCGAACGCCTTGGTGCGTTTCCGCGGGACCCATGACCGCATCGCCCTGATCCTCGCCTTTGGATTTGTCACCTCTGGGCTCATCGAGACAGTTGGGTATTTCGGTCTGCGCGATTTGCTCGAGCGCGGGCCATCGGCTCTCTCTCACGTGCCCATGGGATGGATGGTGGGGAGGACATTGCTCGGCACCCTGCTGCTGGCGGCCATCGTGGTCGAGCGCAATATTCCGATGGCGCGGCAGCCGAGCCGTGAGATCGCGGGCGCGCTGCTCGCCGTCGCGGTGGCCTCCTATGTGACGAGCGCGGCATTCTTGGCAGCGCCTGCGGCGCCGGTCGTGCACTCCACCCGATTCTTGGCGCGGCCGTGGGACCTGCTTCCTGCGTCGGTTTTCCTGCTCGCAGCGGTCCTTTTCCGCCAGCGGTTGCGGTTCACTGCGACGGTTTTCGACCGCGCCCTGATCTGGGTGGCGGTGCTGAACGCGGGATGCCACTTGGTGGCCGGCTTCTCCGACCACTTGTTCGATGGGCCATTTCTCGTGGCTGAAATCCTGAAGACCTCCAGTTACGCGCTGATCCTTGGCGCGGCGGTCTTGGACAACGCGCGTTTGTTCGACCAAGTGCGGCGGATGGCGGCGAGCGACCCGCTCACCGGCCTGGCGAACTACCGGCGCATGATCGCGGTGCTCGAAAGCGAATTAGGCCGTTCGCGGCGGACGGGCCGGCCGTTCAGCGTGGTCTTGTTCGATATGGATCAGCTAAAGAAGATCAATGACGAGCACGGCCATCTAGTGGGGAGCCGGGCGCTCTGTCGGCTGGCAAACCTGATGCGCACGAACTGTCGGACGGTTGACACGGCGGCGCGCTACGGAGGAGATGAATTCGCGCTGGTGCTGCCGGAAGCAGGGGCCGAGATCGCTCAGCGCGTCATCCGGCGGATCTCCGAACGCCTGTCGGGCGATGGGGAATTTCCGGCAGTTTCGGCGAGTGCTGGCGCTGCGGTCTATCCGGTTGATGGCGACACGGTGGAAAGACTGCTGGGCGCGGCGGACCGGGCGCTCTACCGCATGAAGGGCTCCCCAAACGGTGTGAAGGCATTGACGCGGATTGCCGCCTGCTTTTAAGCAACAGAGAGGAAATGACGTGCCGAAGATCTACATAGGGACGTGTTTCGAAGGCCGGACTCCGCTTGAGGCGGGCGTGCACTTCCTGGGGAGCGGCGCTCGTCTGAAAACGATGCGACGGCCGGAGCCGGATAACCGGCTGGGGCTTGTGTCGCGCACCAAGAAGTTTCGTTCGACGGCCCGAGTGGCCTACTCCCAGACGTTGCCCGCCACGGGCACCGCCACCGGTGTGGGATTCTTCGAGCCACGAGAGCGATGGATGATCCAATCTGAATCAAGCTCGACTCTGCGATAGAGCGGAAAGGGGGAAATGTCTCGGGAAAGACAGACACTGGTGCAAAAGGCATTTTCGAAGCGCCGGAGAAGTCCTGGGAAGGCACTCCGGCGCTTCGGCTTTTCTTGCTGAGATGAGACGCCTCAGCGGCTGGACCCTGGTCTCCTGCGCAAGGCCTCCCGGTACACGCTCAGCGTGCCTTCGACCATCTGCGCGGCGGAAAAGCGTTCGATGGCGCTTCGGCGCGCCGCGACACCAAGTCTTTGCGCAAAGGATGGCTCGCGGAGCAAACGCAGCATGGCTTCGGCAAACTGCCTCCCATCGGGCTCCGCGACAAGACCGGTTCGGCCATTATCAACGACTTCCGCCAGCCCGGCGCGGGCCGTCGAAACCGATGGCAATCCCCAGGCCAGCGCTGCCAACATGGATGTGCCCAGCCCTTCAAACTCAGACGGGAACAGGAATGCGTCCAACGCCATATAAACCGGCGTTACATCCTGCACGAAACCCACGAGATGGACAGCCTCAGTCTGTCCAAGGTCGTTTGTGAGTTTCTCAAGCGCTGGCCGGCACGCTCCGTCGCCGGCCAGCAACAGCCTTGCTCGTGGATACTCCTTTCGCACCTTCGCGAGGGCTTCAATCAAATGTCTTTGCCCCTTCTCCGGCACAAAAACTCCTACGCACCCAAACAGAAACTCATCCTCCTTCACACCCCAATACTTCCGGGCCCTGAGTCGGCTCCCGGCAGAAGGCAGAGGGGGGATTTCAACGCCCTCATTTACGATGGCAATGCGTTCCGACGAAATGCCTGATTCCATCAGGCTTCGCGCGATGTCCTGGCAAGTCGCAACAAAGCGGCAGACCGCCCGAAACCGCGCCCGAGAGAAGATGTTGCTCTGAAGCGGGAAACCGATGCGCCGAGAGAGCAGAATGGGCAGGAAAGCATCTGCGCCGGCCATCCAGGCTGCCGTCAGCGCGTGGGACTCATTGGCATGCAAGACATTAAACCGTCCACTTCGCGCCAACCGCCGGACGACCCTTGCAGCAGAGAGGCGCAACGCCACGCGCGACACTTCGTGCACGATGATCCCCGCGCCGGCGGCCCGGCGCGCGATCGGCGAGCCACGGGCGGCAACGAGTTCTGCGACATGTCCGCTCTCGCGCAGGCCTCGCAGGGTGAGCAGCGCTTGGCTCTGTCCCCCGCGCCACTCGCGCTCCAGATCCACGTACAGCACGTTCATTTTGTCTCGCCTCTGGCGATTCGTCCGGCGCGCTGGCCGAGCTTCCAGTACTTCCTGAAAACGGTTCGAGCAGCCATCCACGCTATCAGGAGACCGCGCCACCCGTCCAGCCAAGCCGCGCGAAGAACCAGGGTGTGCACCAATGTCCATGTCGGAAAGAGAAGCAGCGGGAACAGCCAGTGACGCTGGCCCCGCTGAAACATTGCTTCCGCAGAGATGCTCGCGTAGGCCTCGCTCTTCACTCGATGTGCTGCGAGCGTGCCGTAGGCGTGGTGCAACAGGTCGCCCTCCAAGCGCCCTACCACTCCTTCCGCGTGCACCTTCTCATGCAGTACACCGATAAACTTCCCCTGCCGACGGTCGTAAAGCCGAGGCTTGATGTCCGGGTACCAACCGGAATGGCGCATCCATTTCCCCAGGTATTCTGCGCGGCGGGAGAATTCGTACGCGGCTCCTGTCGCGGGCTCCAGCTTCCAGCGAAGTAGTGACGCGCGCAGCTCCTGGCCCACTTCCTCGTCCGCATCAATCGCGAGTATCCAGTTGTGCTGTGCCTGCGATGCGGCGAAGTTCCGCTGGTCGGAATAGTTGGTCCAGGGACGGACGTGGACAACGGCGCCGTGTTGCCGCGCGATCTCAATCGTCGTATCGGAGCTGCAGGCATCCACGACCACGATTTCGTCGGCGACGCCTTTGAGGGATACCAGTGCTCGCGGGAGGTTCTTCTCCTCGTTGAGCGTGATCAGACAGGCGGAGATCGCATTCATGCGGGGAAACGGAAGTAGTATCGCACAAAGATGCCGGTGGCTAGCGTGGTTCGAGCGAGACGCGGATCACGCTCGAGCCGATGCGGAATTCCGCGCCATTTTGAAGCTCGGCGGCGCGAACGCGTTCGTCTTCGAGGAAGGTGCCGTTGGTGGAGTCCAAGTCCTTGAGGCGGATGATCGTGCCTTTCACTTCGATGGCGCAATGTTGGCGTGAAATCTCGGCGTCTTCGAGAACCACGTCGGCGCCGGTCCGGCCCAGGATGACGCGAGGCTTCGTCAAGCGATAGACGAGACCCTTGGCGGGGCCGGTGAGAACGCTCAGAACGATTTGGGAAGCGGCAGGAAGAGCAAGGCCTTCGTACTGGCCGGGAAGAGAAGCGCCGGAACTGGCGCCGCCGGCGCGGGCGAATTCCGGAAGCGGGGAGATGACCATGGTCATGTCGGACCGGCGTGTGATTTCGACAACGGTTGCGTAGTTACACTTGGAGCAGCGAAACTGCACGCGCGTGTGCCCGGCGAGGTCCTGGTCCCTGAGGACGTAGTGGGCGCCGCAATGTTCGCAGGTGGCCTGCATATAGAGAATTTAACACGCGGGAGGGGTCTGGGTTGCGGAAGCTGCGGCACGTTTGCGGCAAAGGTCACCAGGGTTCGGAGGCTGGGCGGAAATTGTGATACCATCGCGATTCCAAAGACTGTTGAGGAGACCAAACACGTGGCGCACATTTCGCGCAAGGAGCTGAAGCAAGACAGATTCCGGGAATCTCTGGAGCACGGTGCCGAAGCGGTCGTTTCGCATAAGCAGTTTACCACCCTCGTGATCGGGCTGGCGGTGGTGATCGCCTTGGGGATGTTTGGGTGGAAGCTGTATAAAGATCGCCAGGACGTGAGGGCGTCCGCGGCGCTGGACGACGCGATGAAGGCATACAATGCGCAGGTGCGCGCGCCCGGCGAGCCGGTGGAGCCGGGGGAACCCAATTACGCGGACGACAATACCAGGCTCCAGGACGCGACGCGAAAATTCGATGAGGCGGCGACGAAGTATCCGCGCACAAATGCGGGAAGGCTGGCGCGGTATTACGAAGCGCTCTCTCTTGAGGAGATGGGCCGGTATAACCAAGCCATCGAAAGCCTCCGCAAGATCGAGAACAGCGGCGATCAAGAAGTGGCGGGTTTGGCCCGTTTTCAGATGGCCGAGGTGTATGCTCGTACGGGAAAACCGGACGAAGCCATAAAATTGTTGCGGCAGTTGGCCGAGCATCCGACGGTGTTGGTGCCGAAGCCGGTTGTCTTACTCGCTCTGGCGGCGCAACTCCAGAAGACGAGTCTCAAAGACGCCGTGACTATTTACAACCAGATCACGAAGGACTACCCGGGCTCGGCGGCCTCCGAAAAGGCGCAACGCGTGCTTGACGAACTACCGTCGAAATCCTGAGGTGCGGTCCTCGCCTCCGCGAGCGTTCTGATTGCACTCGGCCCGAGGCGCTGAGCGGCCGTCCCTGCAGGCCATACATTCTCCATGACACTCGCTCCTTACGCGATGCACCAGGCGGATTCGCGGGGACGCCGCTATCCCGAACCATCTCATCCTTACCGAAGCGATTACGCCCGGGACCGCGACCGGGTGATCCATTCGCGGGCCTTTCGGCGGCTCGAAGCGAAGACGCAGGTCTTCACCATGCGCTACTCCGACCATTTCCGGAACCGCCTGACCCACACGCTCGAAGTGGCCCAGATCGCGCGGACCGTCGCTGGGGCCCTCGATTTGAATGCCGAGTTGGCCGAAGCGCTGGCCCTGGCCCACGACATCGGGCATCCGCCGTTTGGGCACGCCGGCGAGCGGAAGCTTGACGAGTTGATGCGGCAACACGGCGGGTCTTTCAATCACAATCTGCAGGCGCTGCGCATCGTAGAACAGTTCGAGCGGCGATATCTGGATTTTCCGGGATTGAATCTGACGTTCGAGGTCCGCGAGGGAATCGTCAAGCACTCCGACGACTATACGCCCGCGGAGCATCCCGAGTTGGCAGAGTATCTCCTGGACATGCGCCCTCCGCTCGAAGCGCAGCTCATCGATTGGGTGGACGAGATCGCCTACAATACCGCGGACCTGGACGATGCGCTCGAAGCGCGCCTCCTGGACATCGAGATGCTTTGCGGCGAGGTCCGGTTGTTTCGGGAGGCCTACGCGGCTGTAGAAGCGGGGCATCCGCATGGCCGGGCCAAGCTTAGGTTCAACGAAGCGCTCAAACGCTGCCTCGACTTTCTGGCTACGGATTTGATCGTCTCCACGCGACAACGGCTAAAAGACTCGGGCGCCGACTCGGTCGATGACGTGCGACAAGCGCCCAACCGCCTGGCGGGGTTTGGCCAAGAAGCGGCGGCGCGCAACTCGGAGCTGAAGCGCTTTCTGTTGGCTCGGGTGTACGAGCAACCGTCGATCACCGAAGACCGCGACCGCTCCATCCGTTGCCTCCAGGAGATGTTCCTTTTCTATATGGAAATGCCCGAAGCTATGCCTCGCTTCTACGCCAAACTGGCCCAGGAAGCTCCCAGGCACAACGTCGTGTGCGATTACATCGCCGGCATGACCGATCAATTCCTCCTGCGCCAGCATGCCCAGCGTTTCGGGCCCCCTGCCAGCACCGCGAACTAGCTTCGGCTGGAGGAGTCTCACCGCGCCGGCATACCGCGATGGCGCACCGTAAGGGCTTCCTTCCTTGACTTGAGCGCAGCGCCGCCTCGATAATATCTGAAGAAAAGGAGATCGCAGTTCTTCTTCCATGTTTATTGACGTCAATGAACTGGCCGTCCGCAAGCTCCGCATCGCGCAGACCTATGCGCCGGGCAGCATCGATTTTCACAGCATGGAGTTCCGTCAACTCGAGCCACTCGAGGTTCGCGGGACGGCCGAGCTGATCGAGGGGCAAATTCGGGTGAGCGGGTCGTTCCAGACCAAGATCGAGCTGATCTGCGCCCGGTGTCTGGATTCCGTCGTGGAAGAGCTGAGCCGCGATTTTGACCTGTTTTACCGGCCCATGGATGGACACGGTAAGCCGGAGGAGGAAGTCCGGCTCCGGCGGGACGACACTGAAATCGCGTTTTTCGAAGGCCAGGGGCTCTTCCTGGCTGATGTGTTGACCGAACAAGTGCTCCTGACCATTCCCATGAAAGTGATTTGCCGCAGCGATTGTCGGGGTCTGTGTCCACACTGCGGCGCGAACCTGAACCATGAAGAATGCCGCTGCGATGCCCACGCGGCGGACCCGCGCATGGCGCCGCTGGCGCGCCTGAAGCAGGACTGGTTCAAAAAACAATAGGAAATCGGGCGCGATGCCCGTAAAATGCGCCCACACAGGGGCCGGAACGAGGAGTGTTCGTATGCCAAATCCAAAACGCCGCCACTCGAAGGCACGCAAGAACAAGCGCCGCGCCCACGATCATCTTTCGGCGCCGGCGCTCGCGGAGTGCCCGAATTGCCATGAAATGAGGCAGCCGCATCGCGCCTGCCCGCATTGCGGTTACTATAAGGGCCGCGAGGTTATGGATACGTCAGCGTAGGGCAGATCTGCGCCCGGGCTTACCAGGTCGAAAAACGCATGCTTACCATCGCTGTCGATGCCATGGGTGGGGACCATGCGCCCCGCCCCGAAGTCAAGGGGGGTGTCCTTGCGGCGCGCGAGCTTGGCGTGCGCGTGTTGCTGGTGGGACAGTCCCGGGCTCTGCGGACCGAGCTCGCCAAGCTTGACTCAGGGGATCTGCCCGTCGAGATCATCCCGGCGAGCGAGATTATCGCTATGGACGATTCACCCGCGCACGCTTTCCGGCGGAAAAAAGACAGCTCGGTGCACGTGGCGGCGCGGCTGGTGAAGGCAGGCAAAGCTGACGGGATGGTCAGCGCGGGGAACACCGGCGCGGTGATGACAGTGGCGCGGTTCGTCTTGGGCACGCTGCCGTCGGTGGACCGGGCGGCGCTGGCGGCGCCGTTCCCCAACGCCAAGGGTGGGGTATCGGTGCTGCTGGATGTGGGCGCCAACGTGGACTCCAAGCCGGAGCACCTCGAGCAGTTCGCGGTGATGGGCGAGGCCTACTACCGGGCGCTCTTCGCCAGCCACAAGCCGCGCGTCGGCCTGCTCTCCATCGGTGAGGAGGAAGCCAAGGGCAACGAGCTGACCCGCGAGGTCCACGGCCTGCTGAAGCGCAGCTCGGTGAGTTTTGTCGGCAACGTGGAGGGGCGGAATCTGTTTTCTGGGGACGTGGACGTGATCGTATGCGATGGGTTCGTGGGAAACATCGCGCTCAAGATTAGCGAGGGCCTGGCCCTGCACCTCTTCGGTTTGATGAAGAAGGCGCTCGAAAGCACGATGGCCTCGCAGCTTGGTTCGCCGTTCACGCGGGCAGCATTGAACGGATTGCAGAGGCACATCGATTACAGCGAGTACGGAGGCGCACCGCTGCTCGGTGTGCGCGGGATTTGCGTGATCGGACATGGCCGCTCCAACGCCAACGCCGTCAAGAACGCCATCCGTGTGGCGGCGGCGCTGGCTCGCGCCGGCATGAATGACAAAATCGAAGAGGAGCTTGCGGACATGGCGGCCCTCGCCTGAGGGGCCGGCCGCGCAAGAAACGCCAATGGGTAAACTTGCATTTCTATTCCCTGGACAGGCTTCGCAATATCCTGGCATGGGACGGGAACTTGCGGAGAAGCATGCCGAGGCCAAGAAGGTGTTCGAGGAAGCCGACCGTGTGCTCGGCTTTCCCATCTCCCAGATGTGTTTTTCCGGCGGCGAAGAAGATTTGAAGCAGACGGCCAATACGCAGCCGGCGATTCTGACTGTTTCGGTCGCGACTTACCGTATCCTGGAGTCCCGGGGCGTGCGGCCGGATCTGGTCGCGGGGCACAGTCTGGGTGAGTACTCGGCGCTGGTGGCCGTGGGGGCTCTCGATTTCACCGATGCAGTGCAGCTCGTGCGCAAGCGGGGCACCTACATGCAAGAAGCGGTGCCGGCGGGGCAAGGCGCGATGGCCGCGATCATGGGGCTCTCGCCGGCCGTCGTGGCGGATGTGTGCAGGCGGGCCGCGGATGGGCAGGTGGTCTCGGCGGCGAACTTGAATTCGCCTGAACAGACGGTGATTTCAGGTCACGCCGGCGCGGTGAAGCGCGCAGTCGAATTGGCCTCGCAGAGCGGCGCCAAGCGCGCGGTGGTGCTGCCAGTATCGGCCCCGTTCCACAGCGCGCTCATGGCGCCTGCGCAGCAGCGGCTCGAAGTGGACCTGCGGAAGGCCGCGTTCGCGAATCTGCGGGTGCCGCTCGTAACCAACGTGGATGCCGACAGCATCTCGACCGGTGAGGAAGCGCGTCAGGCGCTCGTGCGCCAGGTGACCATGCCGGTGCGCTGGGAAGAGTCGGCGCGCCTGCTCATCGAGGAAGGCGTAACCAGTTTCGTCGAAGTCGGACCGGGACGCGTGCTCACCGGGCTGCTGCGCCAGATCGAGCGCTCGGTCCACGCCTTGAACGTGGAAGATGAAAAGAGCCTCGAAACAACCATCGAGAAGCTGGCGCAGGCGCAGGAGGAATCGGCGGAAGTTTGAGCCACGCAGCGAAAAGGGACGGGAAGCGAATATGTTCACGCTGAAGGACCGAGTGGCAATCGTTACAGGTGCGTCGCAAGGCATCGGGCGCGAGACGGCTCTGGCCTTGGCGCGGGCCGGGGCCAAGGTGGCCGTTGCGGCGCGGAATGAAGGGAAACACGCGGCTCTGGCGACTGAGATTTCCGCGGCAGGTGGCGAGGCGCTGGCGGTGAGGATGAACGTGGCCGACGCGGAACCCATCACACCCGGCGACGAGGTGCGTGAGCCCTTGGTCCGCCAAGTCTGCCTGCCGGCGCTGTGGCACGAATCGGTCCACGAAATGACTGATAACGCCGTTGTCATCCTTCTGGGAGCGGGTCTGGGCAAGATTCTGAGCGGCCTGCTACGGCAGACTGACAGCGCTGTTCGCTGCCTCAACGTGGAAGAGGCGGCAAACCTGCATAGCACGATGGGAAGGGTCGCCCAGGCGCGCGCGGAAGCGCCGGAAAGGTAGCCTCATGTTTTCCCTCAAAGACAAAGTCGCGCTTGTTACGGGTGCATCGCAGGGCATTGGCCGCATGACTTCCCTTGCGCTCGCCAAACTCGGCGCTAAAGTCGCCGTTGCCAATCTCCGAGTGGAGAAGCTTACTTCGCTCGTCGCTGAGATCGAAGCCGCAGGCGGTGAAGCGCTGTCTTTGCCGATGGACGTGGGCGATCCAATCCAAGTGAGGAACGGCTTCCAGCAGGCGCTCGCAAAATTCAATAAGCTCGACATCCTGGTGAACAACGCTGGGATCACGCGCGACGCGCTTGCGTTGCGCATGAAGCTCGAAGATTGGGAGGCCGTGCTGCGGACGAACTTGACCGGGGCGCACCTGTGCATTCAGCAGGCGCTAGCCATGATGCTGCGGCAGCGCTCGGGGCGGATCATCAACGTGGCCTCGGTGGTGGCGCTGGCGGGGAGCGCCGGACAGGCAAATTACGCAGCATCAAAGGGCGGCCTGATCGGATTGACCAAGGCCATGGCCATCGAGGTGGCCTCGCGCAATATCACCGTGAACGCGGTCGCACCGGGCTTCATCGAGACGGCCATGACGGACGTGCTTCCAGAGAAGGTGAAGGAGGAATTGAAGACGCGCATTCCGCTGGGGCGCATGGGATCCCCGGCAGAGGTGGCGGCGGCGATCGTGTTTCTGGCAAGCGACGAAGCGGCTTACATTACGGGGCAAGTACTGAGCGTGAATGGCGGAATGTACCTGGCCTGAACACGCGCGCGGGTCGCCGACGGCCTTTCTCGCGGTATTAACGCGCGGGCTGCGTGGCGCCGAAGTTCCGCCAGTTCGTCTCCAACTGCGTGAGCTGATACATCGGAAGGCGAGCGAGCATCCCGCCGCAAGAACTGGAGAAACCGCGCACGCGGTCCTGCACTCTGGCTGCCGCCGAAGCAAAGGCAAACGGCCCAAAGAACATCACAGATAGGCGCAAAACAAGAAGGAGCAGGAGCAACCTGGCGGCGGTGACCACCGTCGCAAATTCTTCATTCACGCTCGCGCAAACTCCGAACGTCGTCAGCAGCCGGCGAAAACGCCAAAGCGTGTACACATCGGTCCGCAATAGTCTCAGCCAAGCCAGAGCGATGTGCCGCCGGTCCCGCCGGAGCTGCTCGGCGATCGCTTTGAATCTCGGTTCCACGGCGATCGAACGGTAATCCGAGCCGTCGAAGAGAACCCGGCTATGCTTGAAGTCCAGGCCCGGTAAAGGGACGATCTTGAGCAACGTCTCCATGGCTTCGCCGGTCGCCTCGTATTTCGGCGGCGTGCGAAATAAAGCCGCGAGCGAGAGCGCGAAGAGCAATCCCCCAATGATAAGCAAAATGAAGAGTTGGTTCATGGCTTGAACGCCTTTCGAATGGTCATTCCGAGGGCCGCCCAGCGCTCCTCCCAGTAGGAAAGGGCTTCCTGTTGAACGGGCTCACTAGGCACACTAGGCCTTGGGTTGGGTACGTACGACCACAGCGTGACTGTCCAGATCAAAAGCGTGAACGTAGAACCCAGTGGTACCAACAGGCTCCAGATCGGACTGAAACTCGGAGAAATCTCAACTGCTGCGAAGTTGGCAATGTGAGCGGACACGACAACAAGAAGGCCGACAGCCATCCCCCAGATATTCCGTCCCACAGAGATGCCGTAATACCGGGCCAAGGCCAAAACGACAAGGAGCCAGACGGTAACGGAGAGAGCGATCTTCCGCACGAAATCGGCGATGAAGTAAGCGCCTGGCTGCGGGCCGCTAAAATAGAAGACCAAAGCAAGAAGGAACAATACAGAAATAAGAACGCCGGCGGCGATGCGCCGGGGGCCCAATCCGCGGGGAAAAGTTTGGCGAAGGACTTCCCAAGTTACCACGAACCATAATAGTGCTTCCCCCATAAAACTCAGCCAATAGAGCTTTGCGTACGCTCCATATTGCAGAAGGAGAAGAGCGGAAAGGACGACGTCGCGCAGAAAGGTATAGAAAACATAGCCAAAGAAGAAAGGATAGGATCGCCATTGCTCCGTCTTGAGACATCGCCAGAGGAGCAAGAGGTATAGGGACCAGCCCAACCCGAAAATCGTATAACCCGTGATTCCCATGCGGGGCGGATTATACCCTAACTACTTACCATATTGTTTACGGCATACGATAGGGGAGCCTGCCGGCTCCCCCATGACCTAACATCACCCCGTTACCAGGGCATAGGTGGTGCGGGTAAGATGGTCGCCAAGGCGGGGATGGCACTCGCGCCCAACAAGATCAAGAGGGAAGCGACAACAACGATCCGAGCAAGATACCGTGCAGTCTTCATCATGGTTCCTCCTCTGAATTGGGAAGCCAAGCGAGCGCACGGTAGCAGCCCAGAAGATTCCAATTCTGGAATTTCGTGGTTTGTTCAGCGCAGTGAACGAAGGCTTGTAGCCGCACAGGATCAAGCGTCTTGAAAGGCGGCAATAGCCCTGAGTGGACTTGGGAGGGAACCCGGAGGCTCCCCTGTGGCCTGACGTGGCCTCTACCAAGGCATAGGGGGCAAAGGCTGGATACTAGCTAGGGTGGGAATGGCGCTCGCGCCTAACAAGATCAAGAGGGAAGCGGCAACAACGATCCGAACGAGATGCCGCGCAGTTTTCATCGTGGTTCCTCCTCTGAATTGGGAAGACAGGCGAGCGCACGATAGCAGCGGCAGAGATTTCAATTTGGCAATTTCGCGGTTTGTTCAGCGCAGTGAACTGGGGGCTTGCAGGCCCAGAACTGGTGTGCTACATACGCCCGTAATGGCGCTGCTTAAACTACAGGAACACCTGGAACAGGCGCTGGAGTACTTGTCGGCTGCATTTGCCCAGCTTGCGTTCCTGTCCTCTGTGCGAGACTCGTACACGGGCCGGTACCTGCACGAGGGTTGGTGCTCCATCGCCTCACCGGAGGAAGTCCACCGCGTCCTGCGGAAAACTCATCACGAAGTGTTTGACCGCGTGCTCGATCTCACCCTGGCGCAGATGCGCCGTGAGCTGAGTGAGTATCTTCGTTCGGCGTCTGAAGCCGGCAGGGAAGAGACTGGCGCGCGAGTGTGGCTCGAGCTCGAGTCCCACCGGGACATGATTCCGCAGGGTTGTTCGCCGCTGGACCGGGATTTGTTTCTCTCGCAGGTGAGAACTGTCCTTGGGATGCTGGTCAACGCTCGGGAATTTCCTCCCCCGGAGGAGCAATCCGCATCCAAACGCCTACCACTTGACCCACAACCTCAGCATCATTGGGATAGCTGAAGGTCTGCGCCGGGACGGAGGACAACGGGCTGGGGATCAGTGTCAGCCGTCCCTCCCCGATCTGGCACCACGCGCAGCGGTATCCTTCTCGAAGCTCAACGAAGTAAATGGGCCGCTCGGATTCATTCTCCCACTCCTTCTGGATGATCCGCCGCCGGTGACCATCCACCATGACCAGCGCCCCCGGCCGCAGCAAAGGGAACATGGTCGTGTCTTCGAGCCCAACGTAGCCCCACATGTGTTCGCGCGGGTTGAACCCCACAAGAAAAGCGGCGGGAATTTCTCCCCACACGGCCACGGCCCGGTTAATCAGTTGCGTTGTTTCCCAGCGGAAACGGGGGTCCATCCTTACCGGAAACTTCACCGTCGTGTCCAAACGATAGACACGGCTGGAAAGAAGCCGTGTTGTTGCCGGCGAAAGAATGCTCCGATAGTGATGCAAACGGTCGGGATTCACGCCGTAGCGCCCCAGAAGGTCCAGGAAATCGAGCCCATAGATGGCGCTGAGACTGAGAAGCTTGTACGCGCTTGGCGCGGACGGCTCGTTTTCGATTTGGAATAGCCGCGCCGCGGAGATGTAGAATTCGTCGTTTTTTTGTTCCGCCGCGAGAATGGCGCTTGCTTCCTGCACGTCTCGAAAGCCCATATGCAAGCGCTGACGGACTTTTCTCAAAAACTGGCCTGGAGGCAAATCCGTTTGTTGTCCCGACTTGGAGCGGTCCGCAGCCATGGAAGGGGATTATAGGTTGGGCAGGCCCAATCTCAACCGGACGTGCATGGGGTCCTGCTCGGTGGGGCAAACAGGACCTGGCGCAATCCCGGGAATGGTTTCGTTCGGTGGCAGGCCATTGGCTCGACCTACAATGGTAATCCGGCCGGGTTACACACTCAATTCTGCACGCCAGGGTACACAGGTCGATCGGGTGGGCTTCCGCCGAGCGGTTTGGGTTGATTTGTCGCAGGGGCCTGAATAGAATGGGCGGGTTGTTTTGGGTGTGAGGCAACGATCTGGGGCGGCCTGCCATCCTTACTGGCGGGCCCGCAGCGAACGACTGATTCAGCCAAGTGCGGAGGACGAAGAATGGCCAGCGTTGAAGAACGGGTCAAGCAGATAATCGTCGAGCAGCTCGGGGTGGATGAGGGCGAGGTGACCCCCACCGCGTCGTTCGTGGACGATCTGGGAGCGGATTCTCTGGACATTGTCGAGCTGGTGATGGCCTTCGAGGAAGCCTTCGGCATCGAGATTCCCGACGAGGACGCCGAGAAGATTACGACAGTAAAGGACGCCATCGAGTACATTGACAAGCACGCTTCGGCGAAGAAGTAGAGTTTCAGCCGCCAAATCTGCCACTGGAGAAATCTTACATTGAACCGCCGTGTTGTCGTGACCGGTGTCGGTCTGGTTTGCCCCCTGGGAGTCGGCACCGACAAGACCTGGGCCAATCTACTCGCCGGCAAGAGCGGGGTTGTGTCAGTGACCCTGTTTGATGCCGCCGGATTCGACTGCCGCATTGCGGGCGAGGTGCGGGACTTCGATCCGCTCAACTGGATCGAGAAAAAAGAACTCAAAAAGATGGGCCGGTTCATCCAGATGTCCATCGCGGCCACCGACTTTGCCGTACGCATGGCGGACTGGCGGTCCGCGCCCGGCGACAGCGACGCAACGGGCGTGTATGTGGCCTCGGGAATCGGTGCCTTCGACGTCATCGAGCGCGAACACAGCAAGCTGCTGCAGGGAGGTCCGGGGAAGATCTCGCCGTTCTTCATTCCTTCGGCCATCGTGAATTTGGCGTCGGGGCAGATCTCCATTCGCTACGGCGCGCGGGGACCGAACTCGGCAACGGCCACGGCCTGCTCGGCCTCGGCGCACGCCATCGGAGATTCCTTCAAGATCATTCAGCGCGGCGACGCCGAAGTGATGATCTGCGGCGGTTCCGAAGCGGCCATCACTCCGATGGGATTGGGCGGGTTCGGAGCCATGAAGGCGCTCTCCACGCGCAACGATGACCCCGAGCATGCCAGCCGCCCGTTCGACGCCGACCGCGACGGCTTTGTCGTGGGCGAGGGCGCTGGCATCTTGATCCTTGAATCGCTCGAACACGCGCAAAAACGCAATGCGCCGATCCTCGCTGAACTCGTTGGCTACGGAATGTCCGGGGATGCCTTCCACATCACGCAACCGGCTGAGGACGGCGACGGCGCCTATCGCGTGATGAAGGCGGCGCTGCGCGACGCCGGAATCGAACCGGACGCTATCGGCTACGTGAACGCTCACGGCACTTCTACCCCGGTCGGCGACGTCGCCGAGACGCGGGCAATCAAGCGACTGTTCGGTGAGCGCGTCAAGCAAGTGCCGGTGAGCTCGACGAAGTCCATGACTGGGCATTTGCTCGGCGGCGCGGGCGGTCTTGAGGCGGGCATCAGCATTCTCGCGCTGCGCGATCAGGTCCTGCCGCCGACGATTAACCAAGAGCATCCCGATCCCGAGTGCGATCTGGACTACGTGCCGAACACCTCCCGCAAGGCCGCGGTCGAGTACGCACTGTCCAATTCGTTCGGCTTTGGCGGAACCAACGCCGCCCTGGTCTTCAAACGCTGGGGAGGCCGTTGACACAGCGGAAGCCGCGCTTTCGCCTCGTCCTCAGCGTGCGGAATATCGAAGGGCTGTTATTCCGAGGAACCCGCCGTTCTTCTGGAGGGCGGCGCGCTGTGCGTGGCCCGGATGCGGTGGCGGGGCGAGGAATCTCTCCTTCAGCGGAATCGAAGGCCTCGCGGTGAGGAACGAAGCTCTGCTGCTGGAAATTGGCCATTCTTCGCGTAAGGGAAAACCCAAGTGAACATCATCGTCTGTGTGAAACAGGTTCCTGCAAAAGATGCTCCGCTCGCGATGGCCGGAAACTGGATCCGGGAATCCGACATCAGCTTCGAGATGAACGAGCCGGATACGTTCGCCCTGGAAGAAGCGCTGCGGCTGAAGGAAAAACACGGCGGGGAAGTGGTGGCTTTGTCGCTGGGTCCGGAGCGCGCCAAGCAGACCATCAAGGAGGCCCTGGCCAAGGGCGCCGACCGTGGCATCCACGTGGCCGATGAGAAGTCCTACGAGCTGGATCCCTTGGCGTCGGCGCGGGCGCTGGCCGCCGCGATTCAGAAAGAGAAATTCGATCTGATCCTCACGGGACTGCAAAGCGACGATCAGGGCTTTGGGCAGACGGGCGTCCTCCTCGCGGGCCTGCTCGGCCTTCCGCACGTCACCATCATCATGCAGATCGAAGCGATGGGCGACGCACAGGACGGGCGCTTGCGTCTGAAGCGCGAACTCGAAGCGGGTTGGTTTCAATGGGTGGAGTGCCCGCTGCCGGCGCTGCTGACCATTCAATCGGGCATCAACAAGGTGCGCTACGCCACCCTCAAGGGAATCATGGCGGCGAAAAAGAAGGAGATCAGGACGGTCCCGCGCGAATCCCTCGGTGTAACGGGCGAGCCATCGCAGAAGGTCGAGCGCATTTACGTGCCGCAGAAATCGAAGAAGACTGAATTCCTAACGGGCCCGCCGAAGGAAGTGGCGGCTAGGCTCGTCGAGAAGCTAAAGTTCGAGGCTCGGGTAATCTAGTCTCGGTCGGCTTTGTGGATGGCTAAGATGAAAATCCTTGTCATCACCGAACAGCGCCAAGGCAAGTGGCACCAAACGAGTTGGGAGGCGCTCGCGGCCGCGCAGCAGATCGCCGCCGAGACCGGGACCACGGTCGTCGGCGTGGTGATCGGCAAGGGCGTTGCTCCGCTGGCCGGCGAGCTGGCCGCGGCGAAGCTCCAAGAAGTTTTGCTCGTCGAACATGACCTGCTCGAGCCCTACACGCCCGACGGGTTCATCGCAGCGCTCGTGCAAGTCATCGCAGCGGCCAAGCCCGACCTGGTGCTTTTCCCGCATACCTATCAGGTGCGCGACTTCGCGCCGAAGCTCGCGGCCTCGCTCGGGAAGGGCATGATTGCTGATTGTGTCGCCTGCCGCAATGAAGGTGGGAAGCTCGTGTTCGTCAGGCAAGTGTTTCAGGGCAAGGCCGCCGTGGATGTGACCTTTGCCGGTTCCGCGCCTTGGTTCGCCTCCCTCCAGGCGGGTGCCTTTCGCGCCGACAAGTTGGTAGCGCATCCTTCAGGCAAGGCACCGGTGAACGCAGTGTCCCTGGAATTGAAGCCGGAGCAGATCCGCACGAAGCCGCTTGAGCTGTTCCGCGAAGCCAAGCAGGCTGTGGACCTGACCCAGGCGCCCGTGATTGTAGCTATCGGCCGCGGCATTAAGGCGCAAGAGAACATTCCCCAGGCGGAGCGGCTCGCCAAAGCACTGGACGGCGAACTGGCGGCGTCGCGTCCGATTTGCGATGAAGCTTGGCTGCCCATGGAGCGCCAAATCGGCAGCTCGGGGCAGACGGTCGCGCCGAAACTCTACCTCGCGCTGGGTATCAGCGGCGCAATTCAGCACGTCGTCGGGATGAAAGGTTCCCGAACGGTCGTGGCCATCAACAGGGATCAGAACGCCCCGATCTTCGAAGTGGCGGACTACGGTATCGTCGGCGATATCTTCGAAATCATGCCCGCTCTTGCCGAGGAGCTGGAGAAGGCGAAAGCCGGCTAGTTGGCCGCGAGTTGTTGGGAGAGCACCACTTCCGTCTCGCCCTCGCAGCCATCTGTTACCATTAGCCCGTGACCACCCAGCGTGAGCGCCTCGAAGCGGATGTCCTGATCGTCGGTGCGGGACCGGCCGGACTGGCCTGCGCGCTGCACCTCGCCAATCTCATCGAAAAGCAGAGGACCGCGGGCGACGCCTCATCTTCGGGCGCGACGCCACTCGCGGCGGAAAACATCTACGTCCTCGAGAAGGGACGCGAGGTCGGCGCGCACCAGCTCTCTGGCGCGGTCATGGATCCGCGCGGCCTGGCCGAGTTGGTGCCGGGTTTTGAGAAAACGGCGCCGTTCTATACGCCGGTGACGGCCGATACGCTCTATTTTTTCACCAAGCATTCCGCGTGGCCCTTCCCCTTCTTGCCGCCGTCGTTGAAGAATCACGGCAATTACGTCGTGTCGCTGAGCCGGTTGGTGAGATGGCTCGGCGCACTCGTTGAGCAGTCGGGCGTGAACCTGTTCACGCAATTCGGCGGCGCGCAATTGCTCTACGAGGGTGACGGGATCGCCGGTGTGATCACGGAAGACAAGGGCCTCGACAAGAACCGCAGGCCGAAAGGCAATTACTCGCCGGGGTATGAAATTCGCGCCAAAGTGACCGTGTTGGCCGAAGGCTCCCGCGGATCGCTGACGAAAGACTTGGTCGCGCGGAAGAAACTCGACAACGTCAATCCCCAACTGTACGCCATGGGGATCAAGGAGCTCTGGGAGGTTCAGCCGGGGCGCATCGAGCCGGGCGTCGTGGCGCACACGCTCGGTTGGCCCCTCGATAAGACGCTCTACGGCGGCGGCTGGGCTTACGGGCTTTTGGACAACCGCGTGTCGCTCGGGTTAGTGATCGGCCTCGATTACGCCGACCCGCAATTCGATCCGCACGAGGCGTTTCAACGCTGGAAGACGCATCCGTTCGTGCGGAGGATCCTCGACGGAGGGAAGCTGCTGCGGTACGGGGCCAAAACCATCCCGGAGGGCGGATGGTACTCCATGCCGCGGACGTACGTGGATGGCGGGCTGATCGTCGGTGACGCCGCGAGCTTCCTCGACTCGCGGCGCCTCAAGGGCATCCACATGGCCATCAAGAGCGGGATGCTTGCCGCCGAAACGATTTTCGACGCGCTGGTGGCCGGCGACTGTTCGTCCAAGATGCTGCAGAAATTCCCGGAGAAGGTCGAGCGGTCCTGGATCAAGAAGGAACTTTGGCCGGTGCGCAATTTTCATCAAGCGTTCCAGCGCGGAGGGCTCTGGGGCGGTCTGCTCCACGCGGGGTTCCAGTTTCTAACGGGCGGGCGCGGTCTGGTTGATCCCATGCGCGCCCATGCGGGACATGAAGCCTACCGCAAGCTCGCTGAACACGCGGCGCTCGCCGACGAGATCAGCATTCCCATCAAGCCGCCGGAGCGGTTCCAGGGAGATGGCAATCTGACGTTCGACCGGCTCACCGATGTCTATCACTCGGGGACACGCCACGACGATGATCAACCCTGCCACCTAATTGTCGCGGACACCAACGTCTGCGCTACCATTTGTGTCACTGATTTCGGCAATCCCTGCCAGTATTTCTGTCCCGCGGCGGTTTACGAGATGGTGCAGGAGAACGGCGGCTGGAGGCTGAAGATCAGCGCCGCAAACTGCGTCCACTGTAAGACCTGCGACGTCGCCGACCCCTACCAGATCATCAACTGGGTCGTGCCGGAGGGCGGCGGCGGGCCCAACTATGACGGCATGTGACCGAGTGCCTTCAATGCGGAGCCGCCAACAGCAATCGCCGCGGTACCGGGTCAGGAGTTGTGATTCCAGAGGCGGTGGAGATATGCGCGGACGCGCGACATGACCGAGGGATTGGCCCGCGAGCCTGCGGCGGAGCGGGAGCCGCCCGAGGCGTGCGATGATGTGGCAGGGCCCGGCGCGCTGCCGTGGATGCCGCCGGCTATGTCCGCAGGGCCCGCTTCCACGTGCCCCAGAAAGATCAGAGTCGGCCGCACTCGGACCGTACGCACCAGAAAGATCGTTGCGGGGCTGGGCTCGGGCGGCAGAGCAGGTGAAGCGGGAGGAGGCGGCGCGGACGCGCTATAGGAGAGCGGCGGCATGAGCACCTTGTAAATGGGCTCCTCGTACGCAGGCTCCTTCGGAGGCGCTGGGTCGGCGGGTTTTACTGCGGACAGGCGGCTGATGTCTTCGCTTGACGTGACCCCGCTCACGACAGCCGGTTTTGCCTGCATGGCCGGGTTCGTCCTCGCTTCCGCCAGCTCGCAACTGCATGTTCCGGCGCCCGACCGCAGCGATTCAATCTGGCCGTCGGGGAGGACCACGTCGCCGCCCTGCGGAACGATTACGCTCTGGCCCGTGAGCTGCCCCTCGATTCGCACCGCCCCCGAATGCGCCCGCAAGCAGATCTCACCGCTGGGCGCCAGGCCAATCATCGTTTCCACCCCAGCATCGCCGACGGAAATGGACTTGGCTTGAATGAGCGGCGTGTACACCGTCACAATGGGCGCGCCCTGCACGCGATGATGGATGGTGCCGTATTCGAGGGCGATGGTCAGCGCACCGCCCGACTTGAGCAGCGAGAGATGTGCGGGGCCGCAGATGGTGATGACGCCGCCCTCGCGGAGCTGGATCGTGGCGCGGCCGAATTTCACGCGAACGTCGCTGCCGCTCAAAAGTGTCGTGCGCACTTCGCCGCCAGTCACTTCGACGCTCATCGGACCCTGCACCGCGATGGCTTCGCCGTCGATGGTCCCGATGGTGTCGCCGGACTTGTCATCCGAACGGACCAGCGCGGCCGACGCGCACAAAACCACGAGAGCGGCAGCGCTCAGAACGATTCGAGCGGAAGCCCAGCGGCAAATGAAGGACAAACGGAACAAAGGCATGCCAAATAAGGACGTGAAGCGCCCGAACGCATGCGGCTGAACGCTTCGCCTATATACTATACGCTGATGGACACCCCGGCAAAGTCGGAGCAGGAAGCACAGGAAGAGCGCGGCGCTCATTCCGATGCGCGTCTGCCGGAGCTCTCGCGCTGGCGGCGGGCCCAAATCCCTCTCATCGCGGGAGTGGTCTATGGCCTCATCCGTTTGTTGGGCCCAACCCTTCGTTTGGAGGTCGTGGGCTGGCAGCACGCCGAACGCGTGGTTGCTTCGGGGCGGAGATGCATCTTTACTTTCTGGCACCGCGCCATCCTCGGGATTGTCTGGTGGTCGCGGCACCGCGGCATCGTCGTGATGAACACCACACACTTCGACGGCCAGTGGACGCGCAAGGTGGTCGAGTGGCTGGGCTTCGGGACCGCTCAGGGCAGTTCAACGCGCGGAGGTCTGCGCGGGCTCGTCACCATGGCTCGGCGGCTCGACGAAGGCCGCGACGTGGCCTTCACCGTGGATGGCCCGCGCGGCCCGCGCTTCGTGGCCAAGCCCGGCCCGGCGATGCTTGCGCGCATGTCTGGCTGCCCGGTCATGGCCTTCCACGTGGGCGTGCATCATGGTCACACCTTCCGCCGGACTTGGGACCATTTCCTGCTGCCGCATCCATTCACACGAGGCGTGATCGTTTTCGCGCCGCCGATCTACGTTGCCGCCGATGCAACTCGCGAGGATCTCGAAGCCAGTCACGCTGAGGTACAGAAAGCTCTGGACCACGTCCGCGACATCTCCGAATCCTGGTTCTCCATCAGCGAGTCCGAGCGCGCCGCCTACCGCGCCGAATTCGGCCCCTGACGGGAGAATCTGATCTCTTCCGCCGGACCGCCGCCGGTATGGCTGCCGTGGATGATCCGCGGCGTTAGCTTTTGCCAGCCCGTTCGCCCAACGTCGCCTTCAATTCCATGCGGCGTCCCCCGCGGTAGATGGTGAGTTTGATGCTGTCGCCCGGCCGCTTGCGGTTTAGCAGCATATTCACGTCGAGTTGGCTCGCTACCTTCTGACCCTCAATCTCGACGAGCACGTCTCCGCCAATCCTGATGCGCCGCATACCCACAAGCGTTTCACGATCGCCGCCGCGCACGCCGGCTTGATCGGCAGGCCCGCCGCGCGTGACCTCCTCGACCAGCAGACCTTCCTTCACAGGCAAATCAAGCGCCTCGGCGAGCCACTGGTTGATCTGCCTCGTCTCGACACCGAGAAACGCTTGGCGGACGTGGCCCTCGGTGATGAGGTCGTGGGCGATAAGCTTGGCCGTGTTGATGGGAATGGCGAAGCCGATGCCTGCGGTTGTGCCGCTGGGCGTGAATATCGCCGTGTTGATGCCGATGACCTCGCCATGCGAATTAATCAGCGGCCCCCCGGAATTGCCCCGGTTGATGGCGGCGTCGGTCTGGATCGCCTCGTCAATGAAGGTAGTCTGGCTGGTCTGGACCGTGCGGCCGAGCGCGCTGACCACGCCCGTCGTGAGCGTACTCTGGAAGCCGAAGGGGTTTCCGATGGCCAGCACCTTCTGCCCCACCTGAAGCGCCGCCGAATCGCCGAGTGGCAGGGCCGCGAGCTTGCGGCCCTTCGGATCGATTTTCAGAAGTGCGACGTCGTTGCGCTGGTCCGCGCCAACATACTGGGCGGGGAATCGCGACTGGTCGCCCAGAATGATCTCGATCGATTGCGCGCCCTCCACGACGTGGAGATTCGTGAGAATGTAGCCGCGCGGATCGATGACGAAGCCCGAGCCCGCTCCTTCGACGGGTACCGGGTCCATGAAGAAGTCATACTCGACTGCGCGCGTAACGATATTGGCCACGGCCGGTGAGGCCTCGCGATAGACGCGCACGTTGATCGTTTCCTCATCGGTGAGCCCGCTGGTGCTCGCGGCCTGTCTTTCGAACGGCAGCGCTTCGACGTGCTCCGTTTGGCGGGGGCCCCAGCGCGAGCCGGCCCAGAACGCTCCGAGGATCACGATCAGGGCAAGCGCCATCCACCGGACAGCGCGAGTGTTGCGATTGGCTTGGATCATAGTTGCTCCCTCAGACGAATCAGGAATGGTTCTGCGGCAGCGCGCGCAATCGTTCCGCCAGCACTTCCACTTGGCGGCGCGTTTCTTCGAGCGTGCCGGAGCAGTCGATCAAATCGGTGGCCAGCCGCTTCTTTTCCTCGACCGGCATCTGAGCGGCGATTCGCCGCGCGGCCTCTTCGAGAGAGAACCCGCGGGCCAGCAGCCGCTCGCGCTGCTGTTCCGGGCGGCACCACGCCACCACGAGCCTGTCGAGCCATGTGTCGTAGTCGGCTTCGGCGATCAGCGCCGCCTCGGCGAACGCCACGCCCCCCGGTTGCACCCGGGCCCATTCCGCGAGTTGCCGTTCGATCAATTCAATCACGCGCGGATGGATGATTTCGTTGAGCCGCTCGAGCGCGTCGGGGTCGGAAAACACCAGCGCCGCGAGACGGGTCCGGTCGATTCGGCTCTGCGCGTCGCAAACTCCCCGTCCGAATTCCTGGAGCACTTCCGCATACGCGGGCTGTCCCGGCTCCATCAGCCGGTGGGCGAGTGGGTCCGCGTTCAGCACCAAAAAGCCCATTTCGCGAAGCATCGCGGCAACCGTGCTCTTGCCGCAAGCGATTCCGCCCGTGAGGCCGACGCGCAGCATCAGCGGTGAGCGGCCGCAGGCCGCTGCCCCGATTGCTCCGGATTGGTTTGTGCCTCGAGCGCGCCGCGGCGGAGCCGGGCGGCCTTGACCGTGTTACTCATGAGCATAGCGATGGTCATCGGGCCGACGCCTCCGGGCACCGGCGTAAGCGCGCCGGCAGCGCCCACGGCGTCCGGATGAACGTCGCCGACGAGCGCCGAGCCCTTGGCGCGGAATTTTCTGAGCCGCTCGGGAAAGTTGGCGAAGAGGGCCTCAGCCTCGGCAGGATCGCTGACGCGGTTCGTGCCGACATCAATCACGGTTCCCCCAGGCCGGATCCACTCGGCGCGGACGAACCCGGCCTTGCCCATGGCGGCGACAACGATGTCGGACCGGCGCACCACCTCGGGAAGGTTGCGCGTCTTTGAGTGGCAGATCGTCACGGTCGCGTGAGCGTGCATGAGCAGAAGCGCCATGGGCTTGCCGACCATGTCGCTGCGCCCGAGCACCGCGGCGTCCGCGCCCTCGATCGTCACTCCGCTGCGTCGGAGAATCTCCATGACGCCGGCGGGCGTGCAAGCGACCAGTCCCGGCCGCCCACTCACAAGGTTGCCGAGATTGACCGGATGCAGCCCATCCACGTCCTTTCCGGGTTGCACCGCTTCGAGAACTTTCTTTGTGTCCACCTGCGCGGGAAGCGGCAACTGGATGAGGATGCCGTCAACGGCATCATCGCAATTGAGCCGGGAGACGAGCGCGAGCATCTCCGCGGTCGAGACGTTCGCCGGCGGGGTGTGCAGCCAGCTCGCAATGCCGAGCTGCTCGCAAGCCGCGATTTTGCTCTTTACGTAGAGTTGCGAAGCCGGATTCTCCCCGGCGAGGACGGCGGCAAGGCCTGGCCGGATCTTCTGCTCGGCGAGCGCGAAAATCTCGACGGAGAGATCGGCGAAGACTTTGTCGCGGATAGCGTTGCCGTCCAGAATACGCGCAGTCATTGATCATCCAATGTGTGACGGTGATGCAGGGGGACCTGCCTGCCGATAATAGCACACGTGATTCAGCCGACAGAGGCGCGGGGGAAAGAATGCCTTTGGAGGCAGTTCCCCGCGTCGCCGGAAAACAAATCAGGACTAATGAGGCTGCCCTGTGCCGGGAGCGGGCGCAGGAAGTCTTACTCCGGCGGGCACCGCAGGGGCGCCGGGAACTGCAGCCGCAGGAGCGTTGGTTGGCCCAAAGTACTTCTCATTGAAATCAGTGTGCACCGCACCGGTTATACCCTTCATCGCGCTTTCCATCTTCTGCCGGAAGAGATCCCGCGATATCTCGTTCTTGAGCGTTTGATCCAAGGGCGCGGTCTGTTTGCTGTCCACCTTGTAGATCATATAGCCGGACGATTCCTCATCGACTTTGCCGACCTCGCCGGGCTTCAGAGAAAAAACCTCGGCTTCCAGTTGCGCCGGAAGCATCCCTCTCCGCCTGGCGCCCAAGTCCGTTTTCATTGGTGGAGTCGTTAAGCCCAGCGTCGTATTGGCTTCCTTTTGCAGCGCGTCGGGATCTTCCCCTTTGGCCGCCCGTTCGCGAAGCTCGTTGGCCGTACCCTGTGCTTTCTTCTCAAATTCTTCTTTGTTCTGGGCGGAAGGATTGTTCTTGGGGATGAAGATGCGGCGGAGCTTCACCTCCTCATACTTGGGCAGATTCTGCCGGTAATACGCTTCGATCTCCTCTGGAGAAGGGTTGCGGTATTTTTCCTGCAGATCGCGACTATACAATTCAGCCAGTTTCTGCAATCGCATCAGTCGCATCGATGCCTGGAACTTAGGACTGTTTTCCATTCCGGCTTTTCTAGCTGCGTCTGCGACAGCCAGCAAATCCACGTAATTTTGGGCCAACCTCTGACGGGCATTGGGAGGAATGACCTGACCGGGCTGGCCGACGGCATCCATGATCGCGTCAAACTCCTCTTTTGGGATCACCTTGGTGCACGCCTTGGAAGATGCTGCAGCGGCGGGCTTCTGTCCGGCAGTTTTTCCCACTACTGGCCTCGCGGTCCCGGTACAAAGTCCCTTGATCGTGATCACGGCATCCGTGGGCGCAAGCGCCGAACCCGGTTCGCCCGGGTTCTGCTCCGGGATGGCCGCTTTCACTTTCCCTGTCTCCGAAGGAGGCGGCACGGCCGGTTTCACCACCGGCGGAGCCTGCGCCGCGGGAGCCGCTTGTGGCACGTTCGGCTTGGAACTCGTGCTTTGCGTCTGGGCCAGCGCCATTCCGGTAGCCAAGGCAAAACAACCCAGCAATCGAATCGTCATGAGATACCTTTCCAATCAATGATAGAAGGCAAGCCCGAGCCGTTCATCGTAGCACAAAGAGATTCTACGCCGGAGTGCCGTGCGTGAGCGGCTGCGCCGTCGAGGCTCCTGCTTGCTCGCCGCTGGATCTTGAAGTCGGTATCAACTGATCTCTTAGCGCTGGAATCCGTCGTTTGATCTCGGAAGAGGAGACGCCCGGGCTTGTTCCGCGCCCGGGCGTCCCACCAGATTCCGTTTCACCGGCCATGGATCGCTGGCCCGTGACCTCTCTTCACCAGTCGCTAATAAATGTCGTACTGCTCGAAGTGCAAGGTCGCGTCGGACTGGATGATGACGTGCTTCCGCGTGGTCTGCTCGAGCTCCTCGATCAGCGCCGATTCGCGTGTCTTGAGCGCCTTCGCGATTTCCGGGTGGACGCGCAGCGTCAGATTGGCCTCTTCGTGGTCGGGGGCCATCTTGCGCGCTTCGTTTTGAATTTCGTAGCAGATGGTCGGAACGGACTTGACCATACCCGAGCCCGAGCAATAAGGGCAGGGCTGGCAGAGCACGCGCTCGAGCGCTTGCTTTGTGCGCTTGCGCGTGATGGCCACGAGCCCGAATTCGTTGAACGAGAGGACCTTCGACGGCGCCTTGTCGGATTCCAGGGCCTGTTGGAGCGCGGCCATCACCTTTTCGCGATTGCGCCGCTCCTCCATGTCGATGAAGTCCACCACGATGATGCCGCCGAGGTCGCGCAGGCGGATTTGCCGCACGATCTCTTTGACGGCCTCGATGTTGGTCTTGACGATGGTGTCCTCGAGCCGCGTGGAGCCCTTGCCGACAAACTTGCCCGTATTCACGTCGATGGCCACGAGCGCTTCGGTGTGGTTGATCACAATGTAGCCGCCCGACTTGAGCCACACCTTGGGGCGCAGGGCCTTGTCGAGCTCGTGCTGGATGCCGAACTCTTCGAAGATGGGCGTGTCTTTGGTGAAGAGCTTGACGCGGTTGACAAGCTTGGGCTGGAAGCGGCCGACGAACTCGAGGACCTTGCCATACTCCTCTTCGTTGTCGATCCAGATGGCGGTGTAGTCCTCGCTCAGGTAGTCGCGGAGAATACGCTCGACCAGGTTGAGGTCCCGGTGCATGAGCGCGGGAGCCTTGCGCTCCTCGGCCTTGGACTTGATCTCGTTCCAGGTGCGTCCCAGGAATTCGATGTCGGTGCGGATGTCCTCATCGCTCGCGCCGCCAGCGGCCGTGCGCACGATGAACCCGCCGGGATAGCTGCCGCGGGCTTCGTAGACAAGCCGGCGCAGCCGGCTGCGGTTCTCCGCCGAAGCGATTTTGCGCGACACCCCGATGTGGTTGATCGTCGGCATGTACACCAGGAACCGGCCGGGAAGGGCCACGTGGCTCGTGATGCGCGCGCCCTTCTTGCCGAGAGGCTCTTTCGCGATTTGAACGATGATTTCCTGGCCCGCTTTGAGCATCTCGGAGATGAGTTGAGGCCGGCGTGCGGGCGCGAAATGACGCCGCTCGTGGCCGTGTAGGCGATTCTGCTGGTAGCCGCGGCCGCCGCCACGCTGGTGGCGTCCGCCGCGCCGCGTGGGCTGCTGGAAGCGTGCGCGGGGGCGCTCTTCGATGCGTGCCGAGCGGGGCGCGTCTTCCGGCGTGGACGCGCGCGGGAGCCGGACCTCGCCCGGAAGCAAGAACTCTTCGGGTCCCTCGGGCGTTGAAGGAGTGGCTTCGGCAGCCTCGATGAGTTCAGGCTCGGCCTCCTCGCTGCCCTCGAGATCGTGCTCTGCCTCGGTTTCTTCTTCGGCTTCTGCTTCCGTTTCGGCTTCAGTTTCAAGTTCTTCCGCACTGTCTTCCACGGTTTCCGCGCCGGGCTCAAGCGCGGGTCCCGCACTGGCGGCGTGGTTTTCGTCCTCGAATTCCGCCCCGCCGGAGAGAGCGTCGGCGTCTGCCTCTGCATGCATCTCTTCACGTTTGGCCTGGGCGAGCTGCTCGGCGAGCGAGCTGACGTCTTCGTCGCTCAGGTCAGCGTCGGCACGCACACTGCCTGGCCCTTCATGAACCGGCATGGCCTCTTCCGTGCGAAGTTCTTCGATGTGCTCGGGAGGCTCTGCTTCATGGAAGAGTTCGCGGTCTTCAGTTTCCTCAGCTTCCGCAAGAGTATCGGTTTCGCCCGGCGATTCGGCTGCTTCAGGCGCCTTGGAGAATTCCGAAGTCTCCGCGGCAGGAACGGAAGAGTCCGCCAGGACCCAACTCGGCAAGCCGCTGTATGAACCTTTGCGGTAACTGGAGCTGTCGGCCGCGCGTTGCGCGGGATCGGATACCGTCTCGCTGCCGGGCTCGGCCGCTTGCGGCTCATCACTTAGCGTGCCCGGAGCGCTGGGCGGGCTGGGAGAACGATCTCTGTACTTCGCGAGCGACTCGCCGGGAAGGAGCAGTGGCTCCTCGTTTGGCGGGCGGTCAAAGCGTTCGCGCGGGGAATGGTCAGGACGGTCAAAGCGCTCGGGTCCGCGACTCTCCCTGTCTCCGCGAGGCTCGCCATTGTGAGGCGAAGCGTACTTGGAGGGAGGAAGGTCACGTCCGTGCCGTCCGCCACGCCCACGCTGGCGCCCGCGGCGGCCCCAGCGGTCGCGTCCGGGAGGTCCACCTCGGTCACCCCGTCCCCGGTCACGGCCCTGGCCTCGGTATGATCCTTCGCGCCGGTCTCGGGATTCAAAGCTGCGTGCCGGTGGTCTCTCTCCGGAGCTGTGCGAGCCTGAATCGGCGGCGCCACCAGCACCGATGGACTCGCCGGGGAGAGGCTCAATGTGCGAGCCCTCGCCCGTGCGCGGCTCACCTGCGGCGTCCCCAGCGGATTCGCCCTCGACGGCAGTTGCAGCAGGCGGTTCTGGGGAGAAAGGCGACGTCTCCAGCTCATCCGCCCGTTCGGCCCTTAGTCCATCAACGGGCGTGTGGTCGTACTCTTCGAGGTTCTCGAAGACGTCGCTGACGTACAGAAACGCATCCCCGTCGAGCGCGATGTCCACAAACGCGGACTGCATGCCGGGAAGGACGCGGGTAACGCGGCCCTTATAGATGCTTCCGACTAGGGCAAACTCTTTTGCCCGTTCAATGTAGATTTCGCAGAGTTGACCTTCCTCGAGAATGGCGACCCGCGTCTCGTGGGCCGCCGCGGAAATGATAAGCTCCTTCGACATGAAAACTCCTCAGGGTTCATCGCCGCGTGCCGCGGCCCGGCAGAGCTATGCGTTCCCATGGCCCCACACTCGGGGGCCTGGCGACCTGTGCCGTCTGGGAAGATCGCAATCATACTTTTAGAAGCTCTCCGGGGCATTTCCGGGGGCAATCGCCGGACGATGTTTTCCCTCTTGATCTCGAACTCTTTCCTTCGCGCGCTACTCCCGAGTGAACCAAGCGCGCGAGGTTTGAACCATTCACTCTCAATTCACGAAGCGCCGCACCCGTACGTTCATCACCAGGCCCAGCGCCAAAAACACAAACAGCGTGGCCGATCCGCCGTAACTCATCAGCGGAAGCGGAATCCCGGTCACCGGCATGTAGCCGATGACCATGGCCACGTTGACCAAAACGTGAAATCCCAGAGCTGCTGCCACTCCCATGACCAGAAACATGCCCGCGCGATCTTTCGCTCGCTGGGCGTTCTGCACCAGGCGCAACAGTAAAGCCATATAGAGACACAGGGCCAGGAACACGCCCTTGAATCCCTGTTCTTCCGCCCATGCAGATAGGATGAAGTCCGAATAACGCACGGGTACAAATCCCAGTTGATTCTGACTCCCGTTGCCAAACCCTTTCCCCCAGAATCCCCCGGAGCCGACCGCAATCTTCGATTGCAGGAGCTGATAGCCGGAGCCCTTCGGGTCTTCCTCGGGCCGCAGGAACGAAGTAATCCGTTCCTTCTGGTAAGGCTTCAACACATGCCAGCCCATCGGCAACATCATCACGGCCAAGACCACGGCGGCGGCGGCGTGCTGCCACTTGATCCCTGCCAAAAAAGCCCCCACGACCAACATCGGCACCAGCACCAACGCCGTGCCTAGATCAGGCTGCAGAAGAATCAGCCCCAGCGGAAGGCCGACGAGCCCTCCCAGCTTCAACAGATCGGTCAGTGAGAGGCGCTCGCTCCGCACTTCGCTGAAGAAGCGCGCCAGCACTACGATTATAGTCAACTTTACGAGTTCCGACACCTGAAGAAATTGGCCCAGGAAGGGAATCCAGCGTTTGGCGCCGAATCGCGTGTGGCCCACGGCCAGGACCAGAATCAGGGCAGCGATGCCAATGAGATACAGGATGAGGGCCTGATCGAGGATGCGGTGGTAATCCAGGCGCGAGAAAATGAACATGGCGACGATGCCGAGAACGATCCACCAGATCTGCCGGATATGCATGCCAGCAAAATGGCTGGCGTGCGTGGCCGAATAGATCTCCACCACACCGATCGTGCAAATGCCCAGCACGATGGCAAAGAGCCACCAGTCGTAGTCGCGCGTGCGTTGTATCTCGGCCATGTTCCAGAGAAAGTCGCTCTTACTTTCTGTCCCGGCTGCGTGCCCCGCCCCCGATTTCCCCGGTACAATTTCCGGCAGGATCGGAATGCTCGATCCCCTATGGCTTGCGCGAGGCAGCCCGGCGCGGCTCCTCCGCGACTCGGGGGCCAGGCTGCACCGCCGCAACAGGCACGGGCTTAGCAGCCGCCTGCGCGCCGCCCATCCCACTGCCAGGATCGTAACGGTGCATTTCGGTTGTGTACTGCCCCGACTCCTTCATGGTCTTCTTATCGTAGTAAGTCTTAATGATGCCGCGGACCATGGGGCCAGCCACGGCCCCGCCGTGTTCGCCGCCTTCCACGAGAACGGCGACGACGATCTCGGGATCGCGGCGCGGAGCGTAGCCCACGAACCACGCGTTGTCCTTGAATTGGCGCTTCTTGCCCAGCTTGTCGCGCGTGTCGTAGCCGATCACCTGGGCGCTCCCGGACTTGCCGCAAAGCTCAATCCCCGGCAGGCGCGCGCTTGCGGCGGTCCCGCCCTCGTTGACGACGCCATACATCCCCTGCGTGACCTTTTCGATGGTGTTCTCGGAGAGGGGGAATCGTTCCTCGCCGATGTTGGTGGCGTTCTTGATCAAGTGTGGCTGTTTGAAGATGCCTCCCATCGCCACTCCGCCGACCATCCGCGCGAGCTGCAGCGGAGTGGCCGTGACGGCGCCTTGGCCGATGGAGACAGAAATGGTTTCCCCGGCATACCACTTGCGGTGGAAGACGCGCCCGACCCATTCCTCGGAGGGCATGAGGCCGTTCTCTTCCGAGGGCAGATCGATGCCGGTCTTGTGGCCGAGCCCGAGCTTGGTTGCATAGTAAGCGATCCTGTCGATCCCCAGCCGCATCCCGACGTTGTAGAAATAGATGTCGCACGACTGCACGATGGCCTTGTGGAAATCGACCACTCCGTGCTGGCTCTTGCCGTAAACGTGGTCCTTGAACATCCTGCCGTAGAACGTGCCGTAACCCGGACAGAACACGGTGAAATTCTCGGGAATGGCTTTCGATTCAAGCATCGCTGTGGCCATGATGACCTTGAATACCGAACCGGGCGCAAGCTGCGCCTGGATCGCGCGATTCAGCAGTGTGTGGTCCGGATCTTCATTGAGTTGCTGCCATTCCTCTTTCGAGATGCGCACGGCAAAGTCGTTGGGATTGGGCGCCGGACGGCTGGCCATGGCGAGGATTTCGCCCGTGCGCGGATCGAGCGCCACGATGGCCCCCGTGCGTCCAGCGAGGGCCTGCTCGGCCACCACCTGCAGGTCGTAATCAATCGTGAGCTGGATAGCCTTGCCGGGAGTGGCCTCCTGCTGCGAGAGCCGGCCCACTTCTTTGCCGATGCTATTGACCACCACCCGCCGCATCCCGTCGCTGCCCATCAAGATGTCGTTGTACTGTTTCTCGAGGCCGGTCTTGCCCACAATATCGCCGGAGCGAAGCCGGCCGTTGCTGGCTTCAATCTGCTGCTCGCTGACTTCGCCCACGTATCCGCTGACGTGTGACATGAATCCGCCGGGAAGATAGCGTCGCCGATGCACCATGATCATTTCGAGCACCGGAACATCGGCGCGATGCGATTCGATGAAAGCGATATCCGCCGGCGAAGCTTCCGGCCTGACGAGGATGGGCTGGAACTTCGGCAATGCCGCCGCGGCCTCGAGCTGTCCTTGGAGGTCCTCCAGCGGGATACTCAGCCCGTCGGCCACTTGGGGGAGACTCTTGGCCACCAGTGCGGGATCGTCGCGCAGCAGCAGAACGCTGAACGAGGGGTAGCTGTCCACCAGCACGCGCCCCTCGCGGTCCAGCATGTCTCCGCGGGCCGCGATAATGGGAATCGCGCGGACGCGATTGCGCTCGGCGAGCGTCGTGTAACGCTCCGAGTCGATGATCTCGAGTTTCCAGAAGCCCAGCAGGAGCAGTGCGACCATCCCCACGATGACGTAAGAGACGATCGCGAGCCGCGTCTGTGGCAGACGCTGATCGTTACGAAACCAGTACGACACGCATTCTCCGCGCTCGCGTTTCCCGCGCCCCGGCTTGTCGGGGCAGGCAGCGCGTCCAAAAAGTCTTCACGAAGTCCTTGCGGCGCAATTCTTCTTCACTTCCTCGAATCGCTCGACGCTCGAATTCGCCGCGTGCTTCCACTTTTTCCCAAAAGCGGAAGTCCTGCTAAACCTAACACTTAGGAGAAGACCGCGCAAGCCGTCCCGCGGGACAGGTTTCAGCACGAGCAATTCCTGGTTCGCCCCGCGCGCCATAACCGATGCCACGCCTTGCGCGAACCGCCACTGGGCGGGTATCTTGTAGGATTCTCGACCATGCTCGGACCCAAACTGAAGCCGCTGCGCCTCGCCCTGATCGGCATGTCCGGTTCCGGGAAGACATTTTGGGCCAATCGCTTGGCCGAAGCCGGCTACCCGGTCACCTCTTGCGACTCCCGCATCGAGGACCGCCTCAAGCACGAACTTCGCGAGGGTGGCCACAGTGGTGTTGCTGGCGTGGCCGCGTGGATGGGTTCGCCCGATCAGCCGGCCTATCCCCAGCGCGCCGCGAAGTACCTTGCCGCCGAAGTTGCCGTGATGGACGAAACTCTCGGCACGCTCGAGCGCAATCCCGCGCGCGAACTCGTTCTCGATACCACCGGCAGCGTGGTGTACACCGGCGAAGCCATCGGCGTGCGCCTGCGCAGCCTGATGACGGTGGTTTATCTCGAAGCTTCCCCGAAGGAGCAGGCGCTGCTCATCGAACGCTACATGAGTCATCCCAAACCGGTCCTCTGGCGCAATGCCTACCACCCCCGCCCCGGCGAAAACACCCATGACACGTTGATGCGCTGTTTCCCTGCGCTCATCGAGGGCCGCCGCCGCCAGTACGAACTGTGGTCCCACTGCGTGCTCCCCATGCACACGCTGCGCGCCCCCGCGCTCGATGCCGCTCAGTTCTTGGCGCTCATCCGGCGGAACTGCAGGTGTGCCACATGAGGTACCGGAGCACCACGGGCCTTGCGCCGCTCACTTCGCTGCGCACTGCGGTGATGCGCGGCATCGCCCCCGATGGCGGCCTGTACCTGCCCGTGGAAATCATGCGGCGCTCGCCGGAGGAGCTTGAGGAATTTCGCCGCCTGCCGTTCAGCGAAGTGTGTTACCGCGTGGTGCTGCCGTTTGCCGGTTCGGAAGTGCCCAAAGAGGATTTGTGGCAGGTGGTCAGCGAGGCCGTCAATTTTCCCATCAAGCTGGTTTCGCTCTCCCCGGTACTGCACATCCTGGAGCTTTTCCACGGACCGACCCTGGCGTTCAAGGATTTCGGCGCCCGCTTCATGGCGCGGCTCATGGGCTACTTCGTCCGCCAGGAGTCCAAGCAGCTCACCGTGCTGGTGGCCACCTCGGGCGACACCGGCAGCGCCGTGGCGCACGGGTTTCTCGGCGTGCCGGGAATCCGCGTCGTGATCCTGTACCCTTCCGGACGCATCAGCGAGGCGCAGGAGAAACAGTTCACCACCCTCGGCGAAAACATCACCGCGCTCGAAGTCCAAGGGACCTTCGACGATTGCCAGCGCTTGGTCAAGCAGGCGTTCGCCGACCAGGACCTCCGCGCGCACATTTCGCTTACCTCGGCAAACTCAATCAACATTGCCCGCCTCTTGCCTCAGATGTTCTATCACGTGGCCGCCTACCGCATGCTGCCGGGGACCTCCACGCCGCTCATCGTCTCCGTGCCCAGCGGAAACTTCGGCAACCTTACCGCGGGTATTTTCGCCAAGCGCATCGGCCTGCCGGTGGCGCGCTTCGTCGCCTCGACCAACGTGAATGACGTCGTCCCCGAATATCTCCGCACCGGCGAATTCCACGCGCGCAACGCGGTGCAAACGCTCTCGAACGCCATGGACGTGGGCAACCCGAACAATTTCCCGCGTCTGCTGGCGCTTTGCCGAAACCGCCTGGAATACGTTCAGCGCGAAATCTGGGGCTGTGGCTTCAACGACGAGGAAACCCTGCGCACCATGCGGCACATCCACGAGCGCTACAACTATCTCGCCGATCCGCACACCGCCGTGGGCATCCTCGGCTGGGAGGCGTATCGCAAGGAGCATCCCGAGCCTTCGCAGGGCCTCGTTCTCGCCACGGCGCATCCCGCCAAGTTCGCGGACATCGTCGCGCGCGCCACCGGCGCCAATCCGCAGCTCCCCGAGCGCCTCGCCGCCTACCTCAAGCGCCCCAAACTCTCCATTCCGCTCTTCGGCGAGTTCTGCCACTTCAAGGAATTCCTGCTCGAGCACAAGAACTGATCGGGATCGTCTCTGAAGCGTTGCCCTTTTGCGTGCCTTGCGTCGCCATCGCTCGTGTCGGGAGGGGCGGCATACCCTTGGCCCGCGTAGTGCCGCCCGGAATTTGTCCCGATGACCTCGGTCATCGCGGTCGGTGGACCGTCAGTTCAAGTTGACGTTAACTGCAAGTCGAACGCCGGGATGCCGGCGGTTGTAGAGGTAATATCCTCCGCCGTAGTAATCGATATACACGTCGTCGTTTTCATACCAGTTGGGTGCCCAGGTTTCCGGCCACGGGTCAACCAGGTTGAACCAAAAGCCGCCGTACTGGAAGCGGGGATACCCGCCTACAACCAACATGGGAACTCGGTAGATGCGGAACCAGTGATCCCGGCCAAAGTGGCCGCGGAAACGGTCGTCAGGAATGTGGTAGCCGCGGTAGCCGCCGCGTTGCTCCCAGGTGCGGTGCTCGGTTCGCCAGCTATGCGCGCGCTGCTGCCCCCAGGCGCCCCGCTCTTCGGCTTCATGTTCGTGGTGCTCTCGCTGGGGAGGCCTATTGGCGTGCTCCTCGTGGTGCTGTTGCTCCGCGTGGTGCTGCTGCTCTGCCTGGTGCTGTTGCTCTGCATGCTGTTGTTGCTCTGCGTGGTGCTGTTGCTGTGCGTGCTGTTGTTGCTGTGCGTGCTGTTGTTGCCGTGCGTGCTGTTGTTGCCGTGCGTGCTGTTGTTGTGCGTGCTGTTGCTGCTGCTGCGCGGGTTGCCCCTGTTGATGTTGCTGTCCCTGTTGCGATCTGCCCGTCTGCTGATGCTGTTGCTGTGCGGGTTGCTGTTGCCGTTGCTGGCCTTGAGGCTTGGCCTGCTGCTCCTGTTTCGAGGGCTTGCCCTCCTGTTTCCCTTGGTGCTCCTGCTGCGCACCGGCCGGAACAGTGATTCCGAGAAGCAGAAACAGAGCCGTTGTACTAATCACTCCAACCAGTTTCATGCTGTTGCCTCCGTCACAGCGTGCTCATGCGGCCGTCACTCGTCGTAGATGGCGAGGCGATTGTTCCCGATCGTTGATTCCGGTCCATGGACCGGAGATTTTCCCTCTGCCGTTCATCCAGCTTCACTTACCTCCCAATGTGGATGCGAGAGAGCGAATGGAAAAGCCCAAAAACGTTCAGGAGCCACAATACAACACAAATGATCACGACTGCATTCAAGATCGATTTCAGCGTTCCTTGCATGGGGATGAAACTGTTCACCAACCAGAGCAGCACACCCACCACGATCAAGACGATCAATATCTGAAGTAGAGGCATGACCCTGTTGACCTCCTTCTCTTCGCAGGCAGATCCGTCTGGATCTGCCCCAAGGCATTGCGCTACTGATCCCTACTTACCGGACCTGTTCCTGGGAGACTTCCTGTTGAGAGTGGCAAGGAGCAATTTCGCCGAGGCGGGCGCGTGGATCGAGCTATTGATGACGATGTCCTTGGCGCTCGTTCCCTTTCCGTACAGCCTCTCGTTCCCGTCGTTATCCGGGCGCAGCGTCGAGCCCTCGAGAGAGATCCCGGCAAACAACCCTCGCGAACGCGAATACGACAGAATTTCCGCCCGCATGGTCACATCCGTCGAAGCTGCAGCGTCGCGCCCCTTCGGGCCGGCGGCCGCGGCCACGTCGCCGCCGAGCTTGACCTTGCTGGTGAGAATGGAATCAGCGCCTCGCCGATTCATCACCAACAACACAAAGTCTGTCGCTTGGCCTCCCAACTGCAGGCCGAAGCTTCCACCTTCGAGCGCCATCATCGAAGGCGCGCTCCAAGGTCCGCTGAACTCCTTGCCGCTCCGGCAAGTCATCACGCCACGGCCGTAACTGCCCCCGAACCCGATGGCAAATTTCACCACCGAAGGCAGAATGATGACGCATTCCGCCTTGTCTAGCGTATCGGCCGGCAAATCGTCGGGAATATTGAGAATTTCACTCATCACTGTGCCCGCATTCTTAATGCGTTTGTTTTCGTCTTTTTGCGCATACGCAGGTAGGCAAAACAGCGCAACCACGACCAGCAACGAAAAGATACTTTTCTTCATTTTGTTCCTTTCCTTATTCTCCTAAGTTTGAGGGGCCGCGTAATAAACGCAAATGGCTGGATATTTCAGTCAACTCGGGGGATCGCCCACGCGTGCTGGACGTGCGCTCCCAAGAGCCACATGCCCTTGTCGAGAGTGCGGGGAACTTCTGTGAATACATCCGCGCTTGACGCAGTGCCTATGTCTCGCGCGGACGCCTCGCCTGCCGGCCCTCCGTCTTTTAGCGCCTCTCGAGTGTCATTTTCACTGGCATCGGCCACATTCCTGAGGGATGGTGCTCACCCTGAGTTTTGATCCGCCCGCCCAATCCGGTTCGACACTCCAACACGAACTGCAGCGGCTACTGTGGCCTTGTTTTTCGCTAGGCCCTTTGTTTCTCCCGCAGCCCAGCATCTTAGAAGAGGCGTCGACACATATCTGTTCACTTGTGAACACATCCCTTTTTGGGTTGCACGTTCGCCGCCGAATGCGCGGCCGGCCCCGGCGTCAATCCGCAGCTCCCCGAGCGCCTCGCCGCCTACCTCAAGCGCCCTAGACTCTCCATTCCCCTCTCCGGCGAGTTCTGCCACTTCAAGGAATTCCTCCTCGAGCACAAGACCTAGCGGCGTAGCGTCGTGGGGTGTGCGTCCCGACGCTGGTTATCGGGAAGACTTGCTTTTCAAGGTCTGCGGCTTCTACCCCAGTGGCGTCGGCGCGTTGCGGCCATCCAGGTGTCTCTTACCGGGAACAGCCGCAATCTTGCCAGTCCGGCGAGATTTTCTTGCCCGCGAAGCCGCCGCCTGATTACACTCTCGCGGCTAACCAATCAATCCGACGCGGGACAGAGCCTGACTCTACTGAACTGAAATCGGGTTCCCGTTGCTGTCCATTTGCACCCAGTTGTGCACGCGAATTAGACCCTTCAATTGGTCGAGCGCGCTGCTTGTTATCATGAACTGATTTATGGCTATGTTGTCGCTCCCCAAATAGATTTCACCCTTGAAATCAGACCGAGTGAAGCTAACCGGTGCCCGACCGTGATATAAGAGCTTCACGTTCTCAAAATGGCAGCGATCAAATATTTTGCCATCTATCTCAACTGTTTCATTGAGAAAAGACTTGGCGTAGATCGTCTCTTGCTTTGATGATTGCCAATTCCTGTAATCCCCATAGCGGAATGTTCTGTACAGTCCGGCGCATGAAAAAATCAAAGCGCAAATAGACAAAGACAAGACCAGCGCCCAACGTGCCTTGCTTGGGGTCGTGCCGGCAGTCACGGTGGCACCCCTCCTTCGTCGTAGCCAACCTAACACGACAGGTATAGCGGTGATAATTGAACCGACGGCACAGATTGCCGCGAAGACGAGAGTCGCGATGTCCATGGAGTGCAGCCCCCCGCAATTAAGGTTCGGACGATCTTAACGCTGAAGCCCTCACTGAAAGGAACTTCTCTTTGGCGGGTGGCCTAGGTTGTATATTTTGCCCTCATAGCGAGAGCGTATCGGGTGAGTGTAACATCATGCGAGTTCGCTGCGGCGCAGCGGCTGGTGGGAGGTCCGAAGGATTGGGTGTGGGGCAGTTACACATCCTATTCCGGCAGGGGCGCGCCGCTCGTGGCTATCGATTTCGTGGACTAACAACGAGAAGCACACGATCCAGGCTGGGCCGAAAAACCCCACTTTTGGCCGCCGCCAAAATGGGCCACCCCATAGCGCTACGCCTTACGGAAGCTCCCCCGCCCGCTGGTCAGCCGATCGTGGCATTAACTGGCTGCTTGATAGCAGCCGCCAAAAGCTGCTCCGCTTGCGGCGACCTTCTCACATCAAACGTGCAGTTCACAAAGCGCACGTTCTGAAGGATCACGGGACCGCCTCTATAGATAAGTGTTGTGTTCTCAAAAACGACGTTATCTAGCCAGTATCCGTCGAGAACGAGCCCGTTCTCGCCCGCCGTAACCATCGCGTTCGGTCCAGAAATGAAAGAATCCTTAAGATATTGAAACTTACCCCTTGGCTCTAATTTCCCGATCCTTACACTCATGCCCGCAGGAACGCTGGTTGTTGCAGATCGGTATTCGGCGAGTTTGGTCGTGCCGTCCCACACGGCGTCACTTAGTTCTGGAGACTTCTTTAGATGTTGATACTTTCGTATGGTGCTATCGAAGAACTCTTGGGGGGCCGGTTCCCGTGAGGCCTTTTGTTCGTCCAGTAAGTGGTTCGCAATATCTAAGACCCTTTTGGCACTTTCCGTTCGTCCCGCATCCGAAGAGTTTCTTGCTACCGCCAATGCCTCGTCTATGAGGGTCTTCGTATCGCCGCCCTGTTTTGCGCCGACGATTCGGACTGCTACTTCAACTCTAGCAATATGTTTGTCGATTTTGGCTAATTCGTCCTTCAGTTTCCAGGCGCCTCCGACAATCAAGCCAAGTATGAGTATCCCGGTGGTTACCCACCATTCCCAGCCTTTTCCTGTTTTTGCGGGAGGAGTCATGAGCGATTCCTCTAGAGGTTGCGAATCGTATCCCCAGGGTGGTACTAAGTCAATTTTATAGTCGGGTAGGGAAGGGCTGATTCGAGCGTGGCACATCCTTCGAGGCGCTCTGAGATTTTAGGCTGCCCCTCCTCGCGGTTTACCCCGCTCGCCCTGAGTGATTTTGCGAAGGGAGAGGCAAGCGAAGGGAGCAAAGGCGGGGTCCAGCGCGCCGCGTAAACGCAAGCGCGCTGGACCGCCACGCGTTTGGGGCTATTCGATGGTCACTTCAAACGGAATGGGACCTGTCGTGCCCTGAGCGACGACGAGCTCATTGTTCGCAAAGAAGCTCGCGTTCACGACCGCCAGGCGTTCTTGACCGCCGGGAACGTTGACGACAAAAGACGTTGGTAATCCACATGGATTCGTCGCCGGGCCGATGCAGAAGTCGAGGGCGTAGTTCCCGGCCTTCGGCGCGGAAAATTTGAACTTCAGCACGCCGGACGTTCCGGTCTGTTTGTTGGGTTGGATGAGGACGATCGGCGTGGTGCCGCCGGGCAGGGTGCCGGTCAGCGTAATGGCCGCGAACGCGTATGGGATGTCGAGTGTTGAAAGAACGAATGCGACGGCGATAGCGATGAGAACCTTCATGGCATTTTTCATTTTCTGTTTTTCCCCCGGAGTGGAGTCCTTCCCCTCGCTACGTAGTGTTGGAAGGCGGCAGAACGTTGCACCTCGTGGACTGGAATCCTCATCGCTGGCGGCAAATTCTCTTGGCGCAGGCCAGCCACAACCTGAGGGTGGCCGAGCCGTAGTTTGATGGTGGGTCTCGTTCCGCGGGTGCCGCATCCCTTGTGGGTTTTCAAGGGTGCGGTTCTTGACTCTTCCTCTTGACCGGGGGCTGACTGATCCGGATTCTTTGCCTTCGACTTGGGCGCGTGGCCCGGGCTTCACCAGTGGATTGGGCTTTGAGGGTGCCCCTCCCCCCTGCAACCGCCCTGTTTTCTTCCACTTCTCACAGTTCCATTCGAATAACCACTAAGTACCGCTTGACAGCGTAGTCATCCTGTGGTAATATCAGACGTGATCGGTCGCCCTCCACTGTCTACGCCCTCTTCCGAACGTTCCAACGGTTTGACGTTCAAACGTTTAACGTCTGTCTGTATCCCCTTTAGAATGCGCGGTGGCTGCTACCTCGCCTCAAAAGCAAAGTCTTCTCTTGCAGCTAACTCCTTTAGAATGCGCAGATCCATAAAACGCGCCTGTAAGTCCTTTATCATGCGCAGTTCTGAAACATTGGACTACTAATCAGAGCATAAAGTAGTGAACCTTTGTCGGGGTTGCCGCATCTAACGAGGCATGTATGGAAACCCGTATGATGGTCGGATGCTTTCCCCTCAGGCCAAGGAAGCTTTGCGGCGACGC
>Ga0116119_1000063_pt1 | contig 98732 bp, 82 predicted proteins | sample June2015DPH_11_1_2_FD_89791 | JGI IMG/M metagenome (GOLD analysis project Ga0116119, IMG submission 89791) | Peatland microbial communities from SPRUCE experiment site at the Marcell Experimental Forest, Minnesota, USA - June2015DPH_11_100 | ecosystem: Environmental > Terrestrial > Soil >...
ACACGTTACAAGGAGGAATCGTGATCAAGACAGGTAAACTCGCGTCAGTTTTGACTTTGGTAGTGCTGTTCCTCGCCGGAATGGCATCAGCTCAAACCGACCCTGGAGTTCAGAGTGGCAACCGCGCCACAGGCGCGACACTCATTAATCCGGCGAATGACCCGAACGGCTTCTACGCCTTTTTCAAGGACGGTCTCGGTCGCTTCCAAGAAGTGGAGACGGTTTCCAACTCCGCCAACGTCGGCCTGGGACCGCGCTTTAACTCAAATCAGTGCAGTTCATGCCACGCACAACCTGCGGTCGGTGGTTCAGGGGCTGCTGCCAATCCCCAATTCCAGTTCACCCGCAACGGGGTCGCGCCCGGCAACACCACCCCATATTTCATTACGGCCAATGGCCCAACCCTTGAAGCCCGGTTCCCGTTCTTCTTTAACAATTACGGCACGACCAACACCAACTCTTCCCATGGCAGAGCCAACCTCAAGGTTCCCAATGGTGACGTTCCGTATGGCGGAGCCAACCTCAGCGCTCCCAACGGCGGAGTGGAAGATCTGTACACCGTTACCGGCCGCTCCGATGCCGGCAGTTGCAATCTACCGCAGCCCAATTTCAGTGCTGCGCGGGCGGCGAATAACATCATCTTCCGGATTCCCACGCCTGTGTTTGGTGCCGGCCTGATCGAAAACCTGGATGACTCAACCCTGCTGAACAATCAGTTGGTGAATAACAACAACAATCTTGGTATTTCCGGCTCGTTCAATCGCAACGGCAACGACGGCACCATCACCCGCTTCGGCTGGAAGGCGCAGAACAAGTCGCTGCACATCTTTGCCGGTGAGGCTTACAACGTGGAGATGGGCGTCAGCAACGAACTGTTCCCTCAAGAGCGGCCATCACCTGGAGAAGACCAGCAGCAAACCGGACTGCCGACGACCTGCCTGAACCTTGCTGGAGTCGGTTACCCGGAAGACACGTCCAACCCAACGTCTACGCCGAACGCAGCGGTTCTGGATGACGTGTCAGCGTTTGCCAACTTCATGCGGTTCCTGGCTCCCCCGCCCACCGGAGCGGTTGTGCTTAATGGGCAGAGGGTCTCCCCAAGTATGATAGCCACCGGCAGTGCCTTGTTCAGCTCTATCGGCTGCGCGGCCTGCCACAATCCAACGCCAGGAACGACGCAAGTGTCGAACTTCGTTCCATCGTTGAGCAACGCCCCGGTACCTGCGTTCTCGGATATTGAGATCCATCACATGGGTACTGGCCTGGCGGACAACGTCTCCCAGGGCAACGCGGGAGGCGACCAGTTCCGTACGGCGCCTTTGTGGGGCCTAGGGCAGCGGATCTTCTTGCTGCACGATGGCCGCACTACGAACCTGATCACGGCGATCCAGGACCACGCGAGCCAGGGCAGCGAAGCCACCTTTGTGGTGGAACAGTTCTTCAACCTCCCTCCCCCCCAGCAGCAGGAAATTCTGGACTTCTTGCGCTCACTGTAGCTGTTTTAGGCACGCTTGCTGGCGAGATACGTACGAAGGTGTCTCGCCAGCCTTTTCCAAGTTTTGAAAATGATGGGCGACTGATTCTCCGGGTTCCCCACCCGAAATTACTTGGGATCGAAGGACAAATATGCGCTCTAGATTCTTAGGTTCCTTGCTCGCCCTCGCCTTGTCCGTATCGTCGCCGGACTGGGCCCAAGGCGTCGGACCGCAGAGCGCTCCCAAGAGCGGCGACTTTCCCAACGAAATGCAGCCCGAGACCAAGGTGCCGCAAGGAGTCATCCTGGTGAAGGGCGCTTGGTCGAGCGCGAGTGATTCCGCGACTCCGCTGCCGGAAGGCGGGAACGTGACCAACAATGTCTTCAGCGACCAGTACTTTGGAATGACCTACGCTGTACCCCCGGATTGGGCCGAGAAATACGAAGGACCGCCACCGTCAGACAGCGGTCGCTACGTGCTGGCGCAGCTCAGGCCTGCGGACACATTCAAAGGACTTGCTCGAGGGATTATCTTGATCACCGCCCAAGATATGTTCTTCACGCCGCTGCCTGCGACCAACGCGGTGGAGCTGATCAATCACTCGAAAGACAACCTGCAGGCCGACTACAAAGTGGAAATACCGCCTAGGGAGACCAAGATCGCCGACCGCTCCTTTATATTCTTTGCGTATTGGTCTCCGGCAGCACAGCTGCATTGGTATGTTCTGGCTACCCAAATCCGCTGCCACGCGGTTCAAATTGTGCTGACCAGCCGTGACACCGAACTACTGGAGAGCTTGATCCTGGATTTGAACAAGATGAAGTTGCCCGCCGAGGCCAGTCCCACAGCAGGAGAGGGTGGGGGCGCTGTCCCTGTTTGCATCAAGGATTACGCGCGCGACGAAAACCTGATCGCGCGGGTTGACCCGGTCCTTACCGAGCATAGGTTTAACCCTGTTCCGGTCCGAGTTATCATCGACAGAGAGGGCAAGGTAAAACACATTCACTTTCTCAGCGCATTTCCCGATCAGGCAAAGGCCATTGCCGATGCCCTGGGGCAATGGAAGTTCAGGCAGTACCTGCGGGACGGGCAGCCGGCTGAGGTGGAAACCGGCATCCTGTTTGGACGCGCGCCACATCCGACCGGACACCTACAAGGGGATGCTGCGACCGAGTGATTCCTAGAGGATTCAAGACACGCTCCCGTATTCGCAGGATCACGGATCGGAGAGACGAGTTCGGGTTGAGTCCACCGAGAATCGTGCCTCTTCCTTCGTCCGCCCTGCTATCATCCGTAGCCGAGGGGAAACGCCAAAATGGGAGACTTGTCCGCCCTTGTACAGCAGTTGAAAAAAGAACACGAACGTGCACAAAAAGAGGTCCAACGTATAGGCGCGGCACTTGCGGCCTTGGGGAGCGTTAGCTCAGATGGCGCGTCACGCCAGCACGCGATATCCGCTGCTACTCGTCGGAAGATCAGCCTGGCGCAGAAAGCGCAGTGGGCCAAGCAGAAGGCGAACGGTCGCACGCCGAAACCTAAGCAAACGATCTCAGTAACAAGCCGTAGGAGAATGGCGGCCGCTCAACGTGCAAGGTGGGCGAAAGTGAAGCGCGAGAGCAAAGCTGCCTAGGACCTACGAACTGGGAGAAAAATGATTCCTCCCACCTACAAACCGAAGAAAAAGTTTATGCAGCTTGCGATCGCGGAGGCAAAGCGCGCCCGCGACCGGGGCGACTATCCTATCGGTGCCGTTATCACGCGTCTTATTGGGAAACGGGAAGTGGTTATCGCGTCTGCCGGTAACCGGGTAAAAACTTCGGGTTCATCCATCAAGCATGTGGAGCTTGAAACCTTGAAATATGTTTCCTCCGGCTACGGTCGGTATCTCCCGGATTTCGTGTTGTATTCCACGCACGAACCTTGTGCTATGTGCGCGGGTGCCTGCGTCTGGTCCAAAATAGGAGCGGTGGTATTTGGCGTTTCCCAAGAAGATATCACCGCCTACGGCAAGAAACACGGTACGGAGGAATTCAAATGGCGCGCCTGTCTCATTTCATGCAAATTCGTCCTTGAAAAGGGCGATCTTCACATTCCCGTCTTCGACAATTTCTTGAGGCTGGAGTGCCGAAAGTTATTCGGATATCGAGCTTCCTGACGTGCCTCGCCGCCGCGATCGAGATCCTCGATCATTTCGCCGAGCCGCCAACGAGGATGCGGTAACAGGCAGCCCTGCAGCGCCAGTTGCCACGGGGGGATCTTCTTCCGCAGTTGCTTTTTGGCCCTGTCGGCCAGGCGCGCCGGATCCGTTTCTCCCGGCGCCAGCGCACGCAGCAGCTCGCGACTATTTTCATGTTTCGTTGTGACCGGATTCCGGTCATGCTGAACCTGTTATCGTCAATCATCGCTCTATGAGAGTTGTACGGAGGGGAATGCTCCATTTGTGACCCGCCCCTGGACAACCGTAACCTGCACAGCAAGCGAAGTCCGCGTCAAAATGGGACGATGCGGATTGGGGCGAAACCCACGATTGCGATCCTGCTTTGCGGACTTGCTCTGTGTGTCTCGTGGGCGCAAGGAGAACCTCGACAAACCGGAACTTCGAGCACCGTACGGCAAGGCGCGAATGGGAATCATGGGCGAAAGACCGATCGCACAATGAGTCCAGACGATCGTCTGTCCGTGATCGCTGCTGCGCTCGATTCCAAAGCACGTCTATATTCTCAGCGCGACTGTTCTCATCTAGTGCATGCAATCTACGAACAAGCTGGCTTCTCTTACGCCTACGCGAGTTCTTCCGATCTCTACGTTGGGGTCGAAGGGTTTCAACGAGTCACGCGGCCTCAACCCGGCGACTTGGTGGTGTGGCGCGGGCACGTGGGAATTGTAATCAGACCGTCGCGGCACGTTTTCTTCAGCCTCATGCGTACAGGGCCTGGGATTGACGACTACGAAGCTCCATATTGGACCAGCCGAGGACGCGCTCGGTTCTATCGTTACGTCAAGAATGATTCTTGCCCAGGATGTGCCCATTCGCGGCAGTCTGACTGACTTGAAGTAACGTCCGCCATTTCACCTATAATCCTCAGTTGGTGGAATCTGTTTGCGTCAACTATTTGAGCGGAGTTTTGTGGCACTGGTATCAGTGTAGGTATCAACAACCTGCAAGCACTAGATAATAAAATTAATGGCGGAGAGGGAGGGATTCGAACCCTCGGTACGGTTTCCCGTACTCCAGTTTTCAAGACTGGCGCCTTCAACCACTCGGCCACCTCTCCGCTCTATTACAGTTTTACTACAAACCCCATTTTTCGGCGGGCCGGTTCTGGTTTTCTCACGTTTCCGGGCACCTCAGGGGACGCAGGAAGTCAGCCTACCAGCCCTTGTCCGGGCCCTCGGTCGTCAAAAGCTTGCGTGATACTTGCCATCCACTGAACCTCCTCCAACTTCGCCACGAGTGATGCGTCGGGATGAGTTGGTACGTATCCACCGTCGAGCCGGACTCCGCCGGCCACATCTTCTGTGATTAAATCAAACCATGTTTGCCCGCAAGATTCGCGTCGAATATATCTCGCCAGATCAAAGCCGGAAGCGGCCTTGCCCTCTGAAGTGGATGGACAATTTCGCCATGCGCAACTTTACCAATGCCAGTATGTTTGACGATACCTTGCCCATTGCCGACGGGCAGATGGAGATTGGCGCGGCTGTTCCGTTGGATAAACTGCGCGAAGCGATGGAAGATTGGTTTCGCCGCAAGAGCTATCTTGCTAAGGACTCGAAGTTGTCACTGGAAGAGATCCCCAGGGCTGGCCCAGACTAGGGCCATTATCATTTCTGGCCGACGAGTTTGGAGTACTGAGAAGAGAGTACGACTCTAATGGGAACACCGGGTCTTCGCACACCGAATTGGGAGTTTTTTCCCGGTCGCCGATTTTGAGCAACCGGTCAGCAACTGGAAGTCGTCCTATTTCTGCTAGTTGCGATTTCTGGAGAGATGGCAGTTGGTTTGCACAGCTACTCCATCGGAGGTGCGGATAATGAGCTCTAAAGCAAAGCTCTTCCCCCTATCCAGCACCGGCGACATATCCTGTAGGGCGCCCGTCCGAGGTTCGTGGGGCGAACCTCCGGCGAACTTAGAGGACATGCAGTTTCTCCGCTCCTGGCTGGTTTACGATTCCGAAATCCAGCATAACTTTGTATCCGGTCGCAGCCATCGATGCATAGCCCTCGGTTTGGCGCTGGCGTTTTGCATCAGCGCAAGTTTCTGGACTGGGATAGGGCTTATCGTCGCGCGCGTGTGGAAGTAAGCTCCAGCTATTTGTCGTAGTGCAGAAGCGACATCACATCGTAGCCTTTGAGTTTCTCGCGGCCTTTCAGAAAATCCAGTTCCACGATAAACCCGAGTCCTGCAATCTCCGCACCCAGTAAAGTCGCCAGCTTGGCTGTGGCCTCCGCTGTTCCTCCGGTGGCCAGCAAATCGTCCACAATGAGCACGCGTTGCCCTTTCTGAATGGCATCCTTGTGCATTTCCAGCGAGTTGGTTCCGTATTCCAGCGCGTAATCGAACTTCACGGTTTCAGCTGGGAGTTTGCCAACCTTGCGGACAGGGACGAATCCAGCATGCAGGCGGTATGCGAGCGCGGGCGCGAAGATGAAGCCCCGGGCTTCCATACCGACAACGAGGTCAATCTTCTGGTCGAGATAGTGCTCGGAAAGCCTGTCGACCAGGGTGGCGAAGCCGTCCTTGTCTTTCAGTAAAGTCGTGATGTCGTAGAAGAGGATCCCCTTCTTCGGGAAGTCGGGCACTTCGCGGATTAATTGCTTGAGTTGGTCAGCATTCAGGCTCGAGTCGGGGGACAATCTACCATGCTCCTTCAATGCGAAATGAACTGAGTCCGGAGGTCAATCGGACTTCGGATTCCTCGACGGCATCGACCCGAGCAGCGCGTGGTCCCTCCCGAAGTCGCGATCTCAATCCGGCGATTTGATCGCGAGTTCCTTGAGCGTGTACCTCCACGCTGCCATCGGCGTTGTTGCGCACCCAGCCGGCGATCCCGAGAATGTGCGCTTCCCGTTCCACGAACCAGCGGAAGCCGACACCTTGCACGCGCCCGCGAACCACCAAACGGCGAGCCTCAATCGGTTTTTCAGCGGAGATCATGCTCCCAAACAAAAATGCAGAAGTTAAGAAGCCAGAATACAAAGACCAAGCGGATCCATTTCAGAGTCTAATTTCTGACTTCGTCCTATGCCCGGGACAAGTAAACGCCTTCGGCGGTATCCACTTTGATTTTCTCGCCCTCATTGATAAAGGGTGGTACCTGCACCACCAGCCCCGTCTCAGTTTTCGCTGCCTTGGTGACGCTGGAGGCAGTGGCACTCTTCAGTCCAGGTTCGGTCTCGACCACAGTGAGTTCCACCGTTTGAGGAAGTTCAATGCCAACGGCCTTGCCATCGAAAAACTCGACTTTGATTTCCAGGTTGGCAATCAGGTAGTCCACGGCGTCGCCCAGAACTTCTTTGGTCAGGTGGGTCTGCTCGTAATTCGCCGTATCCATGAAGTAGTAGTTGTCGCCGTCGGCATAGAGGAACTGCATGTCGACCTCGTCCACATTGACTTTTTCGATGGGGTCGGGCGAACGGAAGCGGTGCTCGAACATTGCGCCGGTACGCAGATTGCGCAGTTTGGCCTGAATGAAGGCCCGCAGATTGCCGGGCGTGCGGTGTTCGACGGCGAATACAGAATGCAGATCATTATTGTGCTTGATGATCATGCCGGGGCGCAGTTGGGTCGCAGGGATCGACATCGCTCGAAACAATCTCCTTCAAATAAGTGCGGTTTGCTGAGCTGACGGAAGGCGGGCAGGCCACATTTTCCGCCGCACACGAGGACCGAATAGATGATTCTACACTCCGTACCCGAGAAAGAAAACCTTTCCCCAAGCCATTGGCCTGTGCCGGTTTGGGGATCGATTACGCGGATCTCGGCGAGACCCGCCTCATTCACAAATATTTGACAAAGATCACAGTGAGAGGTGACGGCGATAATAGAATCCCACCCTCTCCGCCATTACTTTTTTCATCTGGTACTTGCGAACCGGTACTACCCGCACCAGCTTTGTTCACTTTCTTGCTGTAGTGGCTACGGATTGTCGCAATTCGCCGGTCGATATAAAGCTCACACCGCCCACGGGGTTACCCGAGGCCATCTGGTTGCGTATCTTTTCGCGGTTGGGGCCGGCACGCTTGATGGCTTCCGCGAGGCTGCGCAGCGCTTGCTCGATTGGGGTACCCTCAGGCAGGCGGAAGATCCATGGGATGTTCGTGCTCGTCAGCGCGCGATCGGAAGATATCGCAACCACAGGAATGAATGACTTCACTGCGATTTGTTCAGCCAGGTGGCTGGAAGGGCGGTCGAGGGCAATCAAAGCAAGAACCTGATCTTGATAGACCGCCTTTACGAGTTCGTCGGACGCTTTTCCCCAAGAGAGTTGTGAGGGAATTCCAATCAGAGATATGGGTTGGCCTTTACCGTTGATCTCGCTGAGTAGGTGAATCACCTCGGCGGAGCGCACGATCTCATCGGCCTGCGGACCAAAGACGCCAATTTGCAGCTTGCCCGTTGTTACCTCGCCCAGCGTTGGTCCGGCATAGTAAACGCCGTTCTCTCCCACGCGAGCATACGGCTTCTCCATGGTGATGCGGCGGTACTCGATGCTGCCATTGCGTACGCGGGCGAGAAATAGCGGAGCGATGTTCTTGCAGTTCGGATCGAAGACCATGTCGCCGGTCACACCTTTATAGCTTTCGACGCCAGTGAGTGCATCCCGAATCCTGCCCCTGTTCAGTCCGGCGCGGCAGATCGCGTCCAGCAGAATCTGCATCGCGTCGTAGGCCAGAGAGGCGAATTGATCGGGCTTCTCGTGGAAGCGAGCCTCGTAACGGGCATTGAAGTCGAGCCAGCGATGGTCAGTGCGTGTGGGATCGTACGGGAAAACGGCCTCAAAGCCTTCGGCAGCGGTACCCGCCAGCTTTACGAGTTCGCCGCCGATGGTGCGATGACTGCCAAACACACGCTGCTTCATACCCAACTCCTGCATCTGCTGCAGAATCATCGCTGCGGGTCCAATGTCGGTCCAGAGCACGATGCCGTCAACGCGCGAATCTTCGATTACCTGAAGTTGATGGCGAAAGTCGGTATCGCCGGGCCGAAACTTTTGCTCGATCACCACCGGGTGCCCCAGCCGCCGTGAGGCGTCGCGGAATTTCGGAACACCGAAACGGCCGTAACGATCGTTCACACGCAGGATCGCGATCCGCTTCAGGCCAAGTTCGTCGTAGATGTGGCGGGCCAGCGTGTATCCCTGTTCACGGTCATCCTGAATATCGGTAAAGGACCACGGGATGATCGTTTCGGGGATGGTTGGGTCCGTGGCTGCGCTAATCACTAGCGGCGTTTCTGCTTTTAGGGTGACGCGCAGGGCGATGTGCGTTGTATCCCCGCTGATTGACCCGAACATGGCCCAGACCTTTTCGTCGTAGACCATTTTAACGACCTCATTGCTGGCTGCGCCCCAAATGGCCGAATCGTTGTGCAGCATCAGCTTGAAGGGCTTGCCACCGTACCCGCCGCTTGCGTTCGCTTCCTCGATGGCCAAGGTAGCGCCATTCAGCATGCGGTTGCCCAAAACCTGTTGGGGGTGATCATAGAGGGGACCAAGAAAGCCGATGCGAATCTCGGACAGATCTTTGAGGTCGGGATCGGGCACATCGCGAGCTGCGCCGTTGTATTCGATGAGATCCTGATAGTACTCGTGATAGGGCGGGGTGAACCTTGAAAATGGCCGTAAGTCGTCGGGAGCGCCGGTGTAGGGCTTCAGCGCACGAGGCGCAGGCCGCCCTGGAGGATTGCTTCCGCAGGAACATGGTGCTGACGTCTGGGCCAACGCGGCGGACACGAGTACGGCTGCGACACTGTACATCAGCATGCGACGCATAAGGGCGACTCCTTAGTCCGTAGACGACTCGCGGTGGAACATGGCAATCGCTTCGATCTCAACGAGCAAGTCGGGGCGGCAGAGAATGGCTTGAATGCCGGTGGACGCCGGCAGCGGGTCTAGTCCCTGCTCTTTGTAGAATGCAGTCCGTTCTTCGTTGAATGCCTGGTAGTCGCGCTCGATGTCGCGCAGGTAGCATGTGGTACGAACGATGTCATGCCACGTTGCGCCTTCGGAAGCGAGCAGCGCGGTGATGTTGTCGAACGTGCGACGCAGTTGGCGACGCAGGTCACCCACGTGCACCGTTCTGCCCTCGTCATCAATGCTGGCGGTGCCTGAGATTAGCAGGATCGTGAGGCCCTTCAAATCAATCCGCATGCCCCGCGAGAATGCGCTGCCGTAGGCGTAAGCTTCATTCAGTGCCGAGTGGTTAGTGATGGCCCGCTTGACCACGGGCACCGTGGTTATCTCCGCGAGTATTTCCTGAACATTCATAAATGACTCCTCTAAGAATTCACCTTTTCTGTGTTAATTTCCGCGCTCGCACTGCTTGTGCAGCTTCCGTCGAATCATCCTTTGTCGAACTGTGTTGGCGAAGGCCATGGCTCAAGCCTTTGGCCGTTGCTACCCAAAGGTCATCTCCCTGGAAGTCGACGCCGAGGATGTAGTTATGTGCTGGCGCAGTTTGCACCACGATTTTCTTGACGGTACCCTCAGCATCGCGCACCAGCATCTCCGGCTTGTGCGTGTCTAGGGCAGGCCGATAGACGGCCCAGTTCGAGCCATCGTAATAAGCCAGTCCCTTATCGGTGGAGAACCAAGCGCGATTACTGTCCACGGCTTTGATCTGGTTCAGAAAGTTGCTGGGCAAGCCGCTGTCTTTCTGCAAGAAGTTATGCCAATAGCGGCCGTCATAACGGCTGGCGCCGAAATAAGTCGCGACCCAGAGAATCTTGTTGACATAGCTGACAGAGGTCGTGATTTCGTGAATTAGTCCCTGGTCTTTCATCAATACCAGTTCGGTTTCGCCGTCGGGATCGTTATAGTCTTTCCAGTGCTCGGTCTTGACGTCGTATTCGAGTACGCCGCCGCCCCACACCGCGTAGTAGACCTTGTCTTCGGCAGGGCTGACGGCGTAGGTCCAGATCTCGTACATCGGCGTGTTGCGCTCGTTGAACAGTGCCCATTGGCCAGTACGCGTATTCAGGCGGCTGGCGCCGGCGGCGGTCGCGACCCAAACAAAATCTCCCTGCACTCCGACTCCGTACACAATGTCGTTGCTCAAGCCGGAGTTCAGTTGCGTGAAGTTGTCAATGCGGCCGGCAGAGATGCGGCTCAGCCCACCCATCGTGCCTACCCACAGATCGCCGGTGCGTTTGTCTACTGCGAGCGAGAGCACGGCCCGGTGTGCCAGACCATCGGAGGGGCGAAAGACTTTCCACGTTCCGTTTTCGTATAGGCCCAGTCCGTTCTCTGTGCCTGCCCAGATACGATTCCCATCCACGACAACGCAGAAGACATGATTGTCAGGCAGGCCGTTGGCGGTGGTGAAGTTCTCCCAACGGAAGCGAGGCATGTCTTGGGCGGTCGCGAGAGAAACCACAATGATCATAGCCAGCGTCGCAAACCAGATTCTCGGTGTCATCTTCATAGCGTTTTCAAATACTCAATGAGATCGTTCAATTCGTCTTTCGTGAGATCGTTGCTCACGCCGTGCGTATCTTTCGGGTTGAACACGGTCCATATTTCTTCCAGCGATCGCGCCGAGCCATCATGCAGATACGGCGCGGAATAGGCGACGTTGGGCAATTGCGGCACATCGATGACCGGTGAGCGATCGGTGGACTTCCCGGTGCCGACATCGACTTGCTGCTGGTTCGTGTACTTGGGACCGCTGTGGCAATACGCGCACTGATTCTTCTCAGGAATTGGATGGCCATTCTTGTATTTCGTTCTTTCGAAGATCGCCTTACCGCGCTCCTGTGCCGGAGTCAGTTCTCCATTCGCGAGGCGATAACGATTCGGGCGATAGGGAAGTGAGTAAACAAACGTGACCAGATCGGTGAGCTCCTGCGGATTGTAACTCTGGGAGCGATAAAAGAACTTCTCCGTGCGCGGGCCGCACTCGGTCGGCATGTCAGGATTGCTACCGTTCCACTTGAACGGCTCCGTGCCCGCAAGGTTTTCCAGCGACCGATTGTCGACGATGTCTTTGCCGAAGCCGTCGGGCTCGAGGTCCCACTGCAAGCCGTCAATCGTCGCGTCCAGATGGCAGTTGGCGCAGCCGAACTGGCCTTGAAATGCATAATCGGCGGTGAAGAATAGTTGTTCGCCACGGCGAAGTGCGTTGACAGTCTTCGGTCCGCCGAGATCGATTGTCGAAATTACTTTAACGCTCGATGTATCAATGACTGAGATATTGTCATCGAGCCGATTCGCCACGTACAGCCGCGTGCCGTCCGGCGACAACAACGCCCCGCGTGGGTTGCGGCCAACCGGAATTCTCGCAGTTACGTAATTCGCTGACGCGGAAAGATCATTCGCCAGATTACTTGTTAACGGCTGTCGCCGGGTGTGCGCAAAGTCCAGCAACTTTCGGACGTCGATGACGGTCACGCTCTCGGACCCGGCGGTGGTCACGAACATCTTCGACTTGTCGGGAGTGATTGCCACGCCCCAAGGCAGAGCGTAATAGCGGTCGAGTTCGTCAATCGGGACTTGAACCGTTCCGCCGACGTCGTCGCCGAACAGACTCAACGAATCGCCGAACGCCCATCCGTGTTCGACATGCGCTAACGGGATGAGATTCTTGGGGCGCAGCTGCGCCGCCACGCCCAGCTTTCCATCGACAGACAGAGCCACATGAAATACGCCAGCAACGTTGTTCAGTCGCTTGCGCTCGACTACGGCCTGACGCGCCGTATCGATCACAGTGATTTCCGAGTTCGGCTGCGTCCGGAAGGCTCCCGCATTCGGATAGATGTGCGTGCCGTATATCCACTTTCCATCCGCAGATAGAGCGAGATAGCTTGCACCACGCCCGGCCAGGAGTCTTTTGATCTCCTGGCCAGTGTTGACATCGATCACAGAAATGTCGCTGCTCAGCCGGTTCGCGATGTACAGGGTCACACCGCTCCGGTCGCAGACGATGCCGGTCGGTTCGAAGCCGGTGGGCAGCGTGCGCACGACTCTTAAAGTTGTCGCGTCGATCAGCGATACCGTGTCTGACCACGCGTTCGTCACGTAAATATGCCGGCCATCGGGAGACAACACAATTCCGCGCGGCACGTGGCCCACCGAAACAGTACTTACGATCTTGCCGGATGCAAGCTCCACGACGCGCAGTTCGTCGCTGGCCTGGCAAACGACGTAGAGAAGATGTCCGTCTGGCGAGAGTGCCATTTCGATTGGCGAGAGGTACCGTTCATTGATTCCAGCCTCAGACCGCGGTGATGCAGGTTTGGCCGTTGGGGCAAGCAACATCAGAACGAAAGTCAAAGCCAACGCAGAAGCGATACTCACGGTCACCTTTGCCTTGCCGCGGCATGTAGTCGCCAGTTGCATCTACGGTTCCTCCACCGTGAGGATGCGGTCAACCGCCAGATTCTCCAGAACCTGCACCTGCCCGCTGGGCCAGTGGATCGTGAGCTTGTCTGCCTTCGCCGCACTTCCCAAGCCAAAATGAACGCGGCCGTCGTCCTGCGAGAGGTAGCCCGATCCGGCGATGCGCTCGGCGGTCTGCTTCCTTCCACCGGCGAGCAGCTCCAGGTGCGCACCGATGCCATCGCGGTTGCTCTTCTTTCCCGTCAGCTTCACGGTCAGCCAATGGTTGCTGTTTTGGGTGACGTTGTGCAGCAAAGTCCCGGGCGCGCCCAGGTTCACGACAAAGGCATCGATCTTCCCGTCATTGTCGTAGTCGGCAAAGCAAGCGCCGCGCGAAACCGTCTTTGCGTCGAGCACCGCACCCGCATCGCGCGACACATCGGCAAACTTGCCGTTTCCCAGCCCGCGAAACAACGACTGCTCCTGCGGAACCAGGTGGATCAAACCGCCGTGGAAGATCAGAATGTCGAGCCAGCCGTCATTATCGAAGTCGTAAACGCCAGTGCCCCAACTGGTGTATTGCGCCGTGGCCTGAGAAATCCCTGAGCTCGGCCCAATATCTTCGAATCCGTTCTTTCCAGTGTTGCGCATCAAGCGGTTGTACTTCGAGTCGGTCACCCAGAGATCCATGCGACCGTCGCCTTCGATGTCGGCAAACACCGGGCCCATCGCGGAAGTGTTCTCCCCGTTCTGCCCATACGCGACACCGAGATCGGCAGCCACTTCTTCAAACGTGCCGTCGTGCTTGTTACGGAAAAGGAAATTCTCGGTCTTGTCGTTGGCAACGTAGATGTCGGGATAACCGTCGCCGTCAAAATCCGCTGCCGTGACGCCCATGGCGCGACCTTTGTAGGCGCCGATTCCCGACTTATCGGTCACGTCGGTAAAGGTGCCGTTACAGTTGTTATGAAAAAGACGGTTCGTGTCGGCGGCGTAGTCGAGCGGACCGGGATAGTTGTCGGCGGCGTAGTAGTTCCGATACTTGGGATCGAACTTCACATAGCGGCCGACGAATAGATCGACGCAGCCGTCACGATCGTAGTCCAGCCACGCGGAACCGATCGACCAGCCGTCAACTTTGATGCCGGCTTTTTCGGTCACGTCTTCGAACGTGCCGTCGCCGCGGTTGCGATAAAGAATCGCTCGCCCGTAGCCGGTGACGAATAGATCGACAAACCCGTCGTTGTCGAAGTCGGCGGCAATCGCGGCCATGCCGTAAAGGTTGCCGGCTACTCCAGCCTGCTCGGTGACATCCGTGAACGTGCCATCGCCATTATTTCTGTAGAGATGATTGTGTGGCGCAACCGCCGGAGGCTGCTTCAGCGGGTAGGGATGCATGCCCTCTTCGAGCGGCTTGCCGCTGACTACATAGAGGTCCGGGAGTCCGTCATTGTTGTAGTCGAACCAGACGCACCCTGCCCCTGTGCCTTCCAGCAGAGAGCCTAGCTCCTGCGCCCCGAAGCTGTGCGTGAACTGAATCCCCGACTTCGCGGTAGCGTCTTCGAAGCGGATCGGACTCAGCGTGCTCGACGACGGCGATTGCGCCAGCAGAGCGGCTGACATCAGTGAGAATCCAAGGGTTAGCACGATCGCGGTTCGCATGACCCAGCTCTGCATGATTAAGATTCGCGTTTTCAAGTTATTTCCCCCCTGCGGAACCCCGGACAGCGCCGGTCATGTCAGCGGGAGTCGTAGACTTCAACAGAACCATGGGCACCGCGTTCTCGGGTGCAGTTTGCGGTCCCGCGTGGCATCCCACACACGCCCGTTGCTCACCGCGGCGCATCCAGAACCATCCCGCCTGCCGCTTCAAGGTTTTGCCGGAGCCGTCGAGCAGCTCCATCTGCAGCGGCTGCTCGGTTGGGACTTGAACAAAAAACGATCCGTCGCGCTCCACCGGCGCCGAGCCCAGCAACCTTATCGCCCCCGCGCTATCCCGCGTGTACAGCCGAACCGAGCTGATGGATCCGGCTGCGAACCTGTATTTCGAGGTGTAAGCATTCAGACAAAGAAGGTTGGCGTTTGGCCAGTCGTGCAGTCCTAAGGGATGACGATTCGGCACAGTCCGTCCAACTACCAGCGTCGGCTGCACCACATTCGCGTTCGTCTCCGCTACTGCTAGCCGCAGAGCAGCGGCGCCTGGTCGCCACCACATCAATTGAAAGGGAGCCTTCCCATTTCGCCACGCCATTAGCCATTCGCCCGACGGAGTCTCAGCGATGTCTCCGGCGTATTCTCCAGCAGGAGCCGAGATGTGAACCTCTTCTGACAGGGCTGACGTGAACCGCCCGAGGCCAGAACCAGAAGCGAATACTATGTCGCTCGATGCGACCTGCTTGCCGGAGTGGCGCGCCTTGCCATGATCGCAACGATAAGACTCAACCCCGCTCCCGTCGGAATAAACGGTATAGAGTTCCGGTGCGCCGGTGGTTCCGAGTGGGTATGTTGATTCAAACAAGATGCGGCCATCATGGAGAACATCCGTCGGTAAAGAGTTTCCTGAACTCCAGGCTAACTGGATGGTTTTCCTGTCCGCTGGGTCGGCGGCCTCAATGACAAAACGGCCGTCGCTCCTCTTCGCATAGACAACGCGATCTTCCGGCAAGTAGAAGGGACGAACGCAGTCCTCGACGCACGAAGTGACGCGCCGTGGTTCCCCGCCGGCCAAGGTAAGTTCCCAGATTTGCCATGGATCCTGAGTCTTTTGCTTGCCGGCAAACAGCACTCTATTCCCGTCGAACGAAACGGTTGGATCGGCCGCAACCGCGAAATTTGGGATCAGCGGATGTCGACCGTTCGCGTCTTGAATAAATATGGTTGCGTCGGAGCTGAATCGGTCGGCGCCGTGAATCCATGCGAGCGGCTCGTACTGCTTCGCAACCGTGAAAAGGAATGCAGGAGAATCTTTGCCCGAGGAAAGAACAGAGCGCGTGGGCGCAAATCCAACAATCGTAATGATAAGGAAAGAGAGCAGCCCGACCGTGATGGGCCGCGCCCGCACTAGTCTGCTCCCCCGACTGCGACCAGTTGTGGAACAAGCCGCCGCGAAGCATCTCGAATCGCAAGATAAGGTTGCAGATCGTCCATCATGTCGCGGAAACCGCGGAAAGTGAGCGACTGCGCCCCGTCGCTCAACGCCTGATCTGGGGATGGGTGCACTTCGACCAGCAGACCATCCGCCCCCACGACCGCCGCGGCCCGCGACAGAACCGGAACCAGGCAACGCACTCCAGCGGCGTGACTGGGATCGACAATCACGGGCAGATGCGAAACCGTCTTCAGTACCGGCACCGCTGCGATGTCCAGCGTATTCCGCGTCGCCGTTTCAAAAGTTCGAATGCCGCGCTCGCAGAGAACAATCTGCCGATTGCCATTCATCGCGATCACTTGCGCGGAGCGCAGCAACTCTTCCAACGTAGCCGTCATCCCTCGCTTCAGCAGCACCGGCCGTCCACATCCGCCCAATCTTTCCAGCAGAGCGTAGTTCTCCATGCTTCGCGTGCCCACTTGCATGAGGTCGGCATACTCTGCGATCAAGTCGACGTCTTCCTCGCTCATCACTTCAGTGACGATTGCGAGCCCGGTTTCTTCCCGCGCTTTGCGCAGAATCTTAAGGCCTTCGATACCCAGTCCCTGGAACGCATAAGGCGATGAGCGGGGTTTATAAGCGCCTCCGCGCAGGAGGCGCGCGCCCGCTTCCGCTACAGCTTCGGCGGTCCGCAGCAACTGCCGCTCGGATTCGACTGCACACGGCCCTGCCATCACGACGAAATCGCCGCCGCCGATCTCTACACTGCCAGCCCGAACGACGCTGCTGGCGCACACGTCGGTCTTGGCTACTAGATCGAAGCACGAGAACTGACCGTTCCATTTGGGATTCATGAATGGCGACCCGCAATTTTACGCAGCTGCGAGCAGCCAATCACTACTAAGAAACTACTAAACTATTTGTGATTTCAATCACATCCCGGTTTGGGGCGCGGGTGCGCGGGCGGGGCTGTAAAGGCCAACGTATCGACGAACAGACTCAAGTGTCTCATCATCTTGATTGGAATTCGCTTCTGTGTTTTCGACGAGGCTTGAGCGGAAAAGAACCGATGCACGCCGCCTGGACACAATCGCTTCAGTATCCAAGCTTCACAGAGTCTATCAGGCGAACGTATTTTGATCACAAACCGAGCCAACGGCGGGCAATCTGACACCGTCAGAAATTATCGACGACCGAAAACCTCGTGGCGCAGAGGCGTCCCCTCGCTCTTAGTACGAAGCCGTGACCACAGCGTCTTCCGGATAACCTTCCATTCCGAACTCCGGAACGTCGAGACCTTCTTCTTCCACTTCGGGTGATACTCGCATGCTCTTCGCTTTGTTAACGCACCAGAAGACAGCGTAGGTTGCACCGAACGCCCAGACGGCATACAGAGTCGCTCCCATGAGCTGGCACAAGAACTGACGCGTATCGCCGTGTAGCAAACCTGTCACGCCTTGGCCCGCTCGTCCCAGGTAGGATGTTGCCCCCACGCCGTTCCATCCAGCACCGTAGGCCCCGTCGGCAAAGATACCAACGCTGACGGCCCCGAGCCAGCCGCAATAGCCGTGCACGGAAATCGCACCACAGGGATCATCGATTTTGAGAACCCGGTCGTTGAAGAGAACGCCGAGACAAACTAGGCATCCCGCAAGTAAGCCGATGACTGTCGCAGAAGTCGGAGACACAAAGGCGCAGGGCGCAGTGATCGCGACTAATCCCGCCAGCATTCCGTTACAGGCCATGGTCACGTCGGGCTTGCCAAACAGGAAATACCACAGAAGCATTGCAGCGGCGGAGGCTGCAACAGCGGCCAGATTGGTGTTTACTGCAACTACGGAGATGCGAAGGTCGGTAGCTCCGAGAGTGGAACCAGGGTTGAACCCCATCCATCCAAAAAGCAGGATGAATGTGCCGGACACGACGTACACGATGTTATGAGCGGGAAAGACGCGGATTTTCCCCCCTGGACCATATTTACCCACACGCGGACCCAAGATAATGGCGAGAGCCATGGCGCAGAAACCGCCCACCGCGTGGACTACCGTCGATCCCGCAAAGTCGACATAGCCGTGACCCAGATTCAATGTGGAGCCGACTTGGGACAGCCAACCTCCACCCCACGTCCAACAGCCGGAGATTGGGTAAAGGATCGCTCCGATGAAGAGCTCACAAAGAAGGAATGCCCAGAAGGTAATCCGCTCGCACACCGCGCCGACAATAATGTAGCCGGCAGTCTCCATGAACACGACTTCGAACAGTGTTAAACAGTTGCTGGCAGTGTCATAGGCGGGACCGACGAGAAAAAAACCCTTCCCACCCACGAACCCCCATTGACCGCTCCCCACGAGAAAGTGGTTGAGTGTAGGGATGCCGCCCAGGTTGGTGGGCGCGGCATTGATGGCAACAGCTCCGAACTGGAACGCGTATCCGACTGCGTAATAGGCCAGGAAGGCAAATACATAGGCCGCAAAATTCAGCATCATTAAATGGGCGGCATTCTTCTTTCGAACCAGTCCGCATGTGAGCAGGGCAAAACCTGCCTGCATGAACAGGACGAGGTAGCCGGTGTTCAAAGTCCAGGCGAAGTTGGTTGCGACGCGAACGTGCCCAACGCTGTCAGCCAGCTTGACCGCGAGCGGCTCTTTGGCCGCCTGAGCTTGATAGTCATCGAACGCCTTCTTGTTCGCGGGGTAGTCTGGAGCGGTCTTGTCGGTTGGCTCAGGGACAACAAAGGGATTGCCGGCGGCGTCCACGGCGGTAGTCTTGTCGCCGGTGGCGGTACCAGATGGGTCCGGTTTCGGCCCATCGTCGGCAAAGCATGGCGTCGATAGCCCTGCCAATAATCCGGCGGCTAGAATGATTGCGGCACCGGCCGACACTAACGACAGGCGTAGCGAGTGCCTGCCTGCTCGCTTTATCATATTTTGCTTGCTCCTGTTTCTGAAGGGTGGGCAATGCTCTGGCGGCCGTACGGTGACTGGAACAGCGCAGCAGATGCCGACGACCGCACACCTGAATACTTTGAGGGAAGGGCTGACCCAGGAAAGAGCCGACCCCGACGAGCGCCATTTGCGTTCAATCGCAGTCCTCTCCCTATTCCGCAAACGATAACGGGAGGAATCAACTGAGTCCAATTCAAATTTCTTCTGTCGCCTATCAGACTCTCTAATAACGCTGTCAGCCGATTGTGTAAACTTTACAGACTCCTACAGAATTCTTTCGTGGGCGTAGCCGGCCGCCAGCAACGCCGCCAGCAGCTCGGCAATGTGGGCGGGACCTCGGGTTTCCATTGTGATGTCAATGGCGGTGTCGCCCAGGTTGACCCCATGATAGGCGCGATCGTAAGCGGTTTCGACTATGTTGGCGCGATGCTCGGCCAGAATTCCCGTTAGCCGGTGCAACGCGCCGGGATAGTCCGGCAAATGGACACGCAAACGGACCAGCCTGCCATCTTTTACGAGGCCGCGCTCGATGATCCGAGAGAGCAGAGTAACATCGATATTGCCGCCGCACACCAGCACCGCAACTCTTTTGCCCTCCAGTGGCAGTTTGTGATTCAGCACCGCAGCAATGGACGCGGCGCCCGCGCCTTCCGCCAGAGTCTTCTCGCGCTCCAGAAGGAGCAGGATTGCATTCGCGATCTCTTCTTCTTCGACCGTGACAATGTCGTCCACATATTTCTGAACCAGTGGAAACGTCCGTTCGCCGGCTCGCCTCACCGCAATTCCGTCGGCAATCGTCGCGGCAGGCTTAAGAGTTACAGGTTTTCCTTGCGCGACCGCAGCTTTCATGGAAGGCAGTTTGGCCGGCTGTACTCCAAAGACTCGGACCGCCGGATTCATTTCTTTCACCGCACAGGCAATGCCGCCAATCAGCCCGCCTCCTCCAATCGGAGCAACGATTGCCTCAATATCAGGTTGCTGTTCCAGGATTTCCAACCCCAGTGTCCCTTGCCCAGCAATGACGGCGTCATCGTCGAAGGCGTGGATCAGCGTGAGATGGTGTTGCTGGCTTTGCTCAACCGCTTTCTCGTACGCCTCGTCGTAGTTCGTGCCGTGCAGAACGACTTCCGCTCCGTAAGCGCGCGTAGCTGACACTTTCGTGAGCGGTGTAGGCAAGGGCATGTAAATGAGCGCACGGATGCCTCGCCGGCCCGCATGATAGGCCACCCCTTGCGCATGATTGCCAGCAGAAGCGGCAATCACTCCTTGGGCTCGCTCTTCGGCGGTGAGCGTGAGCAATTTATTCAGCGCGCCCCGCTCTTTGAAAGCTCCTGTGCGCTGCTGATTGTCGAGTTTGAGAAATATCTCGCTCTTGGTAACTGCGGAAAAGGTTTCCGAGTGCGTGCAAGGAGAAACGCGAATGGCCTCGCGTATCCGGCCCATCGCCGTTTGGATATCTTGGATCCCAATCATAGCTTTCGCGCTTATCTTAATACTTGGGACCATCGCCGACATCGATGATCATGAGGCGATTTGCTGTACTGTGGAAACTAAGTGAGTAGAATGCACGGCCGCGGCTCTGAGGTAAGTATCGACGGCCGCTGCCGCCTTGCGGCCCTCGGAAATGGCCCACACCACCAAGGATTGGCCTCGCCGCATGTCACCAGCCGCAAAAACTCCCGGCACCGAAGACATGTAATTCTGATCCGTCGCCACATTGCCTCGCCGATCGAGCGCCACGCCCAGTTGTTCAATCATCCCATTCCGCACCGGACCCAGGAAGCCCATCGCTATAAGCACCAAGTCTGCTTCCAGCGTAAAGTCGCTGCCGGGAATGGGCTCGAACTTAGGCGGAGGACCAACGCGCACGGCATGCAGCTGGTTGACTCCTGCTGCGCCGCCGCTGAACTTCGTCGTGGCGATACTCCAGTCGCGAATGCCGCCTTCCTCGTGCGCGGCTTCGGTGCGCAGTTGCATCGGCCACAGCGGCCAGGGAGTTTGTGGCGATCGCTCGTCGGGCGGCTTTGGCATGATCTCGAACTGGTGCACCGAGAGGGGCTTCTGCCGATGACAGGTACCAAGGCAGTCGGCTCCAGTATCGCCGCCCCCGATGATGACCACTCGCTTGCCCGTCGCCAGGATCTCGCCTTCAGGCTCGACCGTATCCCCGAGGCAGCGCCGGTTCTGCTGCGGCAGGTACTCCATCGCAAAATGAATCCCCTTTAGCTCGCGTCCCGGAACGTTGAGATCGCGCGGATGTTCAGCCCCGCCCGCGAGTACGATGGCATCGAAGTCGCGCCGCAGATCCTCCACGGGAACATTTTTCCCAACTTCCGCACCAGTAACGAACTTCACGCCTTCGGCCGACATCTGCTCCAGGCGGCGATCGATGACGTGTTTCTCCAGCTTGAATTGCGGAATGCCGTAGCGCAGTAATCCACCGATGCGGTCCGCTTTTTCGAACACCACCACCGCATGCCCGGCACGGCATAGCTGCTGGGCTGCCGCCAGCCCAGCTGGTCCGGAGCCCACAATCGCGACTTTCTTTCCGCTGCGAAGCATCGGCGGCTCGGGCCGGATCCAGCCTTCCATGAATCCACGCTCGACGATATTCTTTTCGTTTTGCTTGATTGTCACCGCAGGTTGATTGATGCCCAACACGCACGACGCTTCACACGGTGCTGGACAGATGCGACCGGTAAATTCCGGAAAGTTGTTGGTCGCGTGCAGCTGCCGAACCGCGTCCTTCCAACGCCCGCGATACAACAGATCGTTCCAGTCGGGAATCAAATTGTTGACAGGACATCCTGTCTGACAGAAAGGTACACCGCAATCCATGCAGCGCGCGCCCTGTTTCCTGAGAGTCTCCTCGGGAAGATCCAGGTAAATTTCGAACCAGTCATTGACACGCTGGGTAACGGGACGGCGCGGAGCAAGCTCGCGAGAGTATTCCAGGAAGCCGGTGGTCTTACCCATTCTGCACCTGCGCATGCTGCGCTTGCTCTGCATGGGCGAGAGTAACCAGCGCCTGGCTAGGGACATAATGCTTCGGGCTTCGGCCCACTCCCAGCACTCGCTTGAATTCGTGTGGGAAAACCTTGATAAAGCGCGGCAATGTCTCGGGCCAATTTTCGAGAATCCATTTCGCGCGGCGGCTGCCGGTCAGCTCCAGATGGCGGCTCACGAGCTCTCTCACGATCTGAGCATCCTGCGCTTCGACTACCGGTTCAAGATCGACAGAGTCAAGATTGCAACACTCTTCCGTGAAGGTACGGCTCTCGTCAAAAACATAGGCGACACCGCCACTCATGCCAGCAGCGAAATTCCTTCCGCAAGATCCGAGCACCAGCACCATTCCTTTCGTCATGTATTCGCAGCCGTGGTCCCCAACGCCCTCCACCACGGCGGTCGCCCCCGAGTTGCGGACGGCAAATCGCTCGCCGGCGACTCCGTTGAAAAAGGCTTCTCCGCTGGTTGCGCCATAGAGCGCAACATTTCCGATCAGGATGTTTTCTTCCGCAGCGAAGCTGGAAGCGCGCGGCGGGTACACAACCAGGCGTCCACCAGACAAGCCTTTGCCGACGTAGTCGTTGGCTTCGCCCTCGAGCGTAAGGGTCACGCCGTTCGCCAGGAAGGCACCCAGGCTTTGTCCCGCCGATCCCGTCAAGCGAATCTGGATAGTATCGTCGGGCAATCCCGCGGAACCGTGTTTGCGGGCAATCTCCCCGCTTAACATCGTTCCAACACTACGGTGCACATTGCGCACCGCCAAGTCGATCTCGACGGGAATAAGCGTATCAATCGCTGCGCGCGATGCAGCAAGAATTTTGTGATCGAGCGCCTCTTGCAGACCGTGATCCTGCGCCTGCACGCATCGCCGAGCCACGCGCGATGGGAGCGGGGGACTATGGAGAATGGTCGAAAAATCGAGGCCCCGCGCCTTCCAGTGATCGATAGCGGGTTCAACATCGAGCATGTCAACGCGCCCCACCATCTCATCGAAACTGCGAAACCCCAGCTCCGCCATGTACTGTCGAACTTGTTCCGCAAGAAAGAAAAAGAAATTGATTACGTGCTCAGGCTGACCTTGAAACTGTTTGCGCAGAACCGGATCCTGCGTGGCGATGCCGACCGAGCATGTGTTGAGGTGACACTTGCGCATCATGACGCAGCCCATCGCAATCAGCGGCGTTGTAGCAAAACCGAATTCTTCAGCTCCGAGCAATGCCGCGATCACAACATCCCGGCCCGTTTGCAACTTGCCGTCCGTTTGCACGCGAATACGGCTGCGCAGGTCGTTCAATAGCAGCACTTGCTGTGTCTCGGCCAGACCCAACTCCCACGGGATGCCCGCGTGTTTGATGGAACTCAGCGGCGAAGCTCCTGTCCCACCGCTGTCCCCGCTGATCAGAACCACGTCGGCATGCGCTTTAGCTACGCCTGCGGCCACCGTCCCCACACCCGACTCGGCCACCAATTTCACGGCGATACGAGCTTGCGGGTTGATGTTCTTCAGGTCGTAGATCAGTTGCGCCAGATCTTCGATGGAGTAAATGTCATGATGCGGCGGCGGCGAGATCAGCCCAACTCCTGCTATGGAGTGCCGCAAACGAGCGATCACTTCGTCTACTTTATGTCCGGGAAGTTGCCCGCCCTCACCGGGCTTCGCGCCTTGCGCCATCTTGATCTGCAATTCGTCCGCGTTCACCAGATAATTCGCTGTTACGCCAAACCGCGCCGAAGCCACCTGCTTGACCGCGCTGCGCCGCAGGTCTCCGTTTGCATCCGGCGTGAACCGTTCTTCATCTTCTCCCCCCTCGCCGGTGTTCGACTTGCCTCCAATGCGGTTCATCGCAACCGCGAGGGTCTCATGGGCTTCTTTACTGATAGAGCCGAATGACATCGCGCCGGTATTGAAGCGCTTCACGATTTCCTTTGCCGCCTCGACTTCTTCAATCGGAATGGGCTTGTCGCTCTTCTTCAACTTCATCAAACCGCGTAGCGTACACAAATTGCTGCTCTGCTTGTCGATCAGCTCGGAGTATTCCTGGAAGGTCTGAAAGCTCTCTTGGCGCACGGCTTGCTGCAGTTTGCTAATGGTCAGCGGATTCAGCAAGTGATATTCGCCATTCGTCCGCTGATGGTAGTTGCCTCCCACTGAAAGCTCGGTCTCGAACTCCGTGACCGGGCGCAGGGAATGCTCGTGCATTAGCTGTGATTCGCGAGCGAGGACGTCGAGCCCCAGGCCTTCCAGGCGCGATGTTGTGCCCGCGAAATAGGCCTCCACCAACTCTTTGTTCAGTCCGATCGCTTCGAAAACTTGCGCTCCCTGATAGCTTTGTAATGTCGAGATGCCCATTTTCGCGAAGGTTTTCAACAGGCCCTTCTTGACCGACTTCATAAAATTCTTGACGGCGGTCTCAGGCGTAATGCCATCGGCCAATTCGCCACGCCAGGCAAGATTCTCCACCGTCTCCAGCGCCAGATAAGGATTGATTGCGCTGGCTCCGTATCCGCTGAGCAAGGCGAAATGCATCACTTCGCGCGGCTCGCCTGATTCCGTAATGAGAGCAACCTGAGTGCGAGTCTCTTCCCTGACGAGCAGGTTGTGCACCGCCGCAAGAGCCAGCAAGCTCGGAATCGGCGCGTAGTCTTTACCTACTCCTCGATCGGAGAGAATCAGCAGAGAGTATCCTGCCCTGACCGACAACGACGCTCTCTGGCATAGCTCATCCAATGCCCGCTTCAGTCCAGCTTCTCCTTCGCTAGCCCGGAACAGCGCAGGCAGGGTGGTGGCGAGCAGATCCCTGGTCGAGACGCGCCGCAGCTTTTCCAATTCGCGATTGGTCAGCAGAGGATGCTCCAGCTTCAACATGTGGCAGTTTTCCGGCGCCTCTTCGAGAATATTGCGCTCGCTGCCGATGTAGCTGATCAGCGACATCACCATTTCTTCGCGAATGGGATCAATGGGAGGATTTGTTACCTGCGCGAACAACTGTTTGAAGTAATTGAACAGAGGCTGAGGTTGGTCCGAAAGACATGCGAGCGGCGTATCTGTGCCCATCGAGCCAATCGGCTCTTCCCCGGCCGAGGCCATGGGCACGAGGATCATCTTCAAATCTTCGTCTGTATATCCGAAGGCGCGCTGCCGGCGAAGAAGAGTCTCCGGATCAGGCGGATGAGTCCTTGAAGGCTCGGGCAACTGATTCATCGTTATCTGGTTGTCCTTGAGCCATTGCACATACGGCTGCTGTGAGGCCAGGCTCCGCTTGATCTCCTTATCCGAAACGATGCGGCCTTCGACCGTATCCACCAGAAACATTTTTCCTGGTTGCAAACGGCCCTTCATCTTCACTTGTTCCGGGGCAACGTCGAGCACACCGGCTTCCGAGGCCATGATCACAACCTCATCATGAGTAACGACGTATCTCCCGGGCCGCAGGCCGTTGCGATCAAGCGTGGCTCCGATGACGCGACCGTCGGTGAACGCAACCGCCGCCGGGCCATCCCATGGTTCCATGAGGCAAGCGTGATATTCATAGAAGGCCCGCTTTTCCGGCTTCATGTGCGGATTTCCGGCCCAGGCTTCCGGAATCAGCATGGCGATCGCGTGCGGCAGGCTGCGCCCGGCCTGGAGCAGAAGCTCCAGCGCATTGTCGAAGTTGGCGGAGTCGCTGCCTTCCGGCTCTGTAATCGGAAAAAGTTTCTTCAGATCGTCGCCAAAGAGTGGCGATGCCAGCAACGACTGCCGGGCGTGCATCCAGTTAACGTTGCCGCGAAGCGTATTGATCTCGCCGTTGTGAGCGATGTACCGATATGGATGTGCGCGCTGCCAACTCGGGAACGTGTTCGTCGAAAAACGCTGATGCACCAGGCAGAGAGCGCTGACCACGTCCGGATCGGAAAGCTCGCGGTAGAAGCTCGTGAGCTGAGAAGCCAGCAGCAACCCTTTGTAAACAACGGTGCGGCAAGAAAACGAGGGAATGTAAAACATTCCTGCGTCCTCAAGGTCCGACTTCCGCATTTCATTCTCTGCGCGCTTACGGACGATGTATAACTTGCGCTCGAAAGCGTCTTGGTCGAGACCTGGCCGGCAGCCGACAAAGATCTGTTGTATATAAGGTTGCGAGGCTCGCGCCACACGGCCAGTCGCCGAAGCATAGACCGGCGTGTCTCTCCAGCCCAGAACCGACAAACCCTCCTCGCGGATGATTCGCTCAAGAACCCCTTCGCACTGCAACCGGGCGTGTTTTTCCACCGGCAGGAATGTCATTCCGACGCCGTAGGAGCCGGGGAGCGGCAACTCGAATCCCAATTTAGCGCATTCACGTGCGTAGAATTTGTGCGGAATCTGAATCAGCACGCCCGCACCGTCGCCGGTCTCGGAGTCACAACCGCAAGCGCCACGGTGCGCCAGATTCAGCAGCACCTGGATGCCGTTGCGAACGATGTCGTGGCTCTTTTCGCCGCGGATACTGGCCACGAATCCGATCCCGCAGGCATCATGCTCCTGCGCGGGATCGTACAGACCCTGCGCCGGCGGGATGCCATTTGTATGGCTTATGCGGGACATCGCGGCGTCTCCCTACAGGTGAATTGCTACACGAATCGGTTGTTCCTGGATTCGAGCCAAAGGCTGCGGGCGCAGCCCACACCCCACTCCAAGCATATTCCGTCAATTCTGTGATAAGCCCTCGCCGTCGACAAGTACAATTCAGAATTTCGATGCAGTGTATGTAAATTTCAACGCGCCCTCAGACTGGGTGTGCGTCGGCGACCGGCATCGAATCGAGCACACTTGCGGCGCGAGAGAAGACGGGAACGGTCAGGTCTTGCCCGAAAAGGAAAGCCGAGACCAGCATGCATGCCGCGGCGCAAAAATAGCACCGGGCATCGAGAGCGTGGCTTCGTTCGTGGATTCATGGCGCATGGAGTATAGCTGCCTCGGGAACCGCACGCATCTGGTTCGGTCGAGCCTACGGAAGCAGATGCGTCAGGAGCACAACGGGAGACCGGGTAAGGATCTCAACTCGGAAATCCTTCCAGTTGAACGGGCCTGGTGCAATATGCGAGGGCAGATCTTTGACTTGCACCCCATATAATCGAGGACCATGCGAAGTTCCGATTACTCAGCCATGCTCGAGGTGGCGATTGCAGAGGCCCGCCAAGGGCTGGCTGAGGGCGGCATTCCTATCGGTGCCGCGATTTTTGACGGGAGCGGCAAACTTCTTGGCGCCGGCCACAACCGGCGCGTACAGAACGGCGATCCTTCATTGCACGGCGAAACCGATGCCTTCCGCAATGCGGGACGCCAGCGCAGTTATCGCAAGCTCATCATGGTCACGACGCTTGCGCCCTGCTGGTATTGCAGCGGGCTGGTGCGGCAGTTTGGCTTTGGCACGCTAGTTGTCGGTGAAAGCCGTAACTTTCAAGGCGGCGTGGAGTGGTTGCGTCGGCTCGGCGTAAAGGTCATCGACCTCGATTCGGAAGAGTGTGCGTCGATGTTGGGCGAGTATATTCGCCTGAACCCTGAGACTTGGAACGAGGACATTGGGGAGGAGTGACCCGCGGCCGCTTTCCTCCCCACCTGTCTTTCACGCGTGAACTAGAACTCGACCCGCAGCGTCATCTGTATTTGGCGTGGGCTGCCGATGGTTTTATTGACGGCGCCCAGACCCGAGGGACAGTTGTAAAAACCATTAGTGGGAGTGGGAGTGCTGCACCCAGCAGGCAATGGAGTTGTCCCCACTACCGGGAATTGATTGTAGGCTGCATTCTGCGAAACATCATCGATGGGGATGTCAAAGCTGGTGGTGTTGGTCACGTTGAAGATATCGAAGCTGTATTTCAGCGCGACTCGCTCAGTGAGCTGGGTGACCTTCACAAAGGAGATATCGGCGCGCCTCTGCCAGGCTTGGCGGAAGATGTTGCGCTGTCCGGTAGTAAAGTTGGTCTCGAAAGTGTCGCCGGCGGGAATTGCGCCCCCGAGATCGCCGGGACTCAGCAGGGGCAAGGTGAAACAGCTTTGTTTGAGCGCGTAGAGGCTGGGGTCCGAGGGATTGGAGTTGGCGTATGCGCCCGAGGCGCCAGTGAGCGCATTCTTTGGTGTGCAACCGGGAGCAAGCGGGACAATTGGGTTGGTGATGCCGTCGTAGACGCTGTAAAAGATGCTTCCTACCGCGCCTGTGTAGTCGATGATGCTATACGGCTGGCCGCTCTGGAGCACGGTGATTCCTTGAATGGCCCAGCCATCCGCCATTTTACCTTTGAGCGTGGACGCGGAGTAGAACTTGGGAAGCTGGTAGACGTAGCTGAAATTGAAGACATGGGTTCGGTCAAAATCAGAGGATCCGTAGGCTGAGCGCAAATCCAGAGGATTGTTGCCGTTGAAGAACAGGCCCATGCCGCTTTGTTCATCTAGCGCGTGGGAGTAAGTGTACGAGAAACCCAGCTGCAGCCCGTGGCTCATGCGCTTTTCCACGTGCGTCTGCAGCGCGTTGTAAGCCGAGACGCCAGCTGCTTTGTAGGTTTCTGATTCCGCCGAATAACCGATATACGGCACGCGTAAGTCAACGTTGCCGCCTTCGTAGTTGACTTGCATAGGCTGCCCGTTGGGCAAATTGATTGGACAAAACGGAGAGCAACTGGATGCCGTCTGCACCGTGTAGCCGTAGGTGTAATCCTGCTCGAAAGGAGTGCCGGGACGGATAGGCGAGGTGGGGGTGGCAATGCCCGCCTGATTGAAGGGAATCGGAATTACTTCGTGGCGGCCGAAGTTACCCACGTAACCGATCTCGATGGCTAGGTCATTCCGCGGCTGCCATTGAAAGTCAAGCGTGTCGTTGATGGTATAGGGCAGTTTGTTAGCGCGATTATAGGTTGCAAATGAAAAGAGCTGCTGTCCTTGCGCGATTCCTGCCGCTACTCCGGTCCCTGGCGTTCCGGTATTCGGCAGGTACTGAGTGATATCGGCCGGATTACCGCTGGGAGCAGGACCGAGCGTGGCACCCCACGGACTGGCGAGGGAGTAGCCATCAGAGGAAGGGCATGTGGGGATATAGCCCAAGTAGTAGTAAACGTTCGGATCGCTTTGGCAAGACTGCGCATTCACGTAAGGCGGGGTCTGATTCACGCCGAACGGTCCGCCATTAATCACGCCTTCGGCGAAGCCGGGCGAGAGGTAGGAATACAGTTCGCCGCGATCGTAGTAGATTCCCGTGCCGGCACGGACGACTAGTTTGTCGTTGAATTTTCTGGGACTCCAGGCAACGCCCAGTCGCGGCGCCAATCCCCATTGCCTGCCGGTAAGCGTCGTGTTGCTGACACCCTTGGTGGGGAAAAGCTTGTTGTTACCTGCGATGATAAAACCATTGGAAGCGAGGGTGTCGGTGGTTGCGTTATAAGAGTACAGCGAAGGGTCGAAATTAAAGACGCGACCGTATTTCTCGGTGAGGCCACCATCCCAATCGAAGCGCAGACCGGCGGTCAAGCTGAGGTTGGACCGAAACTGAAATTTGTCTTGTACATACGCCCCGGCTTGACCAGCACGGTAGTAGCGGTTGGCGTTGCCTTGAAGAAACTTGGTGGTGGTGAAGTCATCGTTGGTGGTAACGAATCCCTGAATAAACTGCGAGAAATCCGCCGTAGAAATAATCCCTTGGTTCGTCCTCTCATCGCGGGTATTGAGCTGGGTGTAGGCATAGCTGCCGCCGAATGTAACAGTGTGCTTGCCATGATTCCAGATGGCATTTGCGGACGGCATAATGCGGTTTTGAAACACTCCGGTAAAAGCGCCCTGGGAAGCGGCGCCTTGACCGATGGTCAGAAACTGCAGATTGACGATGCCGCCGGTATTCGCGGCGCTAAACAATCCCAGGGGATCCACAATGGTGATGCCGGGAAAGAACGATGAGCCGAATGTGTTGATTGGCGTGGTCCCCGTTTGAGCGGCAAACGACTGTGGTGAAAAAGGCTGCGCTATGGTGCTGTAGACCTTCTCTCGAAGAATCCCGAGAACTTCCGTGACGCTCAGGTTGGACCTGAGCGCCTGCGTATTGGTGAGCGATGCAACTTGGCTGCCGGCATCGAGATGCTGAGAAAAGCCGGCGACGTTGGAGTAAGCGTACGGAGCGATGCTTGGATCGTGTTGGTAATAGTATTTCGCCGAGACAGTATCTTTGGCGCTTTTGTTCCAGTCCAGATCGGTCACTGCCTGGTCGGAGGTGAAGTAAGCCGTCCCGGGGCTAATCGCGTTTTCTGGAAAAATCGGTGTAGCAGTCTGCCCGTCCCACGAAGGAATCAAATACTGACCATTGGGTAATTTGTATTGGAAGAGTGCAACAGCTATGGGATTGAGATCGCCGTTCCCGGTGAGACTCGTACCCCAGTACGTGTTTGAAATAGTGGCCAGAGCCGCCGGCGAGCGGTCATCGCTGAGTCCGAAGGGGACGAGCATGCGTGACAGTCCGATTTCCTGGTCCGAGTCGTGGAGGTGCTGATAGCTGACAAACCCGAATAGTTTGTCTTTGATGAGCGCGCCGCCCAAGGTTCCGCCTGCAGTGTAGCGATGCAACTGCGGAACCTTGTCGTTGGCGGGAATGTTGGGATCTTGCTTGTAGAAGAACGGCGCGGCATTCAGCCAATCCGTGCCGCGATGAACGTAACCACTGCCGTGAATAGCGTTCGTACCGGAGGCAGTGCTCATGTCGATATGAGCGCCGCTGGTAGAACCTTGCTGCGCGTCGTACATCGAGGTGTTGACGCGAAGTTCCGTGATCGTTTCGGGGGCAGGCGTGGGCAATGCCTGGCCGATGGCCAAGTAGACTGACGCGGTACTCTGAATTGGAGCTGCGCTGGTACTGGCAGCGTTCGCTACGCCAGTGTTGTTGACGATCCGAGCGGAGGCCACCTGGCTCGTACTCTTGCCGTTGAACAGGTTGCTGGCATCGACGCCGTTAAGCAGAAAGCTGTTGCTGGTATCGCGTTGCCCATTAGCCCAGATCGGCTGGTTTCCTAGGCCGCTATTGGCTCCTGTACCGCCTGGAAGCTCGGCATTCACTCCCGGGGAAAGAATGGCAAGCCCGGTGAAGCTCCCGGTAGGCAATGGCACGGCGTCGATCTGGTTCTTGTCTAAGATGTAGCCGTTGGTGGTGTCCACCGAGTTCATCAAAGGATCCGCCTGCACCTCGACAACGGTCCCCACTTGGCCGATCGGCAGTACGGCATTGACGGTCGCAGTGCGATCCGCCTGAACCGTGATGGAAGGCACCCTCTGGGTCTGGAAGCCATCATGGGTGAAGGTAAGCGTGAAGGTGCCGATGGGCAGATTTACGAAATCGTAGCTGCCGTTCGCGTTGGTCTTTTGGGTGCGCGTGAGTTTCGTCTGGTCCCCTACGATCGTCACCACCGTTTCCGGCAGAACCCCTCCAGTCTTGTCGGTGACTGTACCCGTGATGCCGCCGAGTGTTTGCTGAGCGTGAGCGTACGGGGTGAAGCTAAACGGTTTACACAGGGATAGAGCGACCAGCAAAGCGACCGGTCTAATTCTCTTGAACATCAATGACCTCGTGCAAGCAAGTACACTCGTGCGGGACCGCCTGCGCGCCGCCGAACCGCTTATGTGGTGTTGTGCAAACGATATCCGCAGCCGAGATGGTCTGTTCTGCACGCCCGAAAAATAACGGGATGACTTTACACGAGTGTCGGACGGAACGAAAGCCTTCCTTTCAGTGAAAATTCCTTTGCCGCAGATTCAATATTTTCATGGGGGTGACGTTTTTCGGTGTCGCGGGCATCGGATGCCCTAGCTCTCAGCCAGCGCCTCGTCTTTACCGCGTGCGCGAAACGCAAACCAAAGCAGTCCCGCCGTCAAATAAGCGAGATAGACGTAAGGAAGTTTGCCATACGGTCCTTCGGGCACCGGGTAGAAATTGCCAACCAGCGCGAGCAGCATGGCGATGCCTGCGAGCCAGGGAACAAGCTGCGCTCCTGGACGAAAGACACCGTGCTCGCGCAAGTAGCGCGGCAATGCGACGCAAACCAATGCATAGGCCACGATAAAGCCATAGGTCGCCAGCGAACCCAGCCAGCCGTAGACATCCAAACCACTGGCACCACGGGCCGCCAGCACTGCCACGGGGAGCAGTGCGGCAACGCCGGTGATGACGACCGCCCGGCTTGGAGTTCGATTCCGGACATGCGTATTGCCGAGAGAGCTGTGGGCAAGCCCGTTGTGCGCCATCAGCATTAGCACGCGTGCCGCTGCTGTGATGCATGCCAGAGTTCCAGCAAACAGGCTCACGAGTGCGCCGATATCGATCAGAAGACCAAGGACCGGGACACCGCCAACTCGGGCCAATAGGTACATCGGGGCTTGGCTCGCGCCTAAATCCTGGCCCGCAGTGTGGAAGCCCAACACTTCCGCGTAGGCACAGATCGTGAAGAAAGCTCCGGCAAGAATCGCGCTTTGGATGACGGCGCGAGGAATCGTTTTCAGTGGATTTCGCGCCTCGGAGCCCAGCGTAGTCGCGCTCTCGAAACCCACAAAGCTGAACAGCGCCAGCACCAATCCTAGCCGGAGTCCGCTGCCGGTCATGCCGCGGAGATGCAGTTGTTCTGCATCCAGGTGCCAGCCGTGGCGCACCAGCAAAAGCGTTACCACAATCACGATCACTGTGACGGAGGCGGCCTCAATCCACAGCATAAGGCGCGCGGAAATCTTTACGTCACGATAGGCAATCCATATGGAAACTGCCGTGACCAGCACGGCTAGCAATACAGCCGAGTAGACATGGCCGGTCGCATCGCGCAGCAGCAAATTCGCGTAGTGATAGAAACCACCGATGACACTGGATCCCGTAGCCACATAAGCGAGCAACAGACTCCACGCAACGGTCGCACCAAGCCACGGTGGAAGCGTCATCGAGGCATAGGCATAGAGTGATCCGGGCGATGATGAATGGCGAGCATAGCGGCTGATGCACAACGCGACGAGCAATACAGCCACTGTTGCCAGCACATATGCGAGCCAGGTGCCATTGCCGGCAAGCGCGCAAACCAGCGGGATGGTGGCCGCAGGCGTGGTGGTGGGAGCCATCGTGGAGACAGACTGCGCCAATGTTTCCATCGGAGAGAGAATCTCGCGACGCAACCCATAGTCTGCATTCTCAGAATGCTCGTTCACTGTCCGCTCCACACTGGGCCGATTATTGCTGGGCCGAACCTTCCGCAAATCAGACTGGCGTCGGATTGTACAACACGAAGCGGCAGACAATGGAGGGATGACCTGGTGGTGTATCATCTTGCAAAGTTTCCCCCGGTTCGATGGACACTGCCTCGGCTGGGGGAACCGGATCCGATGAAACTCGATAAACAGGTACTGCAGAGTCTTCCCAAAGTCCTTTTGCACGAGCACTTGGACGGCGTGCTGCGGCCGCAAACTGTAATTGAATTGGCTCGAGATGCGGGATACAAAGATCTTCCAACGAATGACCCTCAGGCACTCGCCCAGTGGTTTTTCCGTGGAGCAAATCAAGGAAGCCTTGCCAAATACCTGGAAGGCTTTGCTCATACCATTGCGGTAATGCAGACAGAAGATGCGCTGCAGCGGGTCGCGTATGAGCAAGCCGAGGATTTGAGTCGGGACGGGATTGTTTATTTCGAGACTCGCTTTGCGCCAGTCTTTCATACCCAGAAAGGATTAACCCATCAGCAGATTGTCTCGGCAGTCCTGAAAGGGCTGGAACGAGGACGAAAAGATTTCGGGATCTCCTCCGGTTTGATCATTTGCGCGATGCGCAACATGAACACCTCTCTCGAAATGGCGGAGCTCGCAGTTGATTTTCGCGCGCGCGGCGTGGTTGGCTTCGATCTGGCGGGCGAAGAGGGCGGTTATCCCCCGAAGAAGCACGTGGATGCTTTTCATTACATCCAGCGCGAGAACTTCAACATTACGATTCACGCGGGCGAGGGTTACGGAAAAGAATCGATCTGGCAGGCGATTCAGTATTGTGGGGCGCACCGCATCGGGCACGGGACGCGGCTGATCGATGATATTGCAGTCGTAGACGGCAAGGCAGTGAAGTTGGGCGATCTGGCACAATATGTTCTCGACAAGCGCATCCCGCTGGAAATCTGCTTATTGAGTAACGTTCACACCGGTGCCACTCCGAGTCTGGCGAAACATCCTTTCAGGATTCTCTATCAGGAGAAATTCCGCGTCACGCTGAACACAGACAACCGGTTGATGAGCCATACCACAATGACCAAGGAATTCGAAGCCGCTGCGGACACATTTGGCTTGTCGCTGGCAGATTTTGAGAAGATCACGATCAATGCAATGAAGAGTGCCTTTTTGCCCTACAAAGAGCGCTGCGATTTTATCTATTCCGCCATTAAGCCTGGATACGCCAGGGTCCGTGAATCGACCGTAGCAAAGACGTCTTCTGAATCTGCATAGCACACGGAGATTTCATGTGCAGTCTTGCTAGGAGGTTAATCCTCACTCTCGCGCTATCCGCGCTCTGTTCTCGCTCCCTTACTGCCCAGGCCGCTTCGCCGACTGCCCCGATCCGCGTCAAAGTTGTCGTAGTCACCATGTTCGAGCGCGGCGAAGACACCGGCGATGCTCCCGGGGAATTTCAGCTTTGGGTGGAGCGTGAGCATCTCGACCAGATTCTTCCACTGCCTTCGGGCTATCACCACGTCCGCTTGAACAAGGACGGCGTGCTCGGCATGGTGACAGGAGTCGGAACCGCTAAGGCCACCGCGTCAGTAATGGCACTGGGGCTCGACTCACGTTTCGACCTCTCGAAAGCGTATTGGATCGTCGCTGGCATTGGCGGCGGAGACCCGGCGGACGTTTCGGTCGGGTCCGCGGTTTGGGCCGACCACGTTGTTGACGGCGATCTTGCGTTTGAGATCGATGCGCGTCAAATTCCTGAAAGCTGGCCGACAGGTTACCTGCCGCTGCGCAAGGGAACACCTTACGAGCAACCCGCCGACGACTCATACGGCGAAATGTACACGCTGAACCCGGAACTGGTGGGCTGGGCGTTTCGCCTTACACAAGACTTGCCGCTGGCCGACTCCGACTCCCTGCGCAAGTCACGGGCGCGGTTCGCCGGCTTCCCAAATGCGCTGAAGCCGCCGTTTGTAGCGAGGGGCGACACGCTATCGGCAAGCACGTTCTGGCACGGTTCTAAGATGGACGAGTGGGCCAACGCATGGACTCGCTACTATACAAGCGGCAAAGGCAATTACATGGTGGCTGCCATGGAGGATTCTGGCACGCTGCAGGCTCTCACGTTCCTGAGCCAGGCTGGGCGCGTTGATCTGCGCCGAGTGCTGGTGCTGCGCTCGGTCAGCAACTACGACCGCGAAGCGCCAGGCGTACCCGCAGCGGAAAGCCTGCAAGAAATGGTTTCCGGGAACTACTCGGCGTATATGCCAGCCTTGGAAGCGGCGCAGATCGTTGGAGACAAAGTGGTGCAAGACCTCGTGGAGCATTGGGGCGAGCGGGAATCCATTATTCCTCACGCCCCGTAGTCAAAGCTGGCGCTGAAAACATCACCTGGACACGGTTGCGAGAGTCTCGGCCAGTACAAGCGTTCCCCGAACGATATCTTCCGGGGATGCGTGCTCGTCTGGACGATGGCTGTATCCGTTGCGGCAGGGGATGAACAACATCGCCACCGGAGCGATGCGCGCGATGAAAAGCGAGTCGTGATAGGCACGACTGACCATGGGAAGAAATTTCAGTTCGTGCCTTCGGCAGGATTGGGAAAGCGCTTCGATGATAGCGGGAGCGCAGTCGGCAGGCGAGTCGGCATTCAGCAACTCGTTGTGAGTCGATACTTGCCGTTTGGCTGAAATCGAATGGCACGCGGCTTCAATCGTGCGCATTACGATGTTGCGCCGCTGAAGGTCTGTATCGCGGATGTCCACGCTAAGGCGAACCTTGCTGGGAATGCTATTGACCGCGCCGGGAAACACATCGCAGATGCCAACGGTTGCCACCGTATCAATGGCTCCGCTAGTGCGTGCCGCGCTCTCGATCGCCAGAATCATCTCGGCCGCCGCGCAAAGAGCATCATGGCGGTCGGGCATCAAGACACCACCGGCGTGTCCGCCCGAACCTTCAATCAAAACTCGCAGACTCGCCGGTGCCGCGATCTTCGTGACGATACCGAGAGGGATTTGCTGACGCTCCAGTAATGGACCTTGTTCAATGTGCAATTCGATGAAGGCCTTGTAGTAGCCACCGGGTAGCTTCACTTGTTCAAGCTCTCCTGTGAATCCAGCCTCACGGCGAACCTCATCGAGAGTGGCGCCGCCGTTATCCGTCAGCTTCCTTGCCGCATCGGCAGAAAGAGTGCCAGACAGTAGTCTGCTTCCGAGACACCCAATTCCAAACCGCGTTGGCTCTTCAGCAGTGAAAATAAGGAGCTCAATCGAATGCTTTGGACGAAATCCACTTTGCCGCAAAGCTTGTATCGCTTCCAAACCTCCCAGCACGCCCACGACGCCATCGTATTTCCCGGCGTTCGGAATGGCGTCGATGTGCGAGCCGGTCCCGACAACTGACGCGGCCGGTTCAGACCCATCCCAGCGAGCGAAGGTATTTCCGACGGCGTCCTCGCGCACCGTGAGCCCGGCTTCCTCGCAACACGCTTTCATCCACCCACGGGCCTTTAGATCGGAGGGACTGAAAACAATTCGAGTCACGACAGGGGGCTCGGCTTCGGAAATCGAGGCCAGCGCTTCGATTTCGGAAAGGAGGCGATCTCGGTTGATGGTAAGACTCATCGCTGCGGGCCTGCCAAAGGATGCCGGTTCCAGTTTTTGTAGATGAGATATTTTGCGGGCACCTTACCGATCGCCCCGAACCACTGCGGACACCACGGCCCCATCCAGATGAAGTCTCCTGCTGTAACGGGATACCAGGAATCGCCAAGGCGGTAAATTCCACCGCCTTCGAGCATCATGAGCCCGTGTTCCATCACATGCATTTCGACCATACTCAGTGAGGCTCCCGGCTGGTAGACCATCGTGTTCACTGCGAAGTCGAAACTCATCTCATCGGGAAGCAGACATTTCACCTGCAAGCTGGGATCATCGCCGAGCGGATGTGAGGAGACCGCGTCTTCGTTGGAAATAATCAACTTTGGCGTTTCCACCGACCCGAGAGCCTGATAGGGCTTCTCAATGACAGCCACACGACTCGCCTTCCTGGCAGTCACTCGGTGATGCAAGCCTTCGGGGAGATAGGCGTAGCCCCGCGCGCCCAGCTGCTTCGATTTGCGATTAACTTCCAACTTCACGCCACCCTCGACCACAAAAATGAAACGCTGCGCCGATGTTCCGCCCAGTTCTCCTCCTGCTTCAAACTCGGCGGTGTACTCCGTGAACTTGGTGCCCAATGCTGGGCCGGCGTGCACAACTGCGGAGCACGCCTTCATTCCGGGCAGAGCAGTACGCACGAAGGTGTCCGCAGTCAGCAATAGATGATTCGATTGTTGGGAACTTCGTGTGCGACCAAGATTATGCACGGTTTATCCTTTTGTGAAATTCGGGCGAAGAGGCGAGTTGATCGAGAAGATGCAACCCGCACTCGATCGCCTTCTCGACGTCCGCGCCTGCGACGGATTCCGCGGGGTCGTGGCTGATGCCGCCCGGAGTCCGCAGGAAGATCATTGCGGCAGGAACCTTTTCCGCCAGGATCATGGCGTCATGACCGGCGCCGCTCACCATCCGATGCAGCTTGCATCCTGTCTTGAGGATTGCCTGTTCTATCTCCCCAATGAAGAACGGATCCATCGCAACTGCCCGCTGACTTAACAGGGTATTCTCCCGTACAGTTAATCCGCGGCGCGTGGCAATTCCTTGCGCTTGACGAGTAAGGTCCTCGACCGCAAGAGTGCGAATCTCGTCGGAACTGTGACGAACGTCGAGTGTGAGCCGCGCCTCGCCTGCGATCACGTTCGCCGCCCCGGGTTTGGCTTCGATCTTTCCGACAGTCGCGACCAAACCAGGGACTTCCTGAGCTACTCGTTCCACTATGCCAATCCACTCCGCCGCACCTGCGATGGCATCGCAGCGAAGATGCATGGGCGTCGTGCCCGCATGATTGGCGGAACCGCAAAACGTGAACTCAAGCCGGCTCTGGCCGGCAATCGCCTCGACCACAGCGAGTGGCTGACTTACGCTCTCCAACACCGGTCCCTGCTCGATGTGAAACTCAAGATAGCCGAGCGTATCGCTTCCCAACTCGGCTTGAGGAATCTCCTCGGGATTCAATCCAAAATTGTCGAGCGCTTTCCGTACGGATATCCCTTGCGCATCCTTAGCGTCCAAGAGTTCCTGATCGAGCCTGCCAACCAAAGCACGGCTGCCGATGAAAGCAGTGCCGAAACGTACTCCTTCCTCTTCGGAGAAGCCGACCACCTCGATGCTGAAGGGAAGCCTTCGTCCTTGCAACTCTTCCAGCAACGCAACGGCAAGCACAACTCCGAGGATGCCGTCATAAGCACCGGCGTTAGGAACAGTATCGAGGTGCGATCCGATCAGGAGACGCGGAGCGTGGGGCTGTGCGGCCGAATAAAGTCCTCGGAGATTTCCTGCGGCATCGACTCTTACGTGGACTCCGAGCGGCTCCATCCATCGAGCAATTTCCTGGTGGCAGTCTCGCATTGGCGGCGTGAGGAACGTCCGGCGGATGCTGCCAGCGTCCTCAGTAAAAGAAGCCAGTCTCAGGCACCGTGCCATAACTTCGTGAGCGCGAGTTGTGGTCACAGTTGTTGGCACTGGATTCTATTCACTGGCAACAAATGCGCGCCAGGCGGCCCTAAGCTTCGCGGATAATTTTTGCCGCCGTCCAGCCGAGAAGAACGAGAACTACGAGGACCTCCCAACCGAATGTGTTCCCGTAGGTTGCAACAGGAAAGTGATTGCTGATCATGATAAAGACAACGGGAACTGCCATAAAAGTATTGTGTTTGGAGCGCAGCTTGGCTTGAGCCCCGAGAGACGCATCGAAGGTTTCCCCGGCTGCCGCCGCCGCGATCATTTTGCGCTGCGAGGGAAGAATTCGGAACCAAACGTTAGCCGTCATAATCGTGCCCAACACCGCTCCAACGTGGATGTAGGCCGCGCGTCCGCTGAACACGTGCATCAATCCCCAAGCGAGCACGGCAATCATCAGCAGAGAGAATACAGCAAACATGGTTGCCGACCTGCCCAGAGATGACCGCACCGCCAGATCATAGACGACCCAACCACCAGCCAGTACAGCCAGTCCGATGGCTACGCCACGCAGTTGGGAGATCCCAGCAACATCGGGGTCAATGAGTCCACTGCTGGAATAGTAAACGAGAAAAAGCAGCACCATTCCACTCAGCCATGTCATTAACGCTTCCCAGCGGAACCAATGAACTTGCTCGGGGCCGACCCTCAGCGATTTCTGTTTGTCAACGGTGTAGAAGCCGCCACTATGGACCATCCAGATCGCCGAACTTGCGGCATCAGCAGCAGAATTTTTCGCGAGCTTGCCAAATTGGCCGTCCAGCCACGTGAAATAGTAGGTTTGGCCAACCCACATGATTGCCGCAAAAACGTGAAACCAGCGGACCAGCAGATTCAGCCATTCGCGGATTGACGAAGTCACTTTGTCAACTCCATCTCGAGAAACCCCTCGCCGTTCAGCTTCCCCGGTAAGTCGTATATCCATTCGGGCTCAGGAGCAGCGGAATATGAAAATGGGATTCGCCCTCTCGTGCCTGGAACGTAACTTCCACCACCGGATACAATGCATCGACTTTTTGCAGTGCGTAGTAACTTCCCGTCTCAAAGATCAAACGATAGACTCCTGCAGACAGATCGTCCCCTCCCGGCAGCAACTGAGCGCACCGGCCATCGTGATCGGTGCGCGTCGAAGTCAACAATCGCCAATCCCCGTGCGCATTCTGTTGCTCTAGCCGCACAGGCACATCCCCGGCAGGCTTGCCTTGAACAATGTCCAGAATGTGGGTCGAAATGCGTTTCATTCTTGAAGCCATTTCCTCAATCGGATCTGCGTAATGTGCCGCTGCTGCTCAGCTGCTTCGTGAAGTTCAGTTTCTGCGTCATTCTTAAGCCGGCGCCGAAGAGTTTCTAGAATCTCCGACGCAGACTTACCGGTGGCGCATACGATGAAGATGCGATTGAAACGTTGCTCGTACTCTCGATTTGCATCCGCCAGAGCGGTCTTCACGACAGCCTCGGCATCTCCTATGTTCCGCTGTTCCTGCGCCGACCATTCTACAGACTGATCTATCGAGGACAAGACTGGCAGAGACTGGGTTGACGAAGAGTTAGCCGGTCGAGACTCTCCGATTCGTGGATGACTGTGGAACGCTTCCATCCACTCTGATCGCGCCAGATTGTGCCACGTTTCGTTGGACGCAGCCAGCAGCGCAGCTTCATCCGCGAGCGGTCGTCTGGCCACCATCCCTTGAGCCCAGGCCTTCGATCCGCAACAGGGTAGGATCATTTTGATGGCGTCGTCGATCGGAAGATCGTTCCATCGCGCCAGAGTGTCTTTCAGCCCGTCTCTTTCGGCGGATGCCGCACTCAACCGATTCAAGAATTCAGCTACAAGATTGCCCGCCACCACGCCGCGATACTTGGCGGTAGATCGAATATCGTCAATCGGTCTGATCTCAGCAGCTACTGTCTTTTTCGCCAAGAGCCACAGATCGGAATCAATCGCCTTTCCCCTCACGGCTTGCTCAGTCTCCGTCAAACGGACCGGGACAGGCGCCACACTTCCGAGAGCGATGCGGGCATCTGCAATCACGCCATTTGCAAGTCGGCCCAGCGCTGCTATACAGACCTTGGAGATAGCCTGCGCATTCCGGGCTCCGACCTTGCGGGCATAGCTTAGATATCCTGGGAATCGTCGGGGCAGACATACCGCTTGAATCAACTCATCCGGCGCCATCAGCGTCTTCTTGTAGTCGGTGTGAAAGCCTGCGTAGGGCAACCGACGCTCGCCTCGCACTGACACCAGAACCAAGTCGGCGTCGTACACCAGCAGTGAGGGCAGCGAGTCCGCAGCCGGCGATGCATTCACAATATTTCCACCGATCGTTCCTCGATTCTGGTTCGCGATTCCGCCGGTCCACCGGGCGGCACTCGACAACAGAGGAAACTCGCGTCCAATGGCCTCATGCTTGCGGAGGTCGGTGTAAGTACATCCTGCACCGATCCGAACCTCGTCAGGAGTGACCTCGATGCGCCGTAATTCGGGGAGATTCCAAATGCTGACCAGCTTCCGCGCCACAAGCTTCCCGGCCGCGTACTGCACCATTACATCGGTGCCTCCGGCGATCGGCAGCCACATGCCCGGGTCCTTTGCCAGCAAAGAAACAATCGCATGCAAGCTGCCGGGCGCGACCATTTCGTAGTCCAAGGGATTCGATCTCATGCGATCGTCCTGCGGCGCGCCGCTTCCGCCACAGCTTCAATGATCTGGCTGTAGCCAGTACAGCGGCAGAGATTGCCGGAGAGGCCCTCCCGGATTTCCTCGATCGTCGGTTCCGGCTTTCCATTTAATAAATGAGCGGATGCCAGAATCATTCCCGGCGTGCAGATTCCGCACTGCGCGCCGCCGCAATCGAGAAACGCCTCCTGCAAGACATGTAGCGTCTCTCCTGTCGCCAGTCCTTCGATCGTCACAATGGTGGACCCTTGAGCCTGGAGTACTGGTACGAGGCAACTATTTACGAGTATGCCGTCCATCAGTACAGAGCACGAACCACACTCGCCTTCTCCGCAACCTTCCTTCGTGCCGGTCAATTGGAGTTGTTGCCGCAACACGTCGAGCAGGCGCTCCATCGGGTAAGCATGCGCCGTTTTCAGCTCACCGTTAACCGTGAATGAAATCTCGGCTTTGGCGCATCCCTCCCGAGAATGGGTCATCGGGTCCCGCCCCTGGAGCCAACACCGCCGTCGCTGAACTGCGACACGAGCCCATCCATGATGTCTTCCGGAAGCAACGGAACAGAATCGAAATGAATTCCGAGCGCGTCTTCCACCGCATTGACGATTGCCGGTGCCGGACCGTCCATCGGGAGTTCGCCGATGCCCTTTGCACCGTACACCCCGTAAATATTCCCCAACTCTTCGAAGAACACACGAATGGGCGGCAGGTCGGCTGAAGTCGGCATGATGTAATTCGTCATTTGGCCGTTCTGCATGCGTCCGTTCTGCCAAACTACTTTTTCATAAAGGCTGAATCCGATCCCTTGGGCAACGCCACCGATGATTTGCCCTCTTGCGAGAAGCGGGTGCAGAACTCTGCCAACTTCCTGGAGCGCGACGAAGTCGTCCACCGATACGCCATACGTCGTCAGATCCACCGTGACTTCCGCGATGTAAACCGCCCAAGCAAATGCCGCGTAGGCTTCTCCTCGATACTTTTGATCGTCCCAGAAAATGCCGTCTGGCGCCTCGTAACGCGACCAGGACCGGAATTGGCCATGCTCCGAAACGTAGTGCTGGCAGGCGGCACGAAACTCCTCCGCGGTATAGGATTCGCTGAGCAGGTTGGATGAAATCAGTGTCTGCTTAATTCCCAAAGCTGCGGACTGCACCAGCTTCCCAACCACCATTACGGTGCGCGACGCAACGGTTGGGCCGCTGTTCGGCACTTGCTGAGTATCCGGCTGAACCATGCTGACGTTCTCGTAGGGCAGACTGAGCGCTTCGGCGGCAATCTGGCTGAGAACGGTATTCGTCCCCTGACCAAATTCTGTGCTCGAAACCAGCACGCGCACACTGCCATCGGCACAACCCTCTACCCCGACTACCGAACTGAGATAACGCTCGCCCGATCCGGTGAATCCCGCACCGTGCAGAAACGCAGCAATGCCCATGCCTTTCCGGGTGGTGTCGCTTTCATTATGGTTTGCGAACCGCTGTTTTTTAGAGTGATAGTCCGAAGCGTCCAGAGCACGGTCTAGCAACTTCCCGAGACTGATTGGTTCGCGCACAACCTGCTCTGTAGTAGTGGTCTGCCCAAGTTGCAGGAAATTCCTGCGGCGGATTTCAACGGGAGAAAGACCTACTGTCTGCGCGATGCGATCCATATGCCGTTCCATCGCAAACAGACTCTGCGGTGCTCCGAAACCACGAAAAGCTCCGTGGGGTGGCGCGTTGGTGGCGACCGCCTTCGCACGAATGCGAACGCTCGGCCAGTGGTACGGTCCCCCGGCGTGTATCGCCCCGCGGGATAGGACTACGGAGGACAAAGTTGCATACGCTCCACCATCAATCGTGAACTCAATCTCTCCGCCCAGAATCTTGCCGTCCCTGCTGACCGCCGTCCTTTGGCGCGTGCGCGAGGGATGTCGCTTCGTGGTCGCCGCCATGTCTTCCATGCGGTCGTAAATAATCTTCACGGGTTTTCCGGATTTGATTGCCAGCAGCGCAGCATGCGCGGCGATCATCGACGGATATTCTTCCTTCCCTCCGAAAGCGCCTCCGGTCTCCTTCTGCACGACACGAACTTTTTCTGCCGGCAAATTGCACAGAGCCATGAGCGCGTTGTGAACGTAATAAGGACATTGCAGTGAGCCCCACACGGTGATTCCCTGCGTGCCGTCAAAGGTCGCGATCATCCCGTTATTCTCGATGTAAAGCTGCTCCTGCGCTCCAGTCGTGTACTCGCCTTCCACGATGTAAGCGGCTTTTTCCCAAACGCCATCGACGTCGCCCTTTTCGATCAAGTAAGTTTTGAAGATGTTGTCCTCGCCCCAAATAATTTCCGCGCGGCGCTCGCTTTCTTCAATCGTGAAGATGGCAGGCAAGGGATCGTATTCGACTGATACCGCCTCAACCGCCTTGGAAAGAAGATAGCGATTCGGATGAGCCAACAGCAGAATTGGTTCCTCGGGATGATTCACGAACTCGCTTGCCAGGCATGGCTGATCGTCTTCGATCAACGAGATGCAATTTTTCCCGGGAATATCTTCCGCGGAGACGATCACGAATTCATCCCAGCTAACTCCCGGACCGAATGTGATCTTCTTGATCCGGCCGCGCGGAATCTGGCTGCGAACCGTTGCTCCGAAGAGCATGTTCGGTAAAACCATATCGTCGACGTACTGCGACCTTCCGGTTACTTTGTCGCGTCCCTCTTTCCGCGGGACCGAGTTTCCGACGATGCGATCGCTGTTCATCCCGACCCAATCTGACCGCGAGACTACCGTAACCTGGCGGGGACGCCGAGACCCGCGGATGGGATAGTGTATGACAGACTAGGTCACAATGGAGTGAAAGTATTGCAAAGCGAAACAGAAAAAGCTTATGCGGTTGATCGCCGACTTCTATTCGCAGCGTGTTCCCGCCCGCCAGGCTCACCGGGAAACTCTCCTTCCGCAAAGACAGCGTTTCCTCGCAGATAGGTGGCCTTCACCACGCCGCGCACCGTCTCTCCCAGGCACGGAGAGACTGGATGCCGGTAGTGCAACCGGTTTTCTGTCACAGTGAATTCGCGGTCAGGATCAAACACAACGAAATCCGCGTCGTATCCCGCGGCAATTCGACCCTTGCGCGAATCGCAACCAGCTAGTCGAGCCGGCGCCGCTGCCATCCAGCGTGCCAGATCGAGCAGCGTGAATCCGCGCCTGCTGGCTTCAGTCCACATCAGAGGCAGCGCTACCGAAAGGCTTGCGATACCACCCCAGGCGGTCCGGAAATCGCCCTCGGCGAGCTGCTTCATCGCCGGAGGACACGGCGAATGGTCAGTCACCACCATATCGATCGTCCCATCTCGTAGACCTTCCCACAATCCTTCGCAATTTTCGCGGCTTCGAATCGGCGGAGCACATTTGGTCAGCGTCGCCCCGTTTGCGATTGTTTCAGCAGACAGGTGCAAGTAGTGCGGGCAGGTTTCCACGCTCACGGGAAGTCCGTCAGAGCGCGCAGCGCGCAGCTCCTGAAGCGCCTGACTGGTCGAGAGATGGACGATGTGTAAGCGGAAGCCGTATTCGCGGCACAACGACAGCATCATCCGGATAGCAGCCAGTTCCGCCTCATCGGGCCGCGATTCGAGATACGTCGAATAACAATTCCAATCAGCATCAGCCAGAGCGTCCGTTGCCTGATCGATTGGGCCGGGAAGTTCTGCGTGCACCAGCAGCGGCAGGCTAGTCCGGGCAACGTGAGGCAGGGCCGCTCGCAGCTGCTGCTCCGTCACCATGGTGAAGCCATCGATACCAGGATTGATCAGAAAGCATTTGAACCCCGGCACTCCAGCGGCCGCGAGAGCTTCGATGTGGTTTTGATTATCGTGGACCACCCCGCCCCAAGCCATCCAATCGACGCGGCATCTGCCTTTTGCGGCTGCGCGCTTGACCTCAAGCGCAACGACCGTCGTGGTCGCGGGAAGACAGTTCAGGGGCATGTCGACAAGCAGCGTATAGCCTCCCGCCGCCGCTGCCCGTGTCGCCGTTTCGAAGCCCTCCCATTGCGCACGGCCCGGGTCGTTGATATGCACGTGGGAATCGACGAGCCCCGGGAGAATGGCAGCTTTGCCGAAATCATGGATTTGGCAACCGTCGGCAGGTATTTGATCGGCAGAAACAATCGCCCGGATTTGTTCTCCTTCCACCAGGATGGCCGCTGGCCGGATTCCTTCAGAAGTGATTACGCGGCGAGAGAAGAAGGCCTGCAAACTCAAAATGTCCGCTCCTTGGATTGGGGCCTGGAGGCAGAGCGTACTCGGGCCCCTCCTCTTTTACAATGCACGCTTCACCGGAATCAAACAACATTTACGAACTTCTAAGTCCCAGCATATACTCGCTTCTCAGCGAAGCGGCTGCCAAAGGGTCCATGTCGACTGAATTGCGGGTTCGCGGTTTGCTGGCACCGGCATATCGTTAACGATTTACGCATGATGAGCGAACACATGGACAATCCTTTCATGGCCCGCGCGATTCAGCTCTCGATCGACAACGTCCACTCCGGACGCGGTGGCCCCTTCGGTGCCGTGGTAGTGAAAGACGGCGCCATCATTGCCGAAGGAGCGAATCAGGTCACTTCCGCGAATGATCCCACCGCGCACGCCGAAGTGCTCGCTATTCGCAACGCCTGCAAGAAGCTTGGCGTTTTCGATCTTGAAGGCTGCGAGATCTATACGTCCTGCGAGCCGTGCCCCATGTGCTTGGGCGCAATCTATTGGGCTCGCCTCTCTCGCGTCTATTTTGCCAATGCCGATGCCGACGCTTCCAGGATTGGCTTTGACGATTCATTGATCTACCGCGAAATCGCGCACCCGCATTCGCAGCGCAAAATACCAATGATTCAAATGATGCGCGAAGAGGCACTGGCAGCGTTTCGTGCCTGGGAAAACAAGCCTAACAAGATCGAGTATTGAGTCTGTTCGAGCACCCACCAATCTCAACAGGGGGAATGATTGATCGATCGCTATTTCAAACTTGCCGAGAACCAAACCTCCGTGAAACAGGAGATGCTGGGTGGCCTCACCACTTTCGTCACGATGGCCTACATCATCGTCGTGAACCCCCAGATTCTCGCACAGGCCGGAATGCCGCCCGACGGTGTAGTCTTTGCAACTTGCGTTTCTGCCGCAGTCGCTACTTTGGTGATGGGGCTCTACGCCAACTATCCCATCGCGTTGGCGCCGGGAATGTCTCTGAACGCCTACTTTACCTACTCCGTTTGCATCGCCATGCATGTCCCTTGGCGCACGGCACTCGCCGTGGTCTTTTGTTCAGGCGTTCTCTTCCTTGTTCTCACGGTGACGCGCGTTCGCGAGCAGATCGTCAACGGCATGCCCGACTGCTTGAAGCACTCAACTGCCGCGGGGATTGGAATGTTCATCGCCTTTGTAGGACTGCGTAACGCAAAGCTCGTAGTGGCGAATGCGGCTACGTACGTAGGCCTTGGCAGCTTTGCCGACAAAGAAGTGCAAACCGCTTGCTTCGGCCTGGTCCTGACGCTGATCCTCATGTCACGAAAGCTGCATGGCGCAATCTTAATCGGTATCTTTGGCACCGCACTGCTCGGGATGTTGCGCGGGATTGCGAACTGGCCCGTCGCAATCTTTTCCATGCCACACCCCTCCTCCACTTTCTTGCAGCTTGATTTTCGCGGAGCCAGCCACCTCGGCTTACTCGAAATCCTGTTCGCGTTCTTGTTTGTGGATCTCTTCGATAATGTTGGCACCCTGGTAGGGGTGTGCGAACAAGGCGGCTTCGTCAAGGATGGCAAGATTCCCCGAGTGGGCCGTGTTCTGGTTGCAGATGCCGTAGGAACCGTGTTCGGCTCCTTGACGGGAACTTCCACTGTGACCAGTTACATCGAAAGCGCCGCCGGCGTTGCCGCCGGGGCACGTACCGGTCTAAGCAATGTCGCCGTCGCCGCCCTCTTCCTGTTGGCCATGTTCTGCTCACCGCTGGCCACCGCGATTCCGGCCTACGCAACCGCCCCCGCGCTGATTTTGGTTGGTGTTCTGATGACGCAATCCATTGCGCAAATCGCTTGGCAGGACTTCAGCGAAGCCGTCCCGGCATTCATCACGATGCTGGCCACGCCGCTTACATTCAGCATCGCGACCGGCCTCAGCCTCGGCTTAATCTCCTACACCGTCGTGAAAATTGCGGCTGGGAAGCTCCACGAAATCAACGCGCTCGTTTGGATCCTCACGATCCTCTTTATTCTGCGCTACGTCTATCTGGCCGCAGCATAGGACCCTCTCGGTTTTGGGTTCGTGCAAGGCAGGTCGTGCTCCTTTCAGAATCACTTTCCCCCCAGGTATCGGATGCGGCCGGTGAAGGCACGCCCGTTGCCGTCGATGTAAGTCGGAAACGGGTGGGTCGGATCGATAATGCCGTTTGCCAGCGCGGCGTTGGCGTGATTGGTAACGTTGTCGAAGCCACCACGCAGAGCCCAATAGCGTCCGAACAGATGAAAGCGCTTTTCGAACTGCAGATTTACTGAATAGTAAGTAGGAAGACGAAAAGTTCCCGGAGGATAACCCGGAGCGATTTCTCCCTGATCGGTCGTCGCGTTGAAGGGCAGACCGGTGCGCGCTTCGGCGGAATAGACCATATCCACTTTGTGGAGGATGGGCAGCTTGAAAAAGGGCAGCACGCCCCAGCCGACGAAGCGATTCGGGGTATCCCACGGATACGGACCGGGCAACTGCGGGCTCAACAGCGGAATATCCAAACTGAAATCGAATACCTGGTTGGTATGCGACCGGGAGCGAGTGTACGCGCCGAAGACCTCATAACGCTGGCGAAAGCGGCGCTGCAGGCTGACCTGCAAGGCATCGTAGCGATCATCGCGTCCATTCTCGAGGAAGTAGTTACCGTCCACCGCTCCATTCAGCGTGTTGTAAGCAAAACCATGCACTCCGCGTTTTTCGAGGAACTCTACTTTCAGAAAGACGGCCGCTGGCAGCTTCTTCTCGAGGCCAATGCTCCAGTTGAAGTATCGTGGCGCTGCCAGATTGTTCCGGTTCACAGAGAACGTGGTCGGCACGGGTACTGGCACGCTGGTCGCTTTCCCGTTCGCATCTGTCGGATTTCCGCTCGAATTGAAAAAGTAATCGACCCTCTGCCCATTGAAGGGTTGGTCGATCAATCCCAGGTTGGTTGTGTCATAGATAATTCCAACTCCCGCCGAGAGCTTGGTATTGCCTTCATCGTCGAGAATGTAAGTTCCGGCGAGGCGAGGCGAGAACAGCGGAGCCCGCACGATTTCATCCCAATCCAGGCGTAGCCCCGGCTCGAGCAGCACACGATTCGTGACCAGCCACCGATCCTCAGCATAGGCGCTGGCCTCCGCGTTATGAGTTGTGGAGTAATTGCCTCCGGAGAAAACCGAATAGCGCGCGCAAATGGACGGGACCACAGGAATGCCATCTGCGCCGGTTGCACACGGCTGCGGCGCTTGGTTCGGCGGCGGCTCATCCGGCTGCAGAAACGAAATTGACTGCCGCAGGAATTGCGAGTCGTAGCTCAAACGGTCCAAGTCTGTGCCAACTTTGATGTCGTGCCGTCCGTGCCACTGATGTGGCGGAAAGTACAGGTTCGCCAAACCTTGCAATCTGCGGGCCGAGGTGTTCTGGCGCAGATAATAGTTGCCCGCAGCCGCCTGGGTTGTCAGGATATACGGACCACTGCCTTGAGGAGTCAGCGCAACGCTGTACTGATCCGCGCCAAAGCCGGTTTCGAGAAGCGCGCCGCCGCGGAAATAATATTGGTCTTTGAGCGAACCTATATAAGAAGTTTCCGCGTCAGTCTGGGTGGTTGACTGAGGCTGAAGAAACGATAGTCCGGAATATTGGTCGTGATAGTAGTTCGACAAAAAGCTGACAGTCACAATATTGCGCGTTGTCAGGTTGGACTGCAGCTTTGCCAGGTTATCCACGCGCCAGACGTGGTCACTGTCGGAACCGGATGGCAATTGCTGAATGATGTTGTTGTCGTACTCGCCGTCAAGCGAGTCAATCAACCACATTTTCCCTTTGCGAATCGGTCCGGACATGGTGAGAAGGGGCACCCATTGACCGATCGAGATCCCTTTAATGGTCTGCAGTCCGGGGACGAAGTCCATGGAGGTAACCCGAAAGTGATCGTCGCCCATTCGAGTGTTCAAGGCGAGCACGCCGCCGGAACCCTTGCCAAACTCCGCCGGCTCGCGGCTCGGGGTCACCTCGATGGAGCGGAATGACTCGACGCTCGTCCGCACGACCAGCTGGCCATTCGTTGGCTGAGCCACGTTGAAACCATCCAGCAAGACCAGCGTTTGGTAGCTCTCGGCGCCCGCCACGTGGGGCTGGCCAAAGGCGTCGGGTGTAACTCCGGGGATGAAAATCAACGCGTTACGGTAGTCGTGTGTCCCCGGATAGGGAATATCGACAATCTGGGCGCCGGTGAGCTCCTCTTTGGTGGAAACTTGCGACGGATCTATAGCCGGGGAGGATTCAACCACGTCCACGACTTCGCGCGACTCTTGCTGATGAGAAAGAATTACATCCACATTTGCAGTCGCGCCAACCTGCACGTTGCTTTGAGAAATTGCATAGAAGCCGGTTTTCTCCACGCGGAGTTCGTAAGCCCCGGCAGAGAGGTTGGTGAATTCGCAGTGGCCTGCAAAATCGGTTTCGCAGCGCAATGGAATGTCAGGCGGCGGGGGTTGCAACTGGGCGCGCGCGGATCCGACGGCCACTCCGTTTTCGTCCGTCACCGTAATAGCAAGTTTCTGCCCTGTCCCAACGTGTTCCGAGGAAGCATGGTCGGAAGCTACCCGTTGTGGAGAGGACGATTGTGAAGAGGAAGACGATGAAGACGTCTGCGCCACGGACGACATCACGCACCACGCCGCCAGCGCTAACACAAATACCCATCTCACGGATGCGCTCCGCCCGTGCATGGTTCGAGTATGGAGTCATTCAGGCCGCGGAGTCCACTAAAACGGCGAGCGTGGCGAGCGGTTATGCTTTCATCTTCTTCTGCAAGAGCGTGAGTAACGGCCGATCCAGCTTGTGTCCTTGCCAGTCCTCGAATTTTGTTCCCTGGCGTTCCGTGTCGAGCACGCCAAACGGTCCCCGGAAATTCCACAAGGCCCAGCCAGAGTTCAATTCACCAAGAACATCGAGAGTGTCGCTGAACCACGCCAACACAACATCGGGCGGAGTGTGTTTATAACATCCCATCTCGCCGAAGTGTATGGGCACTCCCTCAACTGAAAGGCCCGCCCAGGGATGGCAGTTCCTTTCCAGCGTTTGGCGGTCGTAGATGACTTTCTCTTTTTCATCCTTGAGAGGCCATGTAGGTATGGGTTCTGATCCGTTGAGGATGCCCCGTACCCACTCGCAGTTGTGGTGCGTGACTTGAATGGGATTGTAGGTATGACAACTCTGCATCATCCCCGTGCCGAAGAGGTCCGGAATCGGCGAGCCTCCTCCGGGATAACCATCGGTCACTACTAAGCGCTGTGGGTCGTGCGCACGAATCGCGTCCGCGGAAGCCTTGGCCAAACGCGTGTAGTCCTTGGCATGACGTTGCAGAAATTCGGCGCTGAAAAGATCCGTCGTTTTAACCGGACCATGCTTCTCCATCTCTGCCAGTTCAGATTCACTCGGCAGCGCGACGGGCTCGTTTACGAGGTTAAAGCTAAGTTTTTGGCTCGAAATGCCCTTGTAGCGATCTGCGAAGAAAGTCCACTGGCGAACGAAAGCATCGAACGTGTGCGGATCGCTGAATACGTTGGTCCTCTCCTTCGTGACCGCAATGCCCGTAAGCTTTTCGTCCATCGTGTCGAGAATGCATAGGCCCGGCGCGCGGTGGAGACAAACGTTAACATGGATTCCATATTTCTCTCCCAGCCGGATAGCCCGGTCTATCGGTTCGATCCGCTTCTCATCAATGGTGAACAGATCGGGGCCGGTCCAAAAACGATAGTCCATGGGCAAGCGCACCCAGTTGAAACCCCAGTCGCGAATCCAGCGGAAGTCATCTTCCTGGAACATCCCATCGTTCTTGTAAGGAAAATACTTCATCCAGTCCGCATCGGTGGAGAAATACTCGAGCAGATTAAAGCCATACCAGCGCGGATTCATCGCAGGAGATTTGGATTTTGGGGAATCGGACTTCGTTCCGGAAACGCTCTGACCTCGGAGTGCAGCGGCCACAAGTCCGGAAGGCAGGATAGCGGCCGATGCAACTGCGGCTCCCGCCTTCAGCAGACTGCGGCGAGTGAATCGGCGACGCCCGGAGATTGACGTTTCTCTACCCTCATGATCTTCCCTCGTCTTTTCCATTGTTCCTCCTGATTTCGAACCGACTAGTCACCGGCGCGTGAGAACGATAAATTCCAAGGTGTCGGGCGCGAGAGAATTAGACAAATGCAAGGCGCCTTCCTTCCCAGATCTCTCTTCCACCAGGTCGAGGTTCTGGGTCTTGCTGATTCGGTAGCGCTTTATGCTGAACGCAGCTGTTCCCCAGGGCAAGTTGCTAATGGTCAGGTAGTAGCCGCGGTTATCACGGTAAACGATGTCAGTGCGCGGCGGCAGGAACTTGACTTTAGACATATCAGGCATGGGCGGCGCTGCTTTTTGCAATTCAGGGGGCATCGGCATGAGGTCCGGCTTGTAATTCGCGGGAATCGCATAGTTGCTGATCAGAATCTGAATTGTATTGCCATCCGCGGAGCGGCCCGCAAGCGCCGCAAAACCAAAAGTATCGATTCCCTCGACGGGAAGGCGCTGCGGCGTGTCCAGCATTTTGCCCATCGCCTTGAACGTATATGCGGTCTTGAAGTATTTGCCGTCAAGGCCGAAGAGCCCCATCCACGCCGCATCTCCACGATAGAAGTGGGCGTGGTCAATGGAGGTGTCCTGAAAATAGCTGAGCACCGCGCCGATGTAGGCAGCGTTGTGTGCGCCTTGAAGCTCGGCCTTTTCGGACTCGGTAAAGTCAGCGCTCAGATTCCATTCGGAGAGAATGCTCTCTGCGTGAGGAAACCCATGCGTGTCCAGAGTGCCGCGGATTTCCTTGGCGAGGCGAACCGCGTCATACGGATCCGCGGAACCGTTGGCATAGGTGTGCCAGGAATAAAAATCAAGCGGCAGATGATGGGAGGCGCAGTAGTCGATGAATCCTTCGCGGTAGCCTCCATCGTCGGACGGAAAAGCTTTGCCGTCACCGCCAACTTTGAGCGTGGGATCCACAGACTTCAGGGCACGGGCGGTCTTCTCATACAGAGAGTAAAACTGCTCAGGTGTGCCGGACCAGAATAAGCCATCTGGCTCATTCCAGAACTCCCAATAGCGAATGCCATAGTGGAAACCGTTGGCCCAGCCCTGGTTGTAGTGCATAGCAATGTGTTTCACCACGCTGGCAAACTTGTCGAAATCATCCGGCGGATTGACGTTCGCGCCCCAACTGCGCCCGATTCGGTAATAGACTTCTGCGCCGCTCGCGCGAATGGCAGCGATCACCTCGTCGGTTGGAACAAAATTGTAGCTTTCAGGTTTTTCGGAATCAGCTCCCCAGTCGGGAAAAATGATGCTGGCATTGCCCGCCTTCACCACTCCGGCGCGCTGCGCGTTGTCGGGAATGAGCCAAGTAAGCTCTCCGTTGCTGAGAACGAACTTTGAATCGATTTCTGTGGGACCCATTGCATCGTGAGTTCGAACCTGATTAATACGAAGATCTTTGTACTGTCGGACTAGATTTGGAAGTCCCGCCATCACGGGGCTCGGTAAACCGTTCAATCCCTGAAACGAACGGATTTCTCCGACGACTTTCCCAGCATCCACTCGTAAGGATCGATATCCCGCGTGGGTTGTGTCCTGGGCACATACGGCAGCAATGAGCATCAAGAGGCAGTATGAATAACGGAAAATGATCTTCATCGGCAACGCTCCCATGTTTGGCGACGGATTCTATCCCGCCATGATGACCTTTTCATCACTCCAAAACTTTGTGATCTCTTCCAGTGACCGGCCTTTGGTTTCGGGGATCAGCCAGCCGACCAGGATGACCGTCAACAATGCTCCGGCGCTGAAGCACCAGAAAGTGCCGTCCGATCCGAGATGCTTTTGCATGATCGGAAATAACTGGTTTCCCAGGTACCCCACCAGCCAGAGCGCGGTAGTAGCGATCGACATGCCGCGCCCGCGGACCTTGGTCGGATAGATTTCCGAGATGATGACCCAGCAGGCTACGCCGTTGCCAAACGCATGCCCGGCGACAAAAGCCATCACAAAAATCAAGACGGCCAAGCCGCTGCCCTGGATGTGATAAAACCAGCCGACCAATGCGAACGAAACGAATTGAAGCGTAGTGCCGGCCAGGATTAGAGTTTTGCGTCCGGCACGATCCACCAGCCAGAGGGCGAACAGTGTAAACAAGAGATTGATCAGGCTCACCAGCACTGACTGGAAGAATGCGTCACTGGTTGCGGTTCCGGCCGAGCGAAAAATCTCCGGCAAGAAAGAAAATAACGGCGTGATGCCACTGATCTGTTGCAACCCCGCCAGCATGATGCCAAGCAGCAGCGGGCGCCGGAAAGTGGTGAAGAGTTCCGAGATGTGGCCCTCTTCACTGGCCAGCGAACTCTCGATTTCAGCAGCTTCGTGCCTGGCAGCCTCGGAGCCATTGATTTTGGCAAGTACACCGAGGGCCTGATCGCGCCGGCCCATTTTCATGAGCCAGCGCGGGCTTTCGACCGCGGGGAGGATCATCAATCCGAACAGAATTGCCGGCACAACACCGGCGAGAAACATCCAGCGCCAGCCCGTGGATACATTCCACGCTTCGTCGCCCATGCGCTGAATGAGCATGTTGACGAAGACGGCGGCAAGTATTCCGACTACGATCCCGAGTTGGTAGAGAGTTACGCAGCGGCCGCGAACCCGCGTGGGAGCTATCTCGGCAATATAATTCGGAGAAATCACGGATGCCGCACCGATGCCCACTCCGCCGATCAGACGCCAGAAAACAAACTGATGCAGATTCGAGGCAAAGATCATTCCAACTGAGGACAGAGCGAAACAGAGGGCGCAAAGCGCAAGACCTTTTTTCTTGCCCAGATAGTCGGCAACAGTCCCGGCCGCTGCACAACCGGCAATACATCCCACCAGCGCGCACCCTGCGGCCCAGCCCACTCCCGCTGCGTCCAAGTGGAACAACTGACTTAAATATCCAATCGCGCCGCTGATCACAATGTTGTCATAACCAAACAGCAAGCCGCCCAGCGTGGAGACAGTGGCTGCAATGACGAGTGGGCCGCGCGAATAGGCCGGACCAGAGACGGTTTTCAGGCTAGTTGCCTCCATGCGTGGTCGCCAGATCCGAGCCGCATCGCAGCGGAGATTCAATCACCGCCTTCGCCGCGAGCATGAAGCCGAGCGTATGCGCCATGCCAGCGTGCCAGGGAGCTGAACACGTCATCTGCGGTGTGTGATCGGGAATGAGCGCGCCGTCGAACCCGTTACGGTGAAGAATCGCGAGAATACGAATCATGTCCACATCGCCTTCGTCAATGAAGGTTTCGCGATAGTGTGGCACCTTCCCCACGACATTGCGAAGATGAATATATGCAACTTTGCCTTGTTTGCTGTATTGATCCACCGCATCGTAGATGTTCCCCTCGGTCATTTCGGCCAGAGTACCCACACACAGCTCAAGCGCATTACTGCGGCTCGGAGCCAGATCAATCAACCTTTGATACATGTGAGGCTGATAGACAAGGCGCGGTTGCCGCCGCATGGTCGGCATGGGAGGATCGTCAGGATGGGCGGCGAGTTGCACGCCCGATTCCTCGGCGACGGGAATGACCTCTTCCAGAAATCGTTGCAGGCGCCGCCAAAGTTCTTCATGCGAGATCGAGGGCAGAGTACCGGCCGGCGCGTTGCGGTCGTAGATCATGTTCCAGATCATTCCATTGGGAATGGCCACGTCTTCGGCGGGACCATCCATCCCGAGCGTGATGGCGCGGCCACGCCCCCGAGGGGCGGTCACGCGTCCGCATACGCCTGCCAGACTGAAGTTGTAGCCGAGCACCGGAATACCAGCTTCGCCCAGGCCACGAATGATGGCCTTCACTTTCTCGATCTGTTGCGGACGCAGCGGACCGTCGAGCAAAATATCGTGCCAGTGCGCAGGATCGAGATTCTCGATCGCGGCCAAGACCAGTCCAGCATCTTCAATCTCCCCGCGAAGCGTCCTCAGTTGCCTTACTGTCCAAAGCTGCGTTGGATCGCCAGCAACTCCCCAAGCTTCGTATTTTGAGCCGGTGGGTTGATTGTTGCGCGGGTTGGACGGGCCCTGATTGAAGTAATCGACCAGATGAACCACTACATGAGTACAGCCTGCCTGCCGCGCGAAGTCGTAATAGTCACGCGTCAGCATGTGACGGTAGAGGCCGAGGCCAATCTTCATAACCGATTCCCGATGCCCGCGCCATAGTCAGGACTGAGGACTTGTCCGTTAATCTCGCTCGCCAGCGGCGAGCACAGAAAAACAAACGCGTCCGCGATCGACTCCGGACTGTTTCTTCTACCCAGCGAAACTCGAAGCACAAATTCCCGGTAGGCGGGGTCTTCGTCGAAAACCTTCAGCGAGCTGCCGGCCGCCACGTTCCCCGGCGAAATCACATTCACACGAGTACCGGTCAGTGCATACTCGAGTGCGAGGCTGCGGGCAAAGTTTTCCAGAGCCGCTTTGGCCGAAGCGTACGCGGGGATTTGCGTGTGCGGCATTCGAGCTACATAAGAAGAGGTAAAGATCAGATGGCCGGCAATCTTGCGCTGCATCCAGTACGCCAGCACCGCACGCGCAAGATAAGTTTGCGCAAAATAATTGAAGCGGAAGATGCGCTCATAGTCGGCTTCCGATGTACTCGCAAACGGGTGCAGTCCGCAGCCCCCCGCATGGCCGATGACCGTATCCATCCCCGGAGACTTCGCGAAAGCTGCATTCACCACCCTGTTGACCTGGCTCGATTCGGTAATATCAGCGGCAAAATAAAAATAAGACGAAGGCGGAATCTGCCATTCGCCGAGAGTCTTTCTGGCTTGCTCCTCCGCTTTAATATCGGTGAGCACCAGCGTCGCACCGCTCTCGGCCAGCCTGCGCACCATGTGCTCCGCAATCGCGCCCATGGCCCCGGTGATCAGAATCGTCTTGCCCGAAAGATCAATGCTGATCATGTCCGCTTGCTTCCTTCCATTCTGGAAAGCACTTCGTGGCCTGATTCGGTGACCAGCACGTTATCCTCGATCCGCGCACCTCCGCCACGTTCTGGGACGTACGCTCCCGGCTCGATCGTAATCATCATGCCGGGCTCAAGCTTCGCGCTTACTCCCGGAGCGATCAAAAATCCGGGATCATGATAGCGGAAGCCAACATGGTGACCGGTGTGATGGGTGAAGAAAGACGAGAGTCCTTGTGCTGCAATCTTCTCCCTTGCTAATGCGTCAATGTAACCAGCCGAAACTCCTGCGCTTACCCCATCGATCGCGGCTTGCTGCGCATCTCTGACAAGCCCCAGTATCTGCGCGACTTCAGCCCTCGCCGAACCTACCGCAGCCGTGCGCGTGAGGTCACTCCAGTAACCATTGACGCACGTTGCCAATTCGATCAAGACCAAGTCGCCATTCTCTAGGCGCCGTCCAGTCGAGCGATTAAATCGTCCTGCGTCGGCGCTGTTGGGGCCCGATTGGACCATAGCCCAGCCTCGGGAATGAAATATCCCATCACGGTCAATCTGCCGATAGATGGCCGATTCTACCGCCGCTGCGATATCTGCCTCCGAAATTCCCGGTTGCAAGTTCTCGAAGAAAGCATCCAACCCAACATTCGCGACCCGGTTTGCCAAACGGATTGCTTGGATCTCTTCTGCAGTCTTTCTCAAGTAAAGATCTGCAAAAGCCGATTGACGCTGCGCGTCCGGCTTCGCGGTGAGGGCGGAGAGTTGTTCCGCAAAACCTTCAGGGATGGGAATCTGTTCGGCCGCTTGAATCGGTAGAGCGATTCTCGAGGAGCCAGGATTCATCCCTACCTTTTCCGCACTGAGCCTTGCGTGAACCAGCTCAGTTCCAATCGCCGATACCAGCACCGAATATGGATCGGAGCATTTGAGATCGCCCCAGGGATATTCCTGAACTCGCAGCCCAGCAGGGATGTGGTCTCGCGGTTCAATCTGCGGAACGAAGAGCACGGGTTCCGCATCGGCGAAATGAATCAGGAACGACGCACCCCAAAATGGAAGATATCCGGAGAGCATCAGCAGTTCTTCGGGCCGCCATGCAATCCAGGCTTGCAAATTATTTTGTTTAAGAAAGTTGCGCACCTGTTGCGCGCGAGGCGAGGGGCTTCCAATCAGGATCGATGTCTCCATTTTTCTTCACATGATTCCGTACTTCTCAAACGCTTCCACCGCGCTGCTTCCTTCCTCGATAGCCTTTCTCACCAGCTTTTCGCCCCGAGCCTTTTCCAGCGCCCGGGTGAACACGTCAGTTTCTGCTTCGGCAGGAACCAACAAAACTCCATCGATGTCGCCGAACAGAATATCTCCGGGACGGACGCGTACCGATCCAATCTCAACCGGAATGCGAAAGTCGACTACCTTGTAACGCGGCGCCGAGTCTTGTCCGTACGAACCGAAACCGAAAGTCGGGAAATTCATATTCAGAATAGCCTTCGTATCCCTTACGTAGCCATTCAATACAGCTCCCCGGCTGCCCAGTATCCAGGCGCGCGCAGTCATCAGTTCTCCCCAGAGCGCGTTTCGGGGTGAGGAGCCGGTGTTCACGTAGACCTCATTCGCGTGGAGGTCGTCGAGTGCTTCCAGCATCAGTCCAAACGGCTTGTCCATCAGCTTGTTGGCGCTACCGGCGAGCCTTTCAGCAAAAACATCTACCGCAAGTACTGGCATAGCCCGTCCGATCACAACCATATCCTGACGAAGAGGTTGAATCTGTGGTGGGAGGAACTGGTGCTGAAGATCCAGCTTGTCCATCACATCGCCCACGACGCAGGTGAACAACTCGCGCTGCACGATGGCGAAGAGCTCGTCGTCTGATTTCCACAACTTGGTCGTGCTCATTGCGCGCGCGCCTCTTTGATTTTCTCCACGAACTGCCGGGCAAGCTTGGTAATGGAAGCGAAATCGCCGGTCTTAGCTCCGGCGGTCAGATTCCCACCAACTCCGATGGCAACCGACCCGGCATTGATCCACTGGTCGACATTCTCCAGGCTGACGCCGCCGGTGGGCATAAGCTGCGCTTGAGGCAGCGGTCCTTTCACCGCTTTAACGAATGCCGGCCCGAGGATTTCGCCGGGAAACACTTTCACGACATCGGCGCCGCACTCCATGGCTGCGATCACTTCGCCGATCGTTGCGGCGCCAGGCATATAAGGTACCTGATAGCGATTGCAGAGGCGCGCCGTCTCCGTGTTAAGCGCAGGGCTAACTACAAACTGTGCTCCCGCGAGAATGGCGATGCGCGCGGTTTCCGGATCAAGAACGGTGCCCGCTCCCAGCAAAATGTCGTTGGAACCTTTCCTCGCCAGATGCTCGATGACTCCGGCTGCTCCCGGAACGGTGAACGTGATTTCCAGCGCAGCCACGCCCCCAAGAGCGCAGGCATCAGCGATGCGAGCTGCTTGATCAGGATTCTCCGCCCGAATCACAGCGACCAGACCGGACGCCACAATCTTCCCCAAGACTTCTATCTTCGCAATTGGCATAGAGTTCAGTATCAACAGCTTCAGTCCGCAATACCTTTATTCAAGAAATGGTTCGCCCTTGCGCGCATAGCGCCGGGCAACGTCCTCATTCAGCGTTACCCCGAGGCCAGGTTTCTCCGGGATGGAAATGAAACCATTCTGAATCATTGGCTTCGGCAATCCTTCGATCAGATCATTCCAAAAGGGCACGTCGGAAGCATGAAACTCGAGGGCAAGAAAGTTTGGGATCGCGGCACAGAAGTGAGCCGCGGCTAAAGTGCCGACCGGACTGCTGATGTTGTGAGGAGCAACCGGCATGGTATGGACGTCGGCAAACTGCGCAATAGCTTGGGCGACGGCTAAACCCCCAACTTTCTGAAGGTCCGGAGTAACAACGCTTAACGCGTGTTGCGCGATGATTTCCTGAAAGCCTTCGAAGAGGAAAAGATTCTCTCCGGTTGCGATCGGCATTCGCACCTTTGAACTTACTTCCTTCAGTGCCGCAGTATTGTTGGGCGGAACCGGATCCTCCAGCCACAGCAGCCGGAATGGCTCGAGTTCGCCCGCAACTTTCACGATGTCACTGGCGTTGTAGCGCCAATGGCAATCGACCGCGATGTCGGTGTCCTTCCCCACCGCGTCGTAAACTGCGCCGATCAAACTCACCATGTGATCGATGGCGCGATTGCTCAGCACTCGATTGTGAGGATCGGGGCCTTGTGTGCCGGGCACGTCCAGATCAAACTTCAGAGCTGTAAATCCTTCCGCTCGCTTCTTGAGAGCCTGGCGACGATAGTCGTCGGGCGAGGAAGGATGCTCTTCGCCAGCCTCGCCAAAGTAATCTCTTACCGCGTGTGCGGAGGCTTTCGATTCCCACGACGCTGGGCGGGAACGCAGCACCTCATCCAGACTCTCGAGCGCTTCGCCCCCGTGGCAGTCCGCATAGACGCAGACTCGATCCCGAAACTTGCCACCCAGCAGGCGGTAAATGGGCACGTCGAGCCACTGGCCAAGCACATCCCAAAGCGCAGCTTCAATGCCGCTGATCGCGTTGTAGATAATTCCGGCAACCGAACCGGCGCCCGAGGTTGCAAGCTGCAGTTTGCGAAACAAACGATGTATGTCGCGCGCGTCTTCCCCAATCAGCAAAGGTTCGAGCGAGCGCAGGATGGATGTCAGCCCGGGAGCGAAAAAGCATTCGCCGAGACCTCGAATTCCTTCATCCGTTTCAATGCGAACGAATGTCCAATCGAAATTACCCTCAACCACCGCGGTCTTTAACCTTAGGATCTTCACTCTCGATTTCTTTCGCGGCGATTATACGCTGCACCGGTTGCGCTGTGCCGTGTGCTAGCGCATGACACTTGCCCCGAACAGCAGAAATCAAACCACCCGCATTCGAAACAGCTAGAATGCTGGGCATGATCCCGATCATCCTGAAAGCGGCCGAAAGCTGCAGATGGGACTGTGTCAGTCTCGGCGAGGTTATGCTCCGGCTCGATCCCGGTGAGGAACGCATCCATACGGCTCGAAACTTCCGCGCCTGGGAGGGTGGCGGAGAATACAACGTTGCCCGCGGATTGAGGCGGTGCTTCGGTATGCGAACGGCCGTCATAACAGCATTTGCGAAAAATGCGATAGGACAACTGCTCGAAGACCTGATTTTGCAGGGAGGAGTGGACACATCGCTCGTTCGCTGGGTACCCTACGACGGCATTGGCAGAACGGTCCGCAATGGGTTGAACTTTACCGAGAGAGGCTTCGGCGTGCGCGCCGCTGTCGGCTGTTCGGACCGTGGCAATACGGCGATCGCGAACAGTCAGCCCGGCGACTTCGATTGGCAACACATCTTCGCGGCAAACGGTTCTCGCTGGCTGCATACCGGCGGAATTTTCGCCGCGCTCTCTCCCTCGTCGGCATCCGTCGCAAGGGCCGCCATTCACGCGGCTCGGGCTTCGGACACGCTGGTTTCCTACGACCTCAACTATCGGGAATCTCTATGGAAAGGGATTGGCGGCAAGGTCAAGGCGCAGGATGTGAATCGTGAATTGGTATCAACCGTAGACGTCCTCTTTGGCAATGAGGAGGATTTTTCTGCGGCTCTGGGGGTTGCGATCGAAGGCGTGAGCGACGACTTCACTCATCTGCCAGTCTCGAGCTATGAATCACTCCTGCACCGTGTTGCCGAGCTTTATCCTAACCTCAAGCTGATTGCGTCCACGCTGCGCACAGCGCACACCGCAACTAATAATGACTGGGGCGCGGTCGCGCTGTATGAAGGAAAAGCCATTCAAGTCCCACAGCGGTCGATGGAAATAATGGACCGGGTCGGCGGCGGAGATTCATTCGCCTCGGGCTTAATCTATGGCCTTCTTGCGGACAAAGGAGCCGAATGGGCGGTTCAGTGCGGGGTTGCGCACGGTGCGCTGGCCATGACGACTCCGGGAGACACAAGCATGGCGACGCTTTCCGAAGTCCAGTCCGTGATGCGCGGGGGCTCGGCACGCATCGCGCGTTAGGGGATGCCGCCATGAAGACGAAGGATAACATCAAGCCATGAAGGAAAACTGGCGATGGTTCGGGCCGGATGATCCGGTTCCTCTCGATCACATCAAGCAAGCTGGGGCCACTGGAATTGTCTCCGCCTTGCACCATTTCTACCGAGGCGAAGCGTGGCCATTGGACGATGTATTAAAGCGTCGAGATGAGATTCTCGCCGCGGGCTTCACCTGGTCGGTGGTGGAAAGTATTCCGATCCACAATTCGATCAAGCTTCGATCCGGACCTTATAGACATTTCATAAGCGCGTGGAAGGACACTCTAGCCGCGGTCGCGAACGCCGGCGTGCAAGTTATCTGCTACAACTTCATGCCGGTAGTCGATTGGACAAGAACAGATTTGCGATGGCGCCTTCCAACTACCGGCTACGCTCTGCGTTTTGATGCGGTGGATTTCGCGGCATACGACTTGTTCATTCTCGAGCGTAAAGGCGCTGAGGCCGATTATCCCGAACACCGTGCCCGGGCTGCACACCTCCGCTTCAATTCCATGTCAGAGGGCCGCCGACAAGATCTGGAACACACCATCATTGCCGGTCTCCCCGGAGCCGAGGCATCGTACAATCGCGAGACGATTCGCAGCCTGATCGCTGAATACGAGGGGACGACTACAGACGATCTGTGCGGCAATCTTATTACATTCCTGCGGGAAGTTATCCCAGTGGCCCAGGAGAAGGGTGTTCGCCTCGCCATACATCCGGATGATCCGCCGTGGTCATTGTTTGGCCTACCGCGCGTCGTCTCAACGCGCGAGGACGTGCGGGCGATTCTCACTTCCTGCGATACACTCGCCAACGGGTTGACGTTTTGTGTCGGTTCATTTGGAGCAAGAGCCGATAACGACCTGCTGGCCATGGCTCGCGAGTTTGGTGCCCGCATTCATTTTGTGCACCTTCGCCAGGTGACGAGAGAATCAGACGGTTCTTTTCATGAAGCCGAGCACCTAGCCGGTAGTTCCGATATGGTGGGTATGATCCGTGCTCTGCTGGAAGAAGAGGCGCACCGGCGGCGCGCGGGCCGGCCAGACCACGAAATACCCATGCGCCCTGACCATGGACACCTACTGGCCGATGACATCGGCAAGAAAGTAAATCCCGGCTACTCGTTGGTGGGCAGATTGAAAGGTCTCGCCGAGTTGCGCGGCGTGATGCAGGGGTTGAAATTTGCAATCCCAGAATTGTCCGACTGACGCGCCGATTGCGTCCATGGTCCTTATTGAACAACAAGCGTCACAATGTACAGAGCTGAGGATCCAAATCCCATGAATGACTTTGCAGGACGGGTAGCTGTGATCACGGGTACTACAGGAATTGGCTGTGCGATTGCGATGCGCTTTGCCGCGGGAGGTGCTCAAGTCGTCGCAGGCGGCATTGAAACCGCTGGCAACGAGGAGTTGGCTCGCGATGCGGCAAAACTTCGCTTGACCCTGCTGGTCGAAAAATGCGATGTGACCGATTTCGACCAGGTGCGGTCGGTTGTTACGAAGACCGTCAACCAGTTCGGTGGGCTGGACATCATCGTCAACGCAGCTGCAATTCATCCCTTCGGCACGGTCCTGCAAACGGATCTTGCGACCTGGAATCGCTGCATGATGGTGAACGTTGGCAGCATCTATCTGATGGCGCATCTCGGCATCCCGGAGATGAAAAAGCGCGGAGGCGGATCCATCATTAATCTGGCATCCGTTCAGGGATATGCCTGCCAGCGGGGAGTCGCCGCGTATGCCGCATCCAAGGGGGCAATTCACAGCTTGACGCGCGCCTTGGCACTCGACCATGCCGCCGACAACATCCGCGTCAATTCGATCAGCCCGGGCTCGATCCGCACGCCCATGTTGGCGCGTTCGGCGGCAAACTTCTCGCCGGATGTGCCGGTTGAAGAAGCATTCGCGCGTTTTGGCGCGGCGCATCCGCTGGGGCGTATCGGCACACCTGAAGAAGTCGCAGAATTAGCGGCGTTTCTAGCATCGGATAAAGCAGGATTCTGCACTGGTGGCGATTACCTCGTGGATGGCGGACTACTCGCTGGCATTGGTGTCCAGTGATCATTGGGGCACCCTCGCCGCGATCTATGTTGAGCCCTTCCATCGTGCCTCGCAGGCGATGGCGAATCGCTTTTCTGCTCGCCTTTGGGGTGCTGGTCAACTTCTTCGACCGGATCAACCTATCGGTCTCACGTGATGCGCTTCATGATTCGTTCGGATTATCGTTGGTTGCATTTGGATATCTCTCCAGCGCCTTCAGTTGGACTTATGCCGTAATGCAGATGCCTTGTGGAGTGTTGCTGGACCGGTGGGGAGTGCGCCGCGTGGGAAGAATCAGCGCGCTCCTGTGGAGCATATCCTCTTTCGCCGCCGCCATAGCCCCCGGCATCAACTGGTTCTTCGGAGCACGCTTTCTTCTGGGTGTGAGCGAATCTCCCACGTTTCCCGCGAATGCTAAAGCCTTGGGATACTGGTTCACGCGAGAAGAAAGAGGCTTGGCGACGGCGATCACGGACGCGGCGGCGAAGTTCTCCACCGCAATCGGAGTTCCGCTGATCGGCCTGCTGCTCATATATTTTGGCTGGCGCTGGAGTTTTGCCGCCACCGGCTTCATCAGCTTTCTTTATTTTGTGCTGTTTTACTTCATCTATCGCAATCCCAGTGAAGACCGGGAACTTACGCCGCAGGAGCACGATTTCATTCTGCAAGGCGGAGCACAACTGGAAGACGAGGCAAGAGTACGAAGCGGCAGCTCGCTGGGTTACCTCTTGAAGCAGCGAAAGGTTTACGGGCTCGCGCTGGGATGGGGTGCCTATAACTACACTTTCTTCCTCTTGCTGACGTGGCTGCCCAGCTATCTTTCCGTTTCGCTCCATGTGGACTTGTTCCACTCAGTCTTCTACACGAGCCTTCCTTGGTTGTTCGCCACGGCTACGGATCTCCTGGTTGGCGGATGGCTGGTGGATGCTGTGATCCAGCGTGGTCACGATGCGAATCGCGTCCGCCAAACCGTTCTAGTGGCGGGAATGGCTTTCGGTCTCGCGATCTTCGGCGCGGCGAGGGCCCACAGCGCAACAGCTGCGCTAGTCTGGATCAGCCTTGCCTTGGGAGGATTGGCTGCGGCCGCACCCGTGGCGTGGACCATTCCATCTCTCATTTCTCCGCGGGAAAGTGTCGGCACACTGGCAGGAGCGGTCAATCTTTGTGGCCAGATCGCGGCGATCTCCGCGCCAATCGTTACTGGCTACATCGTTTCCGCATCACACTCGTTCGCCGCCGCGTTCGTGACGGCGACTGTAATCCTGCTACTGGGAATTGTCGGCTACATCTTTTTACTCGGACGCATCGAACCGATCCCAGAACCGTGATTTAAGTCAGTAGCTACGACTTGTCATGTGCAAGCGAGCACGTTTGCGCTTCTTCACGGCTTTCCTGCTGTCACAGGCAGAACGTCGTAGAGCGGCTGCACTGGCCTCACGTCTGGACTCTCATCTGCGACCGAGATAGCGAGGATGCGGATCCTTTCGTTATCCGGAACCTTGATGGCCTTTGTGCCAGCCGGCAAGTCGATTGGATATGCGAAAAGATAAGAATAACGGTAGGGCACATTCTCGCCCGCGGCGTTGTGATGATGCGAGCAGTACCACGCCAGATCGGCACGCTTGATGTAGCCCGGCTCAATACCAGTCATCTCGCCGTAATCGTCATGGGAAGTGTCTTTCGAACTCCACTGCCGGTCGTCCCACTGACCAATGAATCCGCCCCAATCCTCAACATTGAGCTCAGCTTCAGAGTTGCCTAGGTTGAACGTCACCTTCCGATCGCCATCCGCAGAGGCCGCCAGTACGTACAAGCGGTTATAGTGACCGACTGGCAGATCAATCGTCTGCCCCTTCGCCACAAGCGCGTTGGGCGCACCACTCTTCGCCGGAGCAAGCTGGAATTGCACGTCGTTGAACGTAATCTGTGCAGGAAGCATCTCCGCCGGCAAAGCGCTGCCCTTGCCGTCAAATCCAGCTTCCGACTTGGTGCCGTCATTGCTGGCAGTTGCCAAGTCATACTTCAGTGACACCGGAACCGAACTCACAGCCGCGACCTTGGCCCGAGGCGCAGCCAGCCGAACAGCGAACGTGCGCGGCTGATACGCGGAGAACGAGGTGACCAGAACGCCGCCCTTCACCGCCGCCGCTCCCACCGCTTGCTCCTGCCCATTCACTTCGCGTGCAGCGATGATCGGCGTGTTGAATGTCACGCGTACGTCCGGCTGGGTTTTGTCATCGAGTTCAACCATGCGCACGATAATCTCATCGCTCAGTTCCGCTTTCTTCAGCGCCAACACCCGTATCCGCGGATTGCTGACCATGAGCAGTGAAAACTCCCGCCCCAATGGTCCTGCACGCTTTGGAGCTTCGAACGCGATGAGCGGATCGTTCAAGCGTTGCGCTTGCCAATCGGTCTCAGCGTGGCGCCAGTCGCCAGCGTGTCCGGCGATGCCATAGACGAAGTCATGATGTCCGATATCCTGCGTCCCCTGGTCCGCATAACCTCCGCGCGTTCCAGGCGTGCGGATCATCGTCAATCGAATCGTGTGGTCGTTCGGCTTATCCGATCCATTCTTGCAATCGGTCAGGATGGTTGCGCCGAACTCGCCGCTCGCATCGGTCAAATCAATCCACTGATGCGACGGCACTTCGAACTTCCCCGGCTCGGCGGTGGGCCGCTCGATCGTCCCAATGTCCCAGTTATAAGTGGCCATCTCATTGGAAGCCGTCAGCGGAAAGGTCGCTTTCAGATTCGACTCTTTCGTGTTCCAGTCGATCGCGTTCTCGAACTCGACGCGCTTCCCCGCATCCCCAGCCGACAGGCTAATCGTTTGGACGAACCTGGAGCCTGCGGCCTCGCGCGCAACTTCCACTGCCACCCGCGCCGGACCATTCTCCACCACGCGAATTTTTGCCGGACCGCCGACGTATGCTTTCGGGGCAGCCTGTTCCTGATCCCAGTCCATATTCCAGGCAGGCCAGTGCTCGGGATTGTCATAGGAAATGGCCAGACGCGCCGAAGCGGCCAGTAATTCTCTGCCAATCGACTTGTCGAAAATACTTGCCACGTCGCCATCCGAGTTCAGTTTCACCCGGTAGTACTCGTTCTCGAGCGAACTCTCCGAGACTTGCAGCGTTCCTGCGCGAGCGGTGGCAGCCTCTGGCTGCACATCGAAAACCGCATATCCGACGGACGGCGCCTTGGCTGCGAAGATTACTTTCCCGTTCGAAATCTGCGCGGGAACCTCTTTCCCGTCCGGACCCATCACATGCACTGCCTTCGGCATGCCGCCGGGAAAATCCACCGTTGCCTCGACCAAGTCTTCCCGCGCGATGTTCAACGGGTTGAAGACAACGATCGGCACGCCTTTCGTCTCGGTGTCCAGCGCCGCGGAAACGCCTTCGGTGGCGTTGGTGAGAACACCGGCGAATTGATTCATCGCGATCACATCATCGTTCCAGGCAAATTCGTAAGCCTTCGGAGTGGCAGTTCCGGCGGCGATGTCGTGAAACTGGCCGCCCATCACCAGCGTCCACGCATCATTCAAACGCTGCATCGGATACGGCCGCGCACCCAGCCATTCCGCGGCAATCGAAGCCTTCTCCGCGGCATCGGCCAGCAATTCTTCTTTTCGAAGCCAGCGCTTTTGATAAGCCTGCGACGTCAACGACCCGGCGGAATGGTTCGTTAGCTCCATTTCACCGGTGTAGCGTGGAAGTCCGGCGGCTTCGGCTGGGGTGATATCGCGGAACATCTGCTCGGCATTCGCGGAGATCACGTGCACTGGGCCGTCGCCGACGTTCATCGGTGTACCCTCGGCATGCGAGAGACGAGAAAAGAGCGGATCTTCGTCAAGGGGAAAGCTTGCCGTGCCTTTCGTCACAATGGCTTCGAGCCGTTTCACGGATTCCTCATCCGGAGTACCGCCAATGTCCCCCGTGCCGTAATAGTGATAATCGGTGAGTACGCCACTGATCTTGCCGTTTAGTTCGACGCGCGCCGCCCAGTCCCCCTGATGGCGGTTTACTTCTCGATCGAGCTCGACCATGGCGAACGCTCTCTGCTGAGTTCGCAAGTCGAGAAATTCTTCGATCTTCTTTTGATCCAACATTCCACCGTTCTGCTCGGCCTGCTCAACTTCTTTCTGCAGCGGCTGCAGCCTCTTATTAAGGTCCTCCAGTACGAGATTTGGCGCTAGCGGGGACAACGGCTTGCTGAGATCGCTGTAAATTCCGCCGCTGTAATCGCCCGGATTCAGTCCAGCCAGCACGCTCTCGCCATCTGGCCCTACCCACACGCCCACATTGAAGGGCGTGCCTTGCGGCGTTTTCTCCAGCGATTCTGGGCCTCCGCCAGGAGCAGAGGATCCCCACACCAACTTCTGCGTCGAGAATGCTTTCACGCCGGAGTGCGCGAGAATAGTCGGCAGCGAAGCTGGAAATCCGAAACAGTCAGGCAGCATGTATTCCGCGCTGGCTCTGCCGAGTTCTCGGCGAAACCAATTATTCCCGTACAGCACCTGCCGGATGATGGTTTCAGCGCTGGGTGTGTTTACATCGCCCTCTTCCATGGATGAACCCGCCGGAAACCATCTCCCCTCGTCCACATACTTCTTCACTCTCGCAAAATCGGCGGGGAAATATTCCTTCATGAGACGGTAACGGTTGGCCCCGCTGAAATTGAAGATATAGTGCGGATATTTGTCGAAGAGCTTGAAATTATCCTCCATGGTTTTGCGAATATATTCGTCGATGACCTGCGGATACTCCCATCGCCATTCTGTATCCAGGTGAGCATAGCCAACCACATAAAGCGTGGGTTGCTTCGTCAAATCGGGCTTATTGTTCGTTTGTGCATTTCCCGTGCTGAAAAATAAGAAGAGGAGGCAGGCCAGTTGGATCGTCATTAAGATCGCACGGAAGCGTCGCATCGTAACTCTCCAGAGATCTAACGTGCAGGCAAGCGGTTTTACAATATCAGGTTTTGCAAAGTGCGAAAGCAGGACTCGATGATGGCGCCTTGTATGGTGTAGGTTAGAGGTATGCCGCCGAAGCCTCAGGGCCGCCCACCCCGCTGGTACGCGATTCCGGTGCGCGTCTTGCTTGTGACATTCATCGGCACTCTGATCTCATTCGCCGTCAGCCTGTTTCTGGGAATCGTCGGGACCGTGGTCGTGTCAGGTGTGCGCGGTGTCCGCGCTGACATGACTGTAGCCTATCGCCACATAGCTCTGCCCTTTGCGGTGGTCGCCGGAAGCATCATCTTTGTTCTGGCGCTCGCCATGGAAATCCGCCACTACCGCCAAACCAAGACGCTGGCGGCCATCGAGAGGGTTAGCTGAATATGCCTGCGGACTCGCCGCGCATTGCCATCCCCATGCCTCATTCCGGCAATCGCGAATATGCAGAACGCGCGATCCCACAATACGAACGCGCCGTTACGCTCGCCGGCGGCGAACCGGTGCGCATTCCGCTCGATCGCACGCCCGCCGAAGTGATGAAAATGGTTGAGCGCTGCGACGGAGTGCTCTTGCCCGGCAGCAACGCCGACGTCGACCCCGCCAAGTTTGGCGCACCCCGCTCTCCGCGCACTGCGGCCGCCGACCCTCGCCGTGACGCCGTCGACGAACTTCTGCTGCAGGACGCCTACAACATGCGCAAGCCCGTCCTCGGCATCTGCTACGGCCTGCAGAGCCTGAACGTTTACCGCACCGGATCGCTCATCCAGCACATTCCAGATTTTCTGCCGAGAGAATTGCGCACGCGTGTGAATCACGAGGCAGGAAAGAAAGTCGCAATAGCGCACAAAGTTGAAGTTGCCCCGGATTCGAAACTCGCACGGATCCTCGCGCCAGGTGCAAGGACACTCGTGCTTCCGGTGAACTCATCGCATCACCAGTCGGCCGGCACAATCGGCGACGGCCTGCGCATCGCAGCCCGCTGCATCGACGATGGCATCATCGAAGCGTTGGAAGGTACTGCTCCCGATCACTTCGTGCTCGCGGTACAGTGGCATCCCGAGCGCTCCGTGGATGAAGACGAACCTTCCCGTGCCATTTTTCACGGGCTCGTGAAAGCAGCGGAAGCGCGGCGCAATCAACTTAAGAGTGAGATTGACAGGGTGAAGTGAAAACTATTTCGTCTTCTTGCGCGCCTTTTTCGGATTTCCCCGTGCCTCCAGCAACACCACCACGTGGGTGAGTGCGGTATTCTCCAGATTGAGCCCTTCCGGAGTCTTCGCCTTCAGCCCGACACAATCGGCAGGAATTCCCAACAGCTGCGCCACCCGCATTCGAATCGCTGTTGCATGCGGTCCAATCTTTGGCGCAGCCAGAATCAGACTGGCGTCGATATTCGCCACGCCATATCCCGCATGGCGGACACGCTTCAACGCCTCGCGCAGAAAGACGACCGAATCAGCGCCCTTCCACTTCGCGTCAGACGGCGGGAATAGGTCTCCGATATCAGGCGCAGCTACCGCCCCGAGCAACGCGTCAGTGATGGCGTGCAGCAGCACGTCGCCGTCGGAATGCCCGCCTAAGCCCTTGTCGTGCGCCAGAGTGATACCACCAAGCTTCAGTGGGGTTCCAGAACGGAATTCGTGCGAATCAAACCCATAGCCGATGCGAGTAGCAGGCTTGGTGGCTCGTTGGTCCTTGGCTGATGGCATCCGACTCAATGAGTAGCCTTCAGATAAAATTCCGCCAGTTCCATATCCGCCGGAGCCGTGATCTTGATATTCCGCGGCGACCCCATCACGACGGCCACGTCGTGCCCCGATCTTTCCACCAGCGAAGCTTCGTCGGTGCCCATAAATCCGTCCGCCGAAGCCTCATCAAACGCCTTCTTAATCACGCTGTAGCGAAAACCTTGCGGCGTCTGCGCCATGACGATACCAGCGCGAGGAATGGTCGCTTTGATCAATGCTCCCTCCGCCGTGCGCTCGACTTGCTTCACCGTATCGATCGCGGGCAGCCCGGCAACCGCAGCGCCATATTTCTCCGCCGCTTCAATCACTTCCTGAATGATTTCGCGGGTCACAAACGGGCGCACCGCATCGTGCACCAAAACGACATCGTCGGCTGCCGCCTCAACTGCGTTGAGCGCACTCTCCACCGACTGCTGCCGGTGCTCCCCGCCAACAACAAACTCGATTTTCTTGTTCAGAAGGTCCTTCGCTTCGTTCTCTAGGCGCGCCCGAAATCCAGAAATTTCGTTTTCTCGCAACGCGATCCATATCTCACTTACCGCATCGACGGCGGCAAACTTGCGCAGCGTGTGGATGAGAATTGGTGTTCCGCCCAACTCGGTGAACTGCTTCGAGGGTGGCGCCTTCTTTTGCTTGCCTTTGGCACCGACGGACATCGGAGCCATGCGGGTTCCCAGACCCGCCGCCGGAATTATGACAACCACCTTCATCGCGGCCTGTAAGTATACGAGTGGGAAGCCGGAGAGTTCAAATCGGCAGGGCCTCGAGTTGCCAGCGAGTAGCTGCGACAGACACTCACCAATTTGTCAGCCCGCTCTCGTCAGACATAAGATCGATACTAGTAATCAGTTGCTGGTTGTCCGCCAGCGGCTGTCCGGAAGGATAGGCAATCTTTATGCCTGATCTTGCAACTCACTATCTCGACGAAGCGCGGCGTCAAATGCGCGGCCAAAAGCGCCTGGCCGAGGGCGCGATCGCCCAACTCAAAGACGAAGAACTATTTCTTACCCTCGACCCCGAATCGAATTCCGTCGCTATCCTCATCAAGCACATGGCGGGCAGCATGCGCTCCCGTTTTAGAGATTTCCTCGCCACCGATGGCGAAAAGCCCGACCGTTTTCGCGATCAGGAATTTGAACTCAATACCGCGACCACCCGGGCCGACGTGTTGCGCTGGTGGGACAATGGATGGGCGCAGGTGTTTAGCACGCTCGATGCGCTCAAGCCCGAAGACGTGATGCGCACGGTGACGATTCGCGGCGAACCGCATACCGTTCTCCAGGCCATCAACCGGCAGATCGCACACTACGGCGGCCATACCGGGCAGATCATATTTCTAGCCAAGCATCTGCGCTCAAGCGATTGGAAGACGCTAAGCATCCCGCGCGGCAAGTCGGAAGAGTATAAGATGGCGCCTCCCAAAACCTACAAGCCCATGAGTTACACAAAGGATGGGCCGCGCAACCAAAGCCTCAAAGAAAGCGTCTCACGCTTGGTGCTACAATCTTCCGTTTGCTTCAAAGGCTCTACAAGCTGAAACTAACGACGGAAGTCCTTTCCAATAGCGGTGAGGTCATAATCTCATGTCATCCACAATGCTGGCGGTCGTCAAGCCGGAGGCCGCGCCCGGCGCGGAAATTCGCGAAGTAAACATTCCAGCCTTCGGACGGACCGAAGTGCTGGTCAAAGTGAAGATGGCCTCCATCTGCGGCACTGACCTGCACATCTACAACTGGGATCGCTGGGCGCAGAACCGCATTCATCCGCCTCTGATACCGGGACACGAATTCTGCGGCGAAGTGGCCGCTTTCGGCGATGAAGTGACCAGCGTGAAGGAAGGCGACTTTGTTTCCGCCGAGATGCACGTGGCTTGTGGTAAATGCCTGCAGTGCCGCACCGGCGAGGCCCACATCTGCCAGAACGTAAAGATCATCGGCGTGGATGCGAACGGCGCTTTTGCCGAGTATGTAGTCATTCCCGAATCGAATATCTGGAAGCTCGACCCAGCCATTCCGCAGGAGTATGCGTCGATTCTCGACCCGCTGGGCAACGCGGTTCACACGGTGCTAGCGGGCGAAATCGCCGCTAAGACGGTAGCCATTACGGGCTGCGGGCCCATCGGACTTTTTGCGATTGCAGTAGCGCGCGCCGTGGGAGCGACCGGCGTGTTTGCCTTCGAAGTGAACGAGCACCGGCGCAAAATTGCGCTCGCGATGAAGGCCGACTATGTGCTCGATCCATCGAAAGAAAATGCGAAAGCGGTCGTGATGGAGAAGACAGGCGGGCTTGGCGTGGACGTGGTGCTCGAGATGGCAGGCCATCCTGATTCGATTCGAACCGCTTTCGACATCGTACGGCGCGGCGGTAGAATCTCCCTTCTCGGGCTGACCTCAAAGCCCATCTCGCTGAACTTTTCCGAAGACATTATTTTTAAAGGCATCACGGTGCAGGGCATTAACGGACGCCGCATGTACCAAACCTGGTACCAGATGACGGCTTTGCTTAAGGCCGGCAAACTCGATCTGCATCCTGTGATCACTGACCGCATCCCGATGAAGGATTTTTCCAAAGCCATGGAGCGGTTGAAGACGGGCGAGGCCAGCAAGATACTCGTATATCCGAACCGCGTACGATGATTGCGCGAAACAAGAATTGCAGTCGGAGATGAACTCATGAGCCTTGATGCATTCGTGCGCTGTACTTGCATCCGGGAGGGAAAGGCCAAGCCGCACCCGCTCCCTGATCGCCTCACTTTCGATGAGTCGGGCGAGCCGACGCTGACTGGCGATCCTTCCGAAGAGGAATGGGAGGCTCACGACCAGTGGGTGGGTGAGTCGTGTGAGCACGAGGGATATCTTCTCTCAATGTTCCTCGGCAACATCACCCGCGTTGGCAACTTGCGCAGTTTTCTGCGCGGCTTGCAGGGCAGCCCCGGACCGCGATTTCCCATTCTGCTGGAACAAGTTCTCTACGACGGTACGCACACCGGCGATTGGATCTCCAGCAAGGACGCGGCGAAGCTTTTGAAAGAAGTGAATACCGTACTCCACTCCAGCGACATTCTGGCGGATTCCGAGAAAGAGTTCTTCACCAACATGAAGCTTCTGTGTGAGGCCAGCATTGCCACCGGCAACCCGATCATGTTTTAGATTACTCTGACGTCAAGGGGCTCGTTCATCCGCAGCCACGAGGTTCTCATGACTACTGCAACCCGCACGAACCCGCTCTCCTATCTCACCGACCAGCTCAACGAACTCAAAGCCAAAGGCACGCACTTCAAGCTGCGCGTGCTGGAGGACGAGCAGGCGCCGGTCTGCACGTTTGACGGCAAGAAAGTCATCAATCTGGCGTCGAACAATTATCTGGGGCTGACCACGCACCCAAAGCTGCGTGAGGCGGCGCTGGAAGCCACGCGCAAATACGGCGTCGGATCGGGCGCGGTGCGCACTATTGCCGGGACGATGAAGATCCACATGGAACTGGAAGAAAAGATCGCGCTCTTCAAGAATGTGGAGGCGTGCGTGGTCTTCCAGTCAGGCTTCGCGGCGAACGCAGGCACGGTGTCGGCGGTCCTGGGCAAGGACGATTTCATCATCTCCGACGCGCTGAACCACGCCTCGATCATCGATGGCGCGCGGCTCTCGAAAGCGAACATCCTGGTCTTCCGCCACAAAGACGTCGCCCACGCGGAAGAGCAACTGGCCAGCGTGAAGGACAAGCCGGGCAAGAAGCTGCTAATCTCCGACGGCGTGTTCTCGATGGATGGCGATATCGGGCCGCTGCCCGGGCTGTGCGATGTGGCCGAAAAATACGGTGCCATTATGATGGTCGACGACGCGCACGCCTCCGGCGTCCTTGGCCGCAACGGCCGCGGCACGGTCGATCACTTCAACGTTCACGGACGCGTAGATATTCAGGTTGGAACGTTGTCGAAAGCCATCGGCGCGCTCGGGGGATACGTCTGCGGGACGCGCGATCTGATTGATTTTCTCTATCACCGGGCGCGCCCGTTCCTGTTTTCGACCTCGCATCCGCCGTCGGTGGCAGCAACGTGCATCGCCGCTTTCGATGTTCTGGAAAACGAACCCGAGCGTATGGAAAAACTCTGGGAGAACACGCGCTTCTGGAAAAAGGAACTCGGCCTGCTCGGTTTCGACATCGGCGGACGCGCCACTCCAGCCAGTGAGACTCCGATCACGCCCATCATCATCGGCGACGGCAAACTCACCATGGACTTCTCCCGCGAGCTGTTCAAGGAAGGCGTGCTTGGCACCGGCATCGCCTTTCCCACAGTCCCGGAAGGCAAAGCCCGCATCCGCACCATCATGACGGCAACGCACACCAAGGAAGAGTTGGAGCAGGCGTTGGAAGTGCTGGGGCGAGTGGGGAAGAAGATGCGAATCCTGAGCTGATTAATCTGCCCGGTACACAATCTTTCCGCTCAGAATTGTTGCCACGACCTTCCCGGTAAACTGCCAGCCATCAAACGGCGTGTTGTGCGACAACGACCGCGACTTGCCAGCTTCGAACGTCCAGCGCTTCTTGGGATCGAAGATGGTGACGTCGGCGAAGTTGCCGCGGGCCAGCGATCCGCGACTGCGGAGGTCGAAGACACGCGCGGGGCCGGCGGTGAAGAGTTCGACAATTCGTGTCAGAGGAATCTTGTGCTCGCGGTGCAGCTTTGTGATGGCCAGGGCTAATGCGGTTTCCAGTCCAGTGATGCCAAATGCAGCCCGCTCGAACTCGACCTGCTTTTCGTGCGTGGCGTGAGGGGCGTGGTCGGTAGCGATGGCATCCACAGTGCCGTCAGCTAGCGCAACCAGGATGGCTTCGCGGTCGGCCGCCGAGCGCAGGGGCGGGTTCATCTTGAAATTCGTGTTGTACTCGCCCACGTCTTGGTCGAGCAAAGTGAAATGATGCGGCGTCACTTCGCAGCTGACGCGGGCCTTGCCGCGCTTGCCTCGTCGCACAGCTTTCAGCGCGTCGGAAGTGGAAAGATGTGCGACGTGCAGGCGCGATTCGCGAATCTGCTGAGCGAGAGTAACGTCGCGATCCACGATGCTCGCTTCAGCAGCCGCCGACATTCCACGCAGCCCGAGACGAAAGCTGGTGGGGCCTTCGTGCATCGAAGCGTTTTCGGTGAGGCGCGTATCCTCGGCATGCTGCACCACCGGCAGGTTGAGTTCAGCGCCAAGTCGCAGCGCAGCGCGCATGATTTCGTCGTCGAGGATAGGCCTGCCGTCGTCGGTAACGGCAACTGCGCCGGCCCGCTGCAGTGCGGCAAAGTCGGTGAGCGCCGCTCCGCGCGAGTTGAGAGTCGCCGCGCCGATGGGAAAGACGTTAACCACGGCTGCGCGCTCGGGATGCCGCAACCAGGCGACCCATTCGGCGTTGTCTACGACGGGCGCGGTATTCGGCATGATGCAAACCGAGGTGAAACCTCCGGCGGCAGCGGCCGCGGTGCCGGTGGCAATCGTTTCTTTGTAACCTTGTCCCGGTTCGCGTAGGTGAACGTGCAGGTCGCTAAATCCCGGGGCGACGATCAGGCCACGCGCATCGAATTTCCCGTCGGCCCCGCCGCGAATGTTATTGGGCAGAGCGATCTCAGCAACCCGACCGTCGCGCAGCAAAACGTCCATGGGCGCGTTGATTTTCGCCGCCGGATCGATCAGGTGGCCACCCTTGATGAGCAGCGATCCGGTTTTGGATTTATCGTTTCCCATGCGTCAATCCGTGCTGATCCGTGAAAATTCGGGTCTCATTTCGCCTTGCCCAAGGCTCGCGCCAAAATCGCCATCCGCGTGGGGACTCCATTGTGAACTTCGTCGATGATCATCGATTGCGGACCGTCCGCCACTTCCGCGGTCAGCTCAAGTCCGCGAATGATCGGCCCGGGATGCATAACAATTGCATCCCGTCTAGCCAGTTTCACCCGTGCCGACGTCATCTGGTAACGAGCAATGTAGTCTTGCAGCCGAATCTTCTGGCCGGCAAGACGCTCCTTTTGCAGGCGCAACAGCATGATCACGTCCGCGCCGCGCAGCGCTTCTTCAATGTGACGCGTGACGCGCAACCCGGGAGAAAGCGTGGCGGCCACGTCAGGCACGAACTCCGGCGGACCACACAGCGTAATCTTCGCGCCGAACCGGGTTAACAGATGGCAGTTAGAACGGGTGACGCGGCTGTGGTAGATATCGCCGATAATCGCGATCTGCAAACCCTTCAACGACTTCTTGTGTTTCAGAATCGTGAAGGCGTCGAGCAGCGCCTGAGAAGGATGCTCATGCATGCCGTCGCCGGCGTTGATGACGGGAATGTCGAGGTGCTGCGCCATCAGGTGAGGCGCGCCCGCGGCGGGATGGCGGATGACGATGGCGTCGGCACCGACCGCCCGCAGGGTGTAGCCGGTGTCGAGTAAAGATTCGCCTTTCTCGATGCTCGATCCCGAAGATTGGATTAGCGTGGTGATCGCGCCCAGCGACTTGGCGGCTATCTCGAACGAAGATCGAGTGCGCGTGGAAGCTTCGTAAAACAGCAGCACGATGCGCTTGTTGCGCAACAGCGGCCGCGCCTTAAGAGGATTCATCCGGCGGGCCAGCTTCAGCAAGCCCAGGATTTCTTTATCCTCAAGGTGCTCGATGCCGAGCAGTGAACCGCGTGCCGGTTTGTTCATGGCGTGAGAAGGCAAACGGTGCATCATACGCGGCAAACGCGCCTCGCGGCAAGGCCTTGCTCAAGCCATGTTTTACGGCCTGTTCCGGCGCCCGAGGAACGATCCGGTCAAGGCTCCCGCGAGGCTGCCGGCAGCAATCGAAACCAGAAGCAAGAACACCATCCCGAAGACCAACACGAGGGCTATCCCGTGGGGCGTTTTCAGAGTCTCGAAGGCAGCCTGCACTTGCGGGTCACTGGAACGGGAAGCGGCCTGCTGAAGCGCGTCGAGCATCTTCTGGCGAATTTGTCCTCCAGTGTGAAACAGCGCCACGGCCACAGTCTCGAAAACAGCCGCGATTCCAAAAAACAAAACTCCGCACACCGCTCCGAGTTGTGCTCCAGACCGCGCATTGACGCCCCAGGCTGCATTTCGGCGGTGGTACAGATTGACCGCCAGAAATCCGGCGCCCAATACGGCCAGAAGAGGGACCATCAGGCCGAGAGTCATGACCAGAGCTGCTATCAGTGCGGCAACAGCACAAGACCGCAGAGCCGTTGGCCAGTCGATCCCGGTGGAAAGTGCGGAAGCGCTCAGAACACCCGGAATTGCAGGCGCGTCTGAGGAGAAAATCGGGAGGTCGTTGGACAAAACACTTCCCGTGGCCGCTGGGACTGCCGCCTCCGGCAGGAGCACGCGAATCTGTGGCGCTCCGCACTGCGAGCAGAAGGGCTTACCGTCTTCGACGCTGTGCCCGCACTTATAGCAGGGGTGGTCCATCGGAGATTAGAGCAGGACTAACTTGAAAGTATCGCACGTTGAGGAGCAGGCGCAAGAAAATGGCCCTGGTTGATGTTGCGGACGGATCGCTTTGTGTCAGATGTCGCCTTGCTTTCCGCGGACATGTACATACACCAAGGCAAAGCCGGAGCCGCCGCTTTTGTTCGGTTCAATGGCGACCACGTGCTGGTTGTTTTCCGTGCCAACTTTCAGTTCGGTGACCGGACCGCGATTGTCACCCTCACATTTGACCGCTTCTGAATGCTCGTCGTCATCGATGTCGGGGCTGCCGCCATGCTCGCGAGTGTGGCACTCGATCACCTTGCCATACTTCTTTAACCTGTCGCGATAAAAGTCGATGATTTTACCGGGTGCGTCGTCGGAATCGTATTTCGCTGCCACCAACTTCATTCCAAAAGCCTCAGTGAAGAGGCTGAGATTCGCCGCACTATTGTTCTCATCGTCGTGCCGCAGACGCGCCCCTGGATAAAGTGGGAGTCCTGTTTTTCGCGCATCCGCGTCGTTGCCCAGATGTAGGTCACCCACGTCACTTCGGATATCCAGATGCTTATTCTGATCGCTGTCAGGTTTCTGAGGTTGGGCGGCGAAGCTGGGGATCGCGATGGCAATACCGAACACTCCTGCGAGGATCGGACGAAACACGATTGATCGAAGCATGGATTCCTCCTTAGGACTTGCCATAGATGTAGCACGCACGCCCTAAATATCTGCATCCTTGCCGTGGGTGCGCACATAGACCAGCGAGAAGCTCGATCCCTTACCTTCCGGCTCCACGGCCACAATGTGCTGATCGTCTTTCCTGCCCACCTTGAGTTCAACGTCCTTGCCGCTCTCGCCTTCACAGGTCAACTCGTTCGAATCATTCGTGGAGCCGTGCGAACCCATTTTCATATCCAGGTGGAGGCTGGAAGTGTGGCACTCGAGAACATTCCCATATTTTTTCAACTGGTCCTTGTAAAAAGATAAAACTTTGGCGGGAGCGTCGTCAGATTCATACTCCATAGCGACGACTTTTATGCCATATCCGAAGCCGGAGATATTCACGTTGGCGCTCTTATCGCTCCTGTCGGAATCCTTTTCTTTCAAGCGAGCACCGGGATAAACCGCCAGTCCGATGTCAGAGACGTCTGCTTGTTTACTGACGTGGACGCCACCGAGTAGCGTTTTAATATCCACTTGCTTATCTTGCCCGTTACCCCCTTTCTGCACGTTCACGCTGCACGCAAGCAAGAGAAGAAGCGCGGCAAAACTGGCTCCAGTCAGAAAAAATGCAGAGAGTTTAATCTTGCGCATGTTGAGTACCTCCACTGGCAACTTGAACTGGCCGCTCGAGACCGGCGCCCCGCGCGGCCACATTGGGGATGCTGACGGGAAGATGCCCGCGAATGGCAATTTCGCCGAACAAGGCTTTGACCGCAGCTATCTCGGAGACGGTCGCGTTGGAAAACGTACACATGTAATTCTCAGCCTTGGGGAAGTCTGCAGCAAGGTATGGGTTTCCCATTGCGACAATCGCCGTTTTGCCTGCGGCCTGATCCAGTAACTGCTGCAGCAGCGCGCCAGTCGCGTCAGCCATGGCAACGGTGTTGCCGATCTTCCCCGCGCTGGGGACAACATATACCCCGGCAACCACGGTCTGTGCCTCGTTCACTGCCATCATTACCTCGTCGCTCATCCCTGCCGCAATGCGCGGGTCCACGTAGATCAGGCGCGCGTCAGGAATGCGGGCTAGAAATTCGCGGCTGAATGCGCGGCCGGAATCCGTCCGCACATCGTCGGAAAAGAGCACTGCGACCACCTGGTTGTGCGTCTCCTCCTGCTTTGTATACGGAAGCCCGGTCTTCGCGGTTCCCTTGGATTTGAGCGGCAGCACCTTGCCATTATCGCGAACCAAAGTGACCGCGTCGTTGGCGACCTGCTGGCCAAAAGCCAGGTTTTCCGGCTTGCCCACCAAGTTTGCGATTGCCTTCACGTCGACGATGCGGGCGTCCTGCAGACCGAGAGACGCCTTTGTCTTCAGAAGCTTAAGCACGGAGTGGTCGAGGCGTTCGCGAGAGATTTCGCCGGACTGAACAGCCTGAATCATTGCATTATACGAAGCGGGGAAATCGGCGGGAATGAGCAACAGATCGTTGCCGGCCTTGAAAGCCTCCACTGCGGCCCGGCCGATGTTGTTGGCGAAAAGGTGAGTCAGGCCGGCCATGTCGAGCGCGTCGGTGACGATGATTCCTTTGAAGCCAAGTTGTTTTTCAAGCAGGTCCGAGACAATAACTGGAGAAATCGTGGCCACGTGGTTGGGGTCGGAATCGAGTGCAGGAACAGTAACGTGCGCAACCATGACGGAGTCGACGCCCGCTGCGATGGCCCTGCGAAAAGGCGGTAGTTCGATGGAATCCAGATGAGCGCGATCAACGTTCACGCTGGCTACGCCGAGATGTGAATCGGTTGCCGTATCCCCGTGACCAGGAAAATGCTTGACCGTGGTCAGCATTCCACCTTCATGCGCGCCCTTGATATAAGCCGCGACCAGGTCGCCCACTTGCTTGGGATCTTCGCCGAATGAGCGCGTGTTGATAATTGGATTCGCTGGGTTCGAGTTGACGTCGCCATCAGGAAAGAAGTTCCAGTGGATGCCGATGGCGCGCGATTCTTCGGCGGTGATGCGGCCAAAAGTCTCTGCGTCCTCTGGTTTGCCATCTCCCCCGAAAGCCATGGCATGCGGAAAGACCGTGGTTCCCATCAAGCGCATGGAGACGCCACGTTCAAAATCGGCGGCAAACAGCAACGGAAGTTTTGAATCGCTCTGCAATCGGTTGAGCAGCTCGGCAGCCTCGTAAGGTTCGCTGCGCAGAAGATACGGACCGTCCACATGCACGGTCATGGCGAACGAGCCGACATGATACTTCTGCATCGCCTCGCGCAGTTGCACGTATTCCGGATTTTCCACGTTGAGGAAACTGGCGCGGCACCAGATCATGAATACTTGACCAACTTTTTCTTCCAGGGTCAACTTGTGCAAGGTCTTCTCGGCCCACTTTTCGCCGTCGCGAGTGAGGTGCATTGGACCGGGGTGCTGATATTTTTCCTTGGGAAACGCGGTAGTTGTGATCACAAGAACAGAGAGTAAGACGGCGAGTTTGCAGCGCATGCTGAAAACGATAGCAGAAACGGCAGGTTTACCGGTGGGAGTCTGCGGGGAGTGAGGTTTCCGTGATGGCCACAGCTTCGTGCTGAATTCGCGCATCATCGCCGAAGCCGCGCAGCCAGTGGACCTCCGGCTCGCGACGAAACCAGGTCATCTGCCGCTTGGCATAATTGCGGTGAGCTTGCTGAGCGGATTGCAGTGCCTGCTCCCGTGTGAGTTCCCCTTGAAGGAATTGCACGGCCTGTTTGTATCCGAGCGAAGAGAGCGGACTCGCGGTACCGCCGTACTGCTCAAGCAAACGCTGCGTTTCTTTGACCAATCCAAGTTCAAACATTTGCTGCGCGCGGCCATTGATTCGTTCATACAGCGCCTGACGATCGGGATCGAGACCTAGGCGCAGAATGCGGAAGCCGCGCAAAGGGTTACGCCCATATTGCTGCCAAAGGTCGGTCATCTTCTGGCGCGACGTCAGGCAGACTTCTATAGCGCGAACGAGCTTGGGCGTATCGTTGGCATGAATCTTCCCAGCAGCAGCGCTATCGAGACGACGTAGGATGCGATGAAGATAGTTGGAACCGAGGCTGGCTGCCCGTTCGCGCAATCGCTCACGTAGTTCTTCAGAGCGTTGCGGGCCGGGAAAAAATCCATCGAGCAGGGCGCGCAGGTAGAGGCCAGTTCCACCGACGACGATGGGCAAATGCCGGCGTGCTCTGATTTCCTCGAGCACTTGCCTCGCATGGCGCGCGTATTCGCCGGCTGTGATGGGGCTGGCTGGTGCAACGTAATCGAGCAGATGATGCGGGGCACGGGCTCGTTCGGAGGCAGTGGGCTTGGCGGTCCCGATGTCAAACTCGCGGTACATGGCGACGGAATCGCAGTTCACGATCTCGCCATTGAATCGCTCTGCAAGCACGATGGAAATCGCGGTCTTCCCACTAGCCGTGGGACCGACCACAACCACGAGCAGCGGTTCAGGCTGCGCCGGAGCCACTGTCAGCGCATGCTCCAGTGAATGGCGTGCCAGTAACGAATCAGGGTAAGAACGAGCAGTAGAAACGCAATCAGCAGCAGGCCGGAAGTTTCCGTGGCATAAATCGCGTGGCGGCGATGCTTGTGGTCGGAGTCGTTCTGGCGTTGAGCATTCACCACGTCCGTATTGTACGCCGCGCACAAACGGAGTGCGACGGCTTGGTGCTACACTACGCGTCGTTGGTCGTCGTCTTTCGTCCTATGCCCGCTTTCCAAGGCAATCGCTCCGGCAGAATCGTGCGGTTTGGAGTGTTTGAGCTCGACCTGGCCGCGGGCGAGCTGCGCAAGAATGGCGCTAGAGTTCGGCTGCAGGAGCAGCCCTTTCAGGTATTGGCCTTGCTTCTCGAGTGTGGCGGCGATGTGGTCACACGCGAGGAGATGCGCCAGAAACTATGGCCCGCTGACACCTTTGTGGATTTCGACCACAGCCTGAATACGGCTGTGAACAAGTTGCGGGAAACCTTGGGCGATTCGGCGTCAAGTCCGCGCTACATCGAGACGCTGGCCCGACGCGGATATCGATTTATTGCGCCGTTGCAAACGGAGGTGCGCCAGAGTACAAGTGGCGTGGAAGTTCCTTCCGCGGGAAATCTGACTGCGGCGCGTCTGCATCCCGAGCTGGAAGTCCCAATCCCGCGGCGCGGACTGACGCGCGGATTGTTTGCCCTGGTTCAGGTGATGTATCTGATCTTCTACGTGGTCGCACTTTTTCGTATACATGCTGTCGAAGGAATCGCGGAGTCTTTCTTGTCAGGATGGCGGGCGACGGCGCTGGTGGCTGCGGTGATGGTTACAGCAGGTGTCGGGATTCCGCTGCGCTGTTATCTGCTCTCGGCGGTGGGATTCGACTACCAGCGCTTGGGCGAGAAGTTTCAGCAGATGTTTCCTTTCATTCTGGCACTGGATCAGCTCTGGGCCGTCGCTCCATTTCTGCTGATGCAGAAGATCGGCCTGGGCGCGGCTTTCGCGGCCAGCGCGGCGCTGCTCTACGTGCCTTTCTCGGAACGATCCCTGATCCGCATGGCTTACGTAAGAACGCGAGAGCGGGAGTAAAGCCCGTTAACCTAGCAGTCTGCGGAAAAACTCGGTTTGAAGTAGTGGCCAACCCCTCTTGAGCTTCGGCTGGCCACTCCCAGGGGTCGAGTCGTAATCGAAAGGTGGAGAGCTAGGTTAACCGGGCCGCTCCTTTGAGATATGGAGAATCTCCGAACAGGTGACGAATCCTGCTCGAGCGTACAGGCGTTCTTCGGCCGGATGTGCGGCCATCAAGAAGGGTATCAGGATGCCTGACTCAATTGCTGCCCGGTTGAGTTGTGACGTGAGCGCACGGGCAATGCCCCTGCGGCGAAAACGAGGGCGCACGCCGATTGCCGCGATTTCGGTCACTCCTCCTAAAGGAGCGGAATACAATCCAGCGCCCGCAGGTTCGCCGGTGTGCAAATCGCGCGCCAACAAGACCATACCACCCGATTGAACAGTGCGCCTGAGTCGAGCGACATCGGCCTCGGTGGTGTTTGCCTCCCCATATGCCTCGTTTTGAGCATGCGCTGCCGCACGCAACGTTACATCGTCTTGGGCAGTCAGAATCTCAATCGCTTCCGGGCACCGGAACTGCTTTCCCGTTTCCATTTTGCAGATCATTACAGGCAGGCGGCCTTCAGCCGAAAAGCCAGACAGGACTAGGGCCTGCTCGACTTTTGGCGCAGCGCTGGGCAGATACTCAAGCCGCGCGACACGGGACCGCTGTTCGTACCAACCAACCAGCGCGGAGATCTCACTCGGTTCTGGCTTGGCTCCGTCATCAGGTACGGCGTAGTTGCGATAAATATTGGCGCTGGTCGGGTCGGACGATGCGAGGAAGGAACCAATCCGCGCCGTCTCTCGTCCTGCGCTCAGGCTAGCGCGTAAATACGACTGAATGCGCCTGTCGGTGGACAGGCGGACAGAATGCACTGAATTCATTGCGATATGCCTCACTAGGCGGCACATAGGCCGCTGGTATTGAGCCTCCAAGGAGACTCCTGGCCAGGAAGGGGCGACGGCTTTCCCCGTCGCCAAGAACGCGTGAGGGAGCGGGCAGACAACGCATAACGCGCTGATCATTGCGATTGGCGCGGATGAAACTCGTGGGCCTACGCCGTCATCACGCGTGAGCGATGAACGGGCTAGTAGGGGTCGTCAGAGGCGGCCTCCAGTGAGACCACGAATTTATCGGAGTCCTCAGCAATCGTCAACTCGGGTGTTACGTCGCTCACCTCGCACCAAGGCATGAAGCTTCGAGCAAGCTGAACCGGCACCAAGAAACTCTCTTGTTTCCACAACCCAACCTGTTAAGAAGAAGGCATGCGCGGAAAAGACGAGCAGCAATTGGACGTGTTCAGCTATGTCAGTCCCGAGCAGCGAGTGCCGCCGGATCATCCACTACGTTCGCTGCGTGCCATGACCGATGAGGCGCTACAGCGACTGAAACCTCGGTACAACAGCTTGTACGCGAGGACTGGGCGGCCGTCGATTGCCCCGGAGAAACTGTTGCGAGCGCTCCTGCTGCAAGCGCTGTACTCGGTGCGCAGCGAACACCTGTTGATGGAACAGATCGACTACAACCTTCTATTCCGCTGGTTCGTGGGCCTGACCATGGATGACTCCATCTGGGACGTGACCGTGTTTACCAAAAACCGCGAGCGCCTGCCCGATGGGGACATTGCCGAAGCATTCTTCCAGGCGGTGCTCAAGCAGGCACGAGAGCGGAGTCTGCTCTCGGACGAGCACTTTACGGTGGACGGAACACTGCTGGAGGCCTGGGCGAGTGTGAAGAGTTTTCAGCGAAAGGATGCCAAGCCCGCGGTTCCGCCGGACGATCCTGGCAATGCAACGGTGGATTTCCACGGGGAGAAGCGTTCCAACGATACGCACGAATCAAAGACGGACCCAGACGCGAAGTTGGCACGCAAAGGCAAGGGCAAAGAGGCCAAGCTCAGTTACGACGGGAATCTTCTGGTGGAGAACCGCAATGGTCTGATCATCAACACCGAGCTGTTCGAGGCCAACGGAACGGCCGAACGCGATGCCGCGCTGGTGATGCTGGAGCAGATTCCGGGCACGAAACAACTGACCGTGGGAGGCGACAAGGCATACGACACGGCGGACTTCGTGGCTGAGTGCCGCAATCTAAGGGTAACGCCGCACGTGGCCCAAAACCTGGCGCGGCCAGGTGGGAGCGCGATTGATGCTCGCACGACGCAGCACGCCGGATATGCCATCAGTCAGAGGAAGAGGAAGCGCATAGAAGAGTGCTTCGGCTGGCTGAAGACGATCGCATTGCTGCGAAAAGTCCGGCACCATGAAATCTTCAAAGTGGGATGGATCTTCACCTTCGCGGCAGCTGCCTATAACTTAGTCCGCATGCGGAATCTGGCGATTCAAGTGAAGCCAGGGTCGAAGTGTGTCCGGTCGACCGGAAGACTGGTCCTCCAGCCAGGAGCGCGGGCCGCAAAACTCTTCCTTGAGTCACAAGATCGCGAGACTGAGAGAGGTCTAAGTCGCATCATCCATTTTTCCGCAGCCTGCTAGGGATGGAATTCGATTTTCCATGGAACCAAAACCAAACCACCAAGCTGCCTCGTCACTGACTTCGGAAGGAACCTCCCCCATCGACGTTCCCCAGTACGGCTTCCTCAAGTTGCTGGTGCTCCACCTGGCGCCGGGAGTGCTGGCCACGCTCGCCTATCTTGCTTTGGTCCCGCTCGCCACGCGCCTGCATTTCCCCACAATGTCCGCTTTGCTGTTTTCTGCCGCTATCGCGCTCGTTCCGCTTGAACTGGGACACCTCTTGCTACAGGGGAAACGGCTGAACGGTCGCTGGTCGCTTGAGGGAATTGTGCTCTACCGGCGGAATTGGCCTGGCTGGCGTTATCTCCTGACGGCCCTCGGGCTATTCATCTTGTCTGTTGCAGGATATGCATTGTCTGAGCCGCTCGACCGCTCTTGGCAACACGTCGCGTTCTCCTGGTTGCCCGGCTGGTATGTTTTCTCAGACCTTCAGCAATATGCGCAGTTCAGCCGCACCGTGTTGGTCATAGCGTTTTCTGCTCGGCTGTTACTGGATGGATTTCTGTTCCCGATCGTCGAAGAGCTCTATTTTCGTGGCTATCTGCTGCCTCGCATGTCACGGTTTGGTTGGGCAGCACCCTTCCTCAATTGCGCTTTATTCGCCGTCTATCACTTCTGGCAACCGTACAATTTGCCCACAATATTTTCCGTCTCCTTGCCTATGGTGTTTGCAGTTTGGAAGACCAAGAACGTTCGGGTAGGTATCTATACGCACATTCTGCTGAACGTCGTCGGAGGCATAACAACCCTGATAGCAGTGCTTCACCGTTCATAAAGATTCGCTTCGTCCTCTTGCGTCCCGAGAATCCCGGGTTTTGGGAGAATCGTCGGGATTTGGGGAACCAAACTCACGAATCGCGCGTAATCACGTCTAAGGGGCTGGGCGGGGGTGTGCTTGCCCGGCGGAGGATTCTTATGAAACGCATGAGGATGGAACGCCAGATGTTCATGGGCCTGATTCTCACCGGATTCTTTTGCGCATGGGCGGCGCTGCCGGCGAGGGCGGAGGAGTGGTCGAAGACATACAGCCTGAGCGGCAAACCCGATCTGCGGGTCGAGACCTCCGACGCGAACATTCACGTCTCTACTTGGGACCAGAACACGATTGAGGCCAGGGTGATGACCACGGGTTACAAGATCGGCGACGGCGGGATCCAGATCGAAGAGCACCAAACCGGCGATGTAGTCGAGGTTGACGTGCGCTATCCGCATCCCCACGGCGTGACAATCAACTGGGGTAATCATGGCAGTCATCGCGTCGAGATTGACATCCACATGCCGCGCGAGGGCCGCGTGGACCTGCATACCGGCGATGGCAAGATTGACCTGGGAAACTTTAAGGGTGAGATGCAGTTGCGCAGCGGGGATGGCTCGCAGGAAATTGACGGCGTTGACGGTAAACTGCGGGCGACGACCGGGGATGGCCACATCCGCGCCAACGGGCGCTTTGACGAACTTGAACTTAAGACGGGCGATGGGCGCGTGGATGCGCGGGCGGCGGCCGGATCGGCACTGGCCACCAGTTGGAGGCTGGAAAGCGGCGATGGAACGGTGACGCTGGAGGTTCCGGAAAACCTGGCGGCGGATGTGGATTTGCACACCGGCGATGGGCACATCGATCTGGATATGCCGATAACGACCGCGGGCAAGATTCGTGAGAACGAGGTTCGCGGCAAGCTGAATGGCGGGGGAAATCTACTGGTGATTCACACCGGAGATGGTTCGATCCGGCTTCGGAAGAGCTAGCCCTGTGTCAAAACTCGGGGTGTCGGACAATGATGGTATAATGTCTGACATGGTTTCTCAACGCATCACAGTCCGCGTTCCCGCCACTCTCGGGACTCGCCTTCGTCACAGTTCGCGGCTGAATGGCCGAACACCTTCCGACCTTGTCCGGGTCGCGTTGGAGAATTACTTGGGCGAGAAGAACAGCGGCGATTCGGCTCACGAATTGGCAGAGGCGGCGGGATTGATCGGCTGCGTACGCCATGCCCCGAAAGATCTGAGCACGAACTCGCGGCATTTTGAAGGTTTCGGTAAGAGTAAATGAGACGGTTTCTCCCGGGCCGGATTCTAATTGATACCGGTCCCCTGGTTGCCATTCTTTCCCGTGACGACGCACACCACCAAGGTTGCGTGGATGCTCTTCGAGAAATGCCTGCTCCACTGTATTCGTGCTGGCCGGTTGTCACCGAGGCAGCTTGGCTCTTGCGCCGCTCCGCGCGCGCGATTCAACAACTCTTGCGTAGCATGGACACAGGTTTTCTGCAACTGCTGCCGCTGGATGCGACTGACGCCAAAGGCATCGGATCGCTGATGAGAAAATACGAAAATATCCGCCCGCCGCTTGCCGACGCGGCCTTAGTCTACCTCGCTGGTCGCGAGCGGATTGAGACAATCTTCACGTTAGATCGGCGCGACTTCTCGATTTACCGGACGAACCGCAGGCGCTCCCTTCGTATTCTTCCAGAGATGTAGTATTTTGGGCTGCCTCGGAACTTGATTTCACAGCACGATCGTTTGCCTCGCCAACGCTCTTGGTGAGTCCAACAGAAAAGGTCCTCTTATGGAAATTTCGCGTGTGTGTATCGCCGCGTTTGTGGTCGCATCTCTGCTTTCTTTAGCCAGCGGACAGCAGCCTGCGCCCGCGGCGCCCAAGCATGAACCCGCGCTGGATGTTAAGTCGATGGACCGGACTGTCGATCCGTGCGTGGACTTTTTCAAATATTCCTGCGGCGGCTGGATCAAGAATAATCCGATTCCTCCCGACCAATCTTCGTGGGATACATACTCGAAGATGCAGGACGAGAACCGCGAGCGGCTGCGCGGAATTCTGGAAGCAGCTGCGGCGCCTGGCGCCAAACGCGACGCAGCGACACAGAAGATTGGCGATTACTACTCTTCTTGCATGGACGAGAAAGCGATCGACGCGAAAGGCTCGGAGCCGCTGAAGCCAGAACTGGAACGCATTGCGCAGCTCGCTTCCAAAGCGGAGATCGCCGATGTGGCCGCATCCATGAGTCGTGACAACGTCTTGTTCGGTTTCGGATCAACGCAAGACTACAGAGATGCGAGCCAGGTGATTGCGGAAGCCGACCAGGGAGGACTGGGATTGCCTGACCGTGATTATTACGTGAAGGACGATCCAAAGTCGGTCGAACTGCGCAAGGCTTATGTGGCGCATGTACAAAAGATGTTCGAACAGCTGGGTGATCAGCCGGCTGTAGCGGCCACCGGAGCGCAGACGGTGATGCACATTGAAACCGCGCTGGCCCAAGGTTCGATGACCCGAGTCGAACGGCGCGATCCCAAGAATTTAGATCACAAGATGACCAGCAGCGAGTTGGAAAAAATCAGTCCCGATTTTCAGTGGCAGCTTTACTTCACCAAGGTAGGGCTGAATTCGCTGGGCTCGCTAAATGTGACCTCTCCCAACTTTTTCAAGACCATGAACCAGGAAATAGAAAAGGAGAGTTTAGAGGATTGGAGAGTCTATTTGCGGTGGCACCTGGTGCATGCATATGCGCCGTTTCTCGCAGCTCCGTTTTTAAACGAGAATTTCGCATTCTACGGAAAGACTTTGCGAGGCCAGCAGGAGCTGCAACCGCGGTGGAAACGCTGCACGGAAAACGTGGACGACGACCTCGGCGAAGCTCTGGGCCAGGTGTACGTGGAAAAATATTTCAGTCCCGAGGCTAAACAGCAGGCGCTGAAGATGGTGAAGGAAATCGATGCGGCGATGGCGCAGGATATCGATTCGTTGCCGTGGATGTCCGCAGCCACCCAGCAACAGGCTCTGGTGAAGCTTCGTGGAATGGCCAACAAGATCGGCTATCCCGATAAATGGCGCGACTACAGCAAGCTGGAGATTATACGCGGGGACGAGGTGGGCAATGTGAAGCGGGCGCGGAAATTTGAACTGAACCGGGAACTGGCCAAGATCGGCAAGCCGGTGGATCGCGGCGAGTGGGATATGACTCCACCAACGGTGAACGCGTATTACAACTCGCAGATGAACGACATAAATTTCCCGGCGGGAGTGCTGCAGCCGCCAGCCTTTGATCCTGACTCAGACGCAGCTCCAAATTATGGCGATACCGGCGGAACGATTGGCCACGAGCTAACCCACGGCTTCGACGATGAAGGCCGCCAGTTCGATGCCCAGGGAAATCTGCGCGACTGGTGGACGGCGGAAGATGGCAAAGAGTTTGTGAAGCGCGCCAGTTGCATTTCGGACCAGTATTCGACTTACACAATTATCGATGACATCAAGATTAACGGCAAGCTGACCTTGGGCGAGGATGTTGCCGACCTTGGCGGGTTGATCCTGGCTAACATGGCATGGAAAGAAGATACCAAGGGACAGAGCCTGCAACCGATCGACGGACTCACACCGGACCAGAGATTTTTTATAGGTTACGGTCAGAGTTGGTGCGGGGAGTCTCGCGACGAAACCAAGCGAATGAGGGCCACGGTCGATCCGCACTCTCCAGAGAAGTATCGTACGAATGGTGTGGTCTCGAATATGCCGGAGTTTCAGGAGGCGTTTCACTGCCAGGCGGGATCACCGATGGTGAATCAGAACCGCTGCCGCGTGTGGTAAAGGAACTTGCCTGCTCCACTAGTCGCGCGTCTTGGAAGATTCGAGAGGAACTACTCGAGTTCTTCTTTGGTGGGGTTATAGAAGAAGCGGAAGCGGAGAGCGAGATATTGTCCGCCAAACTCGGCGGGCAACGGTGGAAATGGGTCCGACCCCGTGATGCCAGCCCAAGCCGCGCGATCAAGCGGACTGTCTCCGGAAGTGGTCACCAGCTTCATGCCCGCGACTTGTCCATCTTTGGTGATCGCGAACTCGATGATTAAGTTTCCATGTTTCATCTGCGCGGATTCCGGAATTGCGTTGTACCAGTTCTCGCGAACATCGTGAAGAACACGCTGCAAATAAGGGCCGAAATCCACGCCCATGGTATCGCTGAGAACCTCAAGATTTCCCATCTGGCGGCCGTGTGCGCCCGTACCCAAGCCAAAATTGCCGCCGTCCCCCTGCTGGCCGGCACCGCGCCCGGCAGCCGCCGCGCGGGTCGCCTCTTCAATCGCAGAACCCGCGGACATGGAGCCAGCGTATTTCTTGAACTCATTGCTGATGTTCGGCGTAGCCGGCGTTTGCAGTTGCGCGATCTGGGGATTCGGCGCCTGCTGCGGAGCGGGTGGTTGGTTTTGCGAAAAGCCGGCAGAGGATTGTGGGGGCGGCGCCGCCTTGGGCGCACTCGAACCGGGCGCTCCGGGTGCGGGTGTCGCCAAAATCTTCCGCAGTTCCTTGATGTCCAGCTCGGGATGCCGCGTCATTGCCATGCGGTCTTTATCGGAAGCAATGTTCGTGTTCGGCCTGTGTTGAAGCTTTTGCAGGTCCGGGGGGAGTTCCAGGAAGGTGACATCCTTGTCGGTGGTCAGGTTTCTCGCCGCAACAGCCGAGTGCCAGGGTAGGTATTTGTCGAACTTTTGAATGTTTACGATAAGAATGATGAGAATCAAGTGGGTGATGATGGAAATCCAAGCAGCTTCGCGGCGCCGTGAGCGAGCCAGATCATCCTGCAATTGGATGAGCAGATGCGGCACGCGGGCATCGTCATCGAGATCGCGGTAAGCCGTTTCCCATCCCTGGGCATCGTAGAGCCCGAGTTGTTCCGGCTGAGGCTTCTCGACAGGAGCCACGGGATCCTGGAATGGAATTTGCGTGATGGGCATGAACTAAGCTTGTCCGAACCAGGCTTGTCCGTTAGACACACATTCCCGTAGCTGCGTTGCATCCGGCCTTCTATCGGATGACCCAGCGAGCGGACGCGGCCAAGCTACGTTTATTTTCGCATTTTTCAAGGGATTCTGCTCTGACAAACGTCGGGGGACTTACGTGTGTAAACATTTGTAAAAAGTTCTCAGTTGCCAGTCGTCAGTTCTCAGCAAGACAGCGGAGAAAGAGGCGGGGGCCCAAGATCTTCGTCAGGGCTTTCCCTTGGCGAGGCTGGCGAGTCCGACCTTTTTCCCATGTTCGCGAATCGCGCCCACAATGTCGAGGGCAAGGGCTAGGGCGCGGCGACCGTCATCGAGCGATACGACCGGCGTTGAGCGCTGCAGCACCGCATGAAGAAACGACTTCAATTCCGCATGAAGCGGCTCCTCCGAGGTCACCGGCGGCTTGCCTACGCCAATCTGCGGATTGATCGTGGGAGTGCTGGAGGCTGATCCATCGTTTCCGACGGTGAAAACCAGAACTTCCTGGCGTCCATAGTCGACGGAGACATACTGGCGGGGCTGGAAGAAGCGCAACTTGCGCACGCGCTCGGTGGAGACGCGGCTGGCGGTAAAGTTGGCCACGCATCCGGATTCGAATTCCAGCCGCACATTGGCGATGTCAACTTTGCCGGAAAGGATGGGTAAGCCAACCGCGCGCACCTCTTTCACCGGAGAATTGGCAAACGAGAGCACGATGTCGAGGTCGTGGATCATCAGATCCAGGACAACGTCAACGTCGAGTGAGCGCGGAGTGAAGACGCTGAGGCGGTGCACCTCGAAGAACATGGGCTGGGTGAGCAGCGGGAGTGTAGCGCGAACCGCGGGATTAAAGCGCTCGAGGTGGCCGGCCTGTGCGATGCGTTTGTGAGTGTCTGCCAGTTGAACCAGCTCCTCCGCCTCGGCCAACGACGCGGCCAAAGGCTTTTCGATGAGGACGTCGACCCCGGCTTCCATCAGGGAGCGGGCAACTTCAAGGTGACGGACCGTTGGCGCTGCCACCGAGGCCGCGCGCACTTCGCTGTGCGTGGTGAGCATCTGCTCGATCGAACCGAAGGCACGGCACCCGAATTCGCGCGCCACCGCGTCGGCGCGGTCCAGGTTAGGATCGACCACGCCTAGCAGTCGAACGGGTACTCCCTGTTGCTCAAGCTCGTGATAAACCCGGGCGTGGTTGCGTCCAAAGACGCCCACTCCTACTACCGCAACGGAGATCGGATTGTCAGTTTGCAGGAAGGAACTCTCGGCTGGCCGGTTGCCACGTGGAACTAGGAATTGTAAACGGAAAGCGGTGATCTGATTGCACAATTGCTAAATTCTTCTCACTTCCCGCTTTGAGCTTTCTTCAAAATAGCAATCTGCCCAGCGTGGTAGAGCTCGTGTTGAGCCATTCCGTGCAGCATGAAGTAGAAATCGTATTTCTTGCCAGGAACGCGTTCACGAAGGCGGGACTCGGGCAGAGTGGCTACCGTCTTCATCAGCGCATCATGCGTGCGCCTGGCGTGAGTAACGGCCTTGCGCCACGCGGCTTCGGTGGGTTTCGGAACGATGGGAAAATTGGCGACACCTGTGGGCTGGCATTTCTCCCCCGCCAGCCGGCGGGAGGCCGCCCCATCCCAAACAGCAATGTGCAGCACCAACTCCCAGATACTGTGAACGTTGCGCAGAGGCTTAGCCGCGGCCGTGGTGGAATCCACATCCTGCAACAGCTCAAGTAATGCGGGACCGTGCCAAGCGTCACCTTCAAATGCGCGGCGAAGCTGATCAGCAATGAGGGCGGGTTCGGAGGTCGTAGAAGTCATATTTCTTAGCCTCTTGTCTGAAAACAAATTGGTCAGCAAGAACTGAGAGTCCTTTGAGCGGAGCTTCTAAAAGGTGGCGTCAGTCTGCCACAATTGCGATTGCCGCCGCATTGGCAGCGTCCACGATCTTGTCACCGTCCAGCAGCAGGCACTTACCGGCGTCGACTGCCAGACAGGTTGCGCCCGCGGCCTGCATCACTTCGATGGTCTTCAATCCAACCACGGGAACGTCGAACCGCATATCCTGATTGGGCTTGGCAATCTTCACCACAGTAAGAGCGCGGCTCAGGGTGGATGCGTCGCCATGCAGCGAGCCCATAACTTGCCCGGCGCGCTCGATGGTGGCGTCGGTGCCCTCCATGGCTTCGACAGTCACGCAAGCGGATTCGGCGATTACGACGGTTTGGCCAATGTCATGCTGCGCAAGCTGGCGGGCCACGGAGCGGCCATAATCCATGTTCTTGCGTTCCTGCTCAGTGGGTGCGCGGCGCGTGAGCACTCCTGGCTTAATCAGCAGCGGTTCCAGCAGCCAGGTGGAATTCTCCAGGGTGATGCCTTCATCCGCAAGCACCTTGGCAACGGCGCCGAGCAGACTGTCGGTGTTGCGCGTGGTGAGCGAGAGCAAAAGCTTAGCAAGACGCCAGTCCGGCCGGATGGCGGAGAAAATCTGTTTGTGCTTCACCTGCCCTGCCATAATGGCGCGGTGAACGCCTTCCCGCTGGAAAGCCTCGATCAGATTCGAGAGTTCACCCAGCGATAGCCAATGAATGGAAGCCGCACCCCGAGTCTCAATTTCGGGAGAAGTTTCTTCCTTGATGGCGATGACAACAACTTCGTAGCCTGCGGCGCGCGCGGCGTCGAGGACGAGAAGCGGAAACCTGCCGTTGCCGGCGATGAGGCCGATGACCACTTACTTAATCACTCCCCGTTCCGATGATTCGATGAACCGAATCAGCAGGTCCACATCTTGGCCGCGATCGGACTCCGCCTTCAGCTTGTCCAACGCCTGCGACGTATTCATCTTCGACGCCAGCAGAGTCTTGTAGGCATGGTGAATTTTACGGATGCGCTCCGACGAAAAGCCGCGGCGCTCGAGGCCAACTTTGTTCATGCCATACGCGTGCGTGTTGCGCGCAGCCGAGGTCATGGAAAATGGCAAAACATCCCGTGTGATGGTGGTTCCGCCGCCGACGTAGGAGTGAGCGCCGATGCGGACAAACTGATGCACCGGGCAAAGTGCGCCGACCACGGCCCATTCTTCGACGGTTACGTGTCCGCCTAGCGTCGCGCCATTCACGAGCATGCAGTGGTCTCCGATCACGCTGTCGTGTCCGATGTGGGCGTAGGCCATGATGAGAGTATGGCTCCCCACTTTGGTGAGCCCGCCGCCTTTGACAGTGCCGCGGCTGATGGTTACACACTCGCGAATTTCGTTGTGGTCGCCGATCTCCAGCCGCGTCGGCTCGCCTCGGTAGGAAACATCCTGGGGCGCCATTCCGATGGCGCTGAAGGGAAAGAAGGCATTATCGGCACCGATTTTCGTGGGCCCTTCGATAGCGACGTGCGACACCAGACGGCAGCCCCCTCCCAGTTCGACATCGGGCCCGATCACGCAATAGGGGCCGACCTTGCACGATGCTGGGACCTGGGCTCGCGGATCAATGATTGCAGTGGGATGGATCGCGGTGGGATGGACGTTCATGATTGAATCATTGAATGATCTGGAGCTATCCGTTGTGCCGGCTTCCGGACCTCGATCATTCCGCAGCCGCGCCGTTAGATCCGTCGCCGCGCCCGCGTGAACTGTCGATGAGCTGACATGAAACCGTTGCTTCCGCTACGCGCTTGCCTGCGACGAACGCGACACCGTGCATTTTCGCGGCGATCATTCGCGGGATGGCACGCCAGCCCATCACTTCCACTTCGATCCGAAGTTGGTCTCCGGGGCTTACGGGACGACGAAACTTTGCACGCTCGATGCCGGTGAAGACCATCACTTTATGGTCGCGATCTTCAACCTCGGTAAGCAGTAATGCACCGCCCGCCTGCGCAATGGCTTCTACGATTAGCACGCCCGGCATGATGGGCAATCCGGGAAAATGACCGTTGAAAAACGGTTCGTTGATGGTGACATTCTTGATCGCAACGATGCTTTCTTTGCGTTTCAATTCCAGAACACGGTCGATCAGCAGTAAGGGATAGCGGTGCGGCAGAATTTTCAGAATCTCGTGAATGTCGAGCGCGACTTTGGATACGGTCGGCGACGCATCGTTCACCGGCGGAGTGGCTTCAATCATGGATTCGTCTCAAACAGCCTGAAGATTATACTGTACCGCGTTGTGTTCACGGCGGAGCGGTAAACTCCAGTCAGCGAAAGGAAAATGTGCCCGGTAAGAAAACAACCGCACCAACAGCCGTGCCTCGCGATACTGGGGGCGACCGGCTGCGCTATTTCGAGGAGCGCCGGGACCTAATGGTCGAGACAGTCCGTGAGCTCGTGGAAATTGAATCCCCTAGCGACAATAAACAAGCGGTGGACCACATAGCCAGGTTTCTCGCGGCCGAGTTTGAAGCGCTGGGAGGACAGACCAAACTTCATCGCAGCACCAACTTCGGCGACAGTTTGCAGATCGACATCGGCGGAGCTAGCTCTGGGCCACAGAATCGTAAGCCGGTTTTGCTGCTGGGGCACTACGACACGGTTTATCCGCTGGGAACATTGGCCGGCATGCCGTGCAAGATGGAGCACGGGCATTTACGCGGGCCGGGTGTTCTCGATATGAAGTCAGGCATTGCGCTCATGCTCTACGCTATTGAAGCGCTGCAGGCATGGCACGGTGGATTGCCGCGTCCGGTCACGGTTTTTCTGGTTTCCGATGAAGAGGTGGGCAGCCGCTCATCGCGAAAAATCACGGAGGCGCTAGCGAAAGAATCTGCTGGAGTGCTGGTGCTGGAGCCTGCCGCCGGACTCCGAGGCGCCGTGAAAACTGCGCGCAAGGGCGTCGGCGAATACACGTTGCGTGTCGAAGGCGTGGCGGCGCATGCGGGACTCGATCCAGGGAAGGGACACAGCGCCATTCTTGAGCTGGCGCGGCAAATCGCGGTCATGACAAAGTTCAATGATCTGCGACAAGGATTGTCGGTAAACGCGGGCGTGATTGCAGGCGGAACGCGCACGAATGTGATTGCGGCCGAGGCATCTGCTGGAATTGATGTGCGCATCAAGAGCGCAAAGCAAGCTGCAGGAATCGACCGCAAGCTGCGCTCCCTCAAGCCGTTTGATAAGCACTGCAAACTTGAGATAACGGGTGCCATTAACCGCCTTCCGATGGAGCGAACAGCGGGAGTCGCCGCGCTGTACAAAGAGGCTCAGAGGATTGCCGACGAGGTGGGATGGAAGCTTGAGGAGGCTGCGGTGGGCGGCGGTTCGGACGGAAACTTTACTGCGGGCATGGGGATTCCAACGCTTGACGGCATGGGCGGTGTGGGCGAGGGGGCGCACGCGGTGCATGAGTTCATCGTTATTTCAGAATTGCCACGAAGGGCGCTGCTATTGGCGGGAATGATCGAGATTGTTTGAGCGGTCGTTCTTTGACTCCCCACGTAGGGTGGCCTAGACTTTTCGCAGGGAGTTCGCGACAGCCTACCGGCATCGCTCGGCGTGTCCGAAAAACTCCTGTGGAGGAGTTATGGGTGAAGGTTTGTTTCAGCCTTTGCATTTGTTGTTGATCATCGCCATCGTGCTGCTGATCTTCGGCACAAGCAAATTTTCCGCGCTAGGCAAGGGCTTGGGCGAAGGCATCCGCAACTTCAAGGCCGCGATGAAAGAACCCGAAGAAGACAAGAAAGAAAAGAAGGAAGAAGAGAAGAAGTCTTAATCCGTTTTGCAGCTCGCTTCGTTTTTTCTTCCAGCGTTCGTCCTTGTGATCGACTTACCTAAGACGAGCCCTCCCACTCAGACAGCCCTCGCTTTTCGCAGCATGGCATAAACAAGCGCCACGGGCAGGCCTACCACATTGCAGTAGTCGCCTTCGATGCGCGGGATCCACCGCGAGGCGATGCCTTGGATCGCATATGCCCCAGCCTTGTCCATGGGTTCGCCGGTTGCGACGTATTCGCTGATCTCGTTGTCGGAAAGCTGGCGCATGGTCACCAGAGTGGTCTCGGAAGCGGTGCTCAGTTCCTGGTTCTCAGTTCTCAGTTGTTCGGCATCACTGGCCACTGACCGCTGACCGATGGAAGCCGGACTCACAAGGCACACTCCCGTGATTACTGCGTGCGTGCGTCCTGACAACAATCGCAACATACGGGCGGCATCGTCCTTGTCGCGCGGCTTGCCAAGGATCGCATCGTCCACTACGACGATCGTGTCTGCTGCTAGGACATAATTCTGCGGTCGATCTTGAAATACGGCCACGGCTTTTTCCCGAGCCAGCCGCACGGCACAATCTCGCGGCGATTCCCCAGCGAACGGGGCCTCGTTGATGTCAGCCGGGTATACGGCGAACGGAATCCCGGCATTGCGCAGTAACTCCTGGCGGCGAGGCGAGGCGGAAGCGAGGATGATCATGCAATGTGATTCCATGGAGGCAAAATCACCGGCTTCCGACGACGCCACGCACGGATTCAATCAGCTTGGCAGAGTCGTAGCCGACACCGTCCTTGAAAACAGTTTCCACGTTCTCGATGTCTGCGATCTGCTTCGACGGATCGCCCTTAATCACGACGATGTCCGCTTGCTTGCCGGGAGCGATGGTGCCGATGCGATCCAGTTCTCCCAGGAATTGGGCGCCGTTTGCGGTCGCGATACGGATCGCCTCCACTGGCGTGAAGCCTGCTTCCACTAACAACTCGACTTCGCGCTGATCTCCGAAGCCGGCGATCACTCCGCCCATTCCGGTGGGATCGAGTCCTGCCAGCAGCACCCCTCCAGCTTGCGCGAAAGCATGCTCGAATTCCATTTCCTTCTTGAACGCGGCTGGCCAGGGAGAGACGTCGCTTCCGTATTCTTTCTGCAGGGCGTGGGAATCGCCGGAGCGGACTCGATTCCACAGCAGCGCGTTGCGCGCATCGGGAGAAAGAGCATCGAGTACACGTTTCTCGATTGTCGGCCGTCCGGTGAAACTCCCCATCTCAAACACGGGAAGCGTCGAGGTGACCGCGACGTGGTGTTGTACCAGGTCCAGGATCATGTCGTGCAGCGGACCCGTCTTGACGTCGAGCTTAGCCATGAGATCGGGATTCTCAGACGGGTCCGGACATTCTCCCGGCCTTTTCGCGGGGAGGAATTCCGTATCAACGAATAGGCCGTGTTCGAGGT
>Ga0116119_1000128_pt1 | contig 66867 bp, 44 predicted proteins | sample June2015DPH_11_1_2_FD_89791 | JGI IMG/M metagenome (GOLD analysis project Ga0116119, IMG submission 89791) | Peatland microbial communities from SPRUCE experiment site at the Marcell Experimental Forest, Minnesota, USA - June2015DPH_11_100 | ecosystem: Environmental > Terrestrial > Soil >...
AATGCCACGCAAAACTTCACGCTGACGATCGGCCAGGCCCCCGCAATCACCAGCGCCGCCAGCACCACGTTCACGGTGGGCCAGGCAGGAACCTTCACGGTGACCACGACGGGCTTCCCACTTCCGGCACTGACGGAGACGGGCGCGCTGCCGACCGGGGTCACGTTCGTGGACAACGGAAACGGCACCGCCACGCTGGCCGGAACCCCGGCGGCGTTGACGGGCGGGACATACTCGCTTTCCATCAAAGCGCACAACGGGATAGGCACAGATGCGACGCAAACCTTCACGCTGACGGTGGACCAAGTCGCAGCGATCACCAGCGCCGCTAGCACCACGTTCACGGTGGGCCAGGCAGGAACCTTCACGGTGACCACGACGGGCACGCCGAAGCCGTCCATCACGGAGACGGGCGCGCTGCCGACCGGAGTCACGCTGGTGGACAACGGAAACGGCACCGCCGCGCTGAGCGGCACACCCGGAGCAGGCACTGCGGGCAGTTACCCGATCACGCTCACTGCACACAACGGGGTGGGCACGGATGCCACGCAAATCTTCACATTAACCGTGAACACGGCTCCGGTGATCACCAGCGCCAACAGCACCACTTTTACGGTGGGCCAGGCAGGAACCTTCACGGTGACCACGACGGGCACACCGACGCCGACCATCACGGAGACGGGCGTGCTGCCGACCGGAGTCACGTTGGTGGACAACGGAAACGGCACGGCCACACTGGCCGGTACCCCGGGGCCAGGGACGAGCGGGACGTTCCAGATCACCATCAAAGCGCACAACGGGATAGGCACGGACGCCACGCAAACCTTCACCTTGACGGTCAACCAAGCCCCGGCGATCACCAGCGCCAACAGCATCACGTTTACCGTGGGCACGGCGGGGTCGTTCACGGTGACCACGACGGGCACACCGACGCCCTCCATTGCGGAGTCCGGCACGCTGCCCAGCACCGTGACCTTCACGGACAATGGGAACGGCACGGGGACGCTGAGCGGGACCCCGGGATCGGCGGATGCCGGGTCGTACCCCATCACGTTCACAGCCAGCAACGGCGTGGGGAGCAACGCAACGCAAGACTTCACGCTGACGATTACTATTCCGTTGCTGGTCATCTCGCCGGCGAGCGGTGCGTTGCCCTCCGGGACGGTGAACACCGCCTATAGCACGACAATATCAGCGACAGGTGGTGTCTCGCCCTACACGTTTACGTTGGATGGCAGTTCCAACCCGCTTCCGCCGGGCCTGGGCCCCATTACGAGCGCAGGAGTGATTTCCGGCACGCCCACGACAGCAGGAACCTACCCCGGCATCATCGTGGACGTGACGGACTCCGAAACATCTCCGGTGACGAAGAAGGCGACGTACTCGATCACCGTCAACGCGGCGTCGGCGGCCTGCGGCTCGGGCCATGAGTCAGTTCTTAGCGGGAACTATGCGTTTATGCTGCAAGGCTGGGACGCCAACGGCGCCGTGGCCAGAGGCGGCACGTTCTTCGCCGACGGAACCGGACATCTGACGGGAACGGGAGGCGTGGAAGACATCAACCGCGCCGGGAACTCCAGCGGCACCGGCCGCAGTGTGAGCAATCCTGCCATCAACGCAGCAAGCAGTTCGTACTCGGTTGGCGCCGATAACCGCGGCTGCCTGACACTCGCGAGTACCGGAGGCTTCACCACGCAGTTCCGGTTCGCCCTCGGCGGGATCAGCGGCGGCGTCGCCAGCACTGGCCGGATGATCGAGTTCGACGACACGACCGGCACCGGCACACGCGTCAGCGGGCCAATCCGCCAGCAAACTTCTTCTGCATTCACAACCGCCAGCATCAGCGGCCATTACACTTTCGGACTATCGGGGGTGGACGAGTCCGGTACCCGGCAGGCATCCGCGGGATACATCCTATTCGGCGGATCGGGCACCATCACCGGAGGAAACTACGATGCCGACGATAATGGCTCACTGGACACCAACCAGCCCTTCACCCCGGGTACTTCTTACAACGTGGCGAATAACGGCCGGGGGACGATGGCGGTAACCACCATCCACGGCACCTCCAACATGATTTTCTACGTGATTAACAACGCGGACGTGTTGCTCATGAGCGGGGACGCCATCAATGTGAGTCCGCTGCAAAGCGGCGAGGGGGTGAAGGCTACCATCACGACCTTCTCGAACTCATCGCTCAGCGGCACCGCGGTGTTCTACATCACGGACTTGGACAACAGCTCTTCTCCCCCCGCTACTGAGGTGCAGCTTGGGCTTGCCAGCGCCACTAGCGGCACAGTCACGGTCAAAATATACGATAAGGACGGCAGCGCCGCCCTCACCTCTCAAACGATGACTCTTACGTACTCGGTTGCTTCCAATGGCCGCGTGACACTGACCGGAGGAGGCGGAGGGAATCCAGTCTTCTACCTCAGCGGGCAGAACCAGAGCTTCTTCGTCGGCACGGACAATGGTGCCACTTCTGGGACGATGGAAAACCAAACCAGCACATCGTCATTCACCGCCGGTACGTTCTTTGGCGGTACTGTCAACCCCGCGACCAACCAAGGTGGCGAAACTATCGTTGCCGGCACAGCAGACGGGGCGGGGAACGTCACTGGAACCGATGACAACTCGAACGGCAGCGGTCTCACTGCGAATGAAACCTTCACGGGTACCTACTCGTTCATCTCAGACGGCACAGGCACCCTCAGCGTCACCTCAAGCAGTGGCGGGGACACTCTCACCACGATTATGATCTCTCCGACGAAATTCGTGGGGATCAGCCAGACGGAGAACCACCCCAGGGTAATGATCTTCCAAAGGTAGGGATAACCGACTCCAAACCAATTCGACCAGGGCCGGAGCGAAAGCTCCGGCCCTCTTTTTTGATGGCGAAGGCCTTGCGCTTGAAGGGCTGAACGCCGTAGCCGAAGAAGGCAACCTCGGGGGCGACGGGAGAAGCCCCGGGTCTGAAGACCCGGGCTACATAGGACGGACTATTCGTATTCCTTGAGGGTATTGGCCATTTCGTGGAGGCGCTGGTCGGCGAGGGCGTAGATGGTGCCGGGTTCGAATTTTCCAGCGGAATCGCGGGCGCCGGCCTTGGCGCCGGTGAGGATTTCGACGCCTTCTTCGACCTTGGCCACGGGGAAAATGTGGAATTTCCCCGTGGCGACGGCTTCGATCACGTCTTCGCGCAGCATGAGGTCTTCGACGTTCTCCGCGGGCATGATCACACCTTGCGTTCCCGTCCATCCCTTGACGCGGCACACGTCGTAGAAGCCCTCGATCTTTTCGTTCACGCCGCCGATGGGCTGAATGTCTCCCTGCTGGTTCACCGAACCGGTGACGGCCACGTCCTGCCGCAGGGGCACGCCGGAAAGCGCGGAAAGCAGGGCGTACACCTCGGTCGAACTGGCGCTATCGCCGTCCACGCCCGAATAGGACTGCTCGAAGCACAGGCTGGCCGCGAGCGACAGCGGCTTATCCTGCGCGAACCGGCTGCGCAGATAGCCCGCGATGATGTGCATGCCCTTGTCGTGGAAGCGGCCGCTCAGGTTCGATTCGCGCTCGATGTTGATGAGGCCAGCCTTGCCGAGCGCCGCCGTCGCGGTAATGCGCACGGGCTTGCCGAAGACGTAGCCGCCGATCTCATGGACGCTGAGGCCGTTCACCTGGCCGACGCGCGCACCCGCGACGTCGATGAGCAGCGTGCCTTCTTCGATCATTTCCCGGATGCGGGTCTCGTAGAGGTTGTGCCGCGCCACTTTGGAATCGAGCGCCAGCCGAACGTGCCGCGCGCTCACCGGCGATTCACCCGCCTCGCCGGCGGCGTAACAGGCCTCGCGGGCCAGGTCGGCGATGTCCACGAACCGCGTGGTGACCTTGTTCCGCCGGCCCGCCAGCCGCACGCCGTATTCCAGCATCGCGGCAACGGCGGTGCGGTCAAAGGGGCACAAACCTTCCCCGTCGCTCAGTTTGCGCAGCCGCCCGGCGTATTGCGCGATGACCTCGTCCTGCATGGGCATCTCTTCGTCGAACTCGGCGCGCACCTTGAAGATCTTGCGGAAGTCTCCTTCATACTCGTAGAGCAGCTCGTAGAGCTCGCGGTCGCCGATCAGGATGATTTTGGTGTTGATCTCGATGGGTTCCGGTTTGATGGCCGTGGTCCCAAACGGGAAAAGAACGTCGATGGGCTGGATTTCGAGCCGGCCGTGATTGAGGGTGCGCTTGAGGGCGCGCCACAGGCCCGGCTCGGGCAGCGCTTCGAGCGCGTACATGATCAGGAAGCCGCCGTCGGCGCGCAGGATGGAACCGGCGCGCAAGTCCATGAAGTCGCTCGACCAGCCGCCGCGCGCGTCGTAGGTACGCTGGATCGTGCCAAAGACGTTCGCGTAGGTCGGGGTGGTTTCAAAGATCACCGGCGAATTGTCGTGCTCGTTGTGCGCGAGGAGGACGTTCACCCCGTACACGCGGAAGGGATCCCGCTCCGGCCCGCCGGGCTTGCTCAGGCCGTCCGGCGAAGGCTCTTCCTGCTCGCTCTCTCCTTCGTGCTCCTTGAACGGATCGAGGTTGTCGAGCACGTGGTGCCGCACCTCTTCGAGGTATTCGGCGACATTCTGGCCGGGATATTTCTCCTTCAACTCCTCGATGACCCCGTCCACCAGCACCGAAGCCGCTTCCTGCTCGAGGTAGCTCAGCTCGCTGGCCAGCTCGCGCGAGAGGGTCAGCGTTTTTCGATAAACGACCGTGAACTCCTGGCGGAATTGCTCGTACTTCCGCTCGATCCCTTCCGCCACCGGGCCCTCGAGTTTGCCCTCGTGGACCATTTTCGGGATGTCTTCGATCGGAACCATCTGCCCTTCGAGCACCGGGAAAATCTCCGGCAGCGCCACCGCTCCCACCTGCATGTGTCCCAGGGCGAATTGCTCGCGCGCGATCCGCCGGGTGAAATCGTCCATCAGCTCCTTCTCTCGCGCGGTGAACCGCTCGACGATGCGGGTCTTCTGGTGCTGGAACGGCTCGCCCTCGAATACCTGCGGAATGCGCCGCCGCAGGAAATCAATGCCCGCCTGCACATCCTTCTTGAACGCGTTGGCCTGGCCGCGGGGCAGCGCCAGCAGCCGAGGGCGGTCCGGAAACTTGAAATTGTTCACGTAGCAGCGGTCGAGCGAAGGTTTCGTTTCCGGCTGAAGCTCCTCAATCATCTTGGCGATGGTGCCGCCGCGGCTGGTCCCGGCGAGCCCGCAGACGAACACGTTGTAACCCTGCGCCGCCAGCTCCACGCCCATCTTCAGCGCGCGCAGCGCGCGCTCCTGGCCGATGAAACCTTCCGAGGGCTCCACCTCCGCCGTCGTCTCAAATGGGAGCCGCGCCGGATCGCACCGCCAGCGCAGCTTCTCCGGGGGTAGTTCGGCGTGGCCCGAAGCGGGTTTGGTCGTTGTCGTCATCTGGGGCGGGTACTCTAACACAGGCGCTGTCCGCCAGTACCCCCAGGAGGGGAAGATTGTGACTCAGCCGTCAGCCGGCTGGTTCGCACTGTGGGCATAGACGTCCAAGATGCCGGCCACGGTGGCCACGACGATGGGGCCCAGCACGATTCCCAGCAGGCCGAAGACGCGTACGCCCCCGAAAACGCTGATGAACACCAACAGCCCGCTCAATTGCGTGCGCCCGCGGAGCAGGATGGGCCGAAGGATGTTGTCCGCCGCGCCCACCACCGCGACACAAATCATTGCGAGGATGAGGGCCTTGCCCCAGTGTCCCGTCCATCCCAGCCAGAGCGCCGCGGGCACCCACACCAGCGCCGTCCCTACCACGGGCACCAGCGAGAAGAACGCCATCGCTACTCCCCAGAAGAACGGCGTCGGCAATCCGACGATGGTGAATGCCAAGCCGCCCAGCGTCCCCTGTATCCCGGCCACGACCATCGTCACGAGAACGCTCCCCACGATTAGGTCGCGCGACTCGTCCAGGACGCGCTGCTGGTGCACCGGCTCGAACGGCAGCAGGTTCCGCAACGTTTTCACCAGCCGCTTCGAATCCCGAAAGAAGTAGACCATGGCGAGGAGCACGACGCAGAAATCGAAGACGAATGCGGCCACGTTTCGCAGGAAGGGCCCTACCTGCAGCGCCAGGAACGCCCCTAAACGTTCCGCGCCTTGCCGCAAGAGGGTGGGGAGATCGTAGCCGAAAGAAGTGTGAACGTGCTGTTGAAGCCAGTCCGAGAGCCGCGTGAGCGGTGTGACCTGGTTTTCCATCATGGCGCGTTGCACCACGGCCGTGGCCGAAAGCGCTTCGCGAATGAAGAGAGAAAGCAGCGCGAGCGCCGGCACGATCAGGAGTATCGTGACCACCAGCGCCGCGGCCAGCGCCGCCTGCGTCGGCGTCATGCGCCTCGAGAGCCGTTCATATAACGGGTGGAAGAACACCACGAGCACGCCGGCCCACGCCAGCGGGACCAGAAACGGCTCAAATACACGGAAGATCAGGTAGCCGAGCAACAACAGGATGCCGTAGGAAAGGACCGCCGTTAAACGGTCAACAGTTGTCGGCGAGCTTTCCGAAGCAGGCATCATGTTCAGGTTATAATCGCGGAGCTATGGGCCGCCGCGCAACCCGCGTCTTGCCGGATCCCACCGCAGCGGAGACCAGGGCCAGCCTGCTCCGTGGCTATCAAATCCGGCTCCTCGTTGTCCTCGTCTTCATCAATCTGGTCAATTTTGCCGATCGCCAGGCGGTTCCGCCGCTCATTCCCCTTATCCGTGACGAATTCGGTCTGACGAGCACGCAGATCAGCTATCTCCAAGTCGTCCTTCAGGCCGTCCTCGCGTCGCTCAGCCTGCCCTTCGGCTTCCTTGCCGATCGCTTCAGCCGCACCCGGATCATTGCCATCGGCGTGGTCATTTGGAGCGCCGCTACCTTGCTGACGGCCCATGCGCATGTGTTCGCCACGCTGCTCCTGGCGCGCGGGCTCGTGGGGGTGGGCGAAGCAGCATACGCTCCTGCTGCACAGTCCATGATCTCCGGCGCTTTTTCTCCCGCCAGCCGCGCACGCGCCCAGTCGGTCTTTGCCATGGGCATGCTGGCCGGCGGCACGCTCGGCCAGGCGCTCGGTGGAATCGTAGGCCAACAGTTCGGCTGGCGCGCCGCATTCTACGTGATCGGCGTGCCCGGCTTGCTGCTGTCGCTCCTGATTCTGACGGTGTCGGAGCCGCCGCGCCCCCCGAAGGCCGAAACCGTGCCGCTCGGGAGGCTACTGCGCGTGCGGGCGTTTGTCACCCTGATTGTGAGCGGGGTCATGGTCACGTTCGCGAGCGTCGCCTTTCTCACGTGGGGCACCGACTTCGTCGTGCGCTACAAGGACTTCAGCCTGCGCGAAGCCGGCGTGTCCTTGGGGCCGACGCTGCTGGTCTCCGCCTTGCTGGGCGTGCTCACCGGGGGCACGCTCGCCGACGCCCTGCAGAAGCGCTTCGCCTTCGGAAGAATGCTCACGGTTGCCTGCGGCTTCTTGCTGGCCGCGCCGCTCGTGCTCTGGGCCATCTCCACGGAGGAAAAGCTCACCGTGGTCATCGCGTTCTTCACCGCCGGCTACTTCATGTCGTGGTATCACGGGCCGGTGACCGCCGTGATCCACGACCTCATGCCGCCGCGGGCTCACGCCTCTTCCGTGGGCGTCTATATGTTTGTCACACAGTTACTCGGCGGAGTCCTCGGGCCTTATGTCGTCGGCCGCATCGACGACATGGCCACCCTGGTCCTGGGCCTGCAGGTGGCCGTCGGCGTCATGGTTGCTGGAGCGCTGCTGATGTTTCTGGTCATGTATTTCATCCAGCGGGACGGCATGCCCGATCCCGGCCTCGCCGCCTTGTCCGGCCAATCCGAGCTCTGAAGGCACTTCTTTCGAAATGCCCGGTGCTATACTGGGTTTGGAGTTCCTTCCATGGACGAGACCCCCTGCAAGCACACCCGCACCCGCCTCATCGCCAAAGACAGCGACGCCGAGTACGTGGAATGCCTCGATTGTGGAATGATTCTTGAAGCCGAAGAGCGCAAGGACGGCGCTGAATTCAACGAGTCGCTTTCCGACGCCTGACCCGTCAGCCCGGCGCAGCGTTCCGACTCAGCGGATTCCCAGCGTATCGATCAAGCGCAGAACGTCCTCGTGGAAGACGTCGTAGAGCGGACGCTCGTCTTCCTCCTCCAGCCGCTCGCGCAAATACTCGGCGGCCACGTAGCTGGCCTCGCGGTCAGTGAGGTCCCGGCCGGTGCGCTGCTGGAACTCCACAAACGCCGGGTGGGCCAACCCGATCACAACACGTTTCCCATCCACGAAGAATTTCGTGTCGATGGTATCGCTGTGCCGTGTGGCGATGCCGTTCCACAGGTGCGAGAAACGGCACTGGTAGGTTCTGTCCGTCAGCCTCGACGCCACAGCAAACGCGCCGATGAACTCGCTCATCGCTCCCGCGTTCGCCAGAACCGGCCGGCTGGTCACCTCTTCACTCCTGTCGTGCGACTACTTCACCACTGTGTCCGGGGTCTCCGCCTGCGCATAGCTATGGACCGCCGCCGCGACGCCCGTACCCGCCGCTGCGTGGTAGCCCTGGCCGAGCAGCACCTTTTCCAAGATCTCCAGAAACCGCAGAACGTGCGGACGCTGGCTCGAATGGCCCAGTAACCCGACCCGCCAAATCTTGTTTTTCATCAGGCCCAAGCCACCCGAGATTTCTATGTTGAATTCCTGGAGCAGTCGCCCACGTACCTTGGCGTCATCGACGCCCTCCGGGACCTTCACCGCTGTCACCGTCGGCAGCCGTTCGGCTGGGTTCTTGACCAGCAGTTCGAGCCCCATGGCCTCCAGTCCTGCAATCAGTGCTTGCTGGTTTTGGCGATGGCGCACCCAGCGCGCTTCGAGACCTTCTTCGAGCACGATCCGCAGAGCCTCGTGTAGCGCGTAAATCAGCATGATCGGTGGCGTGTGGTGATACAGCCGGTCCTTGCCCCAGTAGTCCATGGCGGCGCGCAGATCGAAGTACCAGCTCAGCACTTTCGTCTTCCGCGCGCGGATGGCTTCTTCCGCCCGTGTGCTCACGGTGATCGGAGCCAGCCCGGGGGGCGCGCTGAGCGCTTTTTGCGAGGCGCTGAAGCAGATGTCGATCCTCTCGCGGTCGACATCGAGGGGAACCGCGCTGAGCGTCGCCACCGTATCCACGACGAGCAGGGCCCCCAACTCATCAGCGACCTTGCGAAACCCGTCGATGTCCTGGATCACGCCGGAAGAAGTCTCACCATGCGTCAGCGCAACGATCTTGATCTTCTTGCCTTTGCCCGCGCGGCGCACGTCATCGGGATCAACCGTCTTCCCGTAGGGCACCTCAAGCCGCGTCACCTTGGCGGGGGTCCGCTCGGCAATGACCGCGATGCGGTCCGAAAACATGCCGTTCACACAAATGAGCGCCTCGTCCCCTTCTTCGAGCGGGTTCACGACTGACGCTTCGATGCCTCCCGATCCCGAAGACGAGATCGGGTACGTGATCCGGTTCTGCGTCTGGAATACCGCGCGGAGCAGAGCCTGCACTTCGGTCATGGCCGTCGCGAACCACGGGTCCATGTGGCTGACCAGAGACTTTGCGATCGCGTGGTACACCCTCGGATCCATCGAAGAGGGACCCGAAGTAAGCAACAGCTGCTTCGGAGGAGCCAGTTCGCCTATCGTCGTCATCGCCGTGCGTCCCAAACCACCTGGATACCTTCCCTTAACCCGGACATTTGCAGATTCCTTCTGTTTCGCCGGGACTTGTGAAACTGGAATATGGACCAGAAGAACCTCGGCAGATTACCAGTGTCGCTTATCCTCACGGCTCGCGCAACCACCAATATGGTTTCTGGCAGTTCAGTATACTCCGCCCCAGAACTGCCGCTGTAAGAGCACCAACCGATGCGCCGACCTCTAAGCATGCGGATATGGTATCTTCGCATCCTCATTGCGAGCCTCGTGCTGCGATAGAATCGAGAAAAGAGACTGAATGGCCGAACGAACTGTACTCGTTGGCTTGATCCCGCAAGCCGTTCTCCTCGACACCGGAGACCAGGTCTGCTGGCTTTCCGACGCCGGCCGGCTGCGCATCGAATTCGATCCCAACCGCTGCCCGTTCTCCTCCAACGTTTACGAAGCGCCCGCGGAAACGCGCTTGCTCACTGGGCCGCCGCGCCCGGGCTCGAAACCGGGCTCCTACAAGTACCGCCTTTGGCTCAATGATCAGCTTGTCGGAAACGGAGAGGTGATTCTCCGAGATAAGTGAGCGTGCCCGGAGAAAGACTCAGTCGCCAGCGAGCACCGCGCGCGGCGTCTCAAGCGATTCAGCCAATCCCCGGCGCACCGGTCCAAGCATGAACGCGGGTACCACGCGCTCCGGCGGCAGCGACAGGGTGGACGATTTGCGCGGAAACTCCGCCCGGTAATCGATCTTCAGCCCCGCGTCCCGCAACAGCTCCGCCGCGAAACCGGGATCGTCCGAGCGGTCTACACCCCAGAACCACAGCTTGTCCTCATGTTTCTGAAGATACTGCAGTTCCTGCTCCAGTTTCTTCATCGCCCGGTCAAACGAGGACGCCAGGAAGAACACCGAGAGCGTCCAAGCATGCCTCGGAAAGTGGGCGCGAATTCGCACGCAATACTTCCCAGCCTGGTTGCGTTCCAGGCTGCAACGATAGTCATTACGAACGCCGGAGTTCTTCGGTGCCATGGATGCCTCAACCGTCGGGACCTATCGACCAGCCGCGCCCCTGCAAACGCCGCCTTCAGAGAAGCGGGGGGTGCAATCAGACTCTGGGGCAGACGGGTGGTTCACTTCTGAAGGCCCTCACGGGGAACTACGCCGACAACCAGATATGGTAGCGAAGACAGTGCTGGATAGCAATAGATCGCCAGGTATCACGCTAACATGCTTATTATGAATAAGTTATGCATTATCCGCCCAGGCCGCCGAAGAAGTTCTTGATGACATTTGGTTTCAACTGCAGCTTCCCCTCCTGCCTCAGCCGATCCTCCAGCGCGGACTGGAAAGCCTCAAAGGCCAGGGAGCGCTTTTCTTGCAGAACTCTGTCCCGCAATTCCTTGCTCTGATTCGGTAGGTCCTCCAGCTTGGGTTCCTGCTTCTCGATCACCCGGTACACCAGCCAGTTAGCCCCCACACTCACCGGCGGCGAGTTCTGCCCCACGGCCAGCCGGAAAGCGGGGGAGAGTTGTTTGGAATTCGCCGCGCCAGTAATGTTGCCATCGCGCGCAAAGCTGTCGCTGGTCTTGGCCTCAAGTCCCAAGGCTTTCGCGGCGGAGTGGATGTTCTCGCCAGCCTGAAGCCGCTTAGCGAGTTCCTGGGCCTTCGAGCGGGCAAGTTGGGCGGCGTTGTCCCGCTTCCAATCTTCGAGGACTTGGTCGCGCACCTCAGCAAAAGCCCCTTGGTGGGCGCCTTGAATTTCCTTGACCGAGAGCACCACGTAGCCACGATCGGTGCGGATCGGCATACTCAGCTCGCCGGCGCGCAATTGGAAAATCGTATCTTTCAGTTCCTGGGAGTTTCCCAGTTCGAGGACGGCATCGGTTGCCGCCACCGGCCGTGTCTCAGCCACGCTGAGGTTGAACTGTTTCGCCAGGCTGTCGAGCGAGCCCCGGCTGGACTTCCGCACCGCTGCAGCAATCTTGTCCGACTCGTCCGAAGCCTGCCGGTCCACTTCCTGCAGGATCAGCGGCCCGCGGATCGAGTCCTTCACCTCTTCGAACGGCTTGGTGTGGGCGTTTTCGCGATCGAGCACCTTGATGATGTGGAAGCCATACTGCGTTCGCACCAGGTCCGAGATTCCATTCTTGGGCAACCCAAAAGCGGCCTTCTCGAACTCGGGCACCGTCTGCTGATGTACGATCCACCCGAGATCACCGCCTTTTGGCTGGGTTCCTGTGTCCTCGGAGTACTGCTTCGCCAGATCCTCGAAATTGGCGCCCTTCTTGGCCTTCTTCAAAACCTCTTCGGCCTTCTTCTGAATCTCCGCCACTTCTGCGTCGGTCTTGCCGATGGTCTTGAAGAGGATGTGCTCGACGTGGACCCGGTCTTGCACCTGGTATTGGGCAATGTGCTGTTGATAGATGGCGCGCAGCTCGCTGTCGCTCACCTGCACGTGCTGCCGGAGTTCGTTGAGATCGAGCAGCGCATACCGCACGACGCGCCGCTCCGGCACCATATACCGGCTCCTGTTTTTCTCGTAGTGGGCCGACAGCTCTGCCTCGCCGGGGTTCAGCTTGGCCTCGAGGTCCTCCGGCTTGATGAGCACGTAGTCCAGCTTCACCTTCTCATTGCGCCGTTGAAACTCCTCCAGAATCTCCTCGGGTTTGGCGCTGATGCCATCGGTGACCAGCCGGCGGAATTTTTCCTCCAGCAGACCCTGCCGGATCAACTCTTCGAATTCCCCCACGCCCATCTCGAAACGGGTTCGCACCTCGGCCGAATAGCGATCCATGCCCACGAAGGCGCCGTCGCTGTACACCGTCGGAAGGATCTGCCGGATGCGCTCGGCGCGCTCCTCATCGGACACGGTAATCCCCAGCCGCTTGGCCTCGTATTCCAGCTCTTTCTCAAAGACGAGCTGCAGCAGGATCTGCTGGGCGTAAAACCCCTCGAGCGCCTTCGGCACCTGATTGCGCTTCTGAATCTTCTGCAGTTGATCGCGCACATCCGTGACCGTCACGACCTGGTCGCCCACTTGCGCTACGGTGTCGGGAGAGCTGCCCGTGCCCGTGCCCTGCGGCACCAGGTAGAGCAGCATTCCTACTGCGAGCACACCAACGACAAGCCCGAGCACGATCCGCACCATCACTTTTTTGTTGCCGAACACTTCAGTTGTTCTCCTCAATCGCCCGCACGCGCCGGTCGCAGATCTTTAACGAAAGAGCGGGGATTTCGACGAAGCCGGATTCCCCTTGTTACGGCGCACACTTCGCGCCTTTTTGCCGGTGCGCGAGTTTCCTGGGCTCGTCAATCCACACATTATAGGAGACGCTGGCCAAAAGCCACAAATGGATTCCGGACACGGGCGGCGGTGGTTTCCATCGTACGTCACGCGCCGCTATTGGCTGTTTGTCTACGGCCCACGTGCACGGTTGGACGCCTCCAAATCGCTGTGTTAGATTGCAGGATTGGCGCTTCATCCGCGTCTGCAACTGTGAGCGATCAGATGCAACCCGATCCTAGCAGGCCGAAAATCAGGCGCTTCGAGGTGTATTGGACCACGGTCACTTACAAGACTGTGATCATCTACGCGCTGCTGATCCTGACTGTCGTCTTGGGCGCCCTTTACCTGGTCATGCCCGGTTGGTTCTCCTCCACGATCCGCCACGTTACGGACTCCGCGGGCGGTGGCGACGCCGAGAGCGTCCCGCTGACGCAGACCCAGGCGCGCTTCGTGAACCTCGATGGCAGGGTGCAGGTGAAAAGGGTCAATTCGGTTCAGTGGGTGGACGCGGACTATCGCGCCACGCTCGACAAGGGCGACCTGATCCAGACTGGTTCGGACGGCGCCGCACGCGTCAGTTTCGCCGATGGCACCACGTACACCGTCAAGCCCGATTCGCTCGTCACCGTCGAAGAGAATTCCATGGGCCGCGATCGTCCGACCAGTGTCGCCGTGCGCATTAGCACCGGCGCCGTGGACCTCACCACGCCGAATTGGTCCTCGCCGGACTCAAAGGCGGCGGTCTCGGTCGAGGACGCGACCGCATCGGTCCATCAGAACAGCCGCGCGTCGGTCAAGAGCGATCCTGCAAAGAACGAACATGAGATCACGGTCTCCGCCGGCGGGGCCGATGTGCAACGCGGTGAAGAGCACGTCGAGCTGACGCAGTGGGAAAAGGCCAGTTTCGCGTCCGGTGGCCCGGTCACCAAGTCCAACGTCCTCGCGCCGCCCGAGCTTTCCGAGCCGCTGAATCTCCAGCCGCTGATTGTGCCCGATCCCAGGACGGCCGCGTTGCACTTTGAGTGGAAGCCCGTGGCGGAAGCGCAGTTTTACACGCTACGCGTCAGCACGACCGCCATGTTCGCGAAGATGCTCGTCGAACGGAAGGTAACAGGAACGAATGCCGACGTCACTGGGCTCGACGCGGGAGACTACTTCTGGAACGTCACGGCCACCGACGCCAAGAAGAGGATTAGCGACCCCAGCGACAGTTTCAAGTTCACCCTGGTCGCCCAAGGCAAGACACAGGAGATGTTGCTGGAAGTGGAAGGCACCCAAATGCACGGGCGTGTCGCCGAAATTATCGGCCGCACGGAACCCGGCGCCGCGCTCATCATTAACGGCCAGCCGGTGGCGAATCTCGCCCCCGACGGCCGCTTCCGTCATTTCACCGAGCCGCTCCAGCCCGGCAGCCAGACCATTGTGATTACGGGACAGAATCGCCGGGGAGGCACGGCGATTCAGCGTGTGCCCATCGTCGTGCCGAAGTAGATACCGAAGCGCAGGCGCCTCCGCATCGGTCGAACGCCAGCGGGCTGTGGGACCTGCTGGCTCGCGGTGTAGACTCTCCCGCAGGGGACTGAGGGGACATGTTCAAGAACGGATTCAACTTGCGGTCGGTCTTTAGCCTGTTTTCTTCAGACTTGGCGATTGACCTGGGAACCGCAAATACACTCGTCTATTCGAGAGGCAAGGGCATCGTCGTCAACGAGCCCTCCATCGTCGCGATCAATAAGAACACCGGAGAGGTAGTGGCCGTCGGCCGCGAAGCCAAAGACATGCTTGGCCGCACGCCCGGAAACGTGGTGGCCATCAAACCGATGAAGGACGGCGTGATCGCCGACTTCAAGGTCACTGAGAAGATGCTGACGCACTTCATCCAGAAGGCGCACAACCGCCGCGTTCTTGTCCATCCTCGAATCGTCATCGGGGTGCCGAGCGAGATCACGCCGGTCGAGAAGCGCGCGGTGCAGGACTCCGCCTACCGCGCCCGCGCCAGCGAGGTGTACCTCGTCGAGCAAGCCATGGCCGCCGCCATCGGGGCCGGGCTGCCGATCGAAGAGGCCTCCGGCAACATGGTCGTGGACATCGGCGGCGGCACCACCGACATCGCCGTCATCTCCATGAGCGGTATCGTCTATTCGCGATCGGTCCGCGTCGCCGGCAACGAGATGGACGAGGCCGTCATGCAATACCTCAAGCGCAAGTACAACCTCCTGGTCGGTGAGCGCACTGCGGAACAGATCAAGATGGAGATTGGCTCGGCCTACCCGCTCGACAAACCGCTCACCATGGAAGTAAAAGGGCGCAACCTCATCGAAGGCGTCCCTCGCACCGTGACTATTGACGACAGCGAAATCCGCGAAGCCCTCTCGGAATGCGTCGCCACCATCGTGAATGCGATTCGCGTGGCGCTCGAGCGCACGCCGCCCGAGCTCTCCGCCGACATCAGCGACCGTGGCATCGTCCTCACCGGCGGCGGCGCGCTCCTGAAGAACCTCGACAAGCGCATCCGCGAGGAAACCGGGCTGCCCGTTTCCATCGCTGACGACCCGCTCGCTTCGGTCGTTCTTGGCACCGGCAAGATGCTCAGTGATTTCCACCTGCTCCGGCAGGTGAGTATTGATTAGGCAGCCGAGCTTGCGCCTGGGCGTCGTTCGACGCTTTCGCTGTCACCGGCCGCTGGTCGCGAGTTGCCGGTTCCAAGCCACTCGGTACTGGCCGCTCACCGCCGGCCGCTGGCGGCTGATGATTGGTCTCTGAAAAATGATCGCCATCCCCTCCCGCCACCGCTCGCTGGTTCTCCTGGCCACGATTCTTGCGGGCCAGGTCTTTCTGCTCGCGATACAAATCCGCCGCGAGCCACAGGGGCGCCTGATTCGTGTCTGGACGATCTCGCTCATCTCGCCGTTTGAGCGCGCGGGTGCCTGGGGCGTGACGCATGTCCGCGGCGCCTGGAGGCACTACATCGCGCTCCGCGGCGAACGCCGTGAAAACGAGCAGCTCCGCCAGGAGGTGGAGACGCTGAAGCTCCGCGTCCAACAACTCGAAGGCCGCGCTGCCGAGGTCGATCGCCTCTCAACTCTTCTCGCTTTCCGCCAAGCGCACGCCGAAACCCCGCTTCTCGCCGCCCGCGTGATTGGTGCGGGCGTCGACCCCACCAGCCAGCTCATCTACATCGATCGCGGTGCGCGCGACGGCGTCCGCCGCAACATGGGCGTCATTACTCCTGATGGCGCCGTCGGCAAAGTCATCGAAGTCTTCCGCGATACGGCCCAGGTGCTCCTGATCACCGACAAGGAAAGCGGCGTCGGCGCGATGCTGTCCGACTCACGCGTTCAGGCGCCCGTCGGCGGAACCGGCGAGCCCCTCCTGGTCATGAAGTACATCAGCAGCGAGGAAAAGGTCGCCGTGGGCGCGCGCGTGGTCACCTCCGGCATGGATCGCATCTTTCCCGCCGGCATTCCCGTGGGGTACGTCACCGAGGCCAAGCCGGGATACCCTTTCGAGCAAGTACGCGTGAAACCCGCCGCGCAACTCGACCGGCTTGAAGCCGTGTTTGTCCTGCTCACGCTCCAACCGCTGGAGACAAAGACGGAAGCCGCCGGGCCATCGCCCACTTCCGCTGCGCCAGCTTCATCTGCTGCCGCGCCCTCTCCATCCGACCGTCCGGCACAAAGTGGACCCTCTCCCGCGCGCGCTGGCGTCACGCCTCCGCCGAAGAGTCCGGCTCCGGGAGCGCCGCGATGATGGGCTCGGCCGAATTTCGTTATCGAGCTGAGACGCACATCGAGGTGCACAAGTTCTATTCCGGCGCCATCACCGTCGTGACCGTCTTCGCGCTCGTCTTGCAGGCTCTCCTGCCCGTGTACTTCCGCCGCGCCGAGCTCCTCGAACTCCCGCTCCTCGTCACCATCTATTTCGGCATCAGCCGGCGCAATCCTTCCACCGGATTGCTCCTTGGAATGATCATCGGCATCCTACAGGACAGCCTTAGTCATAAGCCCTTGGGCCTCAACGGCATCGCCAAAACGCTGATCGGCTATCTTGCCTCTTCGATCGGGGGCCGCATTGACACCGAGCATCCGGTCAGCCGCTTCGCTCTCACGGTCGTCTTTTTTGGAGTGCAGCAGGCCGTGATCGTGCTGGTCCGGCGGGTTCTACTCGCTCAGCCTGAACGTCTCTTCAGCATGCATTTGCTCATCGCCGCCGCCGTCAACGGGGTCATCGCCGTCGCCCTCTTTGCGCTCCTCGACCGCCTCCGCAAACCACCGTAGGACCGATGGAACCGGACTTCGTTCCAGTACGGCAGCCAAGCTACTGCGGTTTATTCAAGGGGAGAAGAATGTGCGGCGAAGGCAGCCGCCCCCAGTCACCGGGTGCGATCATTCCCCCTGTCGGTAGTCTTTGTTGAGTCGTTCCCTCGGACATTCCGCCCTGAGGCGGATACCTCTATGCAGAAAACGCTTTCGCACCAAGGAAGCGCGCGGCGGAGCCGAGCTCTTCCTCAATGCGCAGCAGTTGGTTGTACTTGGCGATGCGGTCGGTGCGCGAGGCCGAGCCGGTCTTGATTTGCCCGGTGCCCATGGCCACGGTGAAATCGGCGATGAACGTGTCTTCGGTTTCGCCGGAACGGTGTGAAACGACCGAGCGATAACCGGCCTTGCGGGCCATCTCGATCGCCTCAATGGTTTCCGTAACGGTGCCGATCTGATTCAGCTTGATGAGGATGGCATTGGCGATACCTTCCTTAATGCCACGGGCGAAAATCTCGGTATTCGTGACGAAGATATCGTCGCCAACCAGTTGGATCTTCTTCCCGGTCTTTCCGGTGAGCAGCTTCCAGCCGGACCAATCGTCCTCGGCCATGCCGTCTTCGATGGACACGATGGGGTATTTGGCGGCCCACCCAGCCCAATAAGAAGCCATCTCCTCAGAGGAGTGTGCGGACTTGTCCGATTTCTTGAAAATATATTTGCCGCTGGCCTTATCGTAGAACTCGCTCGCTGCGGGATCGATCGCAATCGCCACCTGCGCGCCGGGCTTATAGCCAGCCGCGGAAATGGCTTCCAGCACGACCTGTATCGCCTCTTCATTGGACTTGCAGTTGGGAGCGAAACCGCCTTCATCACCGACTGCCGTCGAATAGCCGCGCTTCTTGAGCGCACCTTTCAGCGCATGAAAAACCTCGACGCCCCAGCGCAGCGCTTCGGAAAAACTCGGCGCGCCCACGGGCATAACCATGAACTCCTGGAAGTCCACGGAATTATCGGCGTGGGCGCCGCCATTGAGGATGTTCATCATGGGAACAGGGAGCGTGGTGCCGGGACGGCCCGAAGAGGCGTCGCCGGAATAGCGCGCCAAGTACTTGTAGAGCGGCAAGCGCTGGGCGGCCGCGGCGGCGCGTGCGGCGGCCATAGAGACGGCCAGAAGCGCGTTGGCGCCGAGGCGGCTTTTGGTGGGCGTGCCGTCGAGCTCGATCATGCGCCGGTCGAGCGCTTGCTGGTCGGCGGCGTCGAGGCCGGTGACGGCCTTGGCCAGCTCTCCGTTGACGTTGCCGACAGCCTTTAAAACGCCCTTGCCGAGAAAGCGCGACTTGTCGCCGTCGCGCAACTCGAGGGCTTCGTGCTCGCCGGTGGATGCTCCGGACGGCACCGCAGCGCGGCCGAGGGCTCCTCCTTCGAGGACCACATCGGCTTCCACAGTAGGATTGCCGCGTGAATCGAGAATCTGGCGGCCATGAACGCGAACGATCTTGGTAGACATAGGTTTTCTCCTGGAAAAAACAAGCCGGTTATTGTAACGGAAGTGAGCGCCGCCTGGCGAGCGCCATCTGCGCTATTCGTATCGAAGCGCAGCTATGGGGTCCGCGCGCATCGCCCGCCGGGCGGGAATATAGCAGGCCAAGAGCGCCACGCTGGCAACCACGATCACCACGGTCGCGACGGTAAGAGGATCGTACGCGCTGACACCAAAGAGCAGGTTGCCGATCAAGCGGCCTGCAAATAATGCCGCAACCGTCCCCACCGCCATGCCCACGATAACCGGCGCCATGCCCTGACGAAGAACCATGCGGCGCAAATCCTGCAGCTCTGCGCCGAGCGCCATGCGAATGCCCAATTCCTGCCTCCGTTGGGCAACGGAGTATCCCACTACGCCGAAGATGCCCAATGACGCGAGCAATAACGAGGAAAAAGCGAACGATAGCGCCAGGAACATCGGGAGACGGCGATCGTCAGCCGATTGCGACACAATTTGCGTCATCGGGAGCAGGGACGTCACGGGGACGTCCGCGTCAATTCTGTGGATCAACTCGCGCACTGGAGCGGCATAGCTCGTGGGGTCGCTCGACGTGCGAAGAACAATTGCAGCGGCTGACGGGACAGAAATTGCGTTGAACCATTCCGGAACGTAGACCATCATCAAAGGAGGCTCATCCAACCGCACGGTACGGATGTCGCCGACAACCCCGATGACGTCGCTCGGAACATCTCCGGCCCATTGCGTGAGGCAGATTTGGCCGATGGGGTCCTTGCCGGGCCAGAAGCGGTCCGCGACGCTTTGCGAAACGACGACGATTTTTCGCCCGTAGTCCGCGGGTCCGAAAATCCTGCCTTTCAGCAACGGTATGCCCATAGCCGAAAAATAGTCCGGGCTAACAGGGCGATAGTTTGCCACCGGTATTTCAGCGTGCGCTTGCCGCTCGCCCGGAAGGCTGATTCCTGTCACGCTACCCTCACCTCCAAGTGGAGGAATGCTGGTCCAGCCGGTAGCGCGCAAGCCGGGGAGCGATTGAATGCCCGCTAGCACTCTGTCGTAGAAGGCTAAGCGATTGGCCGGTTGCGAATAACTCTGCGGAGGCAAGGTGACCCTCGCGATAAGGACATTTTGAACGGCGAACCCTCCGTTCACACGCAGAAGCTTCCCCAGGCTGGCCGTCAAAAGTCCCGCAAGAATCAAAAGCAGCGTGGTCAATCCCACCTCGAAGCCGACCAGACCCTGGCGAAGGCGGCGCACCCGGCAGTTCTCCGTCGCGGCGGTGCTGCCGGATTTGAGTACGCCAAGAGGCTGTGCGCGCGCCACGCCCCACGCGGGCAATATGCCGAAAAGGGCCCCCGTTGCCACAGAAACGATCAGAGCGAAGACAAAAACGCGCACGTCCATCTGCACTTCTTCGAGGCGAGGAATGCTTATTTGCGCCATCTGCTTGAACCAATGCACCGCGACGCTGGCGATCCCCACCCCTAGCGCGCCACCGGTGATGCTGAGCAACAGGGTCTCGGTGAGCATCTGGCGAAGGATGCGCCCGCGCGTCGCGCCTAGCGTCGTGCGAATCGCGGCCTCGCGGATGCGGGCGGGAACGCGCGCGAGCAGCAGACCGGCCAGGTTGGCGCACACGATCAACAAGACAGCGCCCACCGCAGCCAAGAGGAAGATCAGCCCGCGGCGCGCCGGGCCGATAACCTCAGCTTCCAGCGGCTGCAGCGTGGCCTGGAGGTCCACTCCTTCATTTGCCTGTTTGGCGATTTGCGCCTGAACTACGTTCAGTTCCGCGAGCGCTTTCTCCGGGGTCATGCGCGGTTTGAGGCGTGCCACTGCGGCGAAATCGAATTCGCCGATCAGACCCTGCTCGCAGAACTTGGGACCGTTCAAGGGCTGGAAGAAAGCGATGTCAGCCGTGTTGATAGCGCCTCCCAAAGCAGGTGGAAATCGAAATGACGGCGGCAGAATGCCGATGATTTCGTGGGCCACCCCATCGAGCATGATGCTTTTCCCGACTGCCGACCAATCGCTGCGGAAGCGGTCGCGCCAGAACGCGTCCGTGATGAGGACGACATTGCCGCGCCCGGGCTCGTTCTCTTCGGCACGAAACGTCCTGCCGAGCGCGGGCCTCGCTCCGAGAACATCGAGAATGTTGGCCGAGGCGCGCACGCCGTGGATGACTTCGGGCTCACCCACGCCAGTCAGATCAGCGGAAGATCTTTCGGCAATAGCCACGTCCGCAAACGAATGAACTTCCTTCTGCCAGATGCGGAAATCAGGCAGGTTCGCTTGCAGTGTCGGATAGAATTTCGCGAGCTGCGGCACAATTTCGCGCACCAAATAGAGCTGCTGCGGTTCAGCATATGCCAGAGGGCGGAGTAGCGCGCTGTTCACGACCGAAAAGATGGCGGTGTTGGCGCCAATACCAAGGGCGAGGGTCAAGACCGCGACCGTGGTGAACCCTGGCGATTTGCGCAACATGCGAAACGAGTAGCGCAGGTCTTGACGCAGCGTTTCCATGAAGCGCGAGCCGAGGGCTTCGCGGCACTCCTCCGTGAATCGTTGGTAGCCGCCGAACTCAATGCGCGCGCGGCGCTCCGCCTCGCCGCGGGGAAGTCCGGATCGCTCGAGATCATCCGCACGGCTCTCGACGTGTGAGCGAAGCTCTTCCTCCATCTCGCTTTCCACTCGAGAGCGATGAAACAAGGCTGACGCAAGAGGACGAAGCCCGGCCCAGAAGTTCACACTTCCTCCGGCTGCGTGCCAAGAACGGAAGCGATCGCAGCGACGAGGCGGTTCCAACCATCGGCCTCCTGCCTCAAACGCTTGCGGCCCGTCGAGGTCAGTTCGTAGAACTTGGCGCGGCGATTGTTCTCGGACGTGCCCCAGGCTGATTTGAGGAGCCCCCCGCGCACCAGACGATACAAAGCGGGGTAGAGCGCGCCCTGTTCGATGAGCAACGTTCCACCGGAAATCTGTTCGATACGCAGAAGAATGCCGTAGCCGTGCAACGGGCCGAGGGAAGCCGCCTTCAGAATGAGGAGATCGAGAGTGCCGGGAAGGATCTGGGCTGGGGTAGTCATGCACCCTCCTAAGACAGTTAGGAGACTAACACTCTTTCTCCTAAATCGTCAAGGAGAGCGGCGCGCCGGACTACTCCGGCTCCTCGATCATGGATTCCTGGCGGACGACAACCACGATGCCCGACTCGGTGACGTGGAAGCGGCGGCGGTCGGCTTCGAGGTCGTAGCCGATTTCGGAGTGCTCGGGCAGGCTGACGTGGCGGTCGATGATGGCGTTGCGAATGCGCGAGTAGCGCCCGATGTTCACGTGGTTGTAGAGGATGGAATTCTGGACGTCACAATAGCTGTTGACGCGCACATCGTAGCCCAGGACGGAGTGCACGACTCGGCCGCCGGAAATGATGGAGCCGCTGGCGACGATGGAATCGAGCGCCACGCCCATGCGGTCGGGATCGGCAAAGACGAATTTCACCGGGGGGTACTGGTGCTGCCACGTGCGCAACGGCCAGTCCTTATCGTAGAGGTTGAAGACCGGCGAGACCGAAACCAGATCCATATTGGCTTCGTAATACGCGTCGATGGTGCCGACGTCGCGCCAGTAATGCGCGCCGGGCTTGTTTTCGTCCACGAAGTTGTGCGCGAAGACGCGGTGCTTGTGGATGATCCGCGGGATGACGTCCTTGCCGAAGTCGTGCCGGGAGCGCGGGTCCTCGGCGTCCGCGATAAGGATTGGTATGAGCAGGTCGGTATTGAAGATATACACGCCCATGGAGGCGTTGACCATCTTTGGATTGTGACGGGAGGGCTTGGGTTTTTCGGGCTTTTCGTCGAAGCCGGTGATGCGCCAGTGCTCATCGGCTTCCATGACGCCGAGCTGGCTGGCGGCGTCCTCCGGGTCGACCTCGATAGTCGCGACGGTAGCGTCCGCGCCAGAGTCCACGTGCTGCTGGAGCATTTTCTGGTAATTCATCTTGTAGATCTGGTCGCCGGAAAGGATCAGGACGTACTTTGAGCGCTCGCTGCCGATCGAGTAGATGTTTTGATAGACGGCGTCGGCAGTGCCCTGGTACCAATGCTGCGAAACCCGCATCTGCGGCGGAAGCAGTTCGATGAAGTCGCCGAGCCCCGCGATGGGCGACCAGCCCTGCCGCACATGACGGTTGAGGCTCAGCGCCTTGTACTGGGTTAGGACGAACACCCGGCGGAGATCGCTATTGATGCAGTTCGAGAGGGTGACGTCGATGATGCGGTACAGCCCTCCGAACGGCACCGCCGGCTTAGCCCGGTCGCGCGTCAACGGCCATAGCCGCTCGCCCTGGCCACCGGCCAGCAGGACGCCGATCGCATCTCGCATAAGCGACATTCAGGGGCCCCCGCTCCTCCGAATCAGCGCCGTCATTCTACCAACAATGGCGCTGGGGTGGAGGGCAAAGCAGACGCCACGGCCTCCCGAGCTACGCTGCCCGTCTTCACTGCGTTCCCCCCTTCCCCTAGGGGCTCCGAGGCCCGCACGGGCGCGGCGCGGAAAGATTCCTTGACTTTGCCGCCCGGCAATCGTTAGATGAGCCTGCTTATTCCATGCCATAATACGCTGCACGGGGTGTAACCCTGTGTGGTCTCATTGAAAAGAACGGGGGTGAAGTTTAAGTGGCGGAAATTAACATCCAGGAAGGTGAATCCCTGGAAAATGCGCTGCGCCGATTCAAGCGCAAGGTACAGCAGGAAGACATCATAAAAGAAATCAAGAAGCACAGCTATTACATGAAGCCCGGGGAGAAGCGCCGGGCGAAAGAAGCGCTTTCGCGGAAGCGACTGCGCAAGAAGCAGCGCCGTGAACAAGACTGAGCGCTGCCGATGGTGTTGCACTTCCGCGATTTAGGCCCCTATCAGGCGGAAACCGCGAGGTTTCCTAAGCAACGTCGTGCCCGCAGGACTGTGGGAGCCGTGCCCATTGCTTGGAGTGGGATGGTTCGCCTAACTGGAGGGACTCGGGCCAGACGGCTGTTTGTTCCGTTCCAGGACCGGGCCAGGGGAGCAGTGCATGGAGTACCACGATAAGGTACTGAAATGCGCAGAGTGCGGCGCCGAATTCGTTTTCACCGCCGGCGAACAAATGTTCTTCGCCGACAAGGGCTTCAAAAACGAACCGAAACGCTGCAAGAACTGCAAGGCCAAGCGCGCCGAAGGCGGCGGCTCGGCAGGGCCGCGTGCAGAGACGCGCACGGTTTGCTCGCAGTGCGGTAAAGAGACGACAGTGCCGTTTCGGCCGACGCAGGGGCGCCCGGTGTTTTGCCGGGAGTGCTTCCAGCAGCGGCGGGCAATGGGTACACCGGCGGTCTGATCGCCGCAGCCCCTTCGCCGAGACCTACCAGGCATTCTCGCAAGCGATGGCTGCTCGTCCTCATGGGAGGGCCAGGGGCAGCGGCCGCGCTGGCGAAATTCTTCGTTTGCTTCCTCCTTAGTCAGTTTTTGCAACAATTCCGGCTTGAGGAATTTGGCCGCGATCTGGAGCGGCACGTGCACCTCGAAAATAACGTGCTCTTCCCGCGCGCCATCGAGCTCGAAGCACGGCATTCCGGCACGAACGCCTGAGCGCGCGGCCGCATCTTTCGATTCGTCCTGAGAATCCGGCGGGGCCGGATTGCGTTTGCGTCAAGCGGGCTGAGTTCGAATCCGTACTTGCGTGGTTGTATAGTTAGAGCCGACCAGGAGCTTACGCATGGAAACTCTTTCTGAGGGCAGCACATTCCGGCGGTACAAGAAACTCTGGATCGCGCTAGGGCTGGTGCTGGTCGTGTCGTTCGCAGTGTTGGGCGGGGTGGGCTTCCAGGTGATTCGAAGCGCGCCGCCGATTCCGGCTCAGGTGGTGACGCCCGACGGAATCGTTCTGTTTGGCCACGACGATATTGTGAACGGCCAAAACGTCTGGCAGTCCATTGGTGGACAGGAAGTCGGGACGATCTGGGGCCATGGTGCATACGTTGCGCCGGACTGGTCCGCGGACTGGCTGCACCGCGAGGCCGTTTTCATTCTCGACCGATGGGCGCGCGCCGCCGGCGCTGAAAACTATACGGCGCTCACCGTCGAGCAGCAGGCGGCCCTTCGGGCGCGGCTCCAAGCCGACATGCGCACGAATAGGTATGATCCCCAGCGCGACCGCATCGTCGTCACTCCCGAACGAGCGGCAGCTTTTGCAGCGCTCTCCGGTTACTACGCCGACGTCTTTTCCCGCGGCCGCCCGGAATACGCGATTCCGCGCGGTGCGCTGAGCGATCCGCAAAAACAGCGCGAGATGGCGGCCTTCTTCTGGTGGACCGCATGGGCCGCCGCAACAAATCGTCCGGGCCGCGCGGTCACCTACACCGAGAATTGGCCGCATGAGCCGCTCGTCGGGAACCGCCCCACCGGCGGTACGGTTGTTTGGAGCGTGTTCAGCTTTGTCTTCCTGCTTGCCGGCATCGGCGGCATGGCGTGGTACTTCGGTTCGCAGGACCGCGAGCCATTGCCCGCGCAACTTCCGAAGCGCGATCCCCTGCTCGGCTTCCAGCCCACGCCTTCGCAACGCGCGACGATGAAATATTTCTTCGTCGTCGCCGCGCTCATCGTCGTTCAGGTCGGCCTCGGAGCGATCACCGCGCATTATGGTGTGGAAGGCTCCGGCTTCTACGGCATTCCTCTCGACCGCACTCTGCCTTATGCGGTCACGCGGACCTGGCACCTGCAAATCGGCCTCTTTTGGATTGCCACTTCGTGGCTGGCCACCGGCCTCTACGTCGCTCCCGCTGTCGGAGGCGCCGAGCCCAAGGGCCAGCGCCTCGGCGTGAACTTTCTCTTCCTCGCGTTGCTTGCCGTCGTGGTTGGCTCGCTCGCGGGCGAGTGGATGAGCATCGAGCACAAGCTGGGGAACAATTGGTTCTGGTTCGGCACGCAGGGTTACGAATACGTCGATCTCGGCAGGTTCTGGCAGCTCTTGCTCTTTGTCGGGCTGGTCTTCTGGCTCTGGCTGATGTGGCGCGCGCTTCGTCCGGCGCTGGCCCGCAAAGACGAATCGCATTCGCTCCTGTGGCTCTTCGTGATCGCGAGCATCGCGATTCCGCTCTTTTACGGCGCGGGCTTGATGTACGGCCAGCGGAGCAATCTGGTGAGCGCCGAGTACTGGCGCTGGTGGGTCGTCCATCTCTGGGTCGAAGGATTCTTCGAGGTCTTCGCCACCGTGGTCATCGCGTTCCTCTTTACGCGGCTGAAGCTGCTCTCCGTGAACACGGCTACCAAGGCGGTGCTCTTCTCTACCGTGGTGTTTCTCTCCGGAGGGATCATCGGCACGTTCCACCATCTCTATTTTTCCGGGACGCCCAACATCGTCCTGGCGCTGGGCGCCACGTTCAGCGCCCTGGAAGTGGTGCCGCTCGTTCTGATCGGCTTTGAAGCCTGGGAGAATATCCGCCTCGTCCGTGTGAGAGATCACGGGGCCTTCTGGGTAGCCGCCTACAAGTGGCCCATCTATTACTTCGTGGCCGTGGCCTTCTGGAACTTTGTCGGCGCGGGACTCTTCGGATTCTTGATCAACCCACCCATCGCCCTCTACTACATGCAAGGACTCAACACCACCGCCGTCCACGCCCACACCGCTCTTTTCGGCGTGTACGGCATGCTGGGAATCGGGCTGATGCTTTTCTGCTTGCGCGCGCTCCGGCCGGGCAAGGCATGGAAGAACGGGCCGTTGGCCTTTTCCTTCTGGGCCATCAACATTGGCCTGCTGCTCATGGTCGTGCTCAGCCTCCTGCCTATCGGACTGATGCAAGCGTGGGCTTCCGTCGAGTACGGCACGTGGTACGCGCGTTCGGCCGAATTCATGCAGACCGGTTTGGTGAGTCATCTTCGATGGATGCGCATCATCGGCGACTCGATTTTCGCCATTGGCATCCTCGTCCTTGGCTGGTTCATCCTCGGACTCGTTACCGGCCACTCCTTCGATCGGCGCGCCACACTCGAGGAGGGCGAGTGGCAAGTCCACCCGGCCTCAGCCGCTCCACCGGGCCGCGCATCCGACTGAGCAATCTCCGATCGCAACCAAAATCCTCGCTTACATCCCTTTGCATCGCTTCAGCATCCGTTAACGCGTAGCTCACCGGGCGAGTTCAAGGTACGATCGGAAGCCTATGGTGGTGAGCGAGGGAGACCATGAATAGAAAAACCACGACGATTCTCCTCACTGGCGGATTCTTGGCTGCCGCTTATGCCTTTTCTCCCGCTTCCCTGCGAGGCCAAGCGTCTCCGGGACCTCTGCCTCCGGCTGAGCCACAGCCGCGGACGCAAGCCCCCGACCAACCGAAATCGCAGCCGCAGCCGCAGCTCACGCCGGAACAATTGCGGAAGCTCGCTGGCTCCTGGAAGCTAAATCGCGATGAGAGTGACGACGCGCACAAGAAGATGCAGGATGCCAGGGGCAGCAGCGGAAGCGGCAGCGGAGGTGGCCGTGGAGGAGGTCCCTACGGTGGCGGACGGCGCGGGGGCGGCGGTTATCCCGGCGGCGGCTACCCCGGTGGAGGTGGTTATCCCGGTGGCGGCGGTTATCCAGGCGGCGGTGGCGGAGGGGGTCCCTATGGAGGGCGCGGAGGTGGCATGGGAGGCGGACAAAGCGATGAAGATCGCCAGCGGATGCAGGAATTGCTCAACCCCGCGGATTCGCTGGCCATCGCCCAGAAGGATGCGGAGATCGACCTGACCGACGACCAAGCTCGCAAGCGTGTCTTCTACACTGACGGACGGAAACTGCAGAAGTCCAAGGACGAGAAGTACCAGGAAGTCGCGGCGCACTGGGAAGGAAGCCGTCTCCTCTCAGAGGAGAAAGGACCCCACGGCGGGAAGGTCATGCGCTCGCTTGAATTGGCTCCTGACGGCCAGCAGCTATACGAGACACTCTACATTGAAACCGCCCGATCGAGCGCGGAAGTGAGCATCCGCTACGTCTACGACGTCGTTCACGAAAGCAAAAAGTAACTCTTGATTTGTCGAAGACTGGGCGCCGTAGACTGATGGGTTCGCGACGGGTTTCGGGAGAGTTTCATCGGTCTGTTTTTCAATGACATCCTCACGGAGCAAATCCATGCGCAAAGAACACCGCTATCTGGCCGTGCTGGTACTTGCACTTCTTCTTCCATCTCTCAGTCAGGCGCAAACGACAATGCAAAAACAGAGCATCCTTCTTGATTCGGGCTGGGAATTTCGGCAGCTCAACGAAGGCGCAAACAGTTCGGCTTGGCGGCCCGCCCAGGTTCCTGGCGACGTCCACTTGGACCTGCTCCGCAACAAACTGATCCCCGATCCTTATTATCGCGACAATGAAGCCAAGCTGCAGTGGATCGAAGAAGCGGACTGGGAGTATCGCACCGCGATTCAAGCCACGCCCGAATTGCTGAACCACAAAAATATTGAGCTGGTCTTCGAGGGTTTGGACGCCTATGCCGACGTCTATCTGAACGACAAGCCCGTGCTGACTACGGAAAATATGTTCCGCGAATGGCGCGTGGACGTGATGCCCTATCTGCAGCCGGGCCTCAACCAGCTTCGAATCGTGTTCCCGTCGCCGATCAAGACCGCCGTGAAAATCGCATCGACCGACAAATGGCGCGAGCAGACGCACACCGCGGAGAAAACCTACATCCGCAAGGCGGCTTTCGAGTATGGATGGGATTGGGGGCCGCGGTTTGTCACCAGCGGCATCTGGCGCCCCGCCCAGCTCGAAGCCTGGGACGCGGCCAGAATCTCCAACGTGCACATCGCCCAGCGCGACGTGACGCCGGCAGTGGCGCACCTCACCGCCCAAGTCGAAGTGACCGCCACTGAAAACGCCGCCGCGAAATTGACGTTGGACTTTATGCACGCGGGTAAGAAGGCGGAACTCTCACAAAATGTCGAACTTCACCCCGGGATCAACCACGTTGATCTCCCCGTGGAGATCGCCAAGCCCGAGCTGTGGTATCCGGCCGGCTACGGCGCGCAGCCCATCTATCAATTCAACGCCCAATTGACCATCGGCAATCGCGCGGAAGACCGGGCGTCGGCGCGGACCGGCTTGCGCTCGATCGTCCTGCGCCGGGAGCTCGATCAGTGGGGCCGCTCTTTCGAATTCGTCATCAACGGGATTCCGGTATTCGCCAAGGGCGCGGACGTGATTCCCTTCGACAGTTTTCCCAACCGCGTCACCACCGAACAGTATCGCCGCGTTCTACAATCCGCGCGCGACGCGAACATGAATATCATTCGCCACTGGGGCGGCGGGTATTACGAGACCGACGAGTTCTACAATCTCTGCGACGAGCTCGGCATCATGATTTGGCAGGACTTCATGTTCGGCAACGATTGGCAGCCCGGAACCTATCCCTTCAAACAGAATGTGGAGAAAGAGGCCGAATACCAGGTCCGGCGCTTGCGAGACCATCCCAGCATCGTGCTCTGGTGCGGCAACAACGAAACCGAGGAAGCATTCGGTTGGGGCGGGCGGGACCAACTCAGCCCCGAAGCTCGTTTGAAGATGTGGGAGGACTATCTCACCGTTTTCAGCGGAATTCTTACGCGCACCGTGAACCGCCTGATCCCCGAAACTCCGTACTGGCCGAGTTCGCCTAGCGCGGATTATGAGGAGCTTTCGCCGAACTTTCAGTCGGGCGATTTTCACGATTGGAGCGTTTGGCACGGCAACGTCGCTTTTAGCGAGTACGAGAAGCACTTCCCGCGCTTCATGACCGAATACGGGTTTCAATCGTTTCCTGAAATGCGCACCGTCGAGGCCTTCACGATTCCGGAAGATCGCGGGAGCATCTTCACCCCGGTCATGCTGGCCCATCAGAAGAATAACCGGGGCAATGCGATCATCCACGAATACATGCTCCGATACTATTCCGAGCCGCGCGATTTCCCGTCGTTCCTGTATGCCAGCCAGGTGCTCCAGGCAGAAGGCATCAAGATCGGCGCGGAGCACTTGCGACGAATTCGCCCGCGCGCAATGGGGTCCATTTTCTGGCAGCTCAACGATTGCTGGCCGGTGGCTTCCTGGTCGAGCATCGATTATTACGGGCGGTGGAAGGCGCTGCATTACTACGCGCGGCGCTTCTATAGTCCGCTGCTCGTTTCGCCGCACGTGGAGAACGGCGATTTCACCGTCTACGTGGTGTCAGACAAGACTGCGCCGACCGACGCGCAACTCCGCGTGCGATTGATGACCTTGGACGGGAAAACGCTGAGCGACAATACGCAGAACATCCAGGTTCCGGCGCTCTCCAGCAAGAGTTACGTTCAGCGGCCGCTGGCCGAGTTTGTGAACGCGAATGGCGCCGATGCGGCCAAGATATTCGCCGTCACAGACCTGGCCGTCGATGGCAAACAGGTTTCAAGCAACCTGTTGTACTTTGTGCCGGCCAGCGAAGTTTACTTGCCCCAGGCGCAGATCAGCACCCAACTCACGAAGGTTGGCGATGGGTACCGTCTGCATCTTTCCTCCAGCGTGCTTGCGCGCAGTGTGTACGTGTCGTCCGGAGACTTGGACGCGGCGGTGTCCGACAACTATTCCGATTTGATTCCGGGCCAACCGGTGGACATTGCCATCACGAGCGGCGCACCTCTGGAACAGTTGCGGGGGAAGCTGAAGGTCATGTCGCTGGTGGACGCCTTCGCGCCCCCAGGCACGTCCGCAGCGTCAGAGACAAAATAGGCGAGGGTCCGGCTGAATTCGCAAGGCAAACGCCGGCCGCGAAAGCCAAGCGCTACACGCAGGGTCAACCCTTCATCTGCTCGGTGAGATAAATCGGCAGGGTGAGCTGGTCGATCAGGGAGAGCTGGGTCTCGAGGTAGTCCACGTGCTCTTCCTCGTCCTTCAGAATTTCTTTGAGGAAGTCCGCGGTGGCGTTGTCGCCAACCTTGCGGCAGACCTCGATGGCTCTGTTGTACGCGATGACGGCGCCTTTTTCGAGTGTGAGATCGTTCTTGAGCTGCTGAGGGACGTCTTTGCCGATGGTGATCTTCCCGAACCGGTCCATTCTCGGCACGCCCTCGAGGAACAGGATCCGCTCCATGATCGCTTCGGCGTGTTTCATTTCGCCGACGGATTGCTTCTTGGTTAGGCCGGAGAGCCGCCTGTAGCCCCAGTTCTCGCACATTTCGGCGTGGAGCATGTACTGGTTGATCGCACTTAGCTCTTCCTTGAGCATTTCAGAAAGCACTTCGAGAACTTCCGGCTTGCCTTTCATCGCGTCTCCCCTCCTTGTGCAGCAGCGACAGTATAAGTCAGGTGGACGGGATTCAAGAAGCCGGCAGGCCGTCTGCGGTATTCACTGCAAACCAACACCGCACCCCACCGAAACGTGCAACCTTCTCTTGCGCGGCCCGGCGCCCCCACCAACCAACACGTACAAAATGGCTTACGCAGTCGCAACTTCAGTCCCAGTACCGTGTTCCATCAGCATAGGGTTGGCAAGTGCGAGTGGCACCTTCGAGGTAGTCACAAGAGAGGAAATCGGCAATGAGACTCATACGGTGGTTTGGTTCCCTTTGGTTCCTGTTGTTGGCTGTGGCACTCGTCGGTTGCGGCGCCGGTGGCGGCGGAACATCGAACAATCCGCCTGCTCCACAAGACGGCAGCGTGAACATGATGTTGAGCGACGCCTCCTCCGAGGATTGGGCGACCGTCGGCGTCAAGGTGCTGAGCATCTCGCTCATTCCGCAGGATGGCGGCGCGCCGGTCGTGGCCTACACCGCGCCCACTCCGGCTCCAACGATCAATCTAGTCCAGCTCGATCAACTCGCTGAAGTCTTGGGCAACATGACGATCCCTGCCGGCACCTATACGGCGGCCTCTCTGACCATCAGCGGCAATCCGGGAGATGTGCTTTTGACCGTCGCGGCCAATCCGGAATCCGGTTTCCCCGTGGCTGCCGGCACCGCGATTTCCCAAAACCAGATTCAGATTCAAGGCACCAAGGGCAGCGCCGGCAGTCTGACGGCGACGGTGAAGGTCAACTTCGACTCTCCGCTCGTGATCACGGCCAACCAGAGTAATGCGTTGGATTTGGAATTTGACCTGTCGCATCCGGCCTTCATCGTCGAGCACGTTCCTCTGAGTGGCTCGCCGGTCTGGGCGGTGAACTTCAGAGGCCCGCTTCGCCACCATCACATCTGGAATCTCGCCGACTTCCTTTTGCGGCACCTCTATGGGACCGTGACTGCGGTGTCTTCGGACAATACTTCGATCACGGTGAACAAAGACTATCCCGTCTGTCCGCCCACAAATCCCGAGACGGCCATCGCTTCCCAGCAGAGCCTCAAGATCCTGGCCGACGCCGCCAATGGAACGATTTTCTACGACGTGGATGCCAAGACTTCGGCCGTCATCAAAGATTTCTCCACCGTGGCTTCCACGCTCGACGGCAAGTTCGTCCGCGTGGCCGCTCGCTATCAATCGGACGGCTCGCTGGTGGCGGTGCGTATGTGGGCCAGCACCAGCTTTAACAAAGTCTGGCTGAGTCCGGAAGGCCACGTCCTCCATGTGAATGCTTCGTCCACGCCTGCTAGCATCACCGTTCAGAACGAGCTCGGCGTCCCCGTCGTCGTGGACGTCGATGCCAACACGCAGTTCTACTTCCGCACGCCCGCGAGCGCACTCGCCGATGCAACTCCCATTGGGACAGGAGCCGGTTTCCTGGCCAATCTGGTCCGCGGCTTCAAGGTGCACGTGAGCGCTGCGGATCCGCTGGCCAGTCCTTTGGTGGCCCAGGTGGTGGACATCGAAATCGCCAGGTTTGACGGAACTATCTCCGCGCCAAACAATGTCGGCTTCACCTACAACCGGAATTTCTTCACCGCCAGCGACAATTACTCCAAAACCCTGGACTACATCTCCAGCACGACGCCGAACGGCAAGGATGCCAACGGCAATTCGGTCACCGGCTTCAAGTGGTGGAACTTCACTTTCCCCACCTTGGCTGACACCGGAGCCAACGCGATTCCCGACTTCGTCTCGGCCACTAGCGGTTCGGTGAACTTCGGCGGCACCGTGGGTGCGATGTCTGCCTGGGGAGAAACCTACGCCCTTTGGAATGACCCCTCGAAGCCGAACGACTGGTCCGCGCCATGGACGGTTCTCGCGCCTACTCCGGTGCCGTTGGGCGCAGTGTCCTCTCCGTGGGTTCAGGGCAGCAACGGCGGCACCTTCGGCATGAAGGTGCAGCCGGCCGGCAACGCGGTCACCGTGGACGTGAACGACACGTCCGGCTCTGCCACGCTCGTCTACCAGGTAGACATGACGGGCGGTATCATCACGGTGAGCGCCGTGGACATCACTACCTCGGCCGGCTTGAACTCACTTATCAACAATCTGGTTACCGGCACACCGGTGAAGGTTTTCGGCGTGCCCCAATCAGACGGCACGATCAAAGCCTACGTGCTGGTCTATTTCACGGGCATACTACCGGCGGCGGCGTAAACTCGCCGCGCAATTGCTTTTTCCAGCCGCCGCCCCCTCTGGGGGCGGCGGCTTCCTTTTTGATCACCACGCCGAGCGCGCGGATCCCCCATGCACACATGGATTCTCCCCTTGAAAATGCCGAGAACTACGCAAACACAAAGAGTTAGCTCCGTTTCGGGAATCTCTGCGTCGTGTGATACGGATTTTGGAATCGGGATTCACATTCCTGAATACGCGAATTCGATCCGATTGCATTTAAAAACAAATTGACACAACAAATATCGCGAATCTGCCATCTAGATCGGTTGGGCTGCTAGAATTCGGCGGTTGCTCACCAGGGGCAGAGCTCTCTGTTCTTGGTCTGTTTGGTACATTCATACATTCCACATTGGGGGGGAAGATGAAGTTGCTTGTTTGGTCCTTGAAGTTCGTATTCGTTCTTTGCTTCACGCTGTCTCTGATTCCAACCGTAGCACTGGCGCAACATTACACACAGACGAACCTGGTCTCCGACCTTGCCAACATGGCTCCGGTGACCGATCCCAATCTGAAGAATCCCTGGGGGTTGACCCGCAGTTCTGGAAGTCCCTGGTGGGTGGGGAACAACAACTCGGGAACTTCCACGCTCTACAACGGCACGGGCGCGATCATCCCAATCAACGGCAACGGGATTGTAACCATCCCGCCGCCGAACAGCTCCCCAGCAGGCACTCAAGCTACTCCAACAGGGGTCGTCTTCAATGGCAGCCCAGATTTTGTTCTTCCGAACGGCAAGCCGGCGGCATTCATCTTTGCCACAGAGGATGGGACTATCTCTGGGTGGAATGGCGGGCCCGCTGCCGTCCTGGTAGTGGACAAATCTGATAACGGTTCAGCGAACGGAGCCGTGTACAAAGGCGCCACCAGCGGCGACGTGAATGGAACCCGTTTCCTTTACGTTACGAATTTCCGTAGCGGGCGGGTGGAGGTGTACGACACGAGTTTCAAACGGGTGAGGCTGGATGAAGACGCATTTGATGACGATTTCATTCCGCGCGGTTTTGCCCCCTTCAACGTGCAAAACATCGGCGGAAGCTTATTTGTCACGTATGCGAAGCAGGATGCGGCGAGGCACGATGACGTGGCTGGGGATGGCCTGGGTTTTGTGGACATCTTCACCACTTCGGGGAGGCTGATCTCGCGCCTGCAGCATGGTCCTTGGCTCAATTCTCCCTGGGGCGTCGTCTGGACCCCTCGCGATTTCGGGGAGTTCAGCAATTCCATACTCGTGGGGAATTTCGGCAGCGGACGGATTGCCGCCTTCAACGGCTTCACGGGCAAATTCATCGGCTTCGTGAAGAATCCTGACGATTCTCTCTTAACCATTGATGGCTTGTGGTCGCTCACCTTCGGCAATGGCGCCACGGCGGGGCCGTCCACCACGCTGTACTTCACCGCTGGTCTCAACGGCGAACAGGACGGCCTGTTCGGCACACTGACTCCAGTGGCAGCCGAACAAGATGGAGATGAAGAGTAGCGCTGCTGGACCGGCGGTACCGTCCTACGGTGCGAAGTAAGAGGAGACGGCAGAGGCCAATTGGCCTCTGCCGTTTTCTTTTGTAGCAGCTCGTTCGGACAGCGCGCCGAGGAGATCTCTGGAGCAGGAGCAATGGGTACGATGTGAACCATTGGCAGCTCAGGGATTCGCGGAAACGGCTTCGGCAATCTCGCGTTTTCTCGCTGCCTGCCAGAGCCCGATGTACGGCTGCAACTCCTGCATCATTTTCTCGAATTGCACGAGATTCAAGGATTGGGCGCCATCGCTGAATGCTTTCTCCGGCGCGGGATGCACCTCGACGATCAAGCCATCGGCTCCGATGGCCACACCAGCACGGCAGAGCGCGGGCACCAGACTGCGTTTGCCCGTGGCATGGCTCGGATCCAGGATCACCGGCAGGTGCGTCAATTCATTCAAGGCGGGAATCGACGAGATGTCGCAGGTGTTGCGAGTCACGGTCTCGAAAGTGCGAATGCCCCGTTCGCAGAGGAGGACCTCGGAGTTGCCGTGAGCAACAACGTATTCAGCCGACATGAGAAGCTCTCGCACGGTGCAGCTCATTCCCCGCTTCAGCAACACCGGGCGGCCGCACTTCCCGAGCGCCTTGAGGAGAACGAAATTTTGCATGTTGCGGGCGCCGACCTGAAGGATGTCGGCGTGCTCGGCGATCAGGGCGACGTCGCGGTCGCTCATGACCTCAGTGACGATCGCGAGCCCGGTGGCGCGTTTAGCCTTCTGCAGAAGCTTGAGCCCTTCGATTTCGAGCCCTTGAAACTCATAGGGTGAGGTCCGGGGCTTGAATGCACCGCCGCGGAGAATCTTGGCGCCGGCGCGGGCGACGCCCTCGGCGGCGCGCATGATCTGGTCCTCGGATTCCACCGAACAGGGACCCGCCATGACCACGAATTCGCTGCCGCCGATGACCGTGCCGTCCACGCGAATCTGCGTCCGGGCGGCATGGAACTCCTTGCTGACGAATTTGTAGGGCGCGGAAATGCGGACGACGTTTTCCACCTGCGGCATGGCTTCGATCGATTCCATGCAGGCGGTAACGTCTCCCAGGCCCACAACGCCGATAACCACCCGCTCTTCGCCCTCGATGGAATGGACCTTGTAGCCAAAGGCCTGAACCTGGCTACAGACTTCGTCGATCTCCTGCCGGGTGGCATGGAGCTTCATCGAAATGATCATCGCTTGTCCTCTTCACATGCTGCGGAAAGACTGCCCCATAGAATACTTCGGTTTCGTCGATTTCGCCTCCCCCGTCCCGTAGCCGCGGGATAGAAAGCAGCGCGGCCGGCCGCGCGCGTGTATAATCGCGGCCACTCGGGAACCGGCGCGAGAATCCCCGACGTTCCATCGCAACGATCGCAGGAGACTTCTATGTCCAAGTCACGGCTACTGCTCAAGTTGGGTGCTTACTGCAATTTCGGCATCGCTCTTCTCCACCTGATGTTCATTGTGGCCAGGGAGAAGGAACTCCGCTATTTCGGCGCGCCCATTTGGGTGCTTGACCTGCACCGGGAAAGGCGCGGCGCATTTGTGCTTCTTCTCATCGGCATGGCGTGCGTCTTCGTCCTTGTTGCACTGTATGCGCTCTCCGGCGCAGGGTCGATTCGGCGTTTGCCGCTCTTGCGCACCTGCTTGGTGGTGATTGGCGCAATCTTCGCTCTGCGCGGCCTGCTGGTCATCGCAGAGGTGATTATTATCGTACGGCGGTACAGCGGCGACTATCTGCAATACGTGCATTTTCCGGTCATGTCGCTATTCGCGCTGTGTGTTGGGTTTTTCTATCTGGCGGGCGCGGCCGGCAACTGGAGCAGCCTAAAGCCGGTCCGGGAATAGGGATTGACCCGGCCTTCCTTGCGCGTCAGCTGCTGATCTCTCCACGGCTGGGTCGCGCGGCGTACCGGGCGCGAGGGCGGATCATGGCCTTTTCTCGAATTCCAGCGCGATCATCTTCTTGGAATCGAGAACATCCCGCGACGAGGAACGTACCAGCGCGAAGCCATGCTCTCTGAATTCGTGCGCGACGTCCGATTGTGACAACAGGTGCGGGTGCACCGCTTGGAACACACTCATGGAGCCGACGATCGGCCGATCCATCGTTAGGGCACTCGCCAGACCGGCAGGGTTCTCCTGGAGCACCACGAAAACCCTTTCCGACGAGAGGCGGCACAACGTCGCGACGGCCTTGCGCCAATCCACATGCTCCAATACCAGGATGGCGACCACCAGCGCGTAGCCGGAGCACAGTTGGCTGTTCTCCACGTCATCGAGAACCGTATCGAACTTCAGTTCGCGCTCGCTACCGATTCTGGATCTCAGGCGAGCGAGGAACTCGAGATTAATGTCGGCAAAGGTTGTTCGGAAGGGCCGCAAAACAGCGGGGGACACATAATCAAGTAGCTGACCGGTGCCGGCTCCCACGAACAAGATGGAAGCGCCCGGGGATGGCGGATGGCTTTCGAAGAGCTCGGCGACCAGCTCAGCGTTTGCCTGCGCTTGGCCAACAGCGGCCATGTGAGCATCGAGGTCCTCGGACTTGATCAGTTTCGTCCAAGCATGGCGTAACCGCTCATCCATACGGGAAAACCTCTAAAGGAGAAGGATTGCCAGCGCCCCGTCGCGCTGCGGGGAAATGGTACGACAGGAGTGCCGCGCAATCTACCTGCCAACCAGCTTTGCTTCCACCGGCATTTGCAGAACTTCGCGCAGCTTCCGGAGAAGCGTCACCCGCGAAAACGGCTTGGGCAGCAGATTCGATCCTGAGTCCAACAGCCCGCGATCACTGCCGAAACGGCCGGCGTACCCAGACATGTAGAGCACTTTCATGTCAGGCTGCGATTCCGCGAGAGTTGCGGCGAGAATCGGGCCGCTCATTTGCGGCATGACGACATCCGTCAGCAGCAAGTGAATCGGCTTTCCATATTGCCGAGCGACCTCACATGCGTGAACACCATTCGTTCCCTCGAGGACGGTGTAGTTGCCTTCCTCAAGGAAACAGCGGATGAGCGTCCGGAGCGATTCTTCGTCCTCCACGAGCAAGACGGTCTCCGACCGGCCGAGGTCCGGGGAGGGCAGCTCGGCGGGCGGAATTCGCTGGGCCGGCCGATCGACGAGCGGGAGATAGATTTTGAATTGAGTCCCATATCCCGGTTCGCTGTAGGGCCAAATGTAGCCGCCGCTTTGCTTCACGATTCCATAAACTGTCGAGAGCCCGAGGCCGGTGCCCTTGCCAGGTTCTTTGGTGGTGAAAAAGGGCTCGAAGATATGGGCCTTGGTTTCCTGGTCCATTCCCACGCCGGTGTCGGCGATGCTGAGGAGCACGTAGCGGCCCGGAACGGAGGGGGGATGATGGAGGGCATAGTCCTCGTCCAATTCGACGGTGCTGGTCTCGATGATAAATTTACCGCCATCCGGCATGGCGTCGCGCGCATTCACCGCCAAATTCATGATGATTTGCTCGACCTGTCCGGGGTCTGCTCTCACAGAACCGAGGTCCGGGTCCAGTTTGGTTTGGAACTCGATATCCTCGCCGATGAGACGCCGGAGCATTTTCTCGGTATCGGTCACGATGGAGTTGAGATTCAGGATTCTGGGCTCCAAAACCTGCTGACGGCTGAATGCCAGCAATTGGCGAGTGAGCGATGCCGCGCGATTGCCGGCTCTCTTGATTTCGTCAATCTGCCTGTGCGCCTGAGGATCGAGCTCCGGACGCATCAGAAGGACGTCGCTATAACCGATAATCACGCTCAGCAGATTGCTGAAATCGTGGGCCACGCCACCGGCGAGCCGTCCAACCGATTCCATCTTCTGCGCTTGACTAAGCTGCTGGGCCAACTGCTTCCTCTCGGTGACGTCTTGCATGATGGCGACGAACCGGGTGATCTCGCCCCTCTCATTGCGCACCGGGGTGATGGTCTGCTCGCCGGTGTACAGGGCGCTGTCCTTGCGGCGATTGATAACCTCGCCGTGCCAGACCCGCCCGGCCAAGATCGTCTTCCACATCTGCTCGAAGAAGGACTTCGGGTGCTTGCCGGAATTGAGGAGGCGGAACGTCTTTCCGACCGCATCCTTGGAGGAATAACCAGTCAGGGCAGTGAAAGCCGGATTGACCCAGAGGATGGTGCCCGATCGGTCGGTGATGACGACCGCGTTGGCGGCAATTTCCAGGGCGACGGCCTGAAGCCGCAATTGAGCCTCCGCCTGCTTGCTGCTGGTGATATCAAGAGCGATGTCCATCGCCCCGCGAATCTCGCCGTCGGCATTCCGCAAGGGGGCCAGTGAAACGATGGCGTCGAATGTCGAGCCGTCCTTCCTTCGGGCTCGCACCTCCCGGCTGGACACACTTTCTCCGAGAAACACGGAGGCGCGGAGGTCGCCGTACATCTTGCGCTTGTCTTCGGGGACCACGGGAAGCGGCTGGCCCAGCAACTCCTGCTCGCTCCACCCGAAGATGCGCTCCGCCGCGGGGTTCCACAACGTGACCTTCCCGGCGCGGTCGACGCACACAATCCCCGCGGGAGAAGCATCCACCAGCGCTTCCAGGAACTGATTGGACTCTCTCAAGGCGTCCTCGGCGCTCTTGTGGTTCGTAACATCGCGGCTGATCCCCATGATACCGACGACCTGGCCGCGCTTGTCTCGCAAGGGAACTTTGGACGTGGACAGCCACTTCGCGTTGGCTTCAGAGTCCACCACGGCTTCGATCTTGCCGACCAAGGCCTTTCCAGATTGAATGATGGCTTGCTCATCAGCGAAGAAGGTGGTGGCAAGCTCCTTGGCGTAGAAATCGAAATCGGTCTTCCCGAGCAGATCTTCGGGGGTTCTGGCTCCGACGAGGTCGGCGAGTGCGCGGTTGGCCACAACAAAGCGGCCCGAAGCGTCCTTCACATAGATGTAGTCCGGCATGTTGTCGATCAGCGTTCGCAGGAGCTCACGCTCCGCTTGAAACGCGTCTTCGGCCCGCTTGCGCTCGGTAATGTCGTTTGCGACGACCAATCTCGCGCGGCGGCCCTGCCATTCAAAGTCATGCGCTGCAATCTCGACGTTAATCAGCGTCCCATCTTTTCTCAGGTGTCTCCATTGGCCGGTTGTTTTCAATCCCGTGTTGCGAAAACGAGTTTCCGGCAGGAGAGCGTGTATATCCTCAGGCGGGCGAATATCCTGCAAGGTCATCCGCAAGAATTCGTCCCGTGAGTAGCCGTATTTCACGATCGCTGCTTGGTTGACGGCCAGGAATGCGAGGGTTTCAAGATCAAACACCCACATGGGTAGCGGGTTGTTTTCAAACAGCAATTCGAGGTGAGCGCTTTCGGCCATAAACGGTCACAGCGGATCACACTACAGTATCGGGAAGGGGGGACGGGGGCGAACTCCGTGCTGCAGCACGGAACACGAAACCGACAGCAAGTGTAGTATGTCGGTGCGTTCGGGGTAACTAGACGATTGACACGCGCTTCATAAGAGTAACACCGCGCCGCTTGCGGCCGCATTTGCGTGGAAAATCATGATTGGTTCCGCCCCCGCCTCTTCTGCAAGAGTGTGATTCGGTGGCAGGTTGCCGCTAGCTTATCGTGGCTGTTTGGTTTATCCTTCGCGGACGGAAACAGGCTTCCCTCAAGCGATGCTCTTCAAAGCGCTCAGCGCGGCGGTGTACGGCATCGACGCTTATCTCGTCGAGGTCGAAGTGGACGTCGGCTCGGCGAAGATGGGCGAGTTCATGGTGGTGGGCTTGCCGGACGTGGCGGTGAAGGAAAGCCGCGAGCGGATCAAATCGGCGCTTAAGAATTGCGGCTTCGATTTTCCCGCGCCGCATGGCGTGACCGTCAACTTAGCTCCGGCCGACGTGCGCAAGGAAGGTTCGGCGTTCGACTTGCCGATGGCGCTGGGGATTCTCGGGTGCATGGGCACATTCTTCGGGAAATCGCTCGACTCATTTCTATTTTTGGGGGAGCTGTCGCTCGACGGTGGAGTGCGATCGGTGCGCGGCACGCTTTCGGCGGCGTTGACGGCGAGAGAGCGCGGGATCAAGTCGCTCGTCGTGCCGGAGGCGAACGCGCGCGAGGGGGCGGTGGTCGAGGGAGTGAACGTCTTTGCGGTGCGTTCGCTGCCGCAGGCAGTGGACCTGGTGAATTCGCCGGAGACGTTCCAGCCGGTGCAGGTGGATGCGCGGGCGATGCTGGCGGAGGCGTCGCAGTACACGGTGGATCTGCGCGACGTGCGCGGACAGCATGCGGCCAAGCGCGCCCTCGAAGTGGCGTGCGCGGGGAGCCACAACATTTTGTTTCTCGGGCCTCCCGGCGCGGGCAAGACAATGCTGGCGAAGCGCATTCCCACAATCCTGCCGCCGATGTCGCTCGAAGAAGCGATCGAAACAACGCGCATCCACAGCGTCGCGGGAGTTCTCGAAGACAGGCGCGGGCTTGTGGGGACCCGGCCATTCCGCTCGCCACACCACACGATCAGCGACGCGGGACTGATCGGGGGAGGAGCTGTGCCGCGGCCGGGGGAAGTCTCGCTCGGACACAACGGAGTCGTGTTCCTCGACGAGTTGCCGGAATTCGAGCGGAATGTTTTGGAGGTGATGCGCCAGCCGCTCGAAGACGGATCGGTGACGATTGCGCGGGCGGCGATTTCGGTGACCTTTCCCTCGCGGTTCATGTTGGCGGCGGCGATGAACCCGTGCCCCTGCGGGTTCTTCGGCGATGGGACGCGGGAGTGCCACTGTACGCCGGCGCAGATCCAGCGATACGTTTCGAAGATTTCCGGGCCGCTGCTTGACCGGATCGACATTCACATCGAAGTGCCGGCGGTGAAATACAAAGAACTGCGCGGAGAATCGACGGCAGAAGACTCGGCGTCGGTGCGAGCGCGAGTGATGAAGGCGCGGCAGAGGCAAGTCGAACGCTTCTCCGGCGAGAAGCACCTGTACGCCAACGCACAGATGCCACCAAAGATGATTCGCAAATACTGCGCGATTTCCGCCGAGGGCGAAAAACTGCTCGAGAGTGCGATCACGCGACTGGGACTTTCCGCACGCGCGCACGACCGAATCCTGAAAGTGGCGCGGACCATTGCCGATCTGGACGGCGGGGAGGGAATCGAATCGCGCCACCTGAGCGAGGCCGTTCAATACCGCTCTCTCGACCGCACATATTGGGCGTAGGAGTTCTTCCGGCGCGGGCGTCGAACGCTCTGACATTTGCGAATCAAGTTCCCCGGCGACGTGAGTTTGCGGATCGGGTGTGCGGCTGCCGCCGTTCTATTGACAGGCAAGTCAGCGTGGCGGTATTGTCGCGGGCTATAAGCTGTCCAGGTCGGCAAATCTAGTCATGGTCCGGGTCCCTTCCTCGAACTGTGGTGCGTGCCTTCAGCTGCAGGCGGCATCCTTCCGACGTGTGTTCCTGTTCACTTCCAGAGGAAGCCCAAGGAGGTGTGGTGTGTTGGCACGGAATCGTGTGGTGCGCTTTGCGCTGTTGGCGTTTTGCATGGCTGGAATCTATGTTCTCTCGGCGCGGGCGGATGAGTGGCAGCCGATCTCTCCCGACGAGTTGAAGATGACGAGCGAGCCGCTGGCTCCGGGCGCGCCAGCGATCATTCTCTACCGGCAAGTGGACCGAGATGACAACACGAACAACGAGGTGGTATACGAGCGGATCAAGATTCTGACTGAGGAGGGACGCAAGTACGCGGATGTGGAGATCCCATTCGTCAAAGAGAGCATGGGGATCCGTACCATCCAGGCACGCACGATCCGCCCGGATGGCAGTGTAATCAGGTTTGAGGGCAAGGCGTTCGAAAAAACGATCGTGAAAGCCAGGGGGGTGCGGTATCTAGCGAAGACCTTCACCCTCCCGGACGTGCAAGTGGGCGGCATCATCGAGTATCGCTACGTAAAGGATTGGGACCAGTCAAAACTGTTCAACTCTCATTGGGTTCTGAGCGAGGATCTCTTCACCAAACACGCGCAGTTCAGCCTTCGGCCTTACGAGCGCGAAGCGTTGCGCTGGACTTGGAAAGGCCTGCCTCCGGGCGCACCGGGACCGCAGCAAGGCTCTGGGGGACGGATCCGCCTCGATTTGAGGAATGTCGCGGCATTTCAGGAAGAAGACTACGCGCCGCCCGAAAACGAGCTGAAAGCCCACGTGGATTTCATCTACACGAACAACACCGAGAAGGACGTCGACAAGTTCTGGAAGCAAGAGGGAAAACTCCTCTTCAATGAGATCGACACCTTCGTGAACAAGCGCAAGGCAATGGAACAAGCGGTTGGGGGGATCGTCAGCGCCAGCGATACGCCCGACGTCAAGTTGCGGAAGATCTATGCACGGGTGCAGCAACTCCGCAACACGAGCTATGAGAAGCAGAAAACCGAGCAAGAAGCGAAACGCGACAAGTTGAAGGACATCTACAACATCGAGGATATTTGGAAACGCGGGTACGGCGACAGCGTTACCCTTACCTGGCTGTTTCTCGGCCTTGCGCGAGCGGCGGGATTCGAGGCGTGGCCTGTGCTGGTTCCGGAGCGAAGCGAGTACTTCTTCGATCGCCGGGCGCTGAATGCCGGTCAGCTCACTGGAAACGTCGTCCTCGTGAAACTGAATGGACAGGACCTATACCTCGATCCGGGATCGAAGTACATCCCGTTCGGGCTGCTCCCTTGGCCGGAAACCGTTGTGGCCGGCCTGCGGGTTGAGAAGGATGGCGGCACCTGGGTGCAGACTTCATTGCCACCGAGTTCCGCCTCCCGGGTCGAGTGCAACGCTGCACTCAAGCTGGACGATACCGGCACGCTCGAGGGCAAGCTGACGGTGACTTATACCGGGCTGGAAGCTTCTTGGCGAAGGCAGGAGGAGCGGCACGAAGACGCCGCCGACCGGAAGAAATTTCTTGAGGACGAAATAAGAGGATGGGTTCCTGCGTCGATCGAGGTGGAGCTAAAGAACCAACCGGAGTGGGAGCCATCCTCGAATGCGCTTGTTGCGGATTTTGATTTGAAAGTGCCGGGATGGGTCGCCGGGGCTGGGCGGCGCGGGCTGATGCCGGTTGGGCTGTTCAGCGGATCGGAAAAGCGCGTCTTCGACCATGCCACCCGCGTTCAGGACGTCTACTTTCAGTTTCCGAGTGAAAAGGAAGATGACATTACCATCGAGTTGCCCCTCGCCTGGCAGGTCGGCACATTGCCCCAAGGCGAAAACATCGATGCGCCATTCTGCGGGTACAAGATGGAAGTGGAAAACAAGAACGGGGCGCTACACCTGACACGCCGCTTCGCCATGCATGGCATCTGGCAAGACAAGAGGAACTACGGATTGCTGCGCGACTTCTATCAAACAGTGAGGAGCGGCGATGAAGTACAGATCGTTTTGCAGCCCGGCTCCGGGGCCGCGGCAAATTAGGAACGTCGCCCGGCGGGGCCGTCAAGCCGCGTTGTTCGCGCTGCTGGCAGTGGTGCTCGCACTCTGTCAAGCGCCACGCGCGGCCGCCGGCGATGCGCCTGGCTGGATGCACGCAGTGGTCAACGTGCCGCTGCCTGCACACGACGAGAAAACAGACGCAGTGTCGCTGTATTCGGAAGATGTCCTGACCGTTCAGCCGAATGGGAAAATCAAGAGCCTGTCACGGCGCGCCTACAAGATCCTCCGGCCGGGTGGCCGCAACTACGGCACGGATCTCGAAAACTTCGATTCCGAAACGCGGATTACCAGTTTCCACGGGTGGTGCATTCCCACGCAAGGGAAGGACTACGAGGTAAAGGAGAAAGACGCACTCGAAACGTCACTCTTTGGCGTGGCCAATGGCGAGCTGGTCAGCGACCTGCGCACGAAGATCTTGCGGATACCTGCGTCCGATCCCGGCAACATCGTTGGATATGAGGTTGAACATGAAGACAGACCGTACGTCCTCCAGGACGAGTGGGTGTTCCAAGAGGCCGTGCCGGTCCGGGAAACTCACTACACACTGCAGCTTCCGCCAGGCTGGGAGTACAAAGCGGTCTGGCTGAACCATGCGGAGGTTGCACCTACGTCGCAGGGCGGAAATCAATGGCAGTGGCAATTGAGTGACATTCCTGCCGTCAAGCATGAAGATTCCATGCCGCCCTGGCGCGCAGTGGCCGGAGAGCTTGTTATCCGGCTGTTTCCGCCGGCGGGTGCTTCGCAAGGTAAATCCTTCGCGAACTGGCACGATATGGGTTCCTGGTACGGCGATCTTTGGAAAAACCGGTATGAACCATCTCCAGAGATCAAGAGTAAAGTCGCAGAGTTGACTGCATCGATTTCGACTCCGGTCGAGAAAATGCGCCTGCTCGCCCGTTTCACTCAGCGTGATATCCGGTATGTAGCAATTGAATTGGGCATCGGGGGATGGCAGCCGCATTCCGCAGCCGATGTTTTCGCCCACCGATACGGCGACTGCAAGGACAAGAGCGCATTGCTCGCCACCATGCTTCGGGAGATGGGAATCGAATCGTATCATGTCGCGATCAATACGGATCGTGGCGCCGTTACGCCGGACGTGCCACCGCACCTGGGCATGTTTGACCACGCGATTCTGGCGATCCGGTTGCCGGAGGGGATCACCGATCCTACGCTGATGGCTGTCAGGCAACACGACAAGCTCGGCCGGCTTTTGTTCTTCGATCCGACTGATGACTTGACACCTTTCGGACAGCTCCCTGGATACCTACAGAGCAGCTACGGCCTGTTGGTGACGCCGGACGGTGGTGAATTGCTCGAGTTACCGCGTTTGCCGCCGGCGATGAATGGAGTCGAACGCACGGCCCACCTCGCGTTGAGTTCCTCGGGAACACTGAGCGGGAACGTGCAGGAAGTGCGCCTGGGCGCCAGCGCTGCGTGGCAGCGCGATGCCTTGCGCAGCGCCAGCACCGAGACCGACAAGATCAAACCGGTCGAGACGCTCCTGGCGAGCTCCCTGGCGTTCTTTCGTTTGACCGAGGCATCGGTGGGAAACCGCGAGCAGATCGATAAGCCCTTCATTTTCAATTACTCGATGGTCGCGGAAAACTACGCAAAGACGGCCGGCAATCTACTCCTGGTGCGTCCTCGGGTGATCGGGATCGAGTCGAGCAGCCTCCTGGAAACCAAGGAACTACGCAAATATCCGGTGGTTTTCGAGGGACCGCAGCGCGATACCAATACTTACGAGATCACGCTGCCGCCGGGCTACGAGGTGGATGACCTGCCGCTGCCAATCAACGCGGATTATAGCTTTGCGAGTTACCGGAGTAAGACGGAGGTCAACGGCAACGTCCTGCGCTACACGCGCACGTTCGAAGTGAAAGAGCTCGTCGTTCCCGTCAAGCAGATGGACGAGCTGAAGAAACTCTACCGCATCATCGCGGGCGATGAGCGCAACGTGGCTGTGCTGAAGCCCGCTGGCGTGAAGTAGGGATTCAAATCGCACGGGCCGTCAAGGGCGCCTGGGCCAGCGGCTTCCCTTGCCGCGGGCAAAGATAGACGAGCGCCGAAGGCGGTGTGATGCTCGCGAGACGCATCCGCAGAGCGCGCGGCGCCAAGGCGTGCAACTCTTGCAACAACCGAACCGCCTCTTCATGGGTCAGCGTGCGGCGGTAGAGGTCGCCGCCGCGCGCGTGTGAGTAGCCGGCGTAGACAAGCGGAGCGACTCGGGCGGGTTGGAGAATGGCCCATGCGCTGCGCTTCCGCCGGAAACGCTTCCGATCCGCCTCGGCACGCGTCATCTCGAACCGGCGGGAGGCGGTTCCGCCACCGGTCTCGAGAGAGAGAGCGGCGCACTCTTCCACGCGAAACGGGCGAGAAGGATCGTCGTCCGGAAACGTGGCCAGCAGCGTAGTTAGTTCTTGCTCGTCGGACTCGAAGCCGGCCCACCAGTACCGATAGCCGTTGTAAGCCACTGTGCCGGCGCGAAGGATCTGCCGGACACGCGCAGTGTCTTTACCCGTTACGCGAATCACCATGTCGGCCAGTTCGCGGACGCGGAAGGACTGCTGGACCACCGGACGCAGGGAAACGTAGCCGGCTTCTTCTTCGGTATAGCGGATCGGGACGGTTTGCGGAAAGGCCATGTGTAAAGCATAGCGCCGCCCGGGCACGCCCGGAGACAAATGCGCGGCAATCGTCCGGATCAGCCGGCTTTCAAAAGCCGCTCGCGAACGCGGTCGCTCAGGGCCTTACCGTCCACCCATTTTCCTTCCAGCGCGGCTTTGGCAGCCTTCACCACTGCCCCCATCTGCTTGGGGGAGTTTGCGCCCGTTTCGGCGATGGCGCGGGATACCGCCTCGTCCATTTCTGCATCGGTCGGCGCAGCAGGCAGGTAAGATTCGATGATGGCGAGTTCCTTCGTCTCTTTCTCGGCTAGATCCAGGCGGCCGCCACGAGTGAATTGCTCGATGGACTCGCGCCGCTGCTTCACGAGCGTTTGCAGAACCTGCAGCTCTTCGGCCGTTTCCAGGGGACGGATTTTCTCAATTTCCTTGTTCTTCAAGGCCGACTTCACCATGCGCAGGACGCTCAGGCGCAATTCGTCCTTGGTCTTCATGGCCGCGGTCAATTCTTTCTGGATCTGTTCGATGAAGCTCATGCTTTTCTCCGCGTGCAGCGACTATAGCACAGGCGGCGCAGTGGTCAGCAGGCACGGGCTGACCGACGTGCAGGGCGGACCGCCGCTTACTAATCGGAGCATACTTGAGGGCTGAGACCGCCAATACATGGTTGTTGATCTCTGCGACGGTTGCCGCTTGGTCTGGATTCAGGCGCGCGCAGAAAATACTCGACAATTTCAGGTGGCGAGAGGAATTCTCACCTCGCTTTTACTTCCGAGCAGTTAATCGCAGGCCGACCGGCTGGGGCGCCGATCCCTGTGAGCGCCGCTAAAAGCTAAACGAGAGTTGTAGATACACCAGCCGGCTCGCCGAGGTCGAAGAGAATGCTCCGCCAAAGAGCGCGTTCGATTTGCCGAAGAAAAGAGGCGGTTGAAGAGGTCCTGGGGTGTTGGCCGCAGGCGGATTCAGAACACCGGATGGAAGAGCGAGGTTTTCATAGTTGAAGATGTTGCGCGCGTTGATGCCGAGGGTCACGTTGTAGCGCCGGTTCGTGCCGCTTGAACCTCCAAACCCGCCTCCTTGAATCCCGAAACCACCGCGGCTGCCTCCACCACCTCCGCCACGTCCACCGCCGGGCCTCCCGCCGCCAGGGCCGCCGCCCTGACTGCCTCCTGGGTGCGAACTCTCCTTGCCGAATCCCCATGTCTTGCTCACCCGAAGATTCAAGCTGAAGTGGGCTGGCCCCGTCAGCGAATTGATGGGAACGATGGTCTCGCCGGGCTGGGGAAGGGTGTCGAAAGATCCGAACTTCGTGACCACCACATCCGCCGGATTCGAAAGTGGGCCCGCGAGTGCCGGGCGCTGATTGAATTGCGAGCTGCCGATCAAGTCCCGGCTGATGGTGATGCTGTACGGCGCGCCGGAAGAAGCAAGCAGAAAGGGGTAAAGCGAAATACCGCGCCACAGATTGACGGAACCACCCACGAACACGCGCTGCCGGATGTCGAACGATGCCCGTCCGTAATCTTCCAGCAGGTTGAACGGATTCGAAGGGAAACTCGTTGGGCCGGCCGTGTCGCTCTTCGCGTAATTCAGAACGTAATAGCCGCGCAGAGAAATCCGCGATCCCGCGTGGTAATTGACCTGTACGAACATCTGGTTCTGCCGGTAGATCGCTTCGGATTGAAACTCGTACACGTTCCCAATGTTGCCGAGTGGGTAGCCCGGATTCGACGGAAAAGTCCCGGGCAGCGGCGCGTTGATGTTGTTGCTCAGCAATTGATCGAACCCACGCGAGTTGAGATAGGACACCGAGAGGCTCGTGCTCTTCGATACCTGGCGCTCCAGAGTGACGGCTGTCTGCAGTACGCCGGGGGCGTGGAGTCGCGGCTGGATCTGATAGGTGGTCGGCAGAATCGGCACGCTCGGGCAACTTGCCTGGATCGTCTGCTGAATCTGAGCAAACGTCAGAGTGCTCTGGCTGAACAAACAGGGCGAGGCGATCACGAATTGCTCTTGGTTGAGCCCGTTCAACCGCTCGGCCTGAAGCACCAGATTCTCCGTGAAGCGATCGTAGAAAAGCCCCGAGCCCGCGCGCAACACTGTCTTCGGCGCCGTTTTCGCGCGGCCAATCCCCCACGCGATCGCCACGCGCGGCGCCCAATCCGCGTGGTCGGGAATATCGGTTTGCTGTTCGAGACGCAAGCCGCCGCTGACAGTGATATTCGGGCGCACCCGCCAGTCGTCCTGCACGTACCACCCAGAATCGAAGAAGGAAACGCGCGTGGTCGATAGGCCCGTCACCGGATTGACCGCGGCGATTGGCGCGGTGATGGTCAATTGAGTCGGTCCGCCGCCTTCCGCCTGAATCTGCGAAAAAGGGAGTCCCGCTGCCTGGCCTTCCACGGTGGTCTGATAGGCCCCGATCGAGGAAAAGCTATAGGCGCCATTGAAAGCCGCGTTCGAGTTGTTCGTGTCGACGGTTTGGCGCAACCGCACGCCGAACTTCACCGTGTGCTTGCCCCGTACCCATTGCGTGTAATTCTGGAGTTCGTAGTGATTCGCGTCGTCCAGCATGTTCTGTCCGATGTTCCCGCCTCCGGTGAACGATCCGAACACGTTGACCGTCGGCTGCGGGTTCAGCGCAACCTGGTTGCTCGAGCCGCGCAAGTATTGGAAATGCGTTTCGTTGACGACGCTCGTACCGAACACTTGCGTGTCGGTTACCTGTGCGGTCTGTTCCGTGCTGAAAACGTTATAGGCCTGCGTGGGAAGCGCAAAGGCGGATGAGAATCCCAGGTTTTCTTGATTGTCGCGGTAATACTGATACCGAACGCTCAGCGTGTTGTTTTTGCTCACCTGGTAATCGAGCCGGGGGCCCAGATTGAGGCGCGTGCGCGGCTGCGGCACCGAACTGGTGAATGGGATCGGGTTGAAATTGGGGTCCAGAGTCTGCGCGTCGATCACCGCCACGTCATTGATGTCGCGATATTGCCCGCCGAAAAAGAACGACGCTTTCTTGCCGAGCGGTCCGCCCACACTCCCGTTGAACATCGTTGAGTCGTAGGAAGGCTCCGTGCCGTGTGCAAACGGGTTTTGGGAGTTGAACGCGGAGTCGTTCCCCTGTACCTGCACGTTGCCGTGCCACTGGTCGGTTCCCGGCTTGGTGAAAACCTCGATCCGGCCATAGCCGAGCTTGTCATACTCCGAGGAAAACGGGTTCTGATTGATGCGAATTTCGCGGATCGCCGATTTCGGAGGCAGCTGCCCGGCGGTAAATCCATCAATGTAGATCTGGCCCCCATTGGGTCCGGCCGAAGGTCCCGCGAGCGCCTCCAAATCGCTCTGCAATTCATCGGGGTCGTCGGAAAGCGCCTTGAGGTCTTCCTGCTTCAGGACGATTGCTCCGACGTTGTTTTCGGGATTGACATCCACGGTGGGCGACTCCGCTTCCACGACAACTTTCTGCTGCTGCTCCTCGATCGCGAGCTTCACGTCGAGCTTTTGCGCCTGATCTGCCGCGATCGTCACTTCGTTCGCTTCGAAGATCGCAAAGCCTTTGGCACGCACCTGCACGTCGTACGTTCCGGCAGCCAGATTCTTGAACTCGTAGACACCGTCCCGATTTGAAGTGCCGGTCGTCAATTCACCGCTCGCCGATTTGACCAGCACCGACGCGCCCGGCACCGCTCCGCCCGAAGGATCCGTGACTTGGCCACGAAGCGTGCCCGTGGAGGATTGCGCCCAAGACCGAACCGGAAAAATCAGCGCGGCAAACAACAGCGGCAGAAACCAGCACTTTGTATAAAGGACCTGAAATGACATTCCATCTCCTGGAAAATAGGAAAGCCTGCGAAGACCTCTCGTTTTATGGGTTGGCGTCGGCTCCTGCCTCGGCGCTTCCGCCTCCCAGAGCCCACGGCGAAAGCGTCATCGCCTGCGTTCCTTGCGGCGAAACCGTCAGGATAGGCTCCACGCCGGCGAGCAACGTGATCGCGGTCACTTGGCCGGAAGCGCCCCCTTCGGTAGAAACGATCATCACGGCGTCGCCTTTCTGCAAATCGGCGAGCGCTGCCCGCGGCATGCGGTTCAGAACTTGCTGAAGATCGGGACCTCCACCCGGGCGCGGCCCTCCGGCGCCGCCCGAATTCGGCGCTGCAGGTGCTTGCGCCTGGCCAGCCGCAGCGGCGTTGCCGCCTGGCGTTCCGGCCGCTTCGCCCGCCGCCGCTTTCAGCCGCATCGCAATCCGTTGCGCCATCTCCGGCGGCAATTTGCGGACCTGCGATTCAGCCGAAATCTTCACCACCGTGGACTGTTTCCTAATTGCGTCCATCACCGTGACGGTGTTTCGAGCGACATCGATCGACGAAATCGTTCCGGCAATATTTCGAAACGAGCCGTTGACAATTTCTTCCGCCGCAAAGCCCTTCCCGTTGGCGCTGCGGCTTCCGCGGGCGCGGAGCTGGTCGCCGGGCCGGATCGCGTCGAGTGTGCTGGGCTTCGCGTCGTCGAATTTCACCGAGTCAGGCGCGTACCGGCGAATGACCGTGTCTTTCGTGGTGTGCACGGCCACGTTCGTCGCCGTCGCACCCAAGCCAATGCTGATCGTGACGATTCCCGCCGCCGGATCGACCGCGCTCACCAGCCCGCCGATCCCGCGCCACTGCCAGTCTTCCCGCTCATGCTGCTGCTTGGCCTCGAGGTCCACGTGCTTCATGGCGATGACGCCCGCGGCCGTGAACGTCTTCCCGTCGGCCGATGGCTGTCCGCGTACCAGAATGCGGTCGCCCACCTGAAGGTCCTTGAACGGCAACACGGTCGCGCCCTTCAGGTCCTTCTGCCCCGGCTCGACGCGCACGATCCGCGTGGTCTCCTCTACGACGACGTCGATCTCTCCGCCCACATCTGTCGTCAGCCTGATTGTGTCGCCCTTGATCGCCTTGATCGTGCCAAGCTGGCGCGCTGGAGCCTGCGCCGCCTGTATTGTTGGCGCCTGCGAGAAAGCCGGAACGCTCCCGGCGATTGCACCCTCGGGCAGAATTGCGAAGGCCACGAGCGCAGTCACTGCAAGCAGGCAAGAAGCTCTTTTCGAGATTTCGCTCGGCATGCTCCCTGACCTCCTCCGACGCTTTGAAATCATACGGCTCGCGCTGCGGAGAACGTTCTCCGCTTCACTTGGGTCACGATACACATTAGACGTACCAGATGCACCGTTCCGTTGCGTCGTTCTTCTGGGGGACAGCAGCTAGAAAGCGCTGCTCGGGCTTTCAGGCAGTCCACCGCGTCGATTCCCAACGCGGAAGAAAGAGAGTCAGACGAACGGTTTGTCAGGCGCCGGGGCGATGCGAGGGAGCCCGAGCTTGGTAGCGGTTGTCCCTACCAGGAACTCCGTTTTCACTGAACTGGTTGAAGTTAGGCAGCCGTCGCTGTAGCTTTTCGGCGATACGGTCACGATCATTCCCGCGCTGTTCTCTTCAGCTTGGCAAGCCTCTCGAACTCGAACAGCGCTTCAAGCTGAGATTCTTGCCCTTGACATCAGCTCTTGGTTCTCCAACGCTCCAGCCGTGGCCATCGGCTGCGTTTGAGTTGCGCTGATCGATTCCTATAGGTATGGCTCTCACGATTGTGGACCGGCTGGCGATCGGCATTGGTCATCGTCAAGCCCGAGACTGCCATCGCCTGGCATCGAAATGGATTCCGACTGTACTGGAAGTGGAAGAGTCGCCATCCGTTGGGCCGACCCTGCATATCGCGCGAGGTTGTCGGTCTAATCCGCAAAATGAGCCTAGCCAATCCCCGCTCGATGATCCGTATTCAGGCGACAGCGGCAGCTTGTGGTATCGCGCGGTGCAACAGCGCGGACAACAAGAGCATAATTGCGGCGGCGGCCACGACGAACAAGAAGCCCGCACGAAGACTTCCCAGACGCACGGAAGCCGCCCCGACCAGCCACGGTAGGATGGCTCCCCCGCAATAGGCAGCAGCGAATGGGAGCGCGCGCAGACCCGCGGACGATTCGTCCACCGAGTGTGACACCCAGGCGAGGAGCGTGGGGAAGATTGCAGAACAGCCGAACCCGGCGATGGCAATCGCCAAGGCCAGGATAGCCGTCTGGCGCGCAACCAGGAGAATCAGTGAGCTGCAGAGCACGAGCGACATACACGAGAAAATGACGCGCTTTTCCGAGACGCGCCGCAAGAGCGCGGTAGCAGAGGCGCGGCCGATGAACATCGTCCCCCAAAAGAAGGAAGGCATCAGCGCGACAGTGGTCGCCGGCGCCTTCGCGATCTCGCTGGCAAACGATGCTGCCCATCCGCCGAAGGAACTTTCCGCGCCAACTTCTAGGAAGAAGAGTGCGCCAAAGCAGCCCAGCACGAGTACGAGCGAACGCGATGCGCGCGGTCGTTCCATTTTTGTGGAAGGCGTATCCCCCAAGGGGACGGAAGGGCGTCGAAGACTCACAAAAAGGACTGCAAGGAAAACGAGCGTCGCACCAAAGAGCAGAAAAAAGAGGTTCAGGTTGTGCAGACGTTCGGCGAAGGCAACGAGGAACGGGCAACCCACAGCTCCAAATCCCCAGGTGAAGTTCAACAGGTTGAGCCGTCCGGCCCGCTCGACGGGGCTCTCCATCGCAATCGCCAGATTGCTGGCTGGGGTCACCAAGCCGTTCGCGAAGCCGGCGGCGAAGATGCCGAGCTGCGCCATGCGCAATTCGGGGCTCCTGAGCAGAATCATTCCCGTTCCCATCAGGGCGTAACCTATCGCGAGCGGGAACCGATAGCTGTAGCGCCGTGGGAGGAGACTGAATGCTCCGACGCCCAAGAGCGCTCCCGTAAACTGCGCCGCAAAGAAGAGGCCGGCCTGGGAACCGTTGAGAGACCAACGCGCAGTCAGCACCGGCAAGATGGGACCGAGGAGAACGGTGAAAGCGCCAGCCGCCACGAAACCGGCGAAGACCGCGCGGCGGAAGGCAGTGACATTCGCGGGGAGCGCTTCGCTCACGCTAGAAGACTCAAATTCCCGGCCAAGCGTTTCAAGCACACCGTAGGACCGGAGAGTTCCGAACGCAAGTCAGGAGCCGGAGTTGCTGTCACTCGTGGCATGAGCGCGTGCCGGTAGTCTCACACATGAAAGTTGAGCGGGCAAGCGCCGCCCCAGCTCTTCGGCTTCGCGGGAAGAGGGCCTGCACTGCCCGCTGCGGACAATACTGCTGATTGAAACGACCGGTGCTCGGGAGAAAATTCATCGCCCCAGCGAGCCACCAGATTAAGATACGCTTTGGTATTGCCATGGAACGGAGCCAACTTCAGAAGCTCGACGATTGCCGGTGGCTCGTGCCGCGCTCGACGCGCGCCGGCATGCGCACCGACGCGCTCATTTACGCCGACGAAACACTGCTCGCGCAAATCCTGAACGATCTCTCCATCGAGCAAGCCATTAACGTCGCGCACCTTCCGGGCATTGTGGGGCGCTCGCTAGCCATGCCCGATATGCACCAGGGCTACGGCTTTCCCATCGGTGGCGTAGCAGCCACGCGCCTCGCCGACGGCGTGGTTTCCCCCGGCGGGGTGGGCTTCGATATCAACTGCGGCGTGCGCCTGCTGGCCAGCAATCTCGATCGCGGCGCGGTCCTGCCGAAGCTGCGTGAACTGGTCAACCAGCTTTTCCGAGACGTGCCGTCGGGCACCGGCTCGGAGGGCACAGTCCCCTGCACCTGGCAGGAATTGATGGATGTGCTGGCGCGCGGAGCCGCTGCGGTGGTCGAGCGCGGCTTCGGCGAACCCGCCGACCTCGAATTCTGCGAGGAATCCGGCGCGATGCGCGGCGCCGATCCCGACGCCGTTTCCGACCGTGCCCGCCAGCGCGGGCGCACCCAGCTCGGCACGCTGGGCAGCGGCAATCACTTTCTCGAAGTGCAGTACGTGGAAAAGATCTTCGAGCCGGAGGTGGCCGATTGCTTCGGCTTGCATCGGGACCAGGTGGTCGTGCTCATCCATTGCGGTTCGCGCGGCCTGGGACACCAGGTCTGCACCGATTTCCTCAAGACCATGAACGAGGCCATGCGGCGCTACAACATTTCTCTGCCCGATCGCCAGCTTGCCTGCGTTCCCTCGCAGTCTCCGGAGGGGCAGCGCTATCTCGGCGCCATGGCCGCGGCGGCGAATTTTGCCTGGGCCAATCGCCAGGTCATCAGCCACTTCACGCGGCAAGCCTTCCGCCGCGTCCTCGGTGAAGAAACGAAACTGCGCGTCGTTTACGACGTGGCCCACAACATCGCCAAGAGCGAGCGCCACCGCGCTGGTTCGACCACGGAAGACGTCCTTGTCCACCGCAAGGGCGCCACGCGCTCTTTTCCAGCCGGCTCGATCTTCATTCCTCCGGCGTATCGCGGGGTGGGACAGCCCGTTCTGATCCCCGGTTCGATGGGCACGGCCAGTTACGTCCTGGTCGGCAACGAACGCGCCATGGAGGAGACCTTCGGCACCGTCTGCCACGGCGCTGGGCGCGCGATGTCTCGCACCGCTGCCAAGCGCGGCCGCGACGCCCGCGTGGAAACGAAGAAGCTCGAGGACAGGGGGATCATTCTCCGGTCCCAAACCCGCGACGGCATCCTCGAAGAAATCCCCGAGGCCTACAAAGACATCGACGCCGTCATCGAAGTGGTGCACCGCGCCGGCTTGGCGCGCAAAGTGGCGCGACTTCGCCCCATGGGGGTCATCAAAGGATAGTGTTTGCGGAGCGGGAGCCTGTCTGGGGGATCAGCTTCAGTCCATGCGCATGTCGAGTCGCGCCGCCGCATCTCCACACCAAGCCTGAGCCATGCGCTGCTGTGCCATGCGAAGGGAGCGGCCTGCGAACCAGGACGTTGTATCGTGGCTTAGCCTTTGCCGAGTCGGATCAGCTTCGCTTCGGTAACGGCGCCAATCCCGCGAATCGGCTCGACAATCGAATCAGGCACTACGCCATCCAGCCGCACCACCGCGACTGCTTCCGAGCCGGCCATCGCTTCGCGGCGGCCCAGCGAAAAGCTGGCAATGTTCACGCCATGCTTGGCGAGCACGGTGCCGACCTGCCCGATAACACCGGGCTCATCACGGTTGCGGAGATAGAGGATGGTGCCGTCGAGCGGGGCCTCGAGCCCGATGCCGTCGATGCTCAGTATGCGCGGCGCCATGCCGTGCACGACCGTGGCCTCGGCCGAAAATGAGAGTTCTTTGCCCCCGCCGGCATCGGTCAGAGCGGTTACCTCGAGCGTATTGGGGAAGCCGGACTCGCGGCGCTGCGTGCGCTCGTCCACCGTCAGGCCACGCGATGCCGCCAGGGCCGTCGCATTCACGAGATTGACCGTGTCCGCCAGGACGCCATTCAGCAGGCCGGCCAGCACGGCGCTGCGCAGGAGGTGGGTGCCGGCCTCGGCGGTTTCGCCCGCGTAGGTAATGCGGACGCTCGAAGCGCGCGCCGCCGTGGCTTGAGAGACGAACGACCCGAGCCGTTCGGCCAGAACCAGGTACGGGCGCACGCGCCGGTACTGCTCGGGGGAAATCGCCGGCAGGTTCACGGCGTTGCGGATGACGCCTTCGGTCAGGTACTCGCGCACCTGCTGTGCGATCTGCGTGCCCACTTCTTCCTGCGCCTCTGCCGTGGCTCCGGCCACGTGGGGCGTCACAACCACGCCCGGCATTCCCACGAGCGCCGTATTCTTCGTGGGCTCCTCGGCAAACACGTCCAGAGCCACGCCGGCCAGTTGGCCGCTCTGCAAGGCTTCGGCCAAGGCCGCTTCGTCAATCAGTTCGCCGCGCGCCGCGTTCACCAAGCGTGCGCCGCGCTTCATCAGCTTCAGCGTCGTGGCGTTGATCAGATTCTGCGTGGCCGGGTTCAGCGCCGAGTGCAGCGTGACGTAATCGCTTTGCGCCAGCAGGTCGTTCAAGGGTACGAGCTCGGCCTGCATCTCTCGCACCGCCGGTTCGCTGATGTAGGGGTCGAATACCAGCACACGCATCTCAAACGCGCGGGCCCGCCGCGCCACTTCGGTGCCGATGCGCCCGAATCCCACGACTCCCAGGGTCTTCCCGCGCAGCTCGGACTGCGCCGCCGAGGATTTTTCCCAGCGGCCGGCGTGCAGCGCCGCGTCCAGCCGCGGCACCTGCCGCGCCAACGCCAGCAGAAGCGCGAAGGTGTGCTCGGCCACGCTGACGGCGTTGCCACCCGGCGTGTTCATGACCAAGACACCGCGGCGTGTGGCGGCGTCGAGGTCCACGTTGTCCACGCCCGAGCCGGCGCGGCCCACCACGCGCAACTTGGGCGCCTGCTCGAGGAGCGCCGCGGTCACCTTCGTTGCGCTGCGTACCAGCAGCGCGTCGGCATCGGCCACTTCACGCACCAAAGCGTCCTTGGCCGGCTGGACGACGTTCCAACCCGTTTCGCGCAGGAGTTGAACCCCACGCTCGCTGATTTTGTCTGCGACGACGATCTTCATAAAAGCGCACTAGAGTAAAGGTTGGGTCGAACACTGTCAAGAGCCAGCCCGTGCTGGCCCGTGCCTGCACGTCGGCGCCTGCGCCAAACATCCCCCGGCGCCACCTGAAACATTCAGTAGACGGTGCGTACGGGTTCGCCATTCCACGGTGGGCCGCGTGACTTTCATACGGCGTCATTGCTAAACGACGAGAGCAGAGCCGCCACATGACCTATACGCCCTGAATTCAAGCTGCCTGTAGCGGTGTCGAGTTCACCTGGGCGCTTTGGGTCGTCGCAACCGTGACTACCAAGGGAGCAGCGGCATAAGAATCCAGCTTGATGCTGCTGGGACTAATCGTGCAGCTTGCCCAGGAAGGGTTCCGGAACAGGTGAACGAAGCCTTTCAAACAAAGCGACTTCGAATCGGAAGAGACCTTCTGCGGAAAGCCAATCAACGTCTCGGTCCGCCGACTCATTCTCAGTCCCACTTAGTCCCAACCACCAGCGGATTCGAGCAAGTCATTCTTCCGTGCACCTCATCACAAGCTGTTGCGACCATTTGGATTAGCAATCAGAGGGAGAATTCACGGGATCACTTGATTGCCTGGTTTCGAACCTAGCAGTTGCGCACGAAGGCGGTCCAACGTAAACTACTTCAGGGTACGGAGTGAGGTTCGGGGCGTGGCTCAGCCTGGTTAGAGCGCCTGGTTCGGGACCAGGAGGTCGGTGGTTCAAATCCACTCGCCCCGACCAATTCTAATAAATCCAACAACTTACAGACGACAAAAAAGCAAACGACCTCCTGGTAAGCCACCAACGGCCAAAACAGGAGGTGGATACTCTAATGGCCCGCGAATCTGTCAGTTGGAAACAGGTCGCTTGCTCGCCAATTGTCAGAACTTGTCTAACAACCTCGGATCCGTCTCTGCAAGAACAAAGCTGAGGCTCTTCCATTTGGGAAGCGGAGCATTTTCGCGTGCCGCGACCGCTCCCCCTTTTCGTACTGCGCCTGATGACCGTTGTGGACGCCGCAATCTGTGGCGGAAACGCCAGTGCGGCAGTCGAACCGATAGCGAATGCTAACGAAGAAGGAATTCGCGGATGTCCCCTGGCGCGGTGTTCATTCTCAATTCGGTTGCGCTGTTCTTGTTCCCCTGGAAGAGTGTCCAAAAATCGTATCGGCCTCGCCCGATGCAACTTGAATTGCTGCTCTCGTTGTCTTCCCACTCGTTGCGCGGTCCAATGGGTCGTATCTCCGAGGCGGTTTTTGGGGTGTTTCGTCAGTTCCTCTGTGGCTCTGCTCTGCGGGTACTTTTTGCGTTCGCAGGCTCGGGATAGCTCGCCGGATGCTTTTCGGCTTTGCCGCGCCGGTCGTCGTCATCGTCCCCGCGGACATGCTTGTTCTTGAGGGAGAGCGACGGGGGATAGGGTCTGTTGTGCATCATCCCTTTCCAGAGGATGCGATTGTAGACCAGAGGATCGACACGGTCGGCGTCGGAGAAATCCAGGCCCTTGGTGACACGCGCCCAATAGGCGGCGTTGTGCGTAGACTTCGGGATTTTCATGCCAACGGGAGGAGCAGGCAGGGGAAGTTGCGTAGCGTAGAGATAAGCGGAAGGCGAAGCGGTGAAGCTCCAACTCTGGGGCGTTGTAGTGAAGATGTCGGTCATTGGGTGGCCGAGAGCATCGTTCAGGTTCAAGAACTGCTTCAATCCCAAAACCTCTTCCATCGTGCGGATGAAATCGATGGTGTTGTACGAGGTGGAGACCACCGAGCCTTGCCTCACGTAGGCACCCGCCACAAACGCAATGGTGCGATGAGAATCCACATGGTCCGCGCCATCCTGCGCATCATCTTCCACCACGAAAATCAGCGTGTTCTGCGCATAGATGCTGTTCGCGATCTTCTGGACCACCAGCCCTACGGCATAGTCGTTGTCCGCTTGCATCAGCTCGGGCGTGTTCACCAGGTCGCTTGCGGTAGCGAAGTTCCCGGTGTGATCGTGCATCAGTCGAAGCAGGGTCAGCGACGGAAGCCCGCCGCTTGCGTAGTTGGTGTCGAACTCCCGCTCCCACTCTTTGAAACGGTAATAATCCGGAAGGTTGTTATCGAACCCGCGGTAGTACGGATCTGTGTACGGAGTAAGAGCCACGTTGGTCGGGTACGCGACCACTGTATTTGTTGCGGCCGGATCATGGATCACCGGAATGGAATAAGCCGCTGATCCATAGCGGGTGGTATCAATGAAAAAGCCGTAGTTCCTGACGGTGAGACCCGCGCGTAGCGCACCATTCCACAAATAGCCGGTGTTGATCTCGTCATTCGGGCCGTCCGGCGCGCCGACGTCGGTCTGGCCCGGCACAACATCCGGATCGTTTGGCACAAGCGGATTCGCGGCAAGTCGCTGGGCGAGGGTCGGGATTCCTACGTCTATATTGCGATTCGCTCCCTCGGCTTCCAAGGCGAGCGCGCGATAGGCGTAAGAAAGCGGGTATTCGTGTTGGATGATGTCGGGGCATTGCGCGGAGGTACTCCACGACCATCCGTCGTAGCTGACCTCCGAGGTGGCGAAGAAATGGTCGAGCGTGACAAATGTGCGCGCCAAATTGTGCAGGTTGGGGGTAATCGCCTGACCCCACTGCACCAGGGTGGGATCCTGTGCGCCTATAGGCACGCCGTTCGTGTCTACCAGATCACCCAGCACCTGATCGTAGGTCCGGTTTTCCTTCAGGATGTAGATGACATGCTGCACTCCCTTACGCACGGCCGCCATGATCTGCGCGTCGCTGGAGCTTTCCGTGGTGGAGAAACGGTTGTTTTGGTCGACCTGCGAGGTGAGCGACTGCAGTTGTTCGGCGGTGGGAATTGGGAAGCTCTGCAGCCCTGCCTTGGTGCGCTCCGGATTGTACTGATTCGTGGGGAAGCAATCCGGCACAAAGGAGGTCGGACCATAGCCGTAGCACCAATCAGGATTCGGGCCCGTCGGCGATTTGGCATTTGCAACGTACATCCATGTGCCAGCAGCGTTGGTGCTCACCGAGTTGGGATACCACCCTGTCGGTATCAGACCGATGACAGAGTCGCCGGAGTTGGTTCCCGTGAGCTGAACCACCGCAACATCGTTCAAGTTTCCATTGGTGACATAGAGTTGCGTTTCGTCGGGTGAGAGCGCGAGGCTGTTGGTATTCGAGCCGGTGTAGATGGGGTTGGAGATCGCGCCGTTCGAGTCCGAATAGTAGAACGAGGAAGGCAAGAGCCCCGCGGGTGCGAGCACGGGGATGGTTTCGATCACTGTGTTTACGGTCATGTAGTGGGTGGGATCCGGATTGATATCGATTACGTCCACGGTGTCGCTCTGATCTTCGGTGACATACAAAAGAGTCTGCGCTTTGTTCAGGACCATTTTGTTGGGCTGGCCCTTGACGTGAATGCGCGCAGTGACTTGGAACGGTTGATTATTTGAGGAACTGAGCGGGACGACGTCGATTTCGCGGTCACGAATGCTCGATACGTAAGCGACCGCGTTGGGTTCGCTGCCGGCAATAACTACCCAGAACGGATATTCGCCTCCAGGCACTCCTGGCGCTGCCGCCGACGAGACCAGGCTCTTGCCGGGGCGCAGGTCCAGGTTGGTCACCTGCGAGTTGTTTCCCGACACATCCTTCAGCGACCAGTTCCCGTATCCCCCGGTCAGAATCGAAAGCGAATCGTTGTAGTAGTTCGCCACCACCATGGTCTGCCCGGTTTGTGAAAGAGCAATGCCCGCCGCACAGGGGTAAACACCCAAGCCAACGCCGCTTGTCCCATGTCCCAGCGTTAGCTGCGGCAGGTCCTCCGCCCAAAGTTGTGTCCTCGAGTTATAGGAGAAGATGTGCACATCGTCCTGGCTGCAACCGCTTACGTAAAAATGCGCCGCCGTGCCGTTGCTGGTTGGATCCCACGCAATGCCGAAATAAGTCACGGGCACATCCAGAACTTGCTTCTTGATTGGAGCGCCGCTCGAAATGTCGTATACGAACACGTATTCGTTGGAATCCGGCAGGTTGAACGAACTGAGTGAATCGCTGCCTTCCGTGAACACTCGGTTGTACCCACTGGTCAGAACCAACAGCGTGTTGCCATCTGGACTTACCGCGGTCGTGGCGGCATGCGTAGCTAGCCACGCCGGATTGTCAGCGAGGTCGGGGTTGAGTTGCTGGAATTGCGATCCGGACGGTGCGAGCGGAGTAATCGTTTGGTCCATGTTGGGGATGAACTGGGACCACGGCGCCACAGCGTCCACCGTGATGCTCACCTTTGCCACAGCATTGCCGGTCCCGCTCAATGCGGTAACCGTGTACGTCTCGGTTGACGTCACCGCCGACGGGGTTCCGCTGATCGTTCCCAAGCTGCTATCCAGACTCAGGCCCGCTGGCAATGCCGGGCTCACCGTATAAGGGCCCGCCACCCCATTGCTCAGCTGCAGTGGCGTAATTGCTTGGCCTACGGTGTACACCGCTGTGCTGGGCACGTACGTCAATGTCCCTGCCAGACTATCGACAGTGATTGTCACTGTCGCCGTAGTGCTCCCAAACGCATTGCTCGCCGTTATTGTGTAAGAGGAAGCTGCTGCCGCCGCTGTCGGAGTCCCGGTGATCACGCCAGTCGTCGGGTTCAGCGTCAGCCCCGACGGAAGGCTTGGGCTCACGGAGTACGACGTCGCCTGACCGCCGGTGTTGCTCGGGGTGTTTCCCTGAATCGCTTCATTCGCGGTGTAAACGGCGGGGTTGTTGCTGTAAGTCAGATTGGACGGCGCGGCGTTGGCGACGGTGATCGTCAGTGCCGTGTTGGTGCTGCCGCCCGAGTTGTAGGCCGTAACAGTGTAGCTCGTCTGTGGGGTGGCGACTGTCGGTGTTCCGCCGATCACTCCCGTGGTGCTGTCCAGGTTAAGACCCCAAGGAAGCGTGGGAATCACAGTGTACGACGTCGCAGCCCCACCCGTGCTCGTTGGCGTGTTTGCCGTGATGGGCGCGCCCACGCTGTAGACAGCAGGATTCGTCGAGTACGCCAGGCCAGCAGGAGCGGCGGCGTTCACCGTTATGGAAAGCGTTGCGTTTACGCTGCCCGCTGCGTTCGATGCGGTCACGATATAGTTTTTCGCGGAGCTCACTTGCGTCGGCGTTCCGCTGATCACGCCCGTGCTGGTGCTGAGGCCCAATCCCGCCGGAAGACTTGGATTCACGCTGTAGGAGCTCACCGCACCGCCGCTGCTGGTTGGGCTGTTCGCGGTGATGGGTGTTCCCACTAGGTACACTGCCGCAGGCGTGCTGTACGTCAGCCCCGACGGTGGCTGAGGCGTGGGTGTCGGGACTGGGGTGCTGCCCCCACCACACCCGCAAATCGAAAGAAACACCGCCATCAGAAGGGCCCACGTCCATTGTGTTGATGGCATCAAGTACTCCAGTTGGTTTGATATCGCCGCCGTGTCGTTGCGCGGTCGTCCGCCATGCTGGAGCGACGCAACCGTTTCCCGGTCGCTCGGCAGATTGGCGTATGAAGCCTCAGCGCGCCTGACGCCCTGAAAAACGCGAGCAGATTGTGAGCCAAAGCCAAGAAAAAATGCCAACCAGACCGTGCGCACGGGCTGGACCTTGCGCGTTGCGCCAACTGAAAGCGGTCCGCAGATTTACCGACACGCGCACAGGGAATCTCTGTCAATGAACCTGAGAGCGCCTTCGGCCGCAGCGCTCGTTGCCGCCACAAGTGCGCATCTTCGTTTCATCTCGGGACACTAGGCCCATTCCGGAAAATTCTTGCTTCGAGATCGGTTGAAGGTTGCAGAGTCCCATGCGGCGGGCCGCGCCGCAGGTCGCTAATCCGCGCATGTTTACGTTATCCAACCGGAACCGTCAAACCTGCACATTTGTATCAGCGGCGCCCAAACTTGGACCTGGAATTGCCCGCGAAAGCAGTGTGGGGACGCGTCGTTTATTTCAATCCGGCTCCTCAGGCCGGTTGCCATTTTTTGAGGTGCGGCTGCTCCGGATCCCCTCCAAGGAAGAGAGTTTATGGCCAAGATTTCGCGGTGCTTCTGGTTACTTTTAGCGATGTCTAGCGTTTTGCCGATGTTGGGATGCGGCGATTCGAACACTCCCGGTCCGGCTCCCGCTTCGAGCGTCTATCAAGTGGTGACCGTCTCGGACCTTCACTTCAATCCGTTTTACGATCCATCGTTGTATTCTTCCCTTGGAGCCGCCGATGCAAGCCAGTGGGCCGGCATTTTTCAGACCTCAAAGGTAACATCTCCTACGGGAGGCGGAACGGATACGAACTATCCTTTGTTGATGCTCACACTGGCGGATATGAAGCAGCACATGGGCGCCAGTCCGGTGGTTCTTTTCACCGGCGATTTGCTCGGGCACTACATACCGGAGAGCTTTTGCGACGCGTACTATAACCTGAATCCGCCCTCGACCTGCGCTACCAATCCCGACCCAACGGTCGGCGCGGCGATGCAGCAGTTCATCGACAAAACGTTTGCCTTTGTGGCCGCGCAGATCCGGGCGGCAGTGGGCAACGCGCCGGTGCTCTACGTGCCGGGGAATATCGATACATACCAGGTGACGGGGATGGGACCGGACAACAACTTTCTGACGAACAACGCGTCCACCGTTTACAACCAGCTTTTGAACGGCAGCGTGGACGAACAGACGTTCCTGAGCACGTTCACCAGCGACGGGTACTATTCGGCACAGCCCCTGGGATCACACTTGCTCGTAATCGGCTTGAATACCAATTCGTTTGTGTTAGGAGCGCCAAGCAGCACCCAGGCTGCCACGGAAATCGGATGGCTGGATGTGCAGCTCGCCTCTGCAGAGGCTTCCGGACAGAAGGTGTGGATCTTGATGCATGTGCCGCCGGGCGCAAATTCCCAGGGCATGGCGGGCGATACGCCGGGGCAGCTTGACGGAAGCAACGTCTCCATGAATTGGGACCCGGGTTTCCAGGCGTGGTTCATGCAGACGTTGACGCAGCACGCGAGCGTTGTCACCCTGATGCTCGCCGGACATACGCACATGGACGAATTCCGCATCCTGCCGTCTGGCAATGTTCTGGAGCAGCTGCCGGGCATCAGTCCGTGTTTTGGGAACAACCCTGCCTATAAAGTCTTGACGATTACCCAAGACACGTTTCTGCCCACGGATTACGAATCGTTCGACTACGACCTGTCGGCCACGCCGATGCCGGCGCAGTTCAATAGCCTCTATAAGCTCTCTTCCACTTACGGCGCGCAGGGTACGCTCAACTATTCGTTGCAACATTTATATCCGCAGTTGGTGAGCAGCGAAAGCCAGCGCAACACCTACACCTACTACTACGCTTCCGGAAGCACCAGCACGAATCCAGGGACGAAAGCTCCGTGGAATCCCATCAACACCGGCAACTGGCCGATCTTTTCCTGCACTATCAGCCAAATGGGCGAGCCGGATTATATCGCCTGTGTGAACACCTACTGAGGCACAAACCGAGGGGTACACCATTCTGTTCCGGGATGTCGTGCATCGGACATGCAACATCCCGGATCGTTTTTGTACCCAGTTGACGGGACCTCGATACTTGCAAAGCAGTTGCTCTTACCAAGACTGACGCCTAGTCACGCGGTTCCGCAATGCCAAGAAAAACTCCATACGAGCACAGTTAGAACTACTTGTCCAACTTGTCTAACAGAGAGCGGCCCGAAAGACCGTAACTGACGCCAGGACAGCGACATAGAGTTGAGTGTTCCCTGGTTCGGGACCAGGAGGACGGTGGTTCAAATCCACTCACCCCGACCATTTCCTTTTGAACCAACAAGTTACGTGCGCACGAAACCGCGAGGAGTGTCTGGTCCGAAACTTGGCACTCGTTTTTCGAATCGTTTGGACCCGAGCCGTCTTGCGCCTATGAGTTCATTGGCTTACAGCAGGAACTTCCCTTCAGCATGAGTCCGGTCGCTCAGAAAGTAGGTACAAGATCGGCCTTTCGGGCACATTCCGATTGCCGCCCATAGTCACTTCATCAACTGGGCCGGAAATAGCGGTAGACGTGCATGACGCTTGTGGCGAGGTCCGCAAGCAGTCTGGCTCTCTGCTCCGCCGTGATCGGTCGGGAACACAGCTTCGGGTCGGGGTCGGGCTCGTGCGCGAGAATCAGGATGGGCACAAGACTTCCACTGTATTGTTCGTCATCCATGAACCGTTTCCAGTGCTCCCGCCGCAGAGACATGCCCCGCAGGAATCCTTTCGCCCAATCGTTTCCGTGCGCCGTGCCAGCTTCACCTTTGAGCAGGAACGGGACGCAGACCTTCCCTGCGCAGAGAGTCCCCGCAATCGTGTTCCAATGGCGCATGATCAAGTCGGTGATGTCCTGGGCCTCCTCGAAATCTCGGAAGCACGGCTCGCCACCGTAAATGCGGGGTGAGTACTCGCTCGGCGGTACGCTTTCTGGGTCACAGATGAGTGCGGTGAAGAAGCCGTCCAGCTCTTCCAGATTCATGGCCCGGCGATGCTCGCCTTTGCCGAGGAAGCCGCCAAGTCGCTCGAATTCGGCGTCAGTCAGTGGCTTGAGATTCGCAACGGGACGCATCGAAGGTCTCCGCGTTGACAGGCCAACAAGGAATTGACAGGGGATGATCTGATCATGGCCTTGCGGCGTCTGGGCATGGCTGAACTGCCCGTCGGCAGTGTTGAGCTCATGGCGAGATCACTCCTACGGTTTTTCCCTTGGCTTCCGTAGGCAGAGGCGGAAAGACCGCCTCTCTGGCTTGATCAGAACCTTCTCTTCGCGCGCCAGCCAACCAATGGCCCATTCAAAGGTGGGCGTTCTCCCTTTCACTTCCTTCTTGAGTTGCCCCAACGACAACTCGCCCTTACTGTTGAGAGCCTCCCAGATGAGCCCCGCGGTGGTGCCAATTTGCTGTTGCATGGCATCTCTCCTTGTGCTCGGACGAACATACGATTGGGAAAACATCTGCCTTGCATCTCATGCAGGGACCCGAAACCAACTGCCAAACCTATCGTTGAGGCAAATCCTCCATCAAATCGGCATGCGGCAACCAGTCTACTCGAGTCAGGCGTTCCACCATGACGAGGGTGCCGGTCCAACAGATGAACTCCACTGACTGGGACCGCGGCCAGCGCTAGGTTGTCGTTATATCAACGAGCCGGCACGCCACCGCGCTTGGCTTCTTCAGGCCGAGATCGAACGTTCGCACTGGGAGCCGGTGGGCCGCGTTTCGGTTGTCTCGTGTGTCTCGCCATGTGGTCCTCCCTTTCTTGTCTCGGTTGTTGACTTGCCGCCCGGTCTGACGGCTCGATATCGGTACCCAGCTCTGCCAGCAGCCCTGCCGAGGGCTGCGCCTTTCTCATCCGCAGGACCAGCGGGAGCACCGCCCTGTCGTTGTGCCGCGCACTCATCCAAGGATCCTCAGTCCGTCATTACCGTGGCGCCCACGTTCATCCCCGGACGCAGGATGGCCTTGTCCGCCGGAATCGGGTCCAGCACGATTTTCACGGGAATGCGTTGCACCACCTTGACGTAATTTCCCGTGGCATT
>Ga0116119_1000208_pt1 | contig 48640 bp, 44 predicted proteins | sample June2015DPH_11_1_2_FD_89791 | JGI IMG/M metagenome (GOLD analysis project Ga0116119, IMG submission 89791) | Peatland microbial communities from SPRUCE experiment site at the Marcell Experimental Forest, Minnesota, USA - June2015DPH_11_100 | ecosystem: Environmental > Terrestrial > Soil >...
CCTCGGGGACTGTATTCGAGCATCGACCTCGGGAACAAGCGGTGGCCCGATGGCCGTATTCTATGATAAAAGGTTCATGGACTACTGCATGGCCGCCTGGCGTTTTAGAAAGCGGCTGGCAATCGGAGTCAAACCTTGGCAGAAAGTGATGGTGATAGGATACGGCGGGCTCATAGCTCCAAAGAAAGGTCAAGATCAAAGCGGAGAGATGGCTAGGATGAAACGCAAATCGCAGGGAAGGGAAAGTCTGGGGCCGATCGTCCATCTACTGCGAGACAGAGAAAAGAGGGTCACCGTTGGAAGTGATGCAAACGAGGTATTGACTCAAATACTGGAGTTCGATCCGAAGTTGATTCGAGGTACTCCTTCATATCTCAGGTTGCTTGCTGAAGCGATGGCTGAAAGGGGGATAGAAGGCCTCGGTGACAGGGTCGTAAGGACCGAAGGGGAGGTCACGGACGAAGAAACAAGGAGATATCTCGAGTCCTCATTCAAATGCAAGGTCTTCGACGAATACTCCTCCTGGGATTTTGGGAACGGCGCTTGGCAGTGCACAAAAAGAGAAGGCTACCACATCGATGCGGACCTGCTCATATTGGAGGTGGTAAGAGGAAATGAACAGGTCTCACCTGGTGAGAGGGGAGAAATAGTCGTAACTAATCTTCTGAACTACGCCATGCCTCTGATAAGGTACCGGGTAGGTGACATAGGTGTTCTTGATGACAAAACTTGTTCTTGTGGGCGTGGTCTACCCTTGCTGAAGTCCATCGAGGGAAGAGAGGCTGACTGTTTTACCCTACCTAGTGGTCAACTAGTTACCCCAAGGACCATAATGACCGTGATACAAGGCACCCCTGGAGTATCAAGATACCAAGCGGTGCAGGAAAGCATGAACCAGGTCAGGATCGAACTCATGAGGAGAGGAAATGAACCTGACGTCTCCAAAGATGAGCTTGTAGCCAGATGTCACAATATTCTAGGTGAGGACATAGAAATAGAGGTTTCAATCACCGATAGAAAGAATCTCAAGGCAAAATTCAGACCGGTAATATCAAAACCCACGGTGGCAGAGGAGCCTCGTTGGACAATACCAAGAGGATAGATTCCGTCTCACCTTCTGGGACAAGAACGATGTCGAGCATTGGCATGAAAGATTCGGCAGGTTCAAGGACAAGGCTAGCTACCAGAAGGAACTCTGCGATAGCTTGGGGACTTACGTCAGACCTTCGAAGGGAACTGAAAAGGCGTTCGGGCTCCTGAAGAAGGCTGGGGTTCTTCCCTTGACTGCAGCGACTGTTGGAAAGATGGTTCTCGACGACTTGGTTGGTTCGCGCGCGCTAAAACAGTTTGCGAAGCTCTAAGCGGGCCCGGTGGGACTCGCCCCCAAACAGGCCCGGAAGATGGATTCCACGAATCCACTGCGGAGTTCTGATCCGAATGGGCCCCCTGGCCGGGACTTGTCACCCCAGGTAGGCGCCTCAACGCGAAGAATTGCGTGCTAGACCGGGGTCTGTATGTCGGTTCGAAGACCGCGTCTGGCAAACAGATACGACATCACGACGATGACTGCGACCAGTAGAGCGACGCCGGACTGAACCGGAAACTCAGGAATCGATGAAGATGAACCCGATTCTGAAGAAGACGTCGACGGTTTTGGCGTTGTCGATACTGAGGTGGAGGTTGTGGACCTCGTGGACGAGGTCGATGGTGTGGTCGAAGTGATGGAGCTCGTGGACGAGGTCGATGGTGTGGTCGAAGTGATGGAGCTCGTGGACGAGGTCGAGGTCGATGATGATGGGGTAATCACGGAGACTGTGCCTGAACCGTAGTTCGCCACGTAGACCTTCCCGTTGGTTGAGGACTCTCCTTCCGGGTGAAGGCCCACATTCACGGTATCGACCACAGCGTAAGTCGAGTTGATGACTGAGACTGTGCCTGAGCCGTAATTGGTCACGTAGGCGTACCCGTTGGCGGATGTGACTCCGTAGGGGTTGGAGCCCACAGTTATGGTGGCGACCACAGTGTTTGTCGAGCCTGATATGACTGATATTGTGTCCGAACCGAAGTTCGCCACGTAGATGTAGGGTGGGTTGACTACCATTCTTTCGGGACCAGTGCCCACATTCACGGTAGCGACCACCGCGTTGGTCGAGCAGTCGATGACGGAGACCGTGTCTGAACCGTTGTTCGCCACGTAGAGGTACCCGTTGGCATGGTCGTATGCGTCTCCATCCGGCTGGGAGCCCACATTCACGGTGTAGACCACAGTGTTGGTCGTGCCGTTGATGACTGACTCTGTGTTCGAACCGTAGTTCGCCACGTAGATATTTCCGTTGTCCCAGTCGTTTGCGATTCTATCGGGGTTGGAGCCCACATACACGGTGGCTACCACAGTGTTGTTCTTGTCGGATATGACTGAGACTGTGCCTGAGCCGTAGTTCGCCACGTAGACCTCTCCATTCTGTATGTCCGATAGGGCTTTGTCTGGGTTAGCGCCCACATTCACGGTAGCGATGACAGTGTTGTTCGAGGTGTTGATGACTGAGACTGTGTTCGAACCGTAGTTCGCCACGTAGAGGTACGCCGGGCTGCCGTAGACGAGTGCGTCTGCGTCCGGCTGGATGCCCACGTTCAAGGTATCGACCACAGCGTTGGTCGAGGGGTCGATGACTGAGACCGTGTTCGAACCTGAGTTCTCAACGTAGAGGTACCCGTTGGCGGATGTGACTCCGTAGGGGTTAGAGCCCACGGTCACGGTAGCGGTAACGCTGTCTGCCAGTGAAACCTTGGGCGTCAATAGAACCAGAATCAAGACGAGCAATATTGCGACGGAAGAGACCCTGACTAAAGGGTCGCCTGCTCTTAGAGAACTGTACACTAAACTGTTCCTCCCACTATCTTCTCGTCCTAATTTTTGGCATTATTAGCTGTTCCTTGAATTCTTGGGCCTGTCGTCGCAATTGCCAGAGTACGGAGGAGAACTCGGCGACTGGAGCCGTAGGCCCTCCGTCGATAGATGCAAGGCCCTAACCTCTTGACCCTGTTACTTGGACCTATGATTCCTCGCGCTTGCTCCGCGAACCGCGATGAGATTGGGCTCAGGTTTCGGATGCGAGACTTGCTGTCCGTCTCTTGATTAGAACCAAGAAAGGTATCGCCAGCAACAGGATCGGCGCCAGTCCAAGCGGGAATTGCAGCACGGAAGAGATGGAAGTTGGGTTCGTCGTGGTCGTTATCGTGGTAGAGCTTGTGATCGTCGTGTCCGACGTGGTTGTCTCGGTTGGTAGAGTGCTAGAGGTGGATGTCTGAGTAGTTGTCGTGTCCGACGTGGTTGTCTCGGTTGGTAGAGTGCTAGAGGTGGATGTCTGAGTAGTTGTCGTGTCCGACGTAGTTGTCTCGGTTGGTAGAGCACTAGAAGTGCTTGATGAGTGAATTGTTGAGGTGGCGGAAGTGCGGACCGATGTCTTTGTTGAACTGCTCGCTGTCGTGGAACTGCTCAGTGTCGTGGAGCTGCTCACTGTAGCGGAGCTCTGCGTGACGTCCGAGGTCGAATTAGTGGACGTCGTTCCGGTAGACGTCTGGGAGGATTCAGTAGCCTGGGTGTCGCTGTTCGAAGTATGCGTTGAGGCCGAACTGCTTGTCGACGTGGATGTTGAGGCGAAGACCTGACTGGAAACGGTCGACGTCTTCGAAACGCTTGAAGATGTGGTCGTGGTGGGGTGGAAGAACCCCGAGCCCAGGAGGAAGCCCGCTCCGGCCCCCAGGAGGCCTATCACAATGAGGGCGACGATCAGCGAGGCGTACCCTTTCTTCTTCCTCATTCAGGAATTACAATCGACGTTCATCTGATAAGCATTAGGGGAGAAGGCGACGGAAGTTATAGTCTTCCAAGGGAATTGTTCGGGTCGAGACTGCTTGCCCATCCTGGCTTGGATAGAACTGAGTCCGATGAGAGTTGCTGCTCTACAGGTTCCTCTCCAGCGACGATGCCCCATCTGCACGCGCGAAGAGTTGCTCTCTTCGGAGATGCTCGCTTAATTAAGAGCACCACCTGTCTTGGACAATGCTCACTTTCACCCCTTTCAAGACCACAAGAAGAAGTTCGGCCTTCGACTTGCCCGAACTCATCGATGAACTCGTGGGAGACCAGATCCGCGAAAACGATGTGCTAGTCATTTCAAGCAAGTTCGTCGCGATATCAGAAGGGAGGACGGCGTCCCTGAGCTCGGTGAAGCCAAGCGGTCGAGCAACTGAGCTGTCCAGGAAGTTCGACGTTCAGGCAGAACTCTGCGAGCTTGTCCTTCAGGAGTCAGACCTGATAATTGGGGGCGTCCCCGGATTCATACTAACTTTGTGGAACGGCCTCTTGACTCCCAACGCCGGAATAGACAAGTCAAACATCGAACACGGAAGAGTAGTTCTCTACCCGAAGAACCCGCATGAGTCTGCCGTCAGGATCGCCGGCGAGATGAGGAATCGTAGAGGCGTCAGGGTCGGAGTGGTCATCTCCGACAGCAGATTGACACCAACAAGGATGGGCACCGTCGGGGTGGCCTTGGCCGCAGTTGGTGTCCAGGCTATTCGCGACCTGCGGGGCCACCTCGACCTCTTCGGCAATCCTCTGAAAGTCTCTAGACAGGCCATTGCCGACGACCTCTGCTCGGGAGCCCAGCTAGTGATGGGTGAAGCCGATGAGGCGACGCCGGTAGTCCTCGTTCGTGGCCTGGAGACAGCCAGGGAGGAGAGAGGGAGCTTCGCGCCGAAGGACTTCGCAATTCCAATGGAACAGTGCGTCTTCATGGGGAGCCTGGGGTACCCGAAGAAGGACGACAGAATCTGACGGCCAAGAGAGTGGGGGACAGCTGTAGGCACATGCGACGCGCATTCGCGCAAGGTGGAGTCTGAGTACGAAGGCGGTTCAAACCGTCTTGATGGGGCAGGAAGGAATCCGCGACTGAAGCTATTAAGCCCCAGTCGCCAGTCGCGCTCAGATGCTGCCCGTACGACGAAGGACATACGCGGTGGCCTCGGCTTCGCTCTTCGCGGTGGTCTACGCCGTACTCGGGCTTTTCCCAGTCTCTGCCATCATAGGTGCTAGCGGCTTCCTGACCTTCAGGGAGGTGGTCAGCCCGCTCACGGGGATGCTCTTCGGCCCCGTGGTAGGTGGGTTCTCCATGGTTCTAGGTAACTTCGTGGACTTCGCCATGGGGAAGCCCATCGTATTCGATTTCCTGGATTTCATACCCGACCTGGTCTCGGCGGTGGTCGCGGGTCTGGCCTTCACCGGCCACAGGAAGGCGGCCGTCGGGTTCCCCCTGCTCCTGCTCGCATGGTTCACGCTCGACCCTCTCTCACCTGTGATGGTGAGCGTGGGAGGTGTCGACATACCTTTCCTGTGGATGCACGTGATCTCGATGGGCGTTCTGTCAGGCGCGCTTCTGTACGAGAAGAGAGGGAGTCTGGCAAGGCTCAGCCCAGCATTTGTCGGCGCGGTGGCGTTCGGGTCTACCATGAGCGGGCATGTGGCGGGAAACATCATGTACGAGAACGTCATCTTCAGGCTGGACGGAGTCATACCCCCGGACGGCTATCAGGCGTTCTGGACCCTCGCGTTCTACGCCTACCCCCTCGAAAGGGTGTTCTACACAGTTCTGGGTACAATGGTAGCTTACTCTGTGCTCCGGGCGGTCTCTAGAAGGCGGGAAGAGCATGCACTGTCCCGGCGACCGCAAACGAGCCCAATGGGTGAGAAAGGCTGAGTCGGACTATGACTGCCAAACAGAGTTCATTCTGAGCCTTTTTCAGCGGGCCCGACGGGAGTCGCTGTCATACAGGTTCGACTCTTCCCACTGCAGTCAATCTCGGTGCTGGCCGTGCGGTTACGAGCACCATCCGACTTTGATTGCCCTTGATTTCAGGTCTCTGTGGGTCAGAGATACGGACGTCATGCCAGCCAGTTTCGTCGAGGAGTTTCGAGTAGGCGCTCGTTGGAAGAATTGTGAGCCAAGGTTCCGTGCGTCCCGCCCTTCGATTGGCGTTTGTCGCCGTCGTCACTTGATTCGAGTTCTCACCTTCACGATGAACGGCCAGACTGGCTGCAAGCATGCTTCCAGAAGCAGCTACAGACCGTAATCCCATCAGAAATCGGAGAGTTGTCTGTTGGTCGAGATATACGAGCAGGCCCTCGCAAACGAACAGGGTAGGTTGGCTGGGGACATGCCCGAAGGTTCGGAGCAGTTCTCTTGAGTCGTCGTGCCGGAAGTCCACGGGAATCAAAGTCAACCCCTGCATGTCAGCTCTCATATCACGCAGTCGTCTGGCCTTGTCGGCTTGGGTTGCGGGATGGTCCAGCTCGAAGAACCGCACGCCCGTAGCGCGGAACCGCAACGCGCGGTCGTCGTAGCCAGCGCCGCATATCACTATCTGGTGCACACCTGTCGAGACAGCCTCCAAGACCTGTTCGTCAAAGAAGCGTGTGCGTCTAACTATGCCTGGCCGAAGCCGGGTCGCAGAACTTGGCCGCATGCCTGCGCACAGCTTGCGCTGAGCTTCTGGGTCGCCCTGTGGAGTGCGTGGACGGTCAAGCTCGGCACGGACCAAGGCCACGACTTGGCTCGTCCTTGAAGGCTGGAGGCTCACGGCTTCGACACCAACCAGTTCCATATTCAGTTTTTCTTGAAAGCGCGCGCGCTAAGTGGCGCCAGTCATATGACATACGAAAGCTGGATGTTGCCTGCACTATCGCACATAGTGTGGCTGGTTCCCTGAGCCACGACTTGGCCATCGAAGTAGAGCTTTGCCGTTACCGCTTGTGCTCCATAAAACCAACAAGCAATTGGACCAGTCTGCGAGACAGAGATTCTGATCGTTTCTCCTTGGAAAACAGGGGTTAATCGCATGGAGAATGACGAATTCGTGACACCGGCGTAAGTGGCCAGACCCTCGGCCGTGCTATTGGTCACTATCGTATAGTTGTACCACCCTGAGACTTGCGCGAACTGGATTGTAACGTTGTCAGACAGTGGAGGGACGCTGTAGGTGGGCGGGACAGGCTGACCTGGGCGAGATACCCAGCACTCCCACCTATCCGAATGGGTGTAGGCATAATTGGGGCCATCGTTCATAGATACCGAGAGGTCATACAGCATGCCGCATCCATGCAGATAGAACGACGGAGACACCAAGGCGGTCCATCGGAAGATTGGACCTCTGGGATTGGCCCCAAACCACGACTCGGAAGTCACTGGGACAAGAAAGAAGAATGCTACGACCCCTGCCACGACCACGATCGAGACTAGGACCAGTGCAATCCTGCGCTTCATGGCTGACCCGTCAATGCACGATGGGGGAACTAATACAGGTTCGCGAGATTCTTTGCACTAAGCGCGCGACCGTCTTTCTCAAGGAAGCGCGTCCAGCGGGGCTTTCGCTACCGCTTCTGATGAAACTAAGGCAGGCCTATCCTACAGTGAGGTGAACGACGGTCATCTGTCCCCATTCGTCAGCGGTAGCGACGGTGTACACCCCCGGCAGGAACACATGCTGGGCGGGGAGGAAGTCGAAATGTCCCAGGCCGGCGTAAGATGTTGGATAAGACAAGCTGCCGTTGAGGTCCCAGTAGCCATTGGTCGCCACGGTCATGCTTGCGCTAACTGGGCCGTAGGTGTATACCTCGCCAGTGACGCTCCACGATTCCGTGACGTTGACTGAGTCACTGTGGGGTTCAAACATAAAGTGGGTGAATGCCATGTCCTCCATGCACCCTAACGCCGGCGTGCCTCCCGGACCCATTGCCTTCAGCTGATCCAACGAGTAATTGCCTTTGAGCACCATCAGCTCTACCGGCGAATAATATCCGCATGGAGGCCAGCTCTGGCTGAACATCAGCAGACCGCGGAGGGGCCAGTTGTAGCTCACGTAAGCCTCGTTGCTCTGATTGAGCGTGTTGAACAAGGTGGCGGTTATGGACACGTTCTCCCCTTCACTGATGGTCGTCCCGTTGACCGACAACTGCAGGCTTAGCCCCACAGGCACATTGTGGATGGTCAGTGTGGCTGTCTGGGAGCTACCCTTATTGATGGAGTCTCCGCTGTAGACCGCCTCAATTCTGACGCTCCCCGCTGCAGTCGCGGTGACGTTCACGGAGCAGATTCCCGACGACAGCGTGCAGGTGCTCGGGGAGATTGCGATGCTTCCATTCCCCGAAGACGTGAAAGCGACAGTCCCAGTCTGCGTTGGGGATGCGCCGGTCACGAGCGCCCAGCAGACGACTGGCGTGCCTATGTCGAAGGACGTCTGCGTGCAATATAGAGTCGTCGTAGACGCATTCTTGATCACTTTAGGCGCCTTGATAGTCAGTGTTGTTGTGCGAGAACTACCCTGATTGTTGGGGGCTCCGCTGTAAGTCCCCTGTATCGTGACCTTGCCAGCCGTCGTCCCTGTCATTGTCACTGAACACGTCGCTTGGTTAGGGTTCTTCATGCTTGCGAGAGTGCACGTTGTGTAGTTGAAAGAAACCGAACCTGTGCCGCTCTGGAACCAGCTCACCGTTCCTGTCGGGAGATAGCCAGTCACCTTGGCCTTGCATGTGATCACCTTCGACGAACCTGCGACCACGGACTTCGGACTGCAGGAGACCGTTGTCGTCGTGGATTTCATCGTCACGATAAGGTTGTACGCCCCGGCAGTTGCGGGGTTATTGGAATCCCCACTGTAGTTCGCCATGAGTAGGACTGGACCTGCGGCTGTCGGCGTGAACTTCGCCGAGCACGTGCTGTAGGTCCTGTGCTTCGAGAGTTTGCAGGATGCCTTCGAGAATGTACCCGAGCTGCTGCTTGACCACGTGACAGTGCCTGTCGGCGCCTTCGGGCCGGATTCATGGACCGTCGCCTTGCAGGTGGTTGCCGAATCCACGACCACGCTGGACCGAGAACAGGTCACTCCCAGGAGTGTCACCCTGAAGATCGCCGCAGGACTGTTGGTGCCGTCGCCTGCGGTGACCGTGTGATTGCCAAGGGCAGAGGAAGACGGGACGGTGAATGTGCAGCCAGAGTTAATGCTGCCAGATACGTCCGTGGTGCAGGTCGTGGGCATGCCGGCGGTCGAACCATCAAACGTGATCGTCAGGCCGTGCGAAGCGACGAGCCCAGCACCAGTTATGGTGACAGGCGTGCCCGCGGCTCCCAATGAAGGGTTGATGGTGATGAAAGGAGAGACTGAGCCAACGATGGCAACGGGCATCACCCCGTTCGGCGGCATCGCGCTGACTGTCACCCACTGGGCGGTCTCGCCATTGTCACCCATCCCCTTTGTGAAATCCCAAAAACCGAGGTAGTATGACCCGCCTCTCGTGGAACTGCTTGCTTGGGAGACAGTGATCGGAGTGCCACTCGGGGGTATGAGGGTACCGACTTGGTTGTCTCCTTGCCAACTCAGAGAATAGACCATGTACTGAGTGGCATCATAGGAATTGGCTGTCGAAGCCGACCCCCCGTTGCCAGTAACCTCGAAAGGCTGAACGCAGTCGGCCTCGTTGCACCATACGAAGTCTGATACGTAATTCCCGTTGTATGGGCGGGTGCCGTTTTCGGCTCCAGCAGTCGTGGGAAACTGGGGCTCCGACCACCATCCGAACCAGACTCCCTGGCCGTTGTTCCCACCGAACCAGACTCGTTGGCCGTTGTTCCAGAAGCTTTGCATCTCCGCAGAAATCACGTATGACCCCGAGTCGAGAGCCGTCGCAAAGTACCCGTAGACGGTGTTCGCGCAAGATTGAATGTACTCGCCGCAACTGCCCGTGTAGAAGGACGCCCCGTTGCTTACCTCGTAGTCTCCGTTGTCCGGAGAGCTTGAGTTCGCCTGTGAAAAGGCCCATCCGCTGGGAAGACTCGAGCCAGCGAAATTCCACTCGTAGGTGAACACGCTCCCACCATTGTCGTATTCGCCGTATGACGGGCTGAGGGCGGGGGCTTCGCCGGTGGTCTGGGCGTTGAATAGGTTCGTCGTCGCGGACGCGAAGCCCATGTAGACCGTGATGCTTGACTCAGCAGGGATTCCGCCTTCTATCTTCAGCCAGTAGATGGTGTTTGTCGAGCTGCTGGAGGCGCCACTTTCCAGCCAACTTGGAATCACTGCCCCAGTGGAGTCGAAAAACTCCACATTCTGGAGATTGGAGGCTTCGAGTGAGGAATAGGTTGTGCTGTTGACTTGGACCATCTGCTGGAACGGAGCCGGGGTCGGCGAAGATTGCGAATTCGTTATCGTGATTGGAACGTAGGTAACCATTCCCGATGGAACTGTCGGAGTCTGGGATGGTGAGGGTGATTGGGCGAAGACGTGGGCAGGCGAGAGGACGGGAGCCGGCAAGAAGGCAAGCGTGGAACCCAGAACGGTAAGGATAAGCAGGACGGCGAGCGGGATCTTCGGAGACTCTCTATCCCTCAAGACTGGCCATTTGTACTACCTTGTGATATATACAGCTTGAGGGTGTGTTCCGTCATCTAATCAAGAGTGTCCCTCGGCGATGGCTCTAACGGGCCCGGTGGGGCTCGCTGTCGTATGGGTTCGATTCTTCGAATCTGATCAAGAGCCTGTGGAATGGCTGTGTCAGGCTGAACTGGCAACTATCCAAAGTCGACTATTGCCAGTAGAACTATCGTAATAGCGAGAATTACTGCCCCTATCATCAGATATCGATTGATCTTCTGCAATCTGCGCACGCTATCTTCCGACTTATCTTGCATCCTTGTTCTCACCACCTGTTGTTCAGATCAACAGCAGGATGAGCTCGACTACGGATAGAGCGGCTATAACACTCGCCAGTTGCTCCGTTTTCTTCAGCGCTCTTTCGTAGCGTTCTGCGATATCGGATGTGTTGGCCATTTCAATCACTGTCTGTCTCTATGCAAGAAAGCACAACGCCCGTTATAAAACCGCCCTCCAATAGAATCGGCCAGGTCGCAATCTTTGGTGTAACTCGTTCCTGAACTATTAAGTAATTCAAGAACGCCCCTCGTAACGTGTTCTGCGGCAAGTGCGGCGCTTCCAATTCTGATGATGCTTCATTCTGTGGCAAGTGCGGCAACTCACTGAGGAGTACATCCGATGTGACGCCCCCTCAACAATCTCAGCCAGCAAACGTTACGCCACCCCCGGTCCCGCAAGGCAACAGAAAGGACCCAGTAATCGCTGGAGTCCTCAACCTCTTCATAGGGCTCGGATACCTCTACCTTGGCTACAGGAAGGTCTTTGGCCTGTCTACAATTCTTTTTGTTATTGTCTATTTCCTTGTTGATATCGTGTTAGCATTCTTCACCCTCGGGCTGGTCCCCTTGATCCTGGCGATACTCGTGGCCTATGACGGGTACGTCAAGGCAAAAGGCGAGAAAGGGTACGTCAGCACCGAGCCGGTGCTTCTCTACCAGTGAAGCCAGCGCTTAGCGTGGAACCCAACCGCTTCTAAGCGACAACCATCGCTTCGGGCCCATTGGGTCCAACCCCAAACAGGTTCTGAAAATGGATTCCAAGCAAGGTTGCGGGCCCTTCCGAGCCGAGAATGAACAGTCGGCCATCTACCGAGACTGCCGTTCATCACGTCTGGGAATGAAGAGGCCCGGAGAGTGGTTACGTGAGCTCTTGGGTCGTGACCCAGGGGCCAACTGCCGTTGAAATCACGACCGTAGTCTTCTTTGTGGCTTCGTAGTGCGGGGCCCCCGCGGGTATCAGGAGATAGGAACCCATAGGGAAGCGCTTCATCTTGCGCTTGGATACCTTCGACCCCATGCCAAGGAACAACTCGCCGCGCACCACCGCTACGCGCAGGTCTCCCGAATGATGGTGGGCCAGCCCGACGAACCCGGGAGGGAACGAGAGGGCATAGGTGAACTGCTCGCCGGCGGCTTCCCTGCTCCCCTGGAGCAGTGCATATTTCGTTCCGTCTGGGTTGAGCTGCTGCCATCGGATTGCCGACCAACGCCAGCACAGGAGTCCCTTGTCCGGCACGACATCCTCGGAAACTCCATGTGAACTAATAAACCTAGACAAGATATCGCGCGCGCACGCGTGGCCTCCTTGACCGTACAGCGAACATAGCAAGCGAGATGACAAAGATCACTGCCCCTAGTGCAATGAATGGGAACGGGTCGAATGGGACGGGGCATTGGAGAGAAGGAGGAATTCCGCATGGCCCGCCATTTGTGCATGAATAGCATGGTGGCTGATTGAGGGTGATGCCGTATACCGCCAACCCCATTCCGACTACCATTAGGGGACAAAAGCGGGCGCAATTCGAGATGTCAATTGGACATGTTCAAGAGAACCCCGCGGGGGGGCGAGTTGAGACCTCGCCTCCCTTCCCCAACGCACTCTTGCGGAATTAGACCCAAAAGTCTGAGCATTCATGGAGGAGCCTCGCTATTTAGAACTTATCGATTGCGGCTCAGGATTCTGCCTCCGTCGTCGTGCCAAGATCCGTTCGCAGGCAGAGGTGCCGTCATGCCCGCGCCGCTCGAGGAAGTTGAATGCTAACTCAAGCTCATTCGCTTCGTTCATGCTTATTAGACATCTGCACCCATTCTTCTGCAAGGAAGCATGGCCTTCTGTTCTTACTGCGGCAAGGAAGTACCACCACAGGCGACTTCCTGTCCCAACTGCGGACATCCGGCAATGCAAACGCAACCAGCAATGAGGCCAGGCCAGACCACGGCCTCTGACGTCCAAGTCGAATCTGCCGCCCTGAGCAGGATCACCTGGTACGCCATCCTTCAGATTGCCGGAGTGGCAGGCAGCATCGCGACATACATTCTCTTCATCCCAAGATTCTTTTCTAGACTCCCCACGACTTCCGGGACTGCATCCGCGAGCGATGTGGCTAGCTGGTTGCAGGGCCTGCTCTCCTACCTGACTGTCGTCATAGCGGTCACGTTTGCAATCGGGCTGATAGCAGTATTCCTGTTGCTGAGTGCGTTCAGGAGACTCTCGAAACTCGACGGGTCGAGCTTCTCCACGCCGGCCACCTTGACGATTCTCCTGTTGGTGGGGATGGCAGGAGCAGGAGTCGGGCTGATTCCGCTCTTCGGGATGCTGTCCCCACTCCTGTCGAACATCGCGCAGAACCCGACGTATACCCTCACAGGGGGCCAGGTCGCGGACCTCAGCGCTGCGGCGGCGCTGATAGTCATCGGGGGAATCCTTAGCATCATCGGTGTCATCGGAGGAGAGATCTTCGGCCTCTGGAGGGTGGGCACGAGGTACGATTCGACTGCGATCAAGATCAGCGCCATCTCCATCGTCATTCCCTACCTCAACTGGGTCGGACCAGTCTTGTTGCTCGTGGGTGTGCTCGACGCGAAGAACAAGCTCGAGCGTCAGTCTCGGCCGCAGTTCGCTGGAAGCCTGTGAGTCTCAGTCAGGAAATCGTCGAGCCACAATCACTTCAGGCAGTTCGCTTTGGGTCATGTGTGCTTGCACTATCGCTAGGATGGACCCAGATCGACCATGCGCTGCTGCGTGAAGCTTAAGTTCGGACTGCAATTCCTGCAGGCTGGTGACCTTCGGATGGAGCGGGACCCGTCCGTAATCGAATACCACGAGCTCCGAAGGGCTGACTTCCCCTCGTTCGAGAAAGTCATGCTGCAGAGCGTGGGCGCGCTGGAACGGGCGACGGGGCTCGACCAATTCGGGCTCGCACAGCTCCAGCAGCTCCACCATTGGGGCATCTGGACGCTCTTCACTTTCATGCGAGCGCTGGGTCGAGCTCCAATCCGCATCTTCGTCGGGGTCGACCGGGGTCAGGTCCTGGGCACCGCATCCGTCCTCTTGCTGCCGAACGCCGGGTACATCGTGGGCGTCGCGACCGATTCCCCTACGCGCGGCCGCGGGATTGCGACCCACCTCCTTGAGCAAACGCGAATCCTCGCCCAAAGGAAGGACAAGTCGTGGCTGTTGCTCGACGTCGAGTCGGAGAACGAGACTGCCATCCGGGTGTACCGGAGGCTCGGCTACGAGGAGAGAGCGCGGTTCGGTTGGTACGTGGGCTCGACCCCCACCATGAGCACGAATCCCGCCGGTACCGCCATGGAGGTGAATCGGTCGGAGATGAGTGAGGTGGCTGCCTGGGTCGACCACAACCGACCGCCCACAATCCGCGATCCAATGCCCGCGACCAGCCGGAGGCTCTCGCACTTCGAGATCATGCTTCGGATGCCCAGGACGCCGGCGAGGACGTGGAAGCTCTCCTCTTCGGGCCAGACCACAGCGGTGGTACGAGGGTCCTATCTCCCGACAGTCCGGACCGGCTATGTGATTCCCGCAGCGTGGAATCCCGCCCTCTCCGGGGACTCTCTCCTCTCCTTGGTGACTCCGGCGGTCAGCTGGATCCGTTCTCTCGGGGCTACACGGACGGTGGTCGTTGTCTCTGATCCACCCGGTGCGTGGGAGCCGGCCATGGCAGCCCTCGGTCTGCCGAGAGTGGTCTCTTCGACGCTGATGGTCCGCCCCTCTGCATGATGAAGAGTCTGGGGCTATTCAGCTGGCCCGGTGGAATTCGACAGGTTTAGTGTTCAAATCCATCGAGGAGCGGGCGCCAATCTAGCTCCAATCGCATTGGGCTGTCTGTCAGCGTGTCTAACTGCTATTAATTAGCCCGGGGCGAAGATAGATGTGGAGAATAGTGCTCTGGCTTTCTAGAGAACAGGTTAATTCCTGGCGCCTGAACAAACAGCATCTGGTCCTCCGCGAACGCAGAGAGAAGATTTCGGAGGTTGTCTCAGACATCTGCGGAGTTCAAGCACAGGTGTTGAGCGCTGCGGAACTGGCGATACGGGCAAGGGTCCAAGGGATTACTCAGGGAGACGTCAGAGATGCCCTCTGGAAAGATCATTCGATTGTCAAGACTTGGTGCATGCGAGGAACGCTTCACCTTCTTCCCTCCTCAGACCTGCCCACATACGTAGCCGCCATGAAAACCGAGCTCTCCGCGTCGCTGGAGTGGCTTCAGAGAACTCAGGGTGTGCAGCCGTCTGAGGTCGAGGCCATCACCGCAGAGATCAAGAGAGTTCTTGACGACAGCACGGTTACCCGAGAGGATCTGGTGCGCCGTGTAGAAAGCAAAACGAAACTGAACAAGGCTTCCAGGGAGGCCCTCAGGTCGGCCTGGGGAATCCTGCTCAGGCCGGCAGCGTACCAGGGGGCGCTCGCCTTTGGGCCAAGCGTAGGGCCCAAATCCACTTTTTTCAGACCTGATAGATGGGTGCGGTATTGGAAGGAGCCCACCAGCGGGGAAGCCTTCTCGGAACTCTTCCTCAAATTCGTCGAATGCTACGGTCCGGTGACAACCCGTGATTTCGCCCATTGGTGGGGGAATCTTCGGGTAGCGGATGAGTCTATCCTAAGGACCAATGGCGACAACTTGGAAGAGGTCCAAGTTGGGGAAAACCGAGGCTGGATGCTCCATGGGGATGCCGAAGAGGCCTCGCGTATGAAATTTACTCCTGTCGTCCGTCTTCTCCCGAGCTTCGACTGCTATGTGATGTTCTACTCTCCGAGGGAAGCGTTTGTCGAAGAGGCTCAGAGGTCGAGGATATTCAGGCAGACTGCAGGGTGGAACTACCCAGCGTTGGTCGTTGACGGATTTGCCGCCGGGACATGGAACCTAAGAAGGCGCTCAAAGAGAATCGACATCATTCTCGAAACTTTCCGGGGCCTGACTTCATCAGAGAAGACGCGCATCCAAGAGGAAGCTGCAGATATTGGAGAGTTCTACGGGCATCCTGTGGAAGTCAGATACATGCCTAGACGCTGACTTGAATAGGTCACGCAAGCAGCGAGAGTAGTGCGCGCGATTCAGCCGCTCGTTCGTTTGGCTCGGGTCTCGCCGTACAGTCTGCACTCCTCTCCCGCTCTTGCGGTGTACAGGCCGTGCCCCCGGGGGAGCATCCAACTATAGGTTCGAAGACGAAGGCACCATAGTCTCAACAGGCGATGTATTTTACAGGTGTATTTTGGGTACCCTCGGTGAGAACGATGAATGAGGACAAAGGGAGGCTGCACAAGTACTGGCACTATCTCTTCGTAGTTTCAATATTCATAATGCTACTGAGCGTTCTAGCCTTGCTGAACGCGTACTATCACTTCACCAACGTATCGTCCTATGACGTCAATCAGGAAGGTGTGCCGCTATCAGCGGATTATCTCGGCATGTTCATCAGCATGGCCATTCTACCAATTCCCGATTACATTCTCGTTCCGGTGTATGGTTCTCTTTCAGCGATAGGAATGTTCAATCCCATTGCGACGTTTCTGATATGCCTCGCGGGCGCCCTGTTTCCGATAGAGTACATTTGCGGCAGATTTGCTGCCAGATCACTACTGTTGAAAGGCCTGTCGCTCATGCGTATTTCCGAGAAGGACATCGAGGTGGCGGACAAATGGTTGGTGAACCACGGCCATTTCTCCATCTTCATATCCACCTTCATACCGTTCTTCTACACCGTCGCTTCCCTGGCCGCAGGGACGCTGAAGATGAAGGCGGGCAGATTCTTTCTGGCCAGCACCATAGGATTCGGGTTGAGATTCGTATTCCTTGAGTACGTGGGCTACTACAGCATCTACATCTTCACGGCCTCATTTGACTATTCACAAAGGACTCTCTTCTCTTGCCTCCTGATTCTTTCTTCGGTTTACACGGGCCTTCATCTCGCAAGAACTCTGCGTTTTCGTTTCAAGTCCCACTCCACCAACTCTCTTTCTACTCTGTCTACAGGACGATTCTCACAAAGGGATAGACATGAACACCAAAGTAGTCAAGTCCGGGCGACCCCTTCCGGCCTCTTACCTTCATTGGGCCACGTTCCTCGTGGAAAGGGCACCACACTCTAGGTTCACACCCCCGACTTTTCGGGTTCGAATCCCCAACTTTGGATTCGTCTCATGCGATGGCTTTCCCCGGGGGGAACTTGGACTCACTCCACGCCCTTCAACTAGGCATGTCTCCACGAAGGTCGAAAGCGGATCAAGCTCGGTTGCCTTCTGAAATGCCGCAGGTGCCTGGAAAGCCTAAAGGTCTCCGCAAGGAATACTCAGCCTCGTCGCCAGATGAGTGCCAGCAAAAGCTCGAAAGGCTCCGACCGTAGCGAGCTCTCACCTCTTGAGCTCACTATCCTCCGAAGCCTCTTGCAGGGGAAGGCTGTCCCCGAGGTTGCACGGTTGGCGAACGTTGCCCCGGCCAAGGTCGGCAAGGAGATCGCCGTACTTCAACTCAAGGGGTATCTGTCGAGTGACGGAAGGGTGACCGACAAAGGTTCGGCTGTGCTCGAAGGTTGAATTGCGTCATAGCGGGCCCGGAGGGGTCCGCCCCCTGAACAGGTTCTGAGAGTGGATTCCGACCCTCTTCCTGACCTGGTGAGCACCCAAGTCGGCTAGATCTGAACCAATGAAATGTAGGAAAACCATGTTCCATCCTCTGTTTGTAATCTAGTTGCGCTTAAACTCGGCGGTATGACCTGACTATTGAGAGGTCAGACTGAAGAAATCCCGACGACCGCCACCGCGAACAGAAAGAAGAGCACGAACACAACGATGGCTCCAACGAAGGTCCACACAATCCCGAAGATTAGCATGTGTTCGGCTGTCTTCTCGTTCCTGTCCTTTAGAACGAAGTACGCAATGAGCCCTCCAATCCATGCCAGGAAGAAGGGAACGAGCCACCATAATCCGCTGATCTGCTCTGCTGGCTTCATTGCTGGTTGCGTTTGCATTAGTGGATGTCCGCAGTTGGGACAGGAAACCGCCTGCGGAGACACTTCCTTGCCACAGCTAGGACAGAATGCCATGCTCTCCAGCAGATGAAAAGTGGTAGTTGTCTAATAAACGTGAGTGAACCAGATTCCTCGTCAGCCCGCAACGTATCCCTCAGGCGGATTCCGGATGCGCGGGTCAGCCATCGCAGACCGCGCTCTGTGGCAAGTCCGTTCTCTCGCTTTAATAAGACAGTCATGATTTTGCCAGATCATTGATGCAGATGAGCAGGAAACTCGTTGTCGTGCTACTGGTCATCGTAACCGTTGCAACAGGCGGATTCTATCTATATCGAGCCAGCCTGCGGCCGAATCTGGAGTTGACTCAAGTGCAGATAGGATCGACTCAGACGAATCCACGGATTGCTGTGGCCGAGAACTGGACTATCAGCTCCAGCAGTAGCTTCACCTACACAGCTACCTCGGATGGGACTGCGATTCTGGTTCTCGACAATTCGTTCGGGAACGTGTACCCTAAGAACGGGACGATTAGCTATTCAGCTCCGGGAATAAGCAACACTAGGGGTTTTGGACTCCCAAGCTATACAGCCGACGGCAGTATCCAGGTTGCTCTGAAACATGGGCAGACAATCTCGGGCAACTTCAGTGTTACAGGAGGAAATGAGATCAACTTCGAGATTCGGTTCTACACATGCACGGAAACGATTTCCTTCTCACTAGTTCTTGTAAACAGCGGTGGCGCCAATGGTTACGGAACTCTGTCTCTCCTTGCACAGAACGGGACCGAGGTCTATTCCAACAGATACTACGTTCTTCAGGGGCAGCAATTGCCTGTGAGTGATATTGCTTCAGTGGGGAATTGTAAGGCAACGACTCTCCATGCAGTTCTCAACACGCCTTAGCTGGAAGGAGCCTCTGCGGGGTCCGCCCCCAAACAGGCTCTGAAAGTGGGTCCCATTACCAGACCCGAAGCCAGAAACGGTATTTAGAAGGTGTTTGGGTCCTAATCTATATGAGTGATGTTCTGAAAGTCATCCAGGAAAGGCAGTCCACTAGGGTCACCTTTGACCCGCATCGGACAGTCAGCAGGGATGACCTGAAGCAGGTCATTGAGGCGGCGCGTTGGGCGCCCACCCCCCACAATATGCAGAACTTCGAGATCATCGTGGTCGATGACAAAGAGCTCTTGAGAAGGATAGGCAGCATCAGGTCAAGTGTCTCTGAATCATTCGTCCGGGAGAACTACCGTCAGCTGTCGTTCTCTAAGAGGGAGTTGCTCCGCAAGAAGGTGGGAATCCTAGGCGCAAACTTCCCCCCTGCTTGGAGGGACCCCGCAAGGTTCGGCGAGGCGCTGAAGGGGGAGAGAGGTTCTCTGGACGACACGATGGATGGCAGTCCTGTGATCCTGATAGTCATTTTCGACCCAAGGAAGAGGGCTCCCGCTTCCGAGGGGGATTTCCTGGGCATCTTGGGTCTCGGGTGCGTCATGGAGAACATGTGGCTCACCGCCCAGTCCCTGAAGATCGGCTTCCAGATAATGAGCGTCTTTAGCGGGAAAGGGATCGAGAAGGAGGTGAAGCGCGTCCTTCGCATTCCTGAACGCATGAAGATAGCCTACGCGGTCCGTCTGGGATATCCTGTCCACAAGTCAAACAGATACCTGAGTGTGCGCCGTGACGTCGAAGGCATCGCACACCACAACCTGTATGGAAACAGGGGTCTCCTCTAAAGAAGTCTTAAATCGCGACTGGACAAGTTCATTCTTACGGAGGCTCATATGACGTGACTGGAAGAGTGGTGGTGATTACGGGGGCGAGCAGCGGAATCGGAGGTGCCCTCGCAGTGCAGCTAGGCCAGCGTGGGGAAATGGTTGCCCTCGGTGCCAGGCGAGAGCAGGAGCTGAGGAAAGTTGCTTCGCAAGCGGGAGCGCGAGCCTTGCCGGTCGTCACCGATGTCACCAAGAGGAGTGACGTGGAGCACCTGAGAGACGTTGCCCTTGCTGAATTTGGCCACGTAGACGTTTGGGTCAACAATGCCGGGCGAGGGATCAACAAGCCTGTGTCAGAACTCACTGACGAAGATGTCCGGAGCACCGTTGACGTGGTGCTGATGTCCGTCTTGTACGGCATGCAGGCAATCCTGCCTCACTTCAAGGAGAGAGGTCGGGGTCACATCATCAACGTCTCCTCGTTCCTGGGCAGGGTGCCGATCACTAGCTACCGCTCGATATACAGCGCTGCAAAAAGCGCGGTCAATGTGCTTAGCGCCAACCTGAGGATGGAACTCCGACCAAAGTACCCGCAGATCTTCGTGTCCGTGGTCATGCCCGGGGTTGTGGACACCCCCTTCCACGACATCGCAGGACCGCCTCTTTCAGCGAGGGCCGGAGAATTGCTTTGGGGGAACCGAATCGCGTCAGCCGACGAGGTCGCAGCAAAGATTGTCTCGTTGATTGACAACCCGGTGGCTGAACTCTACATGAGCCCGGAGACTATCGGAATGGTGGAAGGGTACTTCAGGGACGTGGGCGCCTTCGAAGAGAACCTGGCCAAGCGCCAGTCGCGGGCGAGTTGAACACCAAATACATCATGAGGATGATGCTTGCCGTCAGCGCAAGAGGCAACCACATCCGGGGGGAGAGGGGCGCCTCCATGAGGAGGGTCGGGCGCTTTCTAATTCATGAGGAGAGGAGGTCGTAGAGGTCGTGGGCCTCACCTGCGAGATCTGCGGCAATCCGATAAGGACCCCTCCTAACCGTGTAGAAATCGACGGAGCCGTCCTGCAAGTCTGCCAGAGCTGCGCCAAGAGCGGGACTCCGCTGATGAGTACAGTGCCAAGAGTCCGGTCCGCCAAGACCCGGCATGTCGTCAAGGGAGAGTCAATCGAGTCTGAACTCGAAGTCGACCCCGAATACGGTTCGATAGTAAGACGGGCGAGAGAGAAGATGGGCATCACTCAGGAGGCCCTAGGGAGGGCGATCAACGGTTCTGGTAACTTGACAAGGGATTAGGTCTCCTCCTTCTTCTCCGTGTTAACTGTCGAGGGATGGCTTGGATTCGGTGTCGGCGGGACATACTCCCCCTTTGAATTAGTAGGAAGATGTTGGCCGAGAGAAACTTTCAGATTCTCTATTGCTTTGACTGTCTCTTTGAGGTCGAATTCTTCCGTCTTGAATCTCAAGACAAACCTCCATGAAAGGAGACCGTCGAGAGTGAGATTGCGGAGGGTGTCATCTGGACTGAACAGCCCCAACAATGAGGGACTGACAATGCTGGAGTCCACAAGGTTATGGTCTTTGGAGAAGTAGAACCATTCGTCTAATCGCTCATCAAAGTGTTCGAAATGGTCTCTCACCGACCGTCTTAAGAAAGGGGAAACGACCTCCTCCCCAAAGATTTCTCTTAGTTCCTTGCCCCGTTTGTCCACCATGTATCGGCTTACCTTTCCGTCCCTCGGCGGAGGCGGAGGGTTGAACGCTTTTGAGATGTTTCCGTAGGCAACGAGAAATGCCTTGACGGAATACCAGAGCTTTTGATTCAGTTCCTCGTTTGGTGTGAGCGCCCTTTTGCTAGGGTCGAGTGTCTCGCTAATCTCACGGAACGCTCGTAGTGCGAAATCACATTGCGCCCCTAAGTAACCGTGGAAGACCCAGTAGTGGAGATTATTCATCCTTCTCCACCTTGCTCGCGTTCTGAATTATCGTAAGCCATTTGTTATCGCCCTCGACCTTGATTCCCGCTCTGTCGGCAGGGGTCGCTCCGTTCAAACCCTCATGGGGTCGGATGAAGTTGTGGTAGACTTGGAGACCCTTCAGAATCGGCGTGTCGGTTCGCTTCAGCCCGCGCATGACCTTCTCTCTGTCCCGAATCTCCCCGTTCATTCGTTCCATCTTGTTGTTGTGAATCGCTCCTGCCAATCGGATTTCCTTGATGTGCGCCGTATGTGGGAACTCAAAGTGCGAGGCCATGCCATATGTTCTCAACCCGTCCGTTATCAGCGTCTTGGGCTCCTTCCCTGCCGTCTCCTTCGCTCTTCGGAAGAGTTGAGAAGCGTTCGTGTTCTCCTTGAAGCTGGAGACTTGTTGAGCAATCCAGAAACGGGTCTCGTCGTCCATCATCGAGAAGAGATACTTCATGTCGCCCTTGACGTTGACGTAGAGTTCATCCGCTCTCCAAGTGTCTGAGACCTGAGGCGTGAAATCCTTCAGGTATTCGTCCATGAGGCCAACATACTTCCGAATCCACTTCAGGATGGCAACATGGGAAACTCTGACACCTTGAAGCGCGAGAGCCCTCTGAGTCCCTCTGAGACTCTCCCCTGAGAAATAGAGTTGCATAGCCATAGTTATCGCCTCTGGGCTCGACCTCATCTTCTCGAAGCCAAGGTTCTTGCTGAACTTCCTTCCGCATGACTTGCACTCGAATACCTGAATGTCTCCGCCCTTGTTGTGCCGTAGGCCGTCCCTCGCCATCTCTTCCGACCCGCAACCGAGGCACGATTGGTAGTCGAGAGGCACGACACGCCTCGCGTTCTCTATTCGTCGCCTAACCTGTAACGAGAGTTCAACCGCGAAGGCGTGTTTGCACTTCACGCCTCTGAATTGGAAGTCAGGACAGGAGCAGTTCCAACCCGTTTCAGTCCGAATGACCGTGTATTCCCAATCTCCCGACTGAGACCTCACTCGGTATTCGTGTTCGTCAATCCTCCTGACGTTGCTCTCGACTTGAGCAATCTCCTGACCTCTCATCATGCGATAATCAAAAACGGTGGGGTTCATTCTTAGAACCCCCTGTGCCTTCGGATTGCCTTGACCTTGCGCCATTGTGAAGGGGTCATGTCGCTCTCCATTGGCATACATTGGCACCCATATAAACACTCCCCCTATTGGCACATATGAGCACATGGTTAAATATGGAGACCGAGGGGAGAGAGCCGATGATGAAGAAATACAACGTCGCCATAACGGAGCAGATGGAGACCGCGTTAGAGAAGGAACGAAAGAAGAGGATGCTGGACTCGATTCCAGAGACAATCCGATACATCGTGAGCGAGTATCTGGCAAGGTCATAGGGACTCCAACTCGTTCCATGACTTCAGCCTGACAGGCTTGGGTGCCCAGACAATAGATGAAGGCGCATTATCCATTATGACGTTTATAGCGACCTTCACGCCCGATGCCGGATAGGCTTGCGCCTTCACGTTCGGGTTGGAGTGGAATAGCAGGTCGCACCCCTTTATTGTGAAGAAGCAGACAGACGCGGCGATGATGCCCGGTGCTATATCGCGTCTATCCTCATACGCCATCTCCTTGTCTCCCATGTACAGATGTTTGACTGCCTCGGCCAAGTCCTCTAACGAATCGCCAGTATATGGAGGGACTTTGACTGGCACCGGAATTGGCTCTCCTCTTGCAGCCGTCCAAACTGTCGGGACTGTCCTCTCGCTTACCTTCCCTCCTCGCTGGAAGAGGTGGACAAATGGTTGGGCGTTCTCAGCAACCCTCTCTCCTTCATTCCTGAGTAAGAACTTGACAACCCCCAACGTTATGACAGTCTCCTTTCCGTTCTTGATGATGCGGAGGGACTCCTCGTCTAACTTGATTTCTTCGAATTTGAAGTGCGGTCTTTCTTTCAGTTCTCGTTCCCTATTCATACGCCTGTCCCTCCTGTCGAGTAGAATCTCGTAGCCCGCGAAGAACACCCCGATTGCAAGAACGATTGTCCCTATCCCTGTGGGACTCAGCCAAGCTGAAACTGAGTTCGCTCCAGAAGTCGAGTTCCCCGCCATGAAAACAAGAGACATCCCTACCAATGTGAAGAGTCCCGTTATTTGAAGCATGGTCGGTTCCGACGCTTGACAGCAAGGCGATTGCGGAGCGAGTCCCGCGAGTTTGACAGAACCGAGGAGCGCAAGAAACGCGTTCTTGACTCGGTTCCTGAGACGATACGCTACATCTTAAGCGAGTATCTGTCAAGAGCCTGATGCGGGAGGCTTGCCGTTCTACACCAAGGCAGAAGAAGAAGAGGCAAAAAGGAGGGAAGAAGAAAGAACTAGACGAGCAGAGACCTTCCATCAGAATGTCATCTTCGTTGTCGGGTTCTTGGGGTCACTAGTGTTTGCTGGTCTTGTTCTGGTAATCGAGAACCCATCATTCATTCTCAGCCCAGAGAGTTTCGAGACCAGTTTCCTTTGGAGTGTTTCCGCAAGGCAAGGATACTTCGTGTTCATCGTCGGCCTCTTGTCGGCAATCTCCGCGCTATGTATCATCACTTGTTTCATCAGTATGATGGCGCAGTTCACCAGATACCGACATCGGAAAGGTCGGGACTTCATGCGCATGGTCTCATATGGAGCGGTGGGTGTCTGCCTAACCAGTTTCGTATTCGCCTTGTATGTTATCACCGCCGCAATCGACGTGACCGTGGCTAATTGGGCGACTGGAATCAGCACGCTTTTCCTCATCGCGCTTGCGGCGCTGTATGGGCTGTCACTCTTTCGCAAGTAGGATTTCTCATCTCCGACATTCCTGAACAGGTATAGAATCAGAACCCAACTGCCGACGACTACAACCAACCCGATGAAGAGGATGGAAAGTGGGCCCTCCACTCAGGCCCCCTCCCGATTTCCAACGCCAGAAAAGGAAGGAGCGAGGGGAACGACGGAACTGTTAACTTGCGAGGGATGGGAGAAGCCAGACTCTCCCTCCCTTGAGAAGTTACCAGTTCCCGATCAACGTGAAACCTTCAGTTATAAGCCTCGTCGAGACGAAGAAGATGAAGCCCGATCTGGTTCTGGCCAGGACCCTCATGCACTACCTGAAAGTGGAGCTTCTGGTTTCCAGCAGCGATCTGGAGTCAGCCCGAGTGTAAGCACAGTGGGAACCCGACCCGGCATGTTGGGCGGAAACCGTGATCTACTTCTGCATTCCGACCGAGTTCCAGTCGTGAGCTGGTGATTGCCACCGGGCTCTGAATCGCTTAAATGGTGTTGGAACACCGCTCGCCCGTTGGCATCGTCCGGGTTCTGCAGGAAATGCGGAAAGGTGCTTTCTCCCGGCGCCGCTTTTTGCCCCTCGTGTGGAACTCCAGTAGATACTGGACCCCAGGAAACTACACAGGCACCAATCAGCGGTATCGACGCCATCATGAAGGAGACTCGCGCTCAGAACTATTGGGTCAAGCGTTTCATTGCATATGTGATTGACTGGGTGATTGTCGACCTGGCGTTGGTGATCTTGGTGACGATCGCCACCCTGCCCTTCCTAGTTCTCTCAGGTCCCGGGATCTTCAGTGCAGTCGGGTGGGGTGACTTCTCCATCCTTGCCGGAGTGGTACTGGTCCTTTACTTCGTCGCTTTCGAAGTCCTTGCAGGCGCCTCAATTGGGAAGCGAGTCATGGGGCTCAAGGTAGTTGCATCAGGAGGTAGGGTCCCCCATTTTGTCGAGGCTCTGGTTAGAAACATTAGCAAACTCTTCTGGTTGCTTCTGATCTTGGACACTATAGTCGGCTTGGCCGTCTCAAAGGGTTACACCCAGAAGTACGCAGACAAGCTGATGGGCACTTCAGTGGTGGATGCCTAGGTTTAGCTTCCCCATCTAAGATCTTGACTCGGCAATCAGACGACTTTCGAGGCGCGTGGAGCATACTGGTCAAGCGCGCTTTCCTCGGCGTGCGTGTGTCATAGCCTGTCATGCTCTCCAGCCGGGTGTGTAGGGCTTTGGACGTAGTGCTTGCCTCCGAAGCAGGCCAGGGAAATGGATTCCAGGGAAGCAATCTGACTGACGGCCCTTACCAGGACTGTATGCATGACACCCGACAGACAACACGTAAGTAGGGTAATGGCAGTCTTGTGTATCGGAGGTCATCCCCTCGTCAAACGCTGACATGGACAAGCGTAGGACCCAGCTTAGGACGTTCAGATTCTCGGAATCGCTAATGCGTTCTCTTGAAAAGGAAGCCGCCGACGAGGACACGAGTGTCAACGCACTAGCCAGTTCAATCATCAGTGGATACTTCGACTGGGACAAAAAGGCAAGAGAGTTTGGATTCATTTCGCTTCACAAACCAATCTTCATGAGGCTGATTGAAGAGTTGGATGACGAGACACTCGATAGAATAGGGCGAGAGGTGATGGCCTCCACGTGGAAAGAAATGGCGGAGTTCTGGCTTCAGGACTCCTCTCCGGAAAAGATGCTGGAGGTTCTGAGCATGAGATCCAAGATAAATCCCTCCAGACTGCGAACAAGAATAACACGGGAAGAGAACAAGTATACAATTATCCTCCGCCATGACTTTGGTCCCAAGTGGAGCATCGTCGAGAAAAGCGCTCTTCAGGAATTTGTGAGGAAGACTTTCCTTGTCGAGCCACAGATCAGTCAGGGAGAGTCGGTCGTCATGGCTCGCTTCACGGTCAATCCGCATGACTCGTTGAGCTGACCAGGAGGGGCCGGTTGAGGCATTTCCCGAACCCTGTCACTGGCCTGCGTGGTTCCCACGGACCCTTCCAACCGTCACTTCGTGGGCTTTAGAACTCACGGGGCTCGGTCTGGGACTGAATTCACATCGTGGATGAATCCACATCGTAGCGTCTTGATTCCTGATGGTTGTCTGTCGTGATGATCAGTGATCAAATCGAGAGACAGGTCATTGTGCTTCAAAGGGCAGCGAGAGCTTCTTTGCCTTGATGTGATCGCTCCCTCGCCTTGTGTCCATCATCATAGAGTTTGGCCTTCTCGACGCCGTGTCAGCTCTTTCGTTACGAGGGACGGATCTAAGGGGGCAGGATTGGTGTCAGGGGACAGGCGGGACTTGAATGAAACCCACCTGCCCCCCTTGGGATCTGTGATAGAGCAGAAATGTCGGGCATTCCCGATTCCAACGCCCGAGGTAGGATAGTGCACTATAATAACCGATTACTTCTGATACCGAAAGTACACATCTGGTAGACTAGGGCAAATCTAAGTAGGGGGAGTCTCTCATATCTAATTGAGTTCTCTTGCCAACCCCTGACATAGATAAGGGCAAAGCTGTTCTCAAGACGTTCAGACTACCAGAACAATTGGTAAGTTCTCTTCAGGAGGAAGCCGCAGATGATGGTACATCCGTTAACGCACTAGTCAAATCAATCGTTCTTCAGCACTTTGAGTGGGACAAGAAAGCCAGCGAGTCTGGGTTCACGTCGATTCACAAGTCGGTATTGGAGGCGCTAGTCCAAGGATGTGATGACGAGACACTCGCTACAATAGGACGGGAAGTCGTACCACGTTGGTTTCAAGAGATGGCCGAGTACTGGTTTCAGGACTCCAGTCCTGAAAGGATACTGGATACCGTAAGCCTGAGATTCAAGTTCAGTCCCCTGATGCGAGTAGAGATAACGAAGGAGGGGAACAGCTACGCAGCTGTCTTCCGCCATGACTTGGGTCCCAAGTGGAGCGTCCTCGCGGAAGCTGCCGCCAAGGAACTTGCGAGGAAGTTCTTTCATGCTGAGCCGCAGGTTAGCCGAGGGGAATCAGTCGTCACTGCCCGTTTCAAAGTCGGTCCACGAAAGGAGTAATGCAGAACCCCATCCAAAGCAACAAGAAGCAGGCTTGATTCGGCTAAACCCAACAACCCCGGCGCGCCTATGAGGAACAGAAGAACGGGTAGTGACTCGCAACCCTAGAACAAGCTTTGGAGGGCACCGCTTGGCGGAATCCAGAACCTCTCTGCTAGAGAATGAATCATCAATCCATGATGGTCATGTTCATAAGACGCACCTTTCTCTCAGAGAGTCCCAGTTTGTCCCGCAACAAGGATGTAATGATCTTCCATTACGACCCGAAGCAGAAGGTCTATCTGGTGTCCCTGCATCTCGAGAACGAACCTGGGGCCCTGGGGAACCTGGCCAACATGTTCGCCGTAAGAGGGATGAACATCCTTGAAGGCTTCTTCGGAGGAATGTCCTCCGAGCCCAAGGCGACGGTCAGCTTCTTCGTCGAGACGACAAACCAGCGAATGGACGAGAGTTGGCTCAAGGATTTTGTCGAGTCGTCTGTGTACGCTTCTGATGTCGAGGTGAAGCCTGGGGTTGACGGATTCATTGCGGACAGCGTGAACTTTCCGCTCACCTGGAACACTGGGGACCGTGCGGTCCTAATGCAGATGGCCAGTCTAAGGTCGATGCTCGACGCGGTCATGGCGACAGATCGCGATGAGGGAGCGCGAACCATCTATGATCAAGGCTTCAGCTACGCGCAAGCGACATACGAAAGATTGTTCTCGACCTACAGGCCAAAGACCAGGGCAGGCCTCGCGGAGATGCTGAAGATCTTCTCGGCGACGGGCTGGGGACGACTCGAGTTATCAGGTCTTGACCCCGAGCACAAGCGAGCCAAGCTCAAGCTTGAGGAGGGGTTCGAGTGCACAGGTAGGAACACCGGAAAGACGGAGAGTAACTTCATCCGGGGGCACCTGGCAGGTGTGCTGTCTACCTATTTCGGGTCGGAGGTGAAGGCAGTGGAGACGAGATGCATTTCCAAAGGAGATTCGCACTGCGAGTTCGAAATCTCGCCCTAATCCGACCTTAAAGCCTCGTGAGAATGGAATCGAGGAGAGTGCAGCCATAGTGACTATGCGCAGAATCACCATTCGCAACGCAGAAGTCTGCGACTACTCTCGCTGTCTCTCGCTGTTCACCTTGCTACTACATCAACACCCCAAGGTCGTCTCGGGAGATCGCTCTGTTCTTCTCCCTCGATCTGTAGATAGCATCGACCGTACACAAGGGTCGATTCCTTGGGGAATTAGACTACTTGACGAGTCCGAGAAGATTCTGCTTGAGCTTGGCAGCTACGAGAACGTCGACGGAGTCTCCGCCTTGTCTGTAGCATTCGAGCGCCTTATCGCATGCTGGTAGAGCCTCTTTGGCTCTTAGTTTCAGGTCTTTCTGCTGTGAAAGCACTCTCTTGACAGCTTCAAGGTACCAATCACCACTCATCTTGTAGTCCTCAAGTCGTCTATGGCATTCAGCCAGCCAGGTGCAGTACTCGGCCCTTTCAAGTGGAGACCTATTCTCGTTGGAGACTTCGTGTTCAAGAGAAGATATCGCTCTTCCGTATTCCCCATCATGGATTAGGACGACTATTTCTTGCAGGCTCATCTGTTGATCCCAAGAATCATCTTGTACTATAAACGAACCGTGTAACCACGCGTTACCTTGAACTCAAAAACCCCACACAACGATGGACACGCGACAGAGTTGCCCTCGTCCAGTTCTGGGTGAAGAGGCCAAACCCACCGCCAAAGACCCAAAGAAGCTGAAAGTGGTGGCGGCAACATTGGTCAAGTATCTGAACAGTGTCACCCGCTCCCGGCTCAGGTCGACAGTTGCTTACTCATGGAACTCAGACCTTCTGCGGAATGGCCGATACCAACCCTATTCTCAACGCGCATGCGATATGGTACATCCTATGGCGACCAGAGTTGCTGTGCTTTGCAATGAAGGGGTATTCGCTTATCATCTTCTGGCAGACATCACATGGCGACGGCAGACGTGTAGAACGACCGGTGGCACTCTTAACAAGCGACACCGAAAGGCTCGGGACCGACAAACCGAGACTGGCCGCTTTGTCCATAGCAGGCCGTTTCAACATGGCCAAACAGAAGGCGAATGTTACAATTATGGTTTCTTGCCGAAAGCTCTGTTATCTTGACGGTTGTTCGTTGCTGGTGTCAACTCGCAGCGGACGGTTCTCAGTCTGTCTAGTCGACAAGCTGAGTGACCTTTCTCTTCGTCTTCTCCAACAGCAGATGCACGTTGACGCGGAACTCCTCGACTATTGCATCTCTTAGAATCTTAGAGCCTCCATGGAGAATCGAATCGAGCGCCTCAAAGACCATATATGGACTCTCAAAGTTCGTTCTTGCCATCAGTCTCATTAGGGTTCTTGCTTCACTCTGGCCCAGTATGTTCGCAAGAGAATCTGTCACCGCTTCTTTGAATAAGGTGTGGAGGTCCTCGGTCATGTCTGGTGCGAGGACTTGAAGAGAGAGCAAGTCCTCTTCTACTGTCTGCCTTTTGGGAAGACGGCATTCCCAGACCTCTTCATAGAGCGTCCTTGCTCTTGAGATGCTCACATTCCTTCAAGGTCCTGTCATCTAAGCCTCAAGATACGCAGTTTCAGTAATTTCATAAGATTCACGCCCAAGTCATGTGGGAAAGGAGACCAGCGCATTGCCTCCCCTGTCAGGTCCCGATTTCTCGCTCGCACTCTAGAACGGTATCAGCCACATGCTTTCGTCCTCGAACCTGGGGGCTATCCTGTTTGGCGTCAGAGTCTGAATCAGGTTCCGATTCACAGAAGAAGCCTGAAACTGCCCCGGCCGGGATTCGAGCATGGGAAACGATGTTCAAAGCAAGTCTCCGAGGATTTCGGAAAGATGGCGCAATGCCCCGCCTACTCGCCAATCTCTAGGTTCGGGCCCGACGGGAGTCGCTGTCATATGGGTTCGATAGCGGGTTTAAATCAGATATAGGCCACGAATGACCACAGAAAGACCACGGCTAACCTTGAGGTGCCAGCGACAGGAGGCATTCGGAAGATTGCGTTTCTAGGCGACTATCTGCCGCGCAAATGTGGCATCGCCACGTTCACGAACGACTTGCACTACTCTGTTGCGAAGGAATTTCCGACGATACATTGCTCGGTCGTGTCCGTCAATGATGTCGAGGGCGGTTATGACTACCCAACCGAAGTGCGCTTCGAGATCGCGGAGCAGGACCTGACATCCTACCTGCGCGCAGCCGATTTCCTCAACATCACGGACGTGGACGTCATTTGCGTGCAGCACGAGTTCGGCATCTTCGGCGGGCCGGCCGGCAGTCATGTGCTGGCGCTACTGCGCGAGCTGCGCATGCCCATCGTGACCACTTTGCATACAATTCTCCGCGAGCCCAACGCAGAGCAGCGACGCGTGATGCGCGACCTGGTCCGACTTTCGACGCGGCTCGTGGTCATGACCGAACAGGGCCGGGAGCTGCTTCAGGAAGTCAATCATGCACCCTGGGCCAAAATCGACCTCATTCCGCATGGCATTCCGGACATGCCGTTTTCGGACACAGATCATTTCAAGGACGAGTTCGGCGTGGCGGGCAAGCAGGTCCTGCTGACGTTCGGCCTGCTCTCGCCGAACAAGGGCATTGAGTATGCGCTTCGTGCGCTGCCGGACATCATCCGGGAGTTCCCTGACATCGTCTACATCGTGCTAGGACAGACGCACCCGAACGTGCTGCGTCAAGAGGGCGAAGCCTACCGACTGAGCCTGGAGCGGCTGGCCAAAGACCTTCGCGTGGAGAAGCACGTTGTGTTCTTCGATCGCTTCGTCGAATTGGAGGAGTTGATGCGATTCATCGGCGCGGCGGACATCTACCTGACGCCCTATCTGACAGAAGCTCAGACCACTTCGGGCACGCTAGCCTGCGCCTTCGGAGCGGGCAAAGCCGTGGTGTCCACGCCATACTGGCACGCAGCGGAGCTGCTGGCCGCTGGGCGCGGCAAGCTGGTGCCGTTCCGCGATGCAAAGGCCATCACAGCCGCCGTGGTTGAACTGCTTCGCGATGAGCCGTTGCGCAACTCGATGCGGAAGAACGCCTACAAGATGGGACGCGACATGATCTGGACGCGTGTGGCACGGCTCTACATGAAGTCCTTCGAGCAAGCGCGCCAAGACTACAACTTCATCGGTCACATATCGTCGCCCATCAAGACGCTCGACGAACAGCCCGGCCAGCTGCCGGCGATGAAGCTCGACCACCTGTTTCGGATGAGCGATTCGACGGGCATGTTCCAGCACGCGAGCTTCACGATACCGAACTTCGCCGAAGGCTACTGCACGGACGACAATGCGCGCGCCCTAGTACTGGCTCTGATGCTGCAGAAACTGGGCCACGGCTCACAGCGCCTCGGCGACCAGGCCGCCACGTACGCCGCGTTTCTGAATCACGCGTTCGACCACAAGCGCAAGCGCTTTCACAACTTCATGAGTTTCGACCGACGCTGGCTGGAGGAAGTCGGCTCTGAGGACTGTCATGGCCACGCGCTGTGGGCACTGGGGCTGTGTGTGTCGCAGGCGGGCCAGGGCAGTTTTCAGATGCTGGCGGCGGAACTGTTCGAACAGGCCCTGCCCCCGGTCGCCGAGTTCACCTCACCGCGCGCGTGGGCGTATGCACTCATAGGCATCGACGAATACCTGCGGCGCCTGAGCGGAGACAGGCGGGCAAATCAAATCCGCGAATCACTCTCGGCAAAGCTCATGCAGCGCTACACCGACACTGCCACGGATGAGTGGCAGTGGTTCGAAGAAGTGGTCTCCTATGCCAACGCCAAGCTAGCGCACGCGATGATCCTGAGCGGACGCTGCATGAACAACGGGACGATGCTGGAAACCGGCCTTAGGACCCTCCGGTGGCTGACAAAGGTCCAGACATCGGAAGCCGGCTCTTTCCGGCCCGTCGGCTCGAACGGGTTCTTTCCACGCGGCAAGGAGCGCGCGATCTACGACCAGCAACCCATCGAAGCGCAGGCAACAGTTTCTGCCTGCATCGAAGCGTATCACGCAACGAGCGACGCGTTCTGGGTCGCAGAGGCATGGCGCGCGTTCGAATGGTTCCTCGGTCGAAACGACCTAGGACTGGCGCTCTACGATTCGACCACGGGTGGCTGTCGGGACGGACTGCATGTGGACCGTCTGAGTCAGAACCAAGGTGCCGAGTCCACGCTCGCCTTCTTGCTCGCGCTCGCGGAAATGGAGTCGCTGCAGAACACGATCACCAGCTTCAAGGAGCCGACCGACAAATAGTCGCCCTTGGCCAGAACAGCTCTAGATGTAACATGACCGCCCTCACCCCGCCACCCGCACAAGCCAGACGCACCGGACCGACTCTGGTTCCTGACCGGTCGCGAGTGCTCATGCGCCCGTTCTATCCCACCAACGACGACATCGCCCGCAGGATAGTCGCCCGCGTCATGGCTCTTTCGGACGAGGCGGTCGCCCAGCTGCTGGGCCAGGTGATGAACGAGTTTGAGGACCGGCACGAGAACGCCCAAAGAGTCTTCCGCAACCGCTTCGTGGAGGTGCGCCGCTACCTGAACGAGGCGTGGGAGCCTTCTGCGGCGCGGCAGGCGCTCATCGGCTCCTATTTCACGCACGAATATTCTCCAGAGTCTGCGGCCTTGTTCAATCCCTCCATCGTGCCGCACCCGGAACAGACAGGGCTGCCCAAGGGCGCGCTCCGTTTCATCCTGAGTCTGCGGGCCACGGGCGAAGGACACATCTCCTCCATCACGTTCCGCGTCGGCGTCATCAGCGCGCGGAATCGAATCACCCTCACGCGGCCTGCGCGGTTCGCCATGGAACCGGAGCGTGTACCGGGTGCCGCCTACGAAAAGCCTCTGTTCGCGCGCAAGCTTCAGGAGGCAGACGTACAGAACGACTTCTGTCAGCGTGTGCTGGATCGACTCCCTGAGGCCTTCGCCCTGGACGACCTGCACCGCGTCCTATCAGCGGAGCGCCGGAAGACGGACCCTGCCGACGCCGCGGTTGACCGTGCCGCGCGCGGGATCCTGCTGCTGGCCGAATCGAACTACGAAATGGACTTCCCTCCCGCCAGCCAGATCTCGCAGCGCGTCATCTTCCCGTCCACGGCCAGTCAGCGCAATGGCATCGAGGACGCCCGCTTCGTCCGCTTCGAGAACGAGGACGGCAGCTTCACCTACTACGCAACCTACACCGCCTTCGACGGCGAGACCACCCTTCCGCAACTGCTGGAGACGCCGAACTTCGTCCACTTCAGATTCAGTACGCTCAACGGTCCCGCCGTGCAGAACAAGGGCATGGCACTCTTCCCACGCAAGGTCAACGGCCAGTACGCCATGCTCTCGCGCCAGGACGACGAGAACATCTTCATCATGTTCTCCGACGACATTCGTTTCTGGAAAGAGCCCAAGCTGCTGCTCTCGCCCTCACAACCGTGGGAATTCTTCAAGATGGGCAACTGCGGCTCACCCATCGAAACCGAAGCTGGCTGGCTCGTCATGAGCCACGGTGTCGGCGCCATGCGAAAGTACTGTCTCGGCGCCTTCCTGCTCGACCTGAACGACCCCACACGCGTGATCGGCCGCCTGCGCGAACCCTTGCTGTCTCCGAACGAATCGGAGCGGGAAGGCTACGTTCCGAACGTCGTCTACACCTGCGGTGCGCTGCTGCACGGGCGTGAACTCGTCATCCCTTACGCGATGAGCGATTCCGCCACGAGGTTTGCCACTGTGCCTCTGGACGAGTTGCTGGGCGCGATGGAATAGTCCGCCTGGCAGTCGATGACTGGTCGCTTGAAACAGGGGCGAACAGTACCGAGGGTCGGATTGAAGCAGTAATCTGCCGGCAATTCGTTAGGAGTTTTTCCCGAAGAGACAATCATGTTCTCTTGAAGGGGGACAAACTTAATTTCCGAGAAGTGGAAGTGGTGAGCCCGTGCAAGCGGACCAATTCCTGAAGAATTGTGATAATTGCGGGAAGCAGACAGCCTTAGGAGATGAAGCATTGCAGATTCAGCGAATCATCACGGTCAGCGATCCTGTCATGTCAACCGAGCCAATCCTCGCATTCTGCTCAAGGCAATGCCTGAAGGACTACGTCGTGAAGGCCATATGAAGGAGTGTAACGCTCCGACTCTTAACACCGACAAGACTAGGCCACGTCCCTAAGACTTGCCAGAGCCCTATTCGGTTGTTGGTGGGCTTGAAACGTAGAAGATTAAAAGGCTAAATCGTTATTCCGTGCAGGGAATCTGCGAGACATATGAACCAAGATGTGTCGGGCCAGATTGACAGGAAGGGATGGTTGACAATAGGGGCAATCATTGTCGTCGCAATTGTAGTGGTGTATGCCCTTCATGTTTGGAGATATTTCTAATCCTCTATGTCCCGATCCTTAACACCAACAAGATCCTGAGCAGTGTCCCTAAGACTTACCAGAGCCCTAGCTGAAAGAACACCCAAACCAGATCTCATCCGACGAGGAAACCTGGTTCAGATGACGCGAGCCGAGTACGGCTTCAACATATCTGACGCTGTGAGACTTGTTCTCCGACTAAGTGTCCTGGCATAACTTCATCCTCAAGTCGGCCTGATCAAGTCAAACCTGTTCCTGTAACGTTCCCACTTTCCTCCTAATCGCAGGGCGAAATTGCAGTTGCCAGTCTTCTTCCATGTAGGCGACCCGAAGTACTTTGCTATGACCTTTCGCAGGTCTAGACTGGGAATGATGTGGAAGTCGACGTCGCGAAACTTCGCGTCCCTGAGGCAGACTAATACACAATAGAAATCTCTGCTCTCAATCGGCTTCGATGCCTGCAACGTGAACTCAAAACTATTCTGCTTGTTCAGTGTGGCTGTCTTTTCTTGAATGTAGGCATGCCTCAGTATTCCATTGGCGCTTTCTCTTATGGCGACCAGGTCCACTTTTTCTTCAATGTGTGGGGAGAAGATCATCCATCCGCGCCTCTCGAGCTCAAGTGTGAGGAGCGTTTGGCCTATGTCCCCTTTCGCCGTGTCACTCAGAGCCAAATCGGTTGGCATGGACAATACCCCTTACTTCGAACTTAGCCTTTGCTTTGTTCTCTTCTTCCATTCATCATGGCTAATGATTCTCCTATCTTCGAGAATATCGACCAATGATGAGAGCATGATGTCGAGCATTTCGACCTCTTCCCTCAAGTCGTCAGTGGCTTTGTTTTGTCTCCGCCGTTCCTTCTTAACGCTCAGTTTCATCCCACCTGGATGCTCTTCCTCGATTTAGGGGAGGCCTGTCGCGGGTCGAAGTGGCAGCGTCAGTCGTCTGGTCTTCTTCTCGCGCCTGGGCTCGAGCTTGGGAAGCCTGATCTCGAGGATGCCTTCGGCCAACTCCGCTGACACTTTGTCTGAATCTATGCTTTCGGGGAAGCCTATGTTCCTACGGAACGTGGAGAAGGCCCTTTCCCTGTGCAAGTAGGTCTTTCCCTTCTCCTCCCTCGCCACGTCAGAATCAGCGGCCACTGACAACTCGTTTGGCCCAACTTCGATCACCAGAGTTTCCTTCTTCAACCCCGGAAGCTCTGCCTTCACGACATACTCTGTCCCGGCGTCGATGACATCAACGTAGGGTATTCGCGTCGGCAGTTCATACTCAACTGGCCACTCGAACCCCCTGAAGGGGTCCCAGGGGATCAGGCGAAACGTGTCTAACAGCGTATTGACTGAATTAGCCCAACTTGTCGGAGGCGTTCTAACGGCGAGCGCGGGCTTCTTTGCCTTCTGAACGGCTAGCGCTCCCGCTTTCTTCTTGGGCATGATCTTGGACATAATGGTTTGCTCATCCCTAGCGGTGAAGCTTCGCCTTCATTCGTCTCAGATAGTCCGCGAATCGGCTGCTCAGCGTCCTTTCTTCTCTGCTTATCTCCATACACTTCACCAATCATTATGGGTCGTCCGCAGTATATAGAGGCAAGGTATTTTTTGCGTTCAGATGCAATGGAAACTGGGTTGCGGCTGTCCTTCCTGTTACCGCAACTGGTCTTGCGAACGTGCTAGGTCGTCATTATCCTTCGACCTGCTTTACGCTTTCTGACAGGACCCTTTCCGCCAGGCGCCTCAGCTGCGCGCGCCTTGGCTGCTTTCATCCTTCCACCTCTGCTTTTCTTTGCCATTTCTTGATTCACCTCTTTAGTCTCTTTTCTTCAGAAGCAATGTCTTACTTACCCGTGGCCACGTTTCTTCCCGTGTAAAGCCGGTAGACGACGATGATCAGGGCGATGACCACAAGTAAGTTGATCAGACCTCCCCCGACTCTGCCGAAGAATCCGAGCAGCCAGAGAACCACGAGGACTATGGCTACGGTCCAGAATAGATCCACCATTGTCTATCTACCACTTCACACCGAAGCTGTACGCGTGGTCGTTCGTGTTGAGATTCAGCATTCCAGCCTGCACGGTGCCAGTGTTATTTCCAGGAATCGTGGCCCAGGATACGGTTGCCTGATACGATTCGCGGTTTGGCAGCTGAACCGAGTATTGGCCATTGGTGACTACGGCCAAGAACTTCTGGCCCGTTGTGGTATTCGCGAACTCAACACTCACTGGATAGACTTCCGCCTTGTTTAGAGGAGAGAACCGGCCCGAGACCGTGACAGTCGGGTACGCTTCTTTTGTCGCCATGATCCCGATAGACCCGAACTTCACCAGTGCTAAGGACCTGTCCCCATCTCTTACCTCTACCATGGCTTCATTGTCCACGTTGACAGTCTCCGGGATACGGAAGTTGAGCACTCCGTCACGTGGTAGTGGGAGCTCGGACCTTGCCACCCCGGCTGGGTCCAGAGCGCTAAGTTGCTTACCATCATAGGAAACCCTGCATCTCTCCACATACCTGTTTCCCCTGACGATGATGGCCCAGTTGCTAGGGAAGGGCGAAGTGACTCGCTCCTTGAAAGTCTCTAGATAGACCTCCGGCTGCAGCTTGTCCAAAAGGATAACCATTACCCGGTTGCCTACCTCCACATCGGATTGCTCTCTAACAGGAGCGACAACGAATTTCCCTGCTCCAGTTAACCTCTCTACTGTCCCTTCGACGACAAGGACACCTAGCTTCGATTCTGGTACCATCATCCTCTCCTTCCCTGATTTATCCTTCTCAGTGCGAATGGACATAGGTGAGAGTCATTAATCCCGATATAACAATCCAACGTATTTTTTGCACTCGATTGCAATATTGCCTGAAGAATACCTTTGCGCGCGCTTGCCTGAAAAGTACCTCTGACGAACCCCCCACACACAATGTATGTCGTTAAGCTAAAAAGATGCAAGTCTCGGCGGTAGAGGCTGGCATGAAGCCAAAAACGGCGACGGCTTCGTTCAGGCTGGACGAGTCTGCACTCAACGCCCTCCAAGAAGACGCGAGGAAGCAAAACGTCAGCGTCAACACCTTACTCAATCAACTCGTTCTCGCGTACGCCAACTACGATCGGCCGATGAAGAGGTTTCACATGATAAAGGTGCCAACGTCGAGCTTCAAGCACATCCTGGAGGCGGCGACCAATGAGGCTGTAGTTGAGGCCGGAAACTCCGCTGGTAAGGACGTCCCGAACACGTACATCAGAGCCAAGTGGGGGGAGCTTACCTTAGAGAACGCCCTGAACTATCTCAAGACCACCGCCGACTACACGAACCTCTTCGAATACAGCGATGTCATACGCGCCGGAAAGGTCAATGTCACCCTCACGCACGATTTCGGCGCCAAGGGAAGCCTGTTTCTGCAGCGCTATGTGCAGGCGATCTTCGAGCCGCTGGGAAAGCCGCCAAGATTCCTGCCAGATGAGAATGCGGTTGCCTTCGAGCTTCAGTGAATAGTGGTCGACCTGGTCAGTTCGTCTGATGCTCCACTCTTTTGCGGTTTATTGCAAAAAATACGTCAGGTTCAATAGCCGCCGTGCGCTAAGCGTCTTGAACTGTGATGATAACCGAGAACGGGAAAGCGACCGCCATCCTGAAGATACATGGGATGGACAATCCGGGACGAGCCCAGCAGCTCAAACGCGCGGCTGACCGGCTCGACGGAGTACTCCGGGTCGACATCAACTACATTTCAGATACAGCGACAATAAAGTACGATGCGGATAGACTGACATTCGCCGAAGTCAAGTCCCTTCATCACGATGAACCTCGTTCCACGCCTCCTAGTGTAATCGCTGAACCACGAGGTACTAGCTCAAGAGGTCCCGTTCCAACGAACAGGTACATTCAAGGAAAGAGAGGGAAGGGAGAAATCAACGGAAATTCGCGCCGGCGAGGGAGATACAGCAGGACCCAGAGAGGTAGACTCGGGGAGTAAGGACCGCCCTCTCACCCGAAGAGAGCTCGAATCTGCCCCCGATTCACCAGAGAAGCTTGAAACTGCCCCGGCCGGGATTCGAACCCGGGTCGCCGACTCGAAAGGCCGGCATACTCTCGGCTTGCTCGCGTGGAGTTGACCGGGCTGTACGCGCACAGCTCTATACTACCGGGGCAGAATTAGACCCCCGCCTTTTCGGCACTTAGAGCTTTCTCGTTATCGCACTACCAAGCTGCATTATTCAGCTAGAAACATTATATAGAATACGCAGGGGCGAAAGTTTTCTCAAATGGATGGTCGCAGGACTGTCTCGCTCGAATCGATAGAGGCCAGGATGAGGTCCTACGCCGACAGGGCTGACAAGGCCCTCTCACAGGAGCTCGCACTCTACAAGCATTCAAGGTTTCATGATCCGTTGGTCTATGCAGTCGAGGGAGGCAAGCGTGTCAGGCCGGTACTACTGATGCTTTCGGCTGAAGCCCTGGGCTGTAAGGATGATTCTGTACTCGGTGCATCGGTCGCGGTAGAGCTCCTGCACACGGAGTCAATCATCCACGACGACATCATCGACGAGGAAATGGCGAGAAGGGCCAAGATGACATTCCATGTCAAGTATGGTTACAGCGCCTCCCTGCTGACCGCGGACTTCGTGTTCGCGATGATCCTTGCTATAGCGGCAAGGTACAGAGACAGGCGTGTCGCTGGGGAGATCAGCGGCGCGTCCCTGCGCATGGCTGAAGGAGAGTACTCGGAGCTCACGATCGACCCGCAGGTGTACAACCTCACCTGGGACGAGTACCTCAAGATAATCGCCGACAAGACTGCCGCCCTCTTCGAGACGTCTGCCAAGTTAGGCGCCCTAGTGGCAGGAGGCAGCGAGAAGGAGGTCGCAGCCCTCGCAGAATACGGAAGAAGTCTTGGAATCGCGTACCAGCTTAGGGACGACCTGCTAGACTGGAGGTCGCAAGATAAGATAGCACTCGGTCTCCTGAAGAATCACAGTGAGAGCGAAGTCGTGGGCAAGATGACAGCGCTCTCCCTGGCCTATGCAGAGGAAGCAAAGAGGCAGCTGATGCAGCTCCCCATTAGCAGCGCCTCTAGGTTCTTGGAAGACTTGAGCGATTTTACCGTACAGAGAGAACACTGAAGAAAGAACTGCGTCTCCTTTCTTGAAGAAGATCCGAATCTAGCTCGTCTGGCCAAGGATAATGATAGCGATCACGAAACCATAGATGGCAATCGCTTCTGCGAGCGCGACGAAGACCAAGGCGCTCGTCCTTACCTCCGGCTTCTCCACCACCGCAGCGATTGCGGCCGAACCGGACTGGCCGAGTGCGTATCCCGCCGCTACGGCAGCCAGTCCAAAGGCCAAACTGGCGGCAAAGAACTTGCTGGCACTATCAGTAGTCGTGGTGCTTGTCTGCGCCACGGCAGCAGGTGCCGACAGGGCAATCAACATGAAAGCGGCAGCGCCCAGCAGCAAGAAAGGAAGTCTATTCATGAGTGGGCGAGCAAGCCGCGCTGGTGCACAACTTATAAGCGTTACAAGAAAAATCGAAGAGCCAGACAAATCAGGCAGAACGCCTTACAGTCCTAGCTCGTTCATGATATGCTTCGGAGACATCCGGGCCTCGACTCCCACCGCTATTGCGGCTAGGTCGTTGACCTCGAATTCGAGGAGCTTTATCAAAGCGAGCGCGTAGGCAGGGCCGAGCTTCTGCCAAACGAATGTCTTGGTCAAGGTCGCCTTCATTCTATTTGTGAACACATCTTCCACAGCCTTGATGAGTTCCTCGTCATTTGTCTGGCCCTCCACCTTGGTGGGGCAGATTTGTTGGATTTGCTTCACGGCATCCGACACAGATTCAGAGCCAATCATCTTCATGAGGACCGATGTGGGCACCCTGAATGCTGGGGTGACGAGGAGGTCCCGGACCTCCTGACTTGGCAAGCCCCATAGCTTCGCGCGAAGAACACTTATCACGTTGTAGGCATCGACGTCGATGGCCACGATCTCACCTATTCCGGCCACCTCTACGGCTCTCGAAGAGGAATACAGTTTGGATTCCGACGAGTAAGCTTCGGATATTTCAGTCAAGACGGCATGGTCAACGTAGGTGTCAAAGAACCTCACGTCCCCGTTGGCGGAGAAGGATGCTGCGGCCTTCTCGATATCGGCATGGAACTCGGTCCCCGATAGGAGAGCGACCGCTTCTCGGAGGTCGCTCGCGGAAAGGACCTTCACTATTAGCTCTCTTCTTCCAACGAGCTCCTCTGCTTTCATGTCGAGATATTCGATCGACTCCTCGTAGGACTTACCCAGTGCCTTAGACTTCAAGGCAGACTTCAGGTCCCATGCAATGTGTTTGAGGTAGTAGAGCTGAATCAGCCTGTACTCGCCAGCTGCTGTCATGAGGTCGTAGTGAACCTTGTCGAGTCTCTTCCTCAGGGCCAATTCGAGTTTTCTGGCCGTGAGTGGTGGAACGAGACTGGAGAGCGCTTCAGAATACGGCGTGACCTTGAGCCTGTCGAGCAGCTCTTCCAGTGTAGCCGACTCTGCCAGCCTTTCCATTGATGCCTTGTCGAGAAGAGTCCCGCGCTGAGCTGAAGCTCGTGTCCCGACGTATATCCTGCCAGGCATGGTTCAAGTCACGACGGCGTGCTTCTGTCGCACTTGGTTCGCCCACATCATGACCGTTATAATACTTAATAGCCTAAACAGGCTCGCGACTTCGCTGAAAGCGTGGGATTTCTCTGGGCGTAACCCCTCTCTCAAAGGTCACTGTCATAGCGCCGAGGAGTGATTACGAAGAGGTCACCAGGACACTCGCCCAATTCGAACAATTCCATTCGGTGGCAGACAAAGAATCGGGTTTTGATCCTCTCGTCCAGGGACTTGACGTAAGAGCCGTCAGGCTCTTCGCACTGGCAGATCAGACCGTGAAGAACCTCGCAATACCGCTCGTGCCTGGTACCATGGACATTGTATTCCGAGGAGTGAAGATACCGAACAGTGAGTTCGAAGCAAGGAATTGGGACGACCTGCTGAGGAACGCAGAAGCCATGCTGAGCCCCATCGTGGACGAGATGAGGAAACAAAGGTCGGCTCTGCAAGAGGCGACCAGTACAGAGACGAATACTCAGAGACTTCTAGACGCGATGAAGGTTGTCTCGGGTTTCTCCGCAGATTTGCGCAATATTCACGCCCTACATTGGTTCAGGGTCACCCTGGCTGTCGTGGAGAACCCGACGTTATCCGAATTCAGCAGATCACTCTCTGACCTTACTGTGATTTCACACACTCTCTCACAGAGTCACAGCCTTGTGCTCATAGCATCACCATTGTCAGAAGCGGGCCGCGTGGACAAGGTCATGAAGGCCTTTGGAGTGGAGCCATTCGCAATTCCTGCCGATCTTCCGCAGAATCCGGCCGAAGCGTACAGCAAACTTACTCAAGAAAGCGAGGCTGCCTTGAAGGAAAAGGAAGCCGTGAAATCAGAGATTGCCCAGTTGAGAGCCAGGTCCGAGACCACACTACTTGCAGTCAGGGAGCTTGCGGGAGTAGCGAGGGACATGCTAGATGACGTGAGAATGGCCGGCGGTATGAAGAGGTTCGCCATCATATCTGGTTACGTCCCCACCAGGAGAGAGAAGGAGTTCAAGGACAGATTCGCGCAGTGGATGGTCCATGGAGAACCGGTTCGCCATGAAGAAACCGACGCCGGCGTCCCAACCCTGATGGAGAATACGAGTTTCATGGCACCCTTCCAGCTGATTACCGAGGCGCAGGGAACCCCGGGAGGGCACGAGGTCGACCCCACGCCAATAATCTCGTTCGTGTTTCCGATCTTCTTCGGAATGATGTTCGGCGACCTCGGACACGGCGTTGTCCTGACACTGTTTGCCCTGTTGATAAGGCAGAGGAGCACCGGGAACCTGAGAAAGTGGGGCAACATTTTCCTCGCGGCGGGGATATCCGCCAGCGTATTCGGGGTCCTTTTCGGCGAAGTCTTCGGGTTCTCGCTCCACAGCTACATTCCAATCCCGCCCCTGATTGAGATAGTCCAAAGGCCTCTAGGGGCCAATCCCACTCTCGACCCGGGAGGCGTTGAGGCCGTTCTCGTCATCTCCATACTCATTGGCATAGCGCACATGACCACGGCCATGGGACTCGACGCGTACCAATCGTTCAAGGGCCGCGAAACCGTGGAGCTGGCTACCGAGAAGCTCCCGACACTCGCGATGTACATCTCAGGGATTGGGTTCGGTTTCGCGTTCGTTGGGGCAGGGTACAGTTTCAACGTGTTGAAGACCTCCAGTCCGGCCCCCCTCTTGGGATTACCGAACGACCTCCTTGGTGGCGCTTCCCTCGCTGTCGTGTTGGTGTCGATGATCACCCTGTTGACCGGAAAGGGAATAGCGATAATGGTAGGAAAGTTTCAAGGTGAATCAGCTGGAAGTGCTTTCGCGAACGGCGGCATCGAGGTCTTCGAGAGGATTTCCAAGTTCCTCGCAAACACGATAAGCTACGTCCGGCTCGCGATAATGCTGCTCGTGCACGCGTCGCTCCTTTTGGTGACCAACATGCTGCTTGCATACCCACTGTACATTTCCGCGGTGCCGATAGTCATCTTCAACATACTCATCATCGTCTTCGAGGTCCTAATTGTCTACATACAGGACCTCAGGCTGCACATCTATGAGTTCTTCTCGAAGTTCTACCAAGGGACGGGCACGCCATTCAGGAAGATCTTTCCTGACAGGGTTAGAGTCAGGGTAAACTGGCTGTAATACTTCCTCAGATCGATGTCCGGAATGCAGCCCGATGTGAGGCGGGTTGGGAACGGGGGGGATCAATCGATTCCGAATTCAAGGACGACTGCGAGCAAGAGAATCGTGCCAAGCAGCCGACCGAACGATTGCCTACCCTGGGAATATGTTTCTGACAGCACTTGGAGCAAAGTTGGTCACAATCTGAGGGAAGAGCCCTAGCCCTATAATCAGACCAACCGCGACAGCGAACACGATGATGAATGCAAAAGGTTCGTTGACCTTTCCCGCGCTCTCTGGTTCGTCAATGTAGAGCCTCTTGATTACCCACGCGTAATAACCGAGGCTGAAAGCACTGTTCAGAATCCCAGCGACTGCGAGCCAGGTGAATGGGCCGTTTACCACTGAGAGGAAGAGCAGGAGCTTGCTCCAGAACCCGCTGAGTGGAGGTACGCCAGCGAGAGCGAGGAAAGCGATGGTTATGGTGAAGGCAGTGATGGGCATCCTCTTCCCCAGCCCGTTGTAGGCTTGCAGGTCACCTCTCTTGAGCTCGAGCAGAACGAGCGCGGCTGCGAGGAAGGCGACGCCCTTCATGATCGCGTTGTTTAGAATGTGGAAGAGCGCACCTGTCATTCCGATTGTGGCCGCTGAGGAGAACGGGCTGTATGCGTACGCCACGAAACCCACGAGAATGTACCCGGCTTGTGCGATGCTGGAGTAGGCAAGTAACCTCATCATGTTCTTCTGGGTAAGCGCAGCGACGTTCCCGAGCGTCATCGTCAGGACAGCCAGTACTGCTAGGATGTTGGCTAGTGTGAACAGCGGGTTCTGCGTCAGGACGTAGACCGTGGCGAATGCGAGGATGACTCTGATTGCCGCTACGAAGCCAGCATTCTTTGTCGCGGCGGCGAAGAGGGTGCTAACGGTAGTCGGTGCGCCCTCGTAGACATCCGGAATCCACATATGGAATGGGACGATCGCCATCTTGAAACCAAAGCCTGCAACGAACAGGATGACTGCTACACTAGTCAAGGGATTGAAGGGCTGCAAGGCGAGGGCCTTGACAGCGGGGATGATCTGGGTCGTACCAGTCAACCCATAGGTCAAACTAATCGCATAGAGTATTACTGCCGAGGACATCGCGCCGATTATGGCGTACTTTACTGACGCCTCGTTCGACTGGACCCGCTTCTTGTCGTAGCCGGCAAGGGCATACGTCGGTAGGCTCATGAGCTCCCACGCGACGAAGAGCATCAGCAGGTCTTGGGAGTACGAAAGGAGGAGCATCCCAAGCGCGGTAAACGAGAGGAGACCGTAGTAGATCGGCGAATTGACACTGCGTATGTAGCTGCTTGAAGCGACTACGACCATCAGCGTCATGCCGAGCGTGGCAAGGGCGAAGAAGCCGCCGAGTGCGTCAGAGCCAAGCAGACCGCCGAACGAGGTGTCGGTCGTGGGCCATATGGTATTGGCCCCGATTAGAGCGAGGGATACCGTGAGGACTGCAATTAGGATGTAAGCAGGAAACTTTGACCTCTTGTCGTCGAGGAGCTGGAAGAGCGGGATGCCGAGCGATGAGGCGGCCAGAATGATAATCGTGACAGAGAGTAGATTCATCTCAGCCACCCCTCAGCTTGGCCAGATTGGCTATGAACTGCGCAACGGGTACGCTCGGCGCGATTATTAGGTAAGAGAAGATCATCAGTATAACGAGTGGCACAAAGTAGGATGCGATGGCAAGGGCGTCGGGCTTGGGAATGTCATGCTGCGTTGCGCCTCTTTCAGGAGATGAGAGGATCGACCTCTTGATCATCCAGAGGAAGTATCCGCTCGTGATAACTGGAACTAGTATCGTCACACCCAGAATAGAATAGGCGGAGATACCCGCGGCGATTACCATGAACTCAGCTAGGAAGTTTGCGAATGGGGGCAACCCCATCGCCGCGGCACTCCCCAAGACCAGAAGCACGGCTGTCCTGGGCATTGTGACCTTCAGTCCCTTCAGCAGCGGTATCTCTCTCGTCCCGGCCTGCTCGTGAACGTATCCCGAGAGCATGAAGAGTGCGCCAATCGCCAAACCGTGGGTGAACATTTGGAAGATTGCGCCTTCGACGCCGAGTGGGTTGCCAGAGGCCACGGTGGCGTATGCTCCTAGGAGGACGAAGCCCATGTGGTTTATGCTCGTCATAGCTATCATTCTCTTGAGGTCTGTGGCCAAGAGAGCGACGATTGCCCCATAGAACATCGTCACTGCCCCGATCACGAGGAAGACCCACGCGTACTGGTACGAGGCCTGTGGGAAGAGACTGATGCTGATTCTGAGAAAGCCATACCCGCCCATCTTTAGCAGAACACCTGCGAGGAGGACGCTAATCGGGGCGGGAGCTTCGACGTGAGCGTCGGGCAGCCATGTGTGGAAGGGAACGACGGGGAGCTTGACACCGAACCCGATGAACGAGGCAAGCAGAGGGAGATACTCGAGACTAACAGGTATCTGGTGGCTCTGAATCATTGCCTGGATGGTTGGCATATCGAATGAGGGCGAGGACATCCCCAAGTAGAAGTAGAGGAAGCCCAGGAGCATTATCGTGCTTCCGGTGAACGTGAAGAGAACGAACTTCAGCGCCGCATACTTCCGCCTCGGCCCGCCCCAGACTCCGATGAAGAAGAACATGGGGATGAGGACGAGTTCCCAGAAGATGTAGAAAACAATCAAGTTGAGCGAGAGAAAGACCCCCATTATCGACCCTTCGAAGAAAAGGAGGAGGGAGTAGTACTCCGCCTCGTGATGATCGATCAGCCTTCGCGAACCAATGATCACCAATATCGACAAAAGGCTCGAGAGGGTGACGAGCGGTGCGCTGAGACCGTCGAGTCCGACCAGGTAATGCAGACCGATGCGCTGGAAGTTGAACCATGTGTAGTTCTCCGTCAGCGCGTACTGGCCGAGAGCGGGAGAGTGAACATAGACGAACCAGTAGGAATAGAGGGCGAGCAGAAATGTGATTACCGATAGACCCAACGTGAGGTAGATTCCGGCGTGTTTGTTGCGCCGACCGACGAGGTAGACGAATGGCGTCCCGACCAGTGGAATGAAGATGAGCAGAGAGAGGAGATAACTCATGGCATAATCCCCAATGCAAGAATCAGGACCACGATCAGGAGTGACAGGCCGAGGGCGAAGACGAAGATGTACTGTTCGGTTATCCCCGTCTGTATCCTCTTAGCCGCCCTGGACAGGGCCTGCCCGAGGGTCGAAATGCCGTTCGCGGCCCCGTCGATCACCCTGGTATCTACCCAGTCACCAGCGGCCGAGAAGCTGAGACCAATATAGGCGCCGGCGTTGTTCATCCTGTCCAGCCCGTTAATCTCGATATTTGCGAGCAGCCACCTCGAGGCTCTAAGGGGCGGGTCGACGAAGACCCTGTAGTAGATTGCGTTGATGTACCACCTCTTCTCAAGGAAGGTGTAGACTGCGTGCATGAAGCCGGTATTCCCGACGAACCTGTCTGGTGGATATCTTCTTGCGAGATAGAACAGAGCGGCAAACCCGAACCCGACAATCACGAAGGCGAATGCAATCAGGGCGGACTCCACGTTGAACCCGACGGAAGCGACCGCGGGTGCAACGAAATGTGGGGAGAGCGTGACCAAGTAGGCGTTGGACGCCCATTCGAGAAAGTTCTCCACGCCGAGCGGAGCTGAGATGAGTCCAATGAAGAGGGTGCCGATTGCGAGGACCATGTAAGGAGCCCACAGCAGTGGGCTGACCTCCCGAACCCCATGCTCTCCATCCACCCGCTCCTCCAAGTTCTTGCTTTCTTTCCCGAAGAAGATGATTCCGAGCATCCTGAAGGAGTAGAACGCTGTCAAACCGGCGGTCACCGCACCCACCAAGAACAGCCATATCTGTCCCGAATCCCATGCCGTCGCTAGGACGGCATCCTTACTCCAGAAGCCGCTGAATGGTGGAATACCCGCGAGTGAAGCTGCGGCTATTAGGAAGGCGATGAACGTCATGTTCATCTTCTTCCTCAGCCCGCCCATGTCGTTGATGTACTTCGATCCGGAGACGTGGATGAGCGCGCCTGCAGCCATGAAGAGGCACGCCTTGAATATCGCGTGACTCATCAGCTGGTAGAGCCCGGCGGAGAGTCCCTGAGCGAAGTTGCTCGAGTAGGCGGTCAGCCCGAGCGCCATCATCATGTATCCTATCTGGGAGATCGTCGAATAAGCGAGTATCTTCTTCAACTCGAATCCAACGAGCGCCTGAGTGCCAGCAAGAAAGGCGGTGAACGCACCAATCCAGGCCACCGTCAAGAAGAACGGCTGGATCAGCGATGGGTTGGAAGCCAGCGCGAAGTAGAAGATTGGACCGACCCTAGCCACGAGCACGACACCTGCGTTGACCATCGTCGCTGCGTGAATCAACGCGGAAACTGGGGCTGGACCGGCCATCGCGTCCGGGAGCCATTCGTGGAGCGGGAACTGTGCAGACTTGCCAACCGCACCTCCGAAGATCAGCAAGGCGGCAGGGACGAGCAGCCCCGCCTGGGCCAGACCAGTCGTCCATCCTGTATTCTGGCCGAGCTGAGCGAAGCTGAATGTCCCGGAGTAGATGAAGACCAGCATGATTCCGGCCAGGAAGGCAATGTCGCCTATCCTTGTCATCACGAAAGCCTTCATTCCTGCGTGCGATGGTGGGTAGGCCTGGGCCTCTCCGAGAGCAGTCTGACCGATTGTCCCGACCCACCTATCCTTCTCGTCGGTGAACCAGAACCCGATCAGGGCGAAACTGCAAAGTCCGACGCCTTCCCATCCGACGAACATCGATAGGAAATTGTCCGAGAGGACGATTAGCTGCATACTCCCGATGAAGAAACTCATGAGGAACCAGTACCGAGTCAACCCGCTGTCCCCTTTCATGTACTCGAGACTGTATACCATGATCAGGAGACTCACCCAAGCGACTAGATTCGAGATGATTATGGTGAATGGATCGTAAAGAACACCGATGTTCACGTTGAGCGTCGGAATCCATGGAATACTGGTCGGGCCCGAGGGAGTGATCGTCTGCCCCTGCAGCGTCGGAATCAGAAGTTGGAGAGCGAAGAGCGCGGAAACCAAAGAGAAGAGGACGGCGACGTAATCCCTGACCCTCGACGCCTTGTGGTGCAGAGCGATAGCCAGGGCGCCAATGAACGGGACGGCGAACACCGCC